>Ga0334890_1000204_pt1 | contig 115061 bp, 91 predicted proteins | sample GraSluR1_MG_3_FD_207220 | JGI IMG/M metagenome (GOLD analysis project Ga0334890, IMG submission 207220) | Sludge microbial communities from methane-producing bioreactor in Wageningen University, Netherlands - Granular Sludge_31_08-R1 | ecosystem: Engineered > Bioreactor > Anaerobic >... | reverse complement strand
CCTCCCGCAACGCCCGCACGCAGAACCACGCCTCCAGCGTCGTCGAGAGCCACCACGACAGCACGTACCGGCTGAACCAGTCCAGGATCGCCACCAGGTACGCAAAGCCCTGCGACAGGCGAATGTATGTGATGTCCGAGGACCATACCTGGTTGGGCCGATCGATCCGCAGGCCCCGCAGCAGGTACGGGTACACCCGATGCTCCAGGCAGACGGGCCAGCGCCTGCGACTTCCACTTGCCCACCTGCGAGGGGTGAATCTCGTACGCACTGGCAATCTCGTTGACCGTCTTGTGACCCTCGAACGCTTCGACCACCACCCGTGTCTTGAACGCCCCGTTCCGCTGTTTGCGCTGTGTCATGTGAACCTCCTGTCCGACGCCACCATACCACAGCCATACTACCTTATCCACTGGTCCAAGAAAGCGGGAGTATTATAATATCCAGGCCATCCTCCGCAGCGATCCTCTCACAGACTGCCTCGGCGGTCGGGCTTCGGTCCATGTTGGCGTGGCACACGAACAGATAGTGCAGTTTCTCGGCCATCCTCTCCCCCGATCATTTCTGCTGGTGTTCGCGTCCGCAGCATTTCTTGTATTTGTGCCCGCTGCCGCACGGACAGGGTGCGTTTCGAGCCACCTTCGGCTTGGGAGGGAGCTCCTGTATCGGTATGGGCGCCTCAGGCTTCTTCGCTCGTGCCGACGGCCGCGAGGCCTCTTCAGCCAGCCCCAGCTCAGCCATCATGGCCTGGCGGGGGATTTCAATGGCCACCGGTCCCGTTGGATCCGGCATCGTTCGAATCAGCGTCAGGACCTTCTGGCGCCCTTCTTTTGTTCGGCACGCCTGGCGCGGTGTTTTGCAGCCGAGAGCCGGCAACGACATATCGAGCCAACCCATGTAGTGCTTGTTCATCAGATCCTGCAATGACGATGCGATCTCCGGCGTGATCTTCATGGGCTCGGGTTCGCCCATTCGTTCATCAAGGGGAAGGTCCTCCGGGGGCAGGTCCCACGGGCGCGTCGTCACCCCTCCAAAGGCCACGCCCGGCAACGCCTCCAGCCATTTGCGGCCGCGAGCAAGACGCTCAGCAGAGTTGACGGTGAGCACCAGCTCATCGCCCACGAATTCCAGCCGTCCCAGGGTTATCGTATCGCCCATCCCCCTGTTGTCCGGGCCGGTAGGCTTGCTCCAGACGAATTCATCCATCTCCTCGTCGTAGTCGATATCCTCTCGTTCCTCCAGCACCCCGCGAACCTGCTGCGGATCGACAACAGAAAACGATGCAGTATGCCAGAGCAACTCCTCGCCGTCTGTGTTGTGCATGTGCGGCGGCTGCCAGTCGGCCTGCCAGTCGTCCATCCAACCCCACAGCCACCCGAACTTGTGGGCGTCTTTGCGCAGGCCTTCGGGCGTGAATTTCATCCGCTCTTCTCGCAAGAACTCTACAGCTTCCAGCCCCATTCCCGCGCCAAGGACAGGGCCTGCCATTTCGATGAAGTGGAAGTGCCCTGCTGGAAACGCCCGGGCAGCAAGGAAAAGGCTGTTTTGGATGTTCTCAGACATCGCCCGATCGTTCACCTTCACACTGCCGCCCAGGAGCACATCTTCCAGGTCGATGGTGCCGGCCTTGGGGTCGTGGCCGGCCACCCGGTACAGTGTCGGACAGGCCTCCATTCGGGCGCGAAGCAGTATGGCCTCGGCCTCGGGCAGGCCCTCTTCCAGCATCTTCTCCGCGTAGGTCTTGCTGTTCTTGTTGGAACGATAGTCCAAGATGCCCCAGGCTGTGTATGCCGCCGCTACGCCCTGTTGCTCGTGCTCGTCGAGATAGTAATCCAGGTCGTCATCGCCAAAGTACCGGCTAACAGGCCGCGATGCCCAGAGCCGGTCTTCTTCCTCAAAGTGATCCGCGAAGCGTTGAAATAACCGCTGGTCTGCCTGTTTCCAGCCCCTCAGATCGTCGGGCGCCAGCACATCGTCCTCATAGCCACCTGCTGTCTCACCGGTCTCGGCAAATGGAGGCGACTCCATGCTCATGCGCCCAACGAAGTCTGCGACAATCGCCTGAAGCTTGGGGATCACCGGCTCATACACACACGCCACGCCGACGGGCTCCAGATTCGGCGCCATCGCATCATAGAGCTTGCGGCTGGAGAAAACGATCTTGCGGGGCAGTCCCTTCACACCACCGAACCCTTTGCCGCCAAACGTCTCGACCACGATTCTTGCCCCCTCCTGGAGATCGCTTCCGAGTACAAGCTCACCGCGAAGCACGTATGTGCTCGCCTCATCAACCACCAGCAACATCTGCAGAGTGCGGTCGTCGCCCTGAATGCCCCCGGGCATTGTCGGCATGCCAATCAGCCAGGTCGCTTTCAACCGGGCAAGCCCGTCGAGATCGTGACTTGCAGGCAGCAGCGTTATCGTGTTGGGCACCGTTTCTCGTTCCACCCGCTCCCGCGTCACCCTCACGTTCGGAGCCTCAGCGTCGCCGCTGACGTTCAGGACGCAGATCCCCTCTTCGTCTTCAAGGGTCGCCGGGCACAATTGCCTTTTCTTGTCCGCCTCGATCACAGCCCGCAAGACCAGATGCAGCACGCTCAGTTCCGACTCATCGGGCAGCCGCGGCTGTCGTCCCGGCGGCTTGACAAGAAAGTGCGGCACTGGCTCATCATAGCGGGGATGCACGCCGGCCTCGCGCAACAGGGATTGAGCATCCGGTGGCAAGTTCCCGAACATGTCCATCATGTTGAGGCTCAGAAAGTCCATATCCTCCACGACATCGTCTCTCAGACCATCAGAATCCAGAAGTCCAGCAAAGGAGGCGACCGGCGTGAGCCCGCGAAACAGCGACAGGCCGTACTCCTCACCCGCGTCCCCGAGCACAGCGCCGATGATCAGCTCATCCTGCCGGGCAATCCTCACCCCAAAGCAGTCGTAGTTCGTGAATCGCTTCCAGAGCTTGCGATTGTGGAATTCGAGCGCTGCGTTGCATGCGCCTGCAATAGTGTCTTTTCGTACCATCGGTTCACCTCCCGATTGTGCGCTTCGTGCTGCCACTATGCCGGCCCCCGGGATCTCAAAAGGCCCGGCCCGGCGCGATTGTACGCCTGCAGGGGCGGTTCCACAAGGACGCAGCTGTCCCATCCAGGCGGGGCCAGAGGCAGTCCCCCCGACCGAAAGCCCTATAAGGTTAGCTGGACATCGAGCGCAGCGAGTGAAGCGCCTTATACGGCTTCCGTGTCGTATCCATGGCCGGCGAAGCCCTGGCACCTGAACGACGGTGAAGGTGAAGAACGTGAAAAGCCCCCTCCGAGCCGCCCGGGCTTTTGACGTTCTTAGGGGCTGAGCACTCTCGTTTCGCCGACTGACTCGCAGGCGGCGCGACAAAAGACAACGATGTTTGCGGAGCCAACGGCGGGCGAAAGAGCGAAGCAATCATCGTAGCTTTTGGAACCATACACGTTCAGTTCCTCTGTTCCGTCCGCGGTCTCCTCGTGAATCTGCCAGTTCTCGCGGTTGCATAACCCCAGGGTCTGGCCGTCGCTGTTCGTGAAGTTCACGAAGAATCTGCGGCCCTCATGGACGATGGTCCAGTCCCGTGATATGGTGTTTTGTTCGATTTCCATTTTCATCCAGCTGCGTCGTTCCGCAGCGCCTCCTTTCAATTCATTCGAGCGTGACAGGGGTGGCGGTCAATCAGACGCAATCGCCATCCCCTGCCCTGCTGTTGTGGCATCGCCAGATGGGCAGGCCGCATGGCCGCAGCTTGCCGGTCTCTGCCTACTCGCTGTTCCTGCTCTCCCGTTCTTCGCGTATCTCTGCGGACCCAATCTCGGCGGGAGCACCGATCTACAGTTCTTCCGCCCGGAGGTACGAGACTACGAGGCGAAGAACATCACCATCGCAGGCAACCGCTTCGAGGGCGGGATCTCGCCGGTGGCCTGGGTCACCGCCGCCGGCGGCCGCGTTCATCACAACACGATCGTGCTTCCGGAACGATGGGTGCTGCGCATCCTCCAGGAGACCACCGACCCGCGTTTCCTACCCAGTCGCGACGGCATCTTTGAGGACAACCTCGTCATCTACGACTCGCGGGTGCGGGTCTTTGTAAACGTCGGGCCCGGGACCGCTCTGGAGACGTTCATCTTGCGCCGCAACGCATGGTGCGACGTCGAGGGTTCCCGCCGACCCTCGCTGCCCGTCCCGGAAACAGATGGTGTCTACTTCGCAGGTGTGGGGGCGGAGGCATACAGAAAGGCACGACTCTGAAAGGGCCTATTGTCAGGTTCCGGTACGCGGGGCGTCGCGGGCCAGTTTGATGACCGGGATCCGTCCGCACTCTGCGGCCGGTTCGCCTAAACAAGATTTGTGGCTGGATCCAGAGTCCAACAAGGATATCCATGTTGCAGTTAGAAGCCGAGGTTCCAAGCGGCCCGCCGCCCGCCGTCCATCTGCGCTGATGGTTGCCGATCATTGCCTTATCGAATAGAATCCGTGCAAATGCAGGTTCACAGGATCCACTGTGAAGCGCTGTTGCTCCTGGGTTAAAGCGACGGGTGATCGATGAGATACGACCGGCTCGGCCGTACGGTGTGTACCCATAACAAAGGACGCTTGGCACGATGGGCGGGGATGTACCTGTTCGTGTGCCTGACCGCGTCGGCGGCCATGGCCGAGAGGACGGGTTGCCTCGATGGCCTGATTGCTTCGCCCGAGCCGGACTGGCCGCAATGGCGCGGCCCGCGACGCGACGGCATCTCCCACGAAAAGGGCCTGCTGCCAGACTGGCCCGAAGGGGGTCCGCCACTATTGTGGAAGAGCGACGGTCTCGGGGTGGGATGGGCTTCGCCGATTGTCGTGGGCGAACGGCTCTATATCGGCGGCGATATCGATGGCGAACTGGTCATCTTCGCGCTCGGCCGCGATGGGACGGTTCATTGGCAAACCACCAATGGCAGAGCATGGAGACGTCCATACCCGGGGGCGAGAGCCTCCTGTGTCTACTCAGAGGGGCGGCTGTACCATCTGAACGCCCACGGGCGCTTGGCCTGTGTCGATGCCTCCTCGGGCGAGGAGATCTGGGCTGTCAACATCCTCGACCGGTTCCAGGCGGAGAACATCACCTGGGGACTAAGCGAATGCCTTCTGGTCGATGGTCCAAACGTGATTGTGACGCCGGGCGGGGGCGAGGCCCTGATGGCGGCGCTGGACCAACGGACCGGTGAGACGGTGTGGACGACCGAGCCGCTTGCCGAAGACCGCGCGTCGTATTCCTCACCGATTCTCTTTCGGTACGGCGGGCGGCGGATCATCGCGAACTGTTCGTCCGCCCACGGCTTCGGCGTCGATGCCGACACGGGCACGCTGCTCTGGACGGTGCCGCTGCGGAACCCGCACGGCGCCAACATCGCCGGTCCGATCTACGGCCACGGCAGCGTCTTCTATGGGACAGCCCGTACCGAAGACAGCAGGTTGTATCGTCTCTCCGTGAGCGGCGACGGCATTGCCGCCGAACATCTGTGGACGACGCCGGTCGATCCGGTGACGGGCTATGCCGTGCTCGTTGACGACACTCTCTTTGCCGCGCGTTACCTGGAGGAAAAGTGGTGGTTCGGCCTCGATTGGAGTACGGGCCGGACGAAGTACGAGCTCAAAGACCTCACCACCGGCGCGGCGATCTACGCGGACGAACGGCTCTACATACTCGACGAGCAGGGCGCCGTAGCCCTCGTGAAACCACATGCGGACGGCCTGACGATTGCGGGGCAGTTTCGTCTGACAGGCGAACGGATTCGCGACGCCTGGGCTCATCCGGTCCTGCACGACGGCCGACTGTATCTTCGGTATCACGACACCCTGTGGTGTTATGACGTCCGGCACCGCTCGAAATGAGGCGTTCTATGCGGGAGGCGCATGTACGGCCGCCGGCGTCAATCACCGGGGCTCAGTGCCACCCACGTCGTCGTCACGCCAAGCGGTACGTCAAAGGCGCCGTGTGCGCTGCGCAGAGTCGCGACCGGTTGGAACGTACCGACGTCGGCCACCTTCGCGGGCTGCTCGATCCTGAGGCGGGCGTTGGGCGTGTATTGGGTCGCTACGTCCAGACCCACACGCACCGTCTTGGTCGCCGGCTCGATGACAACGCTGCTGAACGTCCCGGCGTCAAGGGTCAGGTACAGCCCCAGCGGTGCAATGTAGATGCGTTTGCGGAAGGAATCCAGCGTCTTGACCCGGACGGTGCCGCCGTCCGCCTGGACATTGCCTCCAAAGGCCTGCCAGCCGAATTCGGGATGGTTGACGATGTACGTGCCGGTGTTGATAGCGTGGCCGAAGAAGTTCGGGCCGTAGTCGCCCGTGTAGGCGTCCCATCGCAGCGTATCGGGGAACGAATGGAACGCGACCGATGCAAAACCTTCCTGGTCGATATTCGACAGCGCGCCCATCGTGCCGCCATAGCCGATGCGGAGCAGGTGGTAGTCGTCCGGGTTCTCGCGGTATTCGCGCAGGGCGGGGATGGCGTTGAGTCCGGATCCGTAGTGGTGCAACTGGCGCTCGTAGCGACGCAGCTTGCCGGCGTAGATGAAATCCCAGTACCTCCGCGCGCAGCCGTGGTAGCCCCAGTGGGGGACCGAGGGCATGTAGCCGAGGATGGAATCGAGCGACACCATCGCCTGGTCATCGTGGCCGAAGTACTTGCACCAGGCGTACACTTCCTCCTGGCCTGTGGAATCCCAGGCCATCTCGCTGCCGAAGGGGTAGGCCTGCTGAATCCAGCGGTCGGTGCGCTGCTTCATGCGGGCTTCCATATTCGCTGCTTTCTCGTCCCAGCCCTCGCGTTTGAGGTCTTCGAGAATCTCAACGAAAACGGTGCCCTGCATCAGACCCATGTTGACGTAGCCCACCCTGTAGCGGCCCTGTTCGTTTCGGCTCGTAAGGAACATCGCCGTCTGGTACGCGCGCTCGAGGTACCAGTCCCACGGGTGGCTGGTCACCAGATCGACGTTGTTGCGGGCCAGGCGGTACATCGCCCAGTAGGTCGCCGCCACGTGCGGGTAGTTGTAGGCCCGTCCGATGGATTCGGCTTCGCGCCTGTCCCAGCTCGTCCATGAGCCCCAGTTGAGGTTCGGGTCGTACTCAAAGTCCGGCATGCCGTAATAGAACAGACTCTTGCGCACGCCGTACTTGTTGTCCCCTTCGCTGTATTGGATTCGGCCCCACAGGGTCTGGTTGACGAACGGCTCGTACTTCTCCAGTTCCGCCTTGTCGGGCAGGCCGAACTGCTTCATCGCAGCGGCGACATACGAACCCGAGCCGCCTTCGTCGCCGAGGCCGGCGATCCAGGCCCGGCTGTCTTGTCGGACGATGCTGTTGACTTCGCGGTCGTAGCTCATCACGGACGGGCTGCGGCCGAAAGGATCGTCCGGATCGACGAACCACTGCTCGGTCGTCAGGAAACGGCCCAGATCGGCGACGGTTTGCGCCGCGGGCTTGATGACGTAGTAGTGGATCGACTGCCGCAGGCCGTCGGCGTAGGTCACGGTCAATCGCGCCCGGCCCCATTTCCTGCCGTGCAGTTCGTAGGACTGCCAGCCGTTCTTCGTAGAAGGCCTCTTCGCAAACTCAATCGCGCCCTTGGGTGCAACTTCGATTGACGCCACCGGGTTGGCGTAATTCAGAAAGAGCTTCCCGTTGAGGTCCATCGGCAGGATGTAGCCTGGCATGCCGACGGCCACGGGGCGTTTGTTGGCCAGAAGCGTCTCTTCGATCTGCCGAATCTCCCTGGAGACGAGCAGCCTGACACCATAGGTTCGGGTCTGTCCCGGCGCGAGGGTTGCCGTCGTGGGCGGGTTCCAGGGATCGACATCGTCCCATTCGTTCTCCGCAAACGCCCGGCTGTGAACGAGCCACTGGAAGGTGCCCTCGAAGGTTTGCGTGGGGCGCATGGGCTCATCGAGAAGCGGATACGCTTCGAACGGCGTCTTGCCTTCCGGCACGACCACCAGCGCCGGACCGGCGCCTTTCAGTCGCGTCACTTGAAGGTACCCTGCATCCTGACCGACGTAGGGATCGGAGAACGAGCAGGTTTCGTGCGACTGGTCGAGCGAGCGGCGGGTGATGATATTGTTGAAGACCATCGGGATGCCCAACGCCCCGATCTGCACAGGCTGGTTGCTGCTGTTCGTCAGGTCGAATCTGAGGACGAGCTTGCCGTGGTCGAGCAGCCAGGAGCGCGTGATCCGGAGCGGGCACTCGGCGGGCAGCGTCGGCGACAGGTCCGCCGCCGCCAGCGTCTGCCCCGACGCCGCCAGGGGTCTCACCGGCCGGCGGGCCACCGCCGTCGAAAAGGCCTGCCACGGGTCGCTGTTGTCCCTGCGCAGGCGGAAGGTCAAATCGCCCAGATGATGGAAGCCGTCGGCGGAGCGTTGCTCGAGCCGGTCGGCAGGTGTGAAGTCGAAGCCGTCGGCGCCCTTGGGCTCGAGCGCCGCGACGGTTTGCGAGGCCTTGACGAGTTTGAGGTTGAAATCGGGCGTGTCCAGCTCGATCAGGCCCCGATCGAGGCCCAGTGTCGGTGGACCTTGCTCGGCGGGCCCACGCCGGCCCTGGCCCGGCGCGACGTGGGTCATCGCCGGCGCCATGCACATCAACCATACGAAACTCAGAAGTGTCGTCTGTCTGCTGCGGGTCCACGTCATGGAGTTGGCCTCTCTCATCCGATATTGCCCATTGGACCTCGCCCGGCTGCGCCGCCGGGCGGTGTCTCGGCATTATACAGTGTTTTGCCGACCTTCCATGTCTTTTCTCCCCCTGGGTGCGGGAGAGAGCCCAGAGGCGCCGCATGAAGCAGAATAAGACCCTCGACGCCGGGACGGCCATGCTGAATCGCCCTCTTCCGCTGCTTTTCGTTTGTCTTCCCGCCCGCTTGCCGCCATAATACTCCCAGGAAGTCGTGCCGGCCAAACCCGCGACGAGAAGAGACGGTGTGCAAGGCACATCTTCATGGCTTATGCGGAGCCATACGATCATCGTTCCATCATAGGATGAAGCAAGGGAGACAGACATGGCCGTTTACTCATTCCTTGATCTTGCCTACGACGTTCTCAGGGTCGCGGCTCAGCCCTTGACTTATCAGGAGGTCTGGCAGGTCGGGAAGGAGAAGGGGCTGACGGCCAAGATCAAGACATCGGGCAAGACTCCGTGGCAGAGCCTCGGAGCACAACTGTACGTCGAGGTCCGCGACAACGATGATTCCCGATTCATGAAGGTGGGAAAACGCCCGGCTCGGTTCTTTTTGAGAGAGCGCGCGGCCGATTTGCCACCGGACGCGGTGGCGAAAATCGAGAAGGAGGAGTCGAAGAGGAAGGAGAAGAGCACAGAATATCACGAACGCGATCTCCATCCCCTGTTGACGTACTTCGCCTATGCCAATCCGACCTTCAACCGCGGGCGCTCCATCTTCACGAAGACGATCTTCCACGAGAAATCGCAGCGGTCCGGCTATAACGAGTGGATCCATCCCGACATCGTGGGATTCTATCTGCCGCTGGACGACTGGCGCCCTGATGTGATCGAATTCAACCGCCTCTCAGACAACAATTCACTCAGGCTGTTCTCGTTCGAGATGAAGAAGAGCTTGACCAAGGCCAACTACAGGGAGGCGTACTTCCAGGCGGTATCCAATTCCTCATGGGCACACGAGGGCTATCTTGTTGCCACTGATATCCTGCAAAACGACGAGTTCCTGGCGGAACTCGAACGGCTTGCTTCATCATTCGGGATCGGGATTATCCACCTGGATCCGGCAGACATCGACAGCTCCAGCATTCTGTATCCGGCACGAGGGCGCGATGCACTGGACTGGGAGACGATCAACAAACTGTGCGAGCAGAACGCAGATTTCGAGAAATTCCTGCAGGACGTGAAGATCGACTTCGAGTCGAAGCGCATTCACAGATCGGAATTTGATGAGGTCGTGAAAGACATTCGGAAGTACATCCGGGACAAGCTGAAGATCCAACAAGAGGGTTGAGCGGCGTAGGGTGTGCAATGCACACCATCGAGCTATCGAGGGGACAGGGCGTAATGTAGGAGGGAGGGTGCATGCCGAATTACATTCGCCGATACAAGCCGGGCGGTACATTCTTCTTCACGGTGGTGACGCATCGACGTCGGCGTCTGTTTGATACGGACTTGGCGCGTTCGTTGTTGCGAGAGGCGGTGCTGGCGGTACAAGAAGACCGGCCGTTCGAGCTGGTGGCTACGGTGCTGTTGCCGGACCATTGGCATTGCGTCTGGACGTTGCCCGAAGGCGATTTCGATTATTCGAAACGGTTGGGGATCATCAAGAGCCGTTTCTCGAAACAGTGGCTGGCTGTTGGCGGACAAGCGGCGCCGGTCTCGGCCGCCCGCGTCAGGCACCGCGAACGCGGCGTCTGGCAGAAACGATTCTGGGAGCACAAGATCCGCGATGAGAGAGACTTCATCCGCCACGTGAACTACATTCATTACAACCCGGTCAAACACGGGCTGGTGCGGTGCCCTCATGATTGGCCCTATTCGAGTTTCCAACGTTGGGTGAACGAAGGGTATTACGCAGAGGACTGGCTTTGCGATTGCGACGGCAAGACGCCGGCGATCCCGGAGGACCTGCGCGGGGGGTTGCCGTTCGCGGAATAATAGAGATGGTGTGCAAGAGAGATGGTGTGCGGTGCACACCCTACGAATCGATTCACACCCATAAGGAGTTTCTGCATTGGACATTCCACGGATCTTCAACATCAGCGAAAGCGCTCACCGCATCCATAACCCGTTCACAGCCGAGAAGCTCGCCACTCTCGGCGCTGCGCTGCGTTTGGAAAGGGGGACGCGCGTGCTCGACCTCGGCAGCGGTTCGGGGGAGATGCTGTGCACCTGGGCACGCGATTACGGCGTCATCGGCGTCGGCGTCGACATGAGCCAGTTGTTCACCGAGCAAGCGAAACGCCGTGCCGAAGAGCTCGGCGTCGCCGATCGAGAACAGATGGTGTGCAATGCACACCCTACGAGACTCATTGTGCTCGGCGACATGGCTCAGATGACAGGCCCGTGGCGCCGCCTTTCGGTAATTCGTTTCTGTGTATGCACTTAGCCGTCCCCGCTCCGGCCGGGAGGCGTCCGGCCCCATCCGGGAAGATAAACGGGGATTTTGACGGTTTTCTCGTTGCGTTCCGCATGGAGTTCGTATATCATACAACAAAGTAGTATCACTATCATGGTATATAGTGATCGATATCGATTCCGATGTGAAGGGAGGGGCCATGTCCGGACCGTGTTGTCAGAATTGCGTGTATTGCGTATGGGACCCGGAGGAGTGGTCTCGGGCGCAGTATTTCGGGGAGGACCTGTTGCCGAAGTGCGCGAACCATCCGCGGTGGCCGGGGGTGCTGCGCGAGGTGCCGGGGTCCGCGTGCGAGAACTATCAGGCCAGGCCCGCCCTGGTCGAGGGCGACGGGGTCCGGCTGATCCCTCTGGTCGAAGGGGGCTACGCCTCGGTGGACGCCTCGGACTACGAGTGGCTCAGCCAATACCGCTGGCGCGCTCGGAACGGGTATCCCACCCGATGCGAGAAGGGCAGGCAGATCACGATGCACCGCGAGATCATGCAGCCGCCCGCGGGCAAGCTCGTGGACCACATCGACGGAAACAGAGCCAATGCCAGGCGATCCAACCTGCGCATCTGCACGGTGGCCGAGAACCAGCGCAACAAGCGCAAGACAGTCAACTGCCTTTCCCGCTTCAAAGGCGTCCACTATTGCAGGAAGACCGGGAAATGGAAGGCGGGATGCAAGTGCGACGGCGAATTCCATCACCTCGGGTACTTCGACGACGAGGTCGAGGCGGCGCGGGCGTACGACTATGCGGCGGTCAAGTACTTCGGCGAGTTCGCGCGTGTGAATTTCCCGCGGGAATGGCCGCCGGAACGCCGGAGCAAGGTCCGTGGGGAATACCTGCAAGCCCAAACGGCGCCGGCGAGGAAGGGCTGAAAAAGCCCATTCGAGAATTCCTCGACCGGCCCAGTCACTTTCCGACGCAGAAGCGGCTGAAGATGCGGTCGAGGATCTGTTCGTCGATGGGTTGTTGCTCGATCTCCGACAGCGCCTGGCAGGCCGCCCGAATCATCGCAGCCGCGACCTCGTCGGACCCCTGCTCGATCTGAGCGATGGCCTCGTCGAGGCCTGCAACCGCTTCGCCAACCGCTTGTCTGTGTCGGGCGGTCAGTGCGGTGACGTCGCGGCCGTCCGTGCCGGCCGGCCCCTGAGGCACCGTGAGCGATCTCCCGATAAGGTCCTGTAATTGCGGCAGTCCCTGGCCTGTTACGGCCGAGATCGGCAGGAAGTCGCCTGCAAACGATCCTGTCAGGCGGGCGACCGCCTGGATCGTGGGGTCCGCAGCCAGAAGATCGGTCTTGGTCGCGATGTGGAATATGGTCCTGGGCTCGATCAGCCTGCGAATCGCGAGGTCTTCGCTGATATCGTGCTTCGTCGCATCGACGCAGAAGAGGACGGCTCGGCAATGCCGCAGGGCCTCGACGGCCGCCTGCTGGGCCAGTTGATCGAGGATGCCTTCGGGGTCGGCCAGCAGGCCCGCGCAATCGAACAGGACGCACTGAACGGAGTTTGAGGTGTGACGTTTGGAGTGTGAAGCAGGAAGGTCTGCCACGCTGTCGGGGCTCGCGGGAACGACCGTCAGTATGCCGCTCAGAACGTCGCGCGTCGTCTTGCGCCGATCGGAGACGAGGCTCCTCTCGTGGCCCAGCATGGCGTTGAGCAGGCTGCTCTTGCCGGCGTTGGGCGCGCCGGCGATACCGACGGCCGGCAGGTCTATCAAGGATTCGTAGCGGATGCTCCCGGCCAGGAGCCGCTCAAGCTCGGCCTTGACGCCGGCCAGCTTCTCCACGGCCTCGCCGGGGCCGATAAAAGCGATCTCTTCGCCACTGAAATCGAGTCCTGCTTCGATCAGGCTGAGGCAGTCCACGAGGGCGGAGCGTGCCGCCTGCGTCGTCCGGGTCAGCCGGCCGCTGAGGAGCCGCTCGGCCGCGTCCAGTTGGAAGCGGTTGGAACCGGCGACGATCTCGTTGACGGCCTCGGCCTGGGCGAGATCCAGCTTGCCGTTGAGATACGCGCGTGCGGTGAACTCGCCGGGCCCGGCCGACCGAAGGCCCCCTGCCAGGAGCTTCTCCAGCAATGTCGCGACGAGGACCGGGCTGGCATAGACGTGGAGTTCGGCGAGGGTTTGGCCGGTGTACGAATGCGGCGCGAGGAATAGGTAGACTGTGGCATCGACCGCCACGCCGGGGGCGACGGCAACGGAGCTGGAGAGAACGCCGTTGGCGCCGAGCGCGATTGGCGTTGTGAAGACCCGCTGGCAGGCGTCCAGCGTCTGGGGGCCGGTGATGCGAACGATGGTTCGCAGCCCCCCTGCTGCCGAACTGACGGCTACGATGGTGTCGGAGAATTCCATAGGTCCGATAGGCCCTACGGGACCGATAGGACCTATAACGAGGGCCGCCTTAGAACTTGTAGAAGGGTTTGGGTTTCTTCTTCTTGACCTTGCCGCCGGTCTTGCTCGTGACGGCGACGAGGCCCTGGGCCTCGGCCTCTTCCCGCTGGCGGACGTGTTTTCGGATCACGTGCTGCTCGATCACGCCGGCGAACGTGCTGGCCATGATGTAGAGGTTCACGCCGGACGGACCGTTGTACAGCATCAGCGGGAACAACAGCGGCATCATAATCATCATCATCTTCTGCTGCTGGGCCATCTGCGGATTCGTGGCCGCCGTGGCCTGCGTGGGCATGAGCTTCTGCTGGAGGTAAAACGCCACACCCATCAGCAGAGGCAGCACGTTGAGCGACGCGACTTTCCAGCCCAGCATCGGAACGGTAATCGGCGACCAGCGAATCAGCGCGTCGGGCATGGACAGATCCGTGATCCAGAACGGCAGGAACGCCGCCCCGCGAAGGTCAATGCTCGTATAGACGGCACTCCAGAGCGCGATCCAGATGGGCATCTGCACCATCATGGGAAGGAAGCCCATGATCGGCGAGGCCCCCTGCTCGCGGTAGAGCTCCATGAGCTTCTTGTTCATCTCGGTCTTGTTGGTGGCGTATTTCTTCTTGATCTCCTCGGCGCGGGGCGCCAACTGGCTCATCTTGCTCATGGAAACCTGGCTCTTCTTGGTGATCGGGTGCATGATCAGCCGCATGAGGAATACCAGGATGATAATGACGATGCCGTAGTTGCCGATGACGTTGTACATCGCCTTCATAATGGCCAGAATGCCGAACGCGAGCGGGTTGATGATGCTCGCGGGACAACAACAGCCCATAAAATCGATGGTCTGGACGAAGCCGAGCCTCGTGTACAGTTCGTTCTTGTCGAACAGGCTCTTGTCCTTGGGCCCGAGATAGAGTTGAAAGTTGTACGTTCGGGAGCTTCCGGCCTGTCCGTCGCCTGTGAGCGTCGTCGAGGCCACGGAGAAATCCAATCCGATGGTCTCATCGCCCGTGTCGGCCTTGGGATCGCCATCGGGGTTGTACAACCGGCCGGTGCGACCGGCGATCCAATCGGCATAGGCGGCGTCGCCGGCGGGCACCGGCACCAGGATGGCCGCGAAGTATTTGTTGACGGCGGCGGCCCAGAGGAACGGACCGCCGTTCTTCGGTTCGATCGGCAGCGGGGTTCCCGCCTTGACCAGGCTCTTCCAGTCGATCTTGGTGCGTTCAACCTGGCCTTGCGGGCCTTGGAATCCCCCGATGACGTCCCTCATGTCCTGGCGAAAGGCCTCACGTTCCAGGCCCAGCGGCCCTCGGAGGTCGTAACGCACCGTCTGTGCGTCGCTCGAGAGGTTGTCGATCGTCAGCGCGGTCTCGACGAGATAACTGTCCGGTTGAATGTGGTACGTCTTGGTGAGTCTCAGAAAGGGGTTGTCCTGTGCATCGGTGATGGTGGCTTCGAAGGCGGCGGTCCGGCCTCCGTCGCCGGTGCTCTCGCTGCCGAGCGTTCTCCAGCTCAATGCATCGAGATTGAGTTGTCGCTTCTGATCGACGAGAACGAAGCCTCTGTTGGCCATAGACAGGATTTCACGTCTGTTGCTCAACTGGACGGGCGAGAGGAAGACCAGCGGCTGGGGGTCCTTGTGGTCGCGGTCTTTGAATTCGCTGAACGTGGCCCTGCGGATTGCGGCCCCCTTGGAGTCGAGCTCAAGCTGGAACTTGAACCCGGACCGCGGATCCACCGAGCCGATGGTTACGCGCTCGGTGGGGCCTCCGACCGCCCCGAAGACCTCTGAGTTCGCCGCCTGCAGACGAGGCTCCGGCGATACAGGCATGGGGGTCGGAACGTCGATCTCCGTGGTCTGCTGGAGTAGCAGCACGCCGCGCCGCACCGAAGGGGCCTCAGCCGGGCTGGACGTCGGCCCGGTGGGCCGGAAGGCCCCCGACTCAACGACCAGCGCGCTGCATACCAGGCAGAAACACACAAGCACCAACGCGATGGATGTTCTCAGACTCATACAATCCTTTATGTTCAACTGGCGTAACCCATCATCGACCGTCCCGAAGCCGCTCGGCATGGAAATTGTCCAGGCGGTCGATGGCGTATATCTTCTTCATCGTCGTCTCGAAGTCGTATTCAAGCCGCACGAAGTGGACCTTGTTCTCTTCGACGTACACGTAACTGGCGCGATTGTCCTTGTCTCGGGGCTGGCCGACGGACCCGATATTGATGATGGCCTTCTCCTCCTCGATGATGGGATAGGCGGCGCCCAGTTCATCGGGCAGGTAGAAGTCCGGCTCGTCGAGGAACACGCCCGGCATGTGCGTGTGGCCCACGAAGCAGATGTGGGCGATCCGCTCGAAGAGGACGCGGACCTTGGCCGGGTTGGTATAGACGTCATCCGGGAAGATGTACTCGTTGATCGGCCGACGCGGGGAGGCGTGGACGAAGTCAATCGTCGCCTTGGTCGGTCCCAACTGGGTCTCGAGCGTCCGGCGCATGGGCAATTCGCCCAGGAAGCGCCACCGCTTGTCGGTGCGGGCCCTGTCCGCATCGGTTTCCATCACGTCCCGCGTCCAGAAGCTGGCCTGCTCGGCGCCGTAGTTGAAGTTGGTCGGCTCGTAGAACACGGCGTAGTCGTGATTGCCCAGGACGCACCACTCGCTGCGATCGATGATCAGATCGAGGCATTCCGTGGGGTTGGGCCCGTAGCCGACCACGTCACCGAGGCAATAGATCTTCTGGATGCCCCGCTTCTCGATGTCCGCCAGGACAACGCTCAAGGCCTCGATATTGGAATGGATGTCGCTGACGACGGCAAACATAGGCTCTCTTCAATTGACTCCCGAAAGGGCTTGGGTGCGCGACAAAAACCCACTGCATAGCAAAAAGGGCCTCGGATTGCCAGAACTTTTCTCCGCTTTCACGCTCGCCGGTGCGCTCATCGGGAGGCGGGCCGCACGTGCCTTGATACGACCGGACGATCGAAATGCAGGCTTGTCTGGGCATCCAACGCTGGTATAATGCGGCTTTCGCAAGAAAGGTGTGTACGCGAGGTGCTGTCTTGGTTGGCATTACCCTTCTGGAAACGCACAAGCTCGTCAAGCGGTATTCGGGTCGGGCCGTCGTCAACGAGGTCTCCGTTACCATCGATCAGCGGAGCATCGTCGGTCTGCTCGGGCGCAACGGGGCCGGCAAGACGACGACCTTCCGCATGGTCATCGGGATGGTTACGCCCGACGCCGGCAAGGTCATGTTCGAGGGCCGCGAGATCACCAAACTGCCCATGTACAAACGGGCCCGGCTCGGGATCGGTTATCTGTCGCAGGAGCCGAGCATCTTCCAGCGCCTTAGCGTCCGCGACAACCTGCTGGCGATCCTCGAGACGATGTCTCTGACACGGGCCGGACGCCGCGAAAAGGCGGACATGCTCATCGAGCGATTTGGCCTCAAGGAGGTGGCCAGGAGCCACGGCCGGTTCCTCTCCGGAGGCGAGCGTCGAAAGCTCGAGATCGCGCGGGCCATGGTGACGGACCCGTCGCTGATCCTGCTCGACGAGCCGTTCAGCGGGGTCGATCCGATCGCTGTCGAGGACTTGCAGGGCGAGATCCGTCGGCTCGTCGCCTCCGGCGTCAGCGTGCTGATTACCGACCACAACGTCGAGAGAACGCTCGAAGTAGCGGACAAGGCCTATATTATCGACCACGGCGAGGTCATCGCGGCCGGCCCCCCTGCCGAGATCATCCGCAACGAGCAGGTCAAGAAGAGCTACCTCGGCAACACCTTCGCCGGCCACGAGTTCGACGGCAAGTGACCACGGCCGGTGCGGTGATGGCAAGAGAGTCTGAAGTACGAGGTCCACACGATGATCGATATCGACAGGTGTAAGATTACGCGGTATCCGGAGGCGGTTCTGGGGCAACCGGCCAAGCCGGTGGAGAGGATTGACGAGACGGTCCGGCGGCTGGTCGAGAGGATGACCGACATCATGATCGAGAACAAGGGGATGGGCCTGGCGGCGCCGCAGGCGGGCGTCGGACTCCGGCTGTTCATCATCTCGATGGACGGCTCGCGCGAGCAGGTACGGGCCTATGTCAATCCCACGGTGACGCCCGCGGGCGATCTGGACGAGGCGGGGGAAGGGTGCCTCTCGGTGCCGGGGATCTACCCGAAGATTCGGCGCCACAAAAGGGCCACTGTGACCGCCACCGATCTCGACGGCTGCGAGTTCACCGAAGAGGCCGATGGGCTGTACGCCCGCTGCCTGCAGCATGAAAGCGACCATCTCGATGGAATGACGATCCTCAACCGCATGGGCGCGGCTGCGAAAATCGCGAATCGCCGACAGATCAAGAGGCTGACTGACAAGCACGAAGGGAAATGACAGAGGGCGATGGGGATGGCGGATCGGCGGTTGTCTGCTCGACCCGACACATCCAATCCAGGACCGGCAATCGATATGAAGATCGTCTACCTCGGCAGTGGTGAATTCGGTGTCCCGTGCCTCGATGCCCTGAAGGCATCGCGCCACGAGATCGCGCTCGTGGTCAGTCAACCGGCCCAGCCGGCCGGTCGCGGACGCCGGTGTTGCCCCACGCCCGTGAGTCATTGGGCCGAGAGTCGCGCCGAGCCCTTCATCGAGACCGCCAACGCCAACGCGCCCGAGATCGTCCAGCGCATTGCCGACACCCAGCCCGACGCCCTTGTCGTCATTGCGTTCGGTCAGAAGATCGGCCCCGAGTTGCTGGCGCTTTCACCGAAAGGGGCCGTCAACGTACACGCCTCACTGCTGCCGAAGTATCGCGGCGCGGCGCCGATCAACTGGGCGATCATCCGGGGCGAGGAAGAAACGGGGCTGAGTATCATCACGCTGGCCGACCGCATGGACGCCGGCGACATTCTCGCCCAGCTTGCGACGGACATCGGCGTCCACGAGACGGCAGGCGAGTTGCACGATCGGCTGGCTCGGATGGCGCCGCCGCTGTTGATCGCGACGCTCGATCAGATCGAGGCGGGCACAGCGACCTATACGAAGCAGGACGAATTCTGCGCGTCGAAGGCACCGAAGCTGAAGAAGACCGACGGCCGGATGGACTTCAGCCAACCGGCCTACGTCCTCGCCGACAAGATCCGTGGCTTCTGGCCCTGGCCCGGCGCCTATTCGCATTACGTCAACGCCGGCACGGGCAAGACCCTGCGCGTGACCTTCGCCCTGGCCGACGTCCTCTGGGGCGCCGCGTCACCTTCCTCCGTGCCCGGGACCTTTGACGAGGACCTGAATGTGATCTGCGGAGACGGCAAGCTGGCCATCCGCAAGATCAAGCCCGCCTGCTCGGGACTGATGACGTTCAAGGACTTCGTCAACGGCTGTCGCGTTCGTCCGGGCGACCGGTTGGTCGAGGCCGAAGCCTGACATGCCCAAGCCCGCGTCCAAATCGGCGCGTTTCGTTGCTGCCGAGGTCCTCCGCCGATTCGATTCCCAACGCGCGCCCGCCGGCCCGATCCTCGAACGGCTGTCGGCCTGGACCGAAGAGAAGCAGCGCGCCACCGATCTCGTGTACGGAACGATCCGAAATCTCGGCGCGATCGACAGCATCATCGAACGCTTCTCCGGCCGCCCGGTCGCGCGCATCGACCAGGCGCTGCGGGCCGTGATCCGGGTGGGCGTCTACGAACTCATGTACTGCCCGCACACGCCCGTGCATTCCATTGTCAACGAGGCCGTCAATTCGGCCGGACACACCGGCGGGAGAAAGCAGACGGGATTCGTCAATGCGGTGCTGCGCGGCATCCTCCGCCACGTTGTCACGCGCGATGCGGAGCCTTGCGAATCCGACGCCGTGCGGACGCTCCTCCGCTCGCCCGGCGCCGGGTGCCGATTCGACGTGGATATTCTGCCCGATCCAAAGGCGAACGCGGCGGCGCATCTTAGCGCATGTTTCTCGATTCCGCGCTGGCTCGTGGATGAGTGGGTCGCGCAATTCGGCGCCGAACGCGCCCGACAGATCTGCCTGGCATCCAATCGGAGACCCAGCGTCTACATTCGCACCAACCCCCTCAGGACCCATGCGGGCGAGTTGCTGGAGCGGCTGCACGATGCCGGTGTTCGGGCCGAGGTGGCCCCGCCCGACGAGGCGGGCATGCTCCGCCTGATCGGACCCCAGGCGGTCGCGCAACTGCCGGGCTTTGGCGAGGGGTGGTTCACCGTGCAGGACCTTGCCGCTTCGAGCGTCGTTCGCGCACTGGACCCTCAGCCGGGTTGGGCGATTCTCGATCTGTGTGCAGCGCCCGGAACGAAGACGACGCAACTGGCCGAACGAACGCACGGTGCCGCGCGCATCGTAGCGACCGACGTCAATGCCAAGCGTCTGACCAAGGTCGCCGAGAACGTCTCGCGGCTCGGCTGCGAGAGCGTGACTGTTGTCCCCTTCGCGGAGATCGAACGCGGACGCGGCGGCCCTTTCGACGCCGTCCTGCTCGACGTGCCCTGCTCGAACACAGGCGTGCTCGCCCGGCGGATCGAAGTCCGGCACAGGATCACCCGCGACGCGATCGAGGGGTTGGCCGGGACACAACGCGCCCTGCTGGCGAAGGCCGCCGCCCTGCTCAAAGACGACGGAAGGATTTGCTACAGTACGTGCAGCATTCAGGACGCGGAGAACGGCCGGCTGGTCAGAGAGTCTGTCGCAACCGATACGCGATTTGCACTGGCGCGTGAAGAACTGACGCTGCCATCGGCAGAGGGGTTCGACGGCGACGGTGCTTACGTTGCGATCCTGCAGCGCCAGTGACCTCTCCCCTGACCCCCCCGCCGTTCAGGCCTTTCGAAACACGGCGACCACGTTCTCGACCTCGACCACGAACAGACGATTGTCGCCCTCAAAGTCGACCGGGATCGCCCCTTTGGGGTTGAACAGGACCTTGTCGTATCGGGCCAACGGAATCTCGGGCATGTTCTCGATCTCGGCCGAAACGGCGACAATACGTCCGGTAATCGTTGGGATCTCGATGTTGTCGGGCAGACGGATGCCGCCTTTGGTTTCCTTCTTGTCCTCATCCTTGCGGATCAGGACGCGCTTGCCGATCGGCTCGACCGTCTCGAAGGGCTGCGGTTCTGGGACGTCGTTCTTGGCCATCTTCGCTTGGGCCTCATTGCAGGGTGACAAGGGGCTTCTGATGTCTCATTCGATCGCCGGCTTCCGGTGCGGCGGGTTGGACGGCAATCGGCACACAAGCCGCCGCAGACCGATGAGGCAGGGCTCGACCTACTTCTTGGCGCCGGCGGTCTTCTTCGCTTTCGTCCGGCCGAGAAGCTCGTCGGCCTTCTCCAGGCTGTCCGGCGGCCACTGCCCTTCCGCCTGCAGCCCCTTCAGGTGGTCAAGTTGCTTGATGCCCACAATCGTCCGGCATCGAGGGAAGCGATTGCAGCCGAGGAACGGACCGCGCTTGCTTTGGCGAATCACCAGTTCGCCCTGCTTGCACTTATGGCACTTGACGCCGGACGGCTCAGCTTCGGGCTTCGGCGGAAGTGCATTGCCTTCCTTGTCGAGCCGCAACGTCGTCTTGCATTCGGGGTAATCGCTGCATCCGAGAAAGGCGCCGTAGCGGCCGTTCTTGCGGATCATCGGCTTACCGCACTTGGGGCACTCGTGCTCGGTCACTTCCTCCTTCAGCATCTTGCCGTCCTTGTCGCAAGGACAGGCGAACTTGCATTCCGGGTACGTCGAGCAACTCAGGAAGCGACCGTTCTTGCCGAAACGATAGACCATCGGCTTGCCGCAGTCAGGACAGGTGTATTCGCTGGGTGTCGATTCGGCCTTGGCGTGCGTCATCCGCTCCTGGGCCGTTTCGAGGTTCTCCTTGAAGGGCCCATAGAAATCCCCGAGAACCCCCTGCCAGTCCAGGTGTTGCTCCTCGATCTTGTCGAGCTGCTCCTCCATATGCCGGGTGAAGGCGATGTCCATGATCCTGGGAAAATACTCGTCGAGCTTGCTCGTGACGACCTCGCCCAGGTCGCTTGCATGGAATTTCTTGTCCCTCTGCTCGACGTAGCCGCGGTCCTGAATGGTGCTGATGATCGGAGCGTACGTACTTGGGCGGCCGATCCCTTCCTTCTCGAGCGCCTTGATGAGCGAGGCCTCGGTGTAGCGTGCCGGCGGCTTGGTGAAATGCTGCTCGGGTTTGATGTCCACGACTGCGAGTTGCCGGCCCACCTCAACATCGGGCAACTGTTGCTCGTTCGAGTTCGTCGGCCAGACCTTGCTGTAGCCGTCGAAGAGCAGGACGCGGCCGCTGGCCTTGTACGCAGCGGCGCCCAGTGACGTGGGCGCCGTGATATTGAGCGTCGTGACGTTCCACCGGGCCGGCAGCATCTGGCAGGCCACGAAGCGGCGCCAGATCAGATCGTAAAGCTTGTACTGCTCGTTGCTTAGGAACTCCTTGATCTGGTCCGGGGCCAGATCGACGTCCGTCGGCCGAACCGCCTCGTGGGCCTGCTGAGCGGATTTCTTCGAGGCATAAAGGTTGGCCTTCTCCGGCAGGTACGCAGCGCCGAACCGGCCCTCGATGTACTTGCGCACCTCGCCCAGCGCCTCGCCGGACAGGTGCGTGCTGTCGGTTCTCATGTAGGTGATCAGACCGAGCGAGCCCATCGAGCCGAGGTCGATGCCCTCGTAAAGCTGCTGGGCAATCGACATCGTCCGCTTCGCGCTGAACCCAAGGCGATTGGCCGCTGCCTGCTGGAGTGTCGACGTGATAAACGGCGGCGACGGCCGGGACACCGACTCCTTCGTCTCAATGTCGGCAATCCGAAACTCGGCGCGCTGGAGATCGTCGAAGACCTTGCGTGCCTCTTGCTCGCAGGTCGCCTTGAATCTCTGGTTGCCGATCTTGTGCAGTTCGGCCTTGAAGGCCTGGTGCTCGGCCAGCCAGTTGGCCTGCTCTTCAACGCTGGGTCCCTTGCCGTCCTTGCCGCTCGGGGCGATGAAATTGAGCCATTGCTGGCGATAATCTCCGGCCAGGTCCGTGGTGAAGACGGCTGGGATCAGCCAGTACTCCTCGGCCTCGAAATCGCGGATCTCGCGCTCCTTCTCGACGATCATCTTGACGGCAACCGACTGGACGCGGCCGGCCGAAAGCCCGCGCGTAACCTTCTTCCAGAGCAGCGGGCTGATCTGATAGCCCACGATGCGGTCGAGAATGCGTCGGGCCTGTTGGGCCATCACCTTGTCCGAATCGATCCGACCCGGTTCGGCAAACGCCTCCTGGATCGCCGATTTCGTGATCGCGTTGAAGATCACCCGATAGGTCCGTTCCTTCGGGAAGCCCAGGATCTCACCCAGGTGCCATGCGATGGCCTCGCCCTCGCGGTCAAGGTCGGTTGCCAGATAAAGCGTGTCGCAACTCTTGGCCGCCGCTTTCAGCGCCGTGACCACGCGCTTCTTGCCGGGCATGATGTCGTACGTGGGCTCAAAATTGCTCTCGATGTCCACGTTGAGACCCTTGGACGGCAGGTCGCGGATGTGCCCCATCGAGGCCTTCACCTCGAAATCCGGGCCGAGGTATCGGTTGATCGTCTTGGCCTTGGCGGGTGATTCGACGATGACCAGGGATTTTCGCGCGTTCGATTTCGTCATGTCTTTCGTCTTGTCCTGCGTCTGACGCAAATGCGTGCAAACGATTGCGGTTATCGGTCCATGTGCGGGTTTCCAACCGGCCGTCAACAAGGCCTTTCTACTCGCCCCGATGTCGCTCTGTTCTGTACCGGCACCGAGCCGCCCATTCCCTATCGACCATCCGACGGCAGGAATTTAGAACAGGACAGATACAGATACGCTATGGTTCTGTCAACTCGAAAAAGAGACAAGATACGGCATCTCGGAAATATGAGCTGTAGCTGGTGCGGAAATGTGCGCGTTTCGCGTCGCCGCTCTCGACGGCAAGGCAGCAGGATACGCGAAGGACGCCGCAGGCCGCGAAAAAGGCGCGCTACAGCAGCGCGGTGCTGAAGTAGCGCTCGGCACGGTCTGGGAGAACGGTTGCGATGTGGCCCGAAACGGTCTGGGCCAGTTTGCGAGCAGCCCAGACATTTGCGCCGGAGCTGATGCCGACGAGCAGCCCGAGATCGCGACCGAGCTGGCGGGTCGTCTCAATTGCGTCCTGGTCGGAGACCTCAATCACGCTGTCCACAAGGGACACGTCGAGCACTTCCGGTATGAACCCATCACCGATGCCCTGAATCTGATGCAGGCCCGGCTCGTGGCCCAACAGTGCCGACCGATTCTCCGGCTCGACGGCGACGATCCGAATGCTCCGGTTCTGCTCCTTGAGGAAGCGCCCCACTCCCTGGAGGGTTCCTCCGCTACCGACCCCGGCGACGAAACACTGGACATCGGTCCCCATCTGTCTCCAGAGTTCGCGCGCGGTCTGTTCGTAGTGGATGCGAGGGTTGGCGGGGTTCTTGAACTGCTGCGGCACAAACACATGGTCATCCTCAGCCGCCATCTCCTCGACGCGCCGTACCGCGCCGCCAATACCCTGCTCGTCCGGGACCAACACGAGGTCGGCCCCAAGGCCTCGAATCAGTTTCTTTCGCTCCTCGCTCATGCCCTCCGGCATGACGATCCGCACGCGATAGCCCATGAGTCGTCCGACGAGGGCCAGGCCGATACCGGTATTGCCGCTGGTCGGCTCGGTGATGATCGAGTCGGAACGAAGCTTCCCATCGCGCCGTGCGGCCTCAAGCATGGCCAGGGCCACGCGATCCTTGATGCTGCCGCCTGGATTGAGGAACTCCGCCTTCGCGAAGATCGATTCGCCCCGCAGCCGCAGCAGCGGTGTATTGCCAACGAGTTCCAGTATGTTGTCCGTCAACATGACTCACCCGATAGTTCGCTACCACTCCACAGAAAGAACCGTCCGCAGGATATCCGGATTCGGGGTCGTTAGTGTACTCGAGTTGCATCGGCGGCACAAGTACAATGTGATGGGCTTGGGCAAACACACCGGACGGATTCCTCCGCGTCAGCCCCCTGTCGCGAGTGCTGCCACGCCCTGCATTATAGGACTGCGCCAATGCCGGGCGTTTTGCGCTTGGCTTGGCGGCGGGCGCTGGGGCTCTCCAGACCACGATCCTCGCACCTGTGAGTGCTGCCAACGCGCTCTATCGGTAGCGACGGCCGGCACGCTGCTGTGTGGCCGTATCCTCCTGGCCGGTGTTGACGCGGCCGGTGCGACCTCTCGTCGCACCCGTCCGCTCCTCCCGACGTTCGAGCCGCTCGTCTTCCTCGGCCATCCTCGCCATGATGTCCGTGACGCGATCTTGTCGGCTGAGCATGAGTCCGCCAATCGCGGCCGCAGTCTTCTTGGCCTCCTCCGCGACGGCTGTCTGGCGAAGCGCATCGTATTCGCGCAGGTCCAGCTCATGCACAGTGTTGAGCAAGTCGCGCTTGTCGAGTGGATCGCTTGCAAGCCAGGCCCGAGCCTGGCTCTCTGTCTCGGGGTCGACCGGCGGCGCATCGACCTCCTTCTCCTCGCCGACGCGCGGGCGGGGTGCGGGCCTTCCTGCCGGGGCCCCGTAAGGATCCATTGCCCCACCGCCGGCCGCGGGGTCCATTGTTTCGGCTCGACCCCGACCCCTTGCCGGCGTGCGTCCGCGCGCAGTCGCTTCTTTTTCGGCAAGCATCGCAGCGCGGCGCTCCTCACGGAGATCCTCGTAGATCAGCTCCCAACGGGCCTTCCTATTGGCGACGAGTTTGTCGATTGCGGCAAGGGTCTTGACCGCCTTCTCCATCTGGCCGATTCGCTTGACAAGGACCATTTCGTCTTCGAACTGCTTCTCGACGGACCGGATGAGCATGGTCCGATTGTCCATGCGACGCTGCCGCCAGTTTCGCTGCTCGGCGGCACTCGCGCCGTTCACAGTGGCGATGGCCTGGGCAAGGTCCGGGAATGTCGCGACTCGTGCGCGAATCTCATTGGGATCGCCAAGAAGCTCAAGGCTTGTCGCTCCTGCCCGATCCCCTGCGCGTATGCCGGGCTCATCGGATGGCATGGGCATGGCGGGACGGGCCATGCCCCTGCTGCCGTATGGGCTGTCGTCAAACATGTTCGGCGGCTCCTCGGCTCCGTGCTGCCTGAGGAATTCTTCAATGTCGGTTTGGCGCCGAGCCTTTGCGATGCCCAGCGGTGTCTGGCCCCGTCGGTCCGTCGCGTTGACGTTCGCCTTGTTGGCAACGAGTATCTGCACGATATCGAGATAACCGCTCTCGGCGGCCACGATCAATGGGGTCATCCCACTGGCATTGGTGCTCTCGACATCGGCTCCGCGGCTGACGAGAAAGTCCACAATCTCGGCACTGTTGTGGGCCGTGGCCATGATGACCGGGGGGACGTCTCGGCTGGGTTTCGTTACGTCGGCGCCGGCATCGACCAGGAGTTTGACCACCTCTGCCCGCATGCCGCGAATCGCGATGCCCAAGGCTGTGTTCTGATCGGCGTCAGGCTTGTTGAGGTCAGTGCCCCTGGCCACATGCAGTTTGATCTGCTCGATGTCCCCCATGGACGCAGCCTGGTAGATCGATCGCGTGGGAGCCTGGCCGTCTGCCGCCAGCGCACATGGATCGGCCCCGATAGAGAGCAGCAAAACCGCTGCTAAAGTAGTTAGACGTTTCACAGGAAGGCCCTCTACAAATGTCGTACTCATTACGGTGCCCGGTTGCCCTGCCGGAGTCTACGTAACACCGACACACCCCATTATAGCAGGAAGTGAAGACATAAAACGCCCTTGGCGAGCTTTCTGGCGTTTTTTATCGGTCGCCCTATACCTCCTCCGTGCATGGCAAGCCCAGCGCCTCAGTGATTCGCTCAAAATCGTCGATGGACCCGAATTCTATGACGATCCTGCCGCGCTGGCCGTTTCGCGCTGTCTGAATTGCGACGCGTGTGCCGAGTTGGCGCTTCAGCTTGTCCTCGAGATCGAGGATGTGCACAGACTTGGCCCGACGCGATCCCTGCTTGGCCCCCTCCTCACTGAGCTGTTTGCGAACAAGTCGCTCAACGTCCCGGACGCTCAATCGCCCGGCCATGGCGCGATTCGCGAGCTTGCGGCGAAGATCATCTGTTGGAAGGCCAAGAATCGCCCGGGCGTGGCCCATGGATAGCTTGCCCTCGACGATCATGTCTCTGAGATCCTCTGGTAAGTCAAGCAATCGCATGTGGTTAGCGATTACGGAGCGATCCTCCCCCAAGCGCTCGGCAGCTTCGGCCTGGGTCAGGGAAAAGGCATTGAGATATCGCCGGTAGGCCTTCGCACGCTCGATGGCGTTCAGATCGCGCCTGTGGATATTCTCCACGAAGGACCACTCGAAGAGCTGGTCTTCGGTTACATCGCGGACCAATGCGGGGATCGTCTTGAGGGCGGCCCTTTGTGCTGCACGAAAGCGGCGCTCGCCGGCTATGATCTGGTACCGCCCCTGGAAAGGACGAACGATGATTGGCTGAATGATGCCGTTGGCGCGGATCGACTCGCTCAACTCGGCGAGATCAGCCTCATTCCAGACCGTTCTGGCCTGATACGGGTTCGGCCCGATGGAATCGAGGGGCAATTCAGCAAGCGAATCGCGCAACTCGCCATCGGGGGGGAAGCCGGCCGCCCTCGGCATCGCATCGCTTTCCGTTGTCGCGGGCAGATCGAACGCAGATATCGGCCCGAGCAGAGACTCCAGCCCCCTTCCCAAGTGTCGGGGCTTCTCGCCTTTTCCATTTGTCATCCGATAGCTCCTTTGCGGGTGCGACAACGCGCGAACGAACGCCGCTGATTGTAGTTCGGCCGATGGAGGCACTCAAGCGATATTTCGGCGATTCAGTCCGTCGGCATACAGTTTTTTCGAAGGCGCGACGATTCTCTCAGGGGTGCTTGTTCCACGTGGAACAACGCAGTCCCGCCGGGACGCCCTGCGGTCCACGTTAGCCGGAATGGGCAGGTATGTGCCGCGATGTCAGGACCACTGGGTGTGGCTTGCACTGGGCGCGATTGTTTGTCTCGGCCGTGCTGCAGTCATAGGTGCGTGGGTGTCTCGCCGCGAGTCTGCGGGGAACGGCGAGCTCTGTTGTCGCGTGTTTGGTTGGGATCGTGGAAATGGGTGTCGCGGGAAGGTTGCCGTGCAAGAAGAAGGGGGGTGTGGGAGGAGTCGCGCTTGGGTGTGTTGTGTCGCAGGGTCACTTGTTTCACGTGGAACACGGCAAGGGCGTCGCGTCCTTCTCGCGTGCGGGTCAGGCATCCTGGCCGGCGATGTCGTTCTGTGCCAGCTCGCATGGTTGACTGCTTAGGTATTATAGGACGTTGCATTACAGGCCGGCCTGAATCCAGGCGAGAACGTGTGGCCCGAGAACAAGGATGCCGATAATCACTGAGCCGGCTGCTGCCAGCAGGACTCCGCCTGCGGCGACATCCTTTGCGTAGCCGACCAAGGGGTGAAACTCGGGCGACGCCACGTCGGCGAGGAATTCGAGGGCTGTGTTCAGGGCCTCGGCGGTCCAGACGGCCATGATGGCCAGGATGATCCAGCACCATTCGGCCCGCTCGAGAACAGAGAGCCCGCCGACAATGAGGACGCTGCAGGATGCGACGGCATGCAGCCATGCATTGTGCTGGGAACGGAGCATGAGGCGAATGCCGCGCGCGGCACACCGGAAGCTCTCGACCCGGCCGGAGAAGGTTAGGGGTTTCGGGTCGTCGAGCCCAAGGGAGAGAGAATGCATTGACCGGCTTGGATGCTCTGTCGAGTTCATGCTGTTGTATCGTCGTGGGAGGGTGCGTACTTGAGTCGATTGTGGTGCGGAGAGATGTGGCGTATGGCACGCAAGGGATGATGGGGCTCGCCAAGCATTTCTGCGGTGCCGAGCATACGTGGCTGTAGGGGCAATAGTGCTTCGTTGCGGTTGGCTGTGGGTTGCCGGCAGCGCGCAAGCGGACGGCATTTCGATGCTTCAGGGGGGTTTGCCTAAAGCTATGTCCTGTCTATTCCGATACTTAGGGTATATCACGGAATGTCGGCTATCCGGGCGGTCCAGGGTTGGCGAGAGGGCGGCTGTCTGTTTGGGTGCAGCCGACGGGGACGGAGTCCGGCCGGACAGGCAATTGCAGCGAGGCGGCAGATCGGTTACCGTTTGGGCGGCGAAAATGTCCAGACGGTCAGTCTATGAAGGTTCGGGCTCTATGAAAGCACTGATTACAGGTGGCGCGGGCTTCATCGGTTCACACTTGGCCGAGCGCCTGCTGATCGACGGCCAGGGAGTGATTGTCCTTGATAACCTCAGCACAGGTCGGCTTGAGAATATTGAGCCATTCCGAACGCACCGGAAGCTGCAGTTTGTCAAGGGGGACATCAGCGACGTGTCACTGGTACAGTTGCTGGCAGCCGAATGCGATGTGATCTTCCATCTTGCGGCGGCGGTGGGTGTGCAATTGATTGCCGACGACCCGGTGCGGACCATCGAGACAAACATTGGCGGAACGGAGACGGTCCTGGCGGTCGCGAACAAGTTCGGCCGGCCGATCCTCATCGCCTCGACCAGCGAGGTCTACGGAAAGAGCGAGAGCATTCCGTTTCGTGAGCAAGACGACATCGTGCTGGGCAGCACGAGTCTGTCACGATGGTCTTACGCATGCAGCAAGGCCGTCGACGAGTTTCTGGGGCAGGCATACTACCAGCAATACGGTCTGAACGTAGTCATTGCGCGGTTCTTCAATACGATTGGTCCGAGACAGACCGGTCGCTACGGGATGGTCGTGCCGCGCTTCGTACAGTGGGCGCTGCGGGATGAGCCGATCTGTATCTACGGGACGGGCCGTCAGAGTCGGTGTTTCTGCTATGTTCAGGATGTGGTCGATGCGATCGTCGGCCTGATGCAGTGCGACGCGGCGGTCGGCCAGGTCTTCAACGTGGGTTCGTCTGAGGAGGTCAGCATCAAGCAACTGGCCGACAGGGTGATCGAATTGACGGGCAGTCGGAGCGCCCGGCAATTTGTGCCGTATGAGGTGGCCTATGGGCGGCCTATTGAGGACATGATGCGCCGGGTCCCCAGCACCGAACGAATCCACAGCACCATCGGTTGGACGCCGAAGACGAGCCTGGACGAGACGCTGCGTGTCATCATCGCCGAACACCAACGCGACGTGGGTGCTGAGTAGGTCATAGGAGGGCAGATCGCCATGCAGGCAAGCGACCGTTGCTGGGACTATCTGATCGTCACCGCCTCGAACGAGGCGCAAGCCAAAGGCTATGAAGCACAGTTGGCCTTGCGACGGGAATTCGGTCTGCTCAGTGACGCCGGTGTGGTCTTTGTCGTCGCCGACCCGGGCGGCAAGCGGATCGGCAGCGGGGGGAGCACACTGTATTGCCTGATGGAAGTCCTGCGTCGCCGGCTTGGGCGGCGTCTTGTCAAGTCGGGCCCGCGTCTTTGGGAAGAGACGTTGGGCGAGATGCGTATCCTGATTGTCCATGCGGGCGGGGATTCAAGACGACTGCCGGCGTACGGTCCCTGTGGCAAGATCTTCATTCCCGTCCCGGGAGAGAACACCAGCGCGGCGTGCCTGACTCTGTTCGACCGGCAACTGCCAACGTACCTGTCGCTGCCGGCACCGCCGCAAGGGCGGGGGCAGGTGGTGATCACTTCGGGCGACGTCCTGCTGCGGTTTGAGCCGTCGGACATCCATTTGACTCGACCGGGCGTCACCGGGTTGGCGTGCTACGCCCATCCCGAACAAGCGAGTCGGCATGGGGTGTTCTGCCAGGGCTCGGCACATGCGGTGGATGGCGATGATTCGTCCGTGCGGCTGTATCTGCAGAAGCCCTCGATTTCCGAGCAGAAGGCACACGGAGCCATCAACGCCTACGGTCAGGCGTGCCTCGATATCGGAGTGATGCACTTCGATGCGTCCACGGCCGTGCGTCTCCTGCGGGTCTTCGGCGCTCGTCCCGACCGCGATGACCGACCGGTCCTCGCGGGCAGGCGAGGCAAAGCCGTGCTGGAGCGCGGGCTCGATTTCTATCGCGAAGTCTGTTGCGCTATGGGAACGGACGGCGGCCTGGACAGCTACACGAAGTCGGCCCGTGACAGTGGCTCGAAATGGTCGGGCGCCATGCTGGCCGAATTGTTCGATGCCGTCTCGGACATACCCTTCAACGTGCAGTTGCTCAAGCATTGCGATTTCCTCGACTTCGGAAGCAGCAGGGCGATCCTCAGCAGCGGGACGCGACTGCTCCAGGAGGATCGAGGCGTTTCGTTCCTGCAGGGGTACCTCGACATCAACAATGAGGTTGCGGCGTCGGCGACGGTACAGGGAGCCGGAAGCTGGGTCGAAGGCTGTCGCATCACCTCTTCGTTGACGCTTGGCGGCAGCAACGTGGTGGTCGGCGCCGATATCGACCAGCCGGTCGTCCTGCCGGCCGGAGCGTGCCTTGATGTGATCGAAGGACGCGGCCGCGACGCACGCCGGGTCTGGTTCGTTCGCTGCTATGGGAGCGACGACACATTCAAGGAGACCGCCGGTGACGGCGCCGTGTTCTGTGGCAAGGACCTGCTCGCCTGGCTTGCCGATGTGGGCGGCGCGCCCGACGATGTCTGGGACCGCGGTGTCGCGAAGACGGAGCGGAGCATCTGGAACGCGCGGTTGTTTCCCGCGGTGGCAGAGCATGGCGACTATCATCAGTGGCTGTGGATGTTCGACCCGACGGCCGCCTCGGAGCAGCAGCGTGGCGCCTGGCGAACAGCCGACCGGTACAGCCTCGAGCAGATCCTGGCGCTGGCCGACCCCGTCGAATTCCACCAGCGACGCAGTCGGATCCGAGCGCGACAGATCGGCCTTTCGTGGCACCGGATCTTCCGGCCGGACAGCGGCTTCTCCGCGCAGGAGTTGGCGCGCCTGCTCGGCGATACAGCTCATACCGCTGCGTGGATTGCGGGTATTCTGAAGGAAGCACATCGGTATGCCGGCAGCTCGCAAGGCCGTGGCATGGCGTCATTGGTCTTCCCTCGAATCCTGCACACGGTCGGATCGGCTTTGCTGACCGTGTATGAGCAGCGAGATGTGCCTGCCGAGCAGGTGTTGGGCGGCCTCGAAACCGAACTGACGCGGGCCGAGGTCAGATGGGTGAAGTCTGTGGGATTGTCTGTGACCGCCGATGTGTCCATCGTGCAATGGGCGCATCGGGCACAAGAGGCGGCCTTTGAAGCACTGGAGCGTTCGATTGTCGCCACCGGAATTGCCGAGACCGTCCTGCCGCACAGCGTGTTGCGCAGCGACGAGATTGTCTGGGCCCGTGCCCCCGCGCGGCTCGACGTCGGGGGCGGATGGACCGACACGCCTCCGTATGCGCTCGAACGGGGCGGCTGCGTGGTGAACGCCGCGGTCAATCTCAACGGTCAACCACCGATCCAGGCCTATGTCCGGGTGATTGCCGAGCCCGTCATTCGGATCGGTTCGATTGACCTGGGCGTGCGCATCGAGGTGCGCCGGTTCGAGGACCTGCTGGACTATCGCAAGGCCACCGGCAGCTTCGCTCTGGCCAAGGCGGCGCTGGTGCTGTCGGGGCTGTCACCTCGGCAGGGCGGTCGATCGAGGACGGCCTCGCTGAAGAAGGCGCTCGAGGCCTTTGGAGGCGGGATCGAGCTGACGACGCTGGCCGCGATTCCGAAGGGAAGCGGTCTTGGGACGTCCAGTATCATGGGCGCCGTGATCACCGCGGCGATCGCGCGGGTCATGGGAAGGAGCCTTTCGGAGCGGGAGTTGTTTCACCAGGTGCTTCGGCTCGAGCAGGCGTTGACCACCGGCGGCGGCTGGCAGGATCAGATCGGCGGAGTGGTGGATGGTGTCAAGATGATCGTCTCGCAGCCCGGTATGGTGCCGGATGCACACATTCACTACGTGCCATCGGACATTATAGACCCGATATATAATGGTGGTACAACGTGTCTCTACTACACCGGGATCACCCGGCTCGCCAAGAACATCCTTCAGCAGGTGGTGGGGCGGTACCTGAGTCGGGACCGGGCGACGGTGGCGACAATCGCGCGCATCGGCCGAACGGCACGGGAGGTGATGGATGCGTTCATTCGCAAGGACGCCGTGCGTGTCGGTCGCCTGGTCGATACGGCCTGGCAGCTTAACAAGCGCCTGGACCCGAACAGCAGCAACGACGAGATCGAGGCACTGCTGGGTCGCGTCAGGCCCCACATTCACGGGGCGAAGCTGCTCGGCGCCGGGGGGGGCGGCTTCCTCTTGATGGTCTGCAAGTCACGGCAGGACGTGGAGGCCGTTCGTCAGATGCTGGAGGCCGAGCCGCCCAACGAGCGTGCTCGGTTCTTCGACTACACCATCAGCAATGAAGGGCTCGTCGTGACGGTCAGTTGACCGACGACGCATCTCGCAGATCCCATTGATGGCAAAGACAAGCACGCGCACGATGTTCGCCTATCTTGCCGTTCTTTGTGCGGCAGGGGCCCTGTATGGGGTCAGTTGCGCGCCGGGGGCGCTGTGGCAGGACAGCGGTCTGATTCAGCTCCGCGTCTGGCACAACGACATCGAGGGCTTCCTCGGCCTGGCGATTTCGCATCCGCTGTTCTATCTTGTGGCGATCCCCGCCAAGTACGTTCCGCTCGGTTCGTTCGCGTATCGGGTCAATCTCGTCTCAGCGCTGGCGGGGGCCGTGGCCGTGGCGAACCTGTATCTGCTGGTGCGGCTGTGGATCGGCAGGGGACTGCCGGCGTTGGTTGCAGCGCTGACGCTGGCCCTCTCGCACACGTTTTGGCAGCACGCGAGCATGGCCGAGACGTATACGTTGTGGACGGCCTTGTTCCTGACGGAGTTGATCGTGCTGCTGCAGTACAGCCGGACCGGACGGACGCGATGTCTCTACGCGCTCGGCCTGCTCAACGGCCTGGCGCTCGCGGTGCACATGCTGGCGGTCATCCCGCTGGCTTGCTACACCGGGCTTGTGATTGCGCAAGTGGTCAAGGGCAAGCTCCGCCTCACGGACGTTGGAATCGTAGCCCTGCTGTGGATCGTCGGCGCGTTGCCCTATGAGTACCTGATCGTCCGCCGGATGCTCCACAGCGGCCAGATTCTCGCGACGCTCGCGTCGGCCGCGTTCGGAGACCGCTGGCAGGCGGATGTGCTCAACACCGCTCTGTCGTGGACTATTGTCAAAGAGAACCTCCTGTTCCTTCTGTTGAACTTCCCGACGCCAAACCTGTTGCTGTTCGTCGTCGGTTGCCTGGGCGTTCTCCGGATGCGGGCCGCCTCTGCTTTCCGCTGCCTCCTGATTGTTCTGCTGGTGTTGTTCTTCGTCTTCGCGTTTCGTTACACCGTCGCGGACCGCTATGCCTTTTTCATCCCGTTCTATGCCGTTGCCTGCGTCCTCGTGGGCCTGGGGGTCCACCTCGTTCGCGAGCGGGTTCCACACCCTGCGGTCACAGTCATCATCGCCGGCGCTGCCTTGTTGCCGGTCGCGGTGTATGCCGTCGCTCCAACCATCGCTCGGCGCATGGACCTTGCGATCGGGACGCGAGCCGACATCGCCTATCGCGATGACTACACGTATTTTCTTCGGCCCTGGAAGACGGGCGAAACCGGCCCCGATTGTTTCGCACGCGATGCGCTGGACGCTGCCGGTCCCGATGCGGTGATCTACGCCGACACAACGATGGTAGCGCCGCTCTTGCTGGCCCAGGAGGTCGAGGGCCTCCGGCCCGACGTGCAGATCGTCAGCGGTGTCGTCAGTAGCAGGGGGGCGCCGCCATACGATGCGGAACTGTTCAGGCGGCTCCTCGCGTGTCGTCCGATCTACGTGACTTCAGACCGACCGGGCTATGCGCCGCCGTTTGTGCTCGGCCGGTACAACCTTCGCCGAGTCGGCCCTCTATGGCAGGTCGTCGGGCCAGGCTGCGAGGATTGAGGACGCAGCAGGTCACTTCCATGCACACACACGTCACGCCTGACAACCCATATACGTGCAGCCGCTATGCGTTCGCCTGGCAGCATGTGCCCGGCGGCGGGGCGGCCCATCTCGATCTCGGTTGCGGCAATGGACGCTTCCTCCAGTCGCTGAGGGCCAAGCGGATCAAGTGTCTGGTGGGCGTCGATGTCAGCCGCACAGCCATCGAGCGGGCGCGGAAGGCCTCGGGCGGACTGGAGATCATCCACGTCACCCGTGCAGCGCCGTTGCCGTTTCCCGACCGCACCTTCTCCTCGATCACGCTGCTGGACGTGCTCGAACACGTCAGCGAGCAGGAGGCGCTGCTGGACGAACTGCACCGGGTTCTGACCGACGACGGCGTGCTGATCGTCACCGTCCCGGGCCGGCACGCGTTCTCGTTTCTGGATATCGGCAACATGAAGTTCCGATTCCCCCGGCTGCACCGGTGGCACTTCTGCCGAACGCACTCGCCGGTCGAGTACGACAGGCGGTACGTCAGCAATCCCGACGGTCTGGTCGGCGATGTCTCGGCGGCCAAGCGCTGGCACGAGCATTTCTCGGCAGCGCATCTGGCCCGGCTGCTGTGTTGCAGCGGTTTCGACGCCGCAGGGTTCGACGGATCGGGCCTCTTCCATCGCGTGCTGAGGGCCGCCGACCTGCTCGTCGGCAACATCGGGCCGCTGCACGCTGCAATCGGCAAGTGCATCGCCTGGGACGCGAAACGGTTTGCCTCGGCGAACCTCTTTTGCATCGCAAGGAAATCCGAAGTCTCCCGCCTTGGCCACAGTGGCAAGGCCCGAAGCAACGATGACGCAACCTATCACAACCTCGAAGCGGCTGATCCACAACACGCTGTTCAACATACTGGCCCTCGTCAGTAACGCGTTGATCGGCTTCTTTCTGATCCGGTTCTTTCTGGGCCAGCTCGGAGAGGCTCGATACGGCGTGTGGGTGCTCGTCGGCTCGCTGTATCGCTATCGCGGCATGCTCAGCCTGGGGCTCAACGGCGCGATCAATCGGCAGATCCCCGTCTGCCTGGCCAGGGGCGACGAGCAGGGCGTTGCGAAGGTCATCAGTACGTCGGTGTTCTTCTACTCGGCCTTGGGATTCGTACTTGTCTTGTTGAGCGTTCTGCTCTATGCGAAGATCGGCGACTGGTTCGCGATCGAGCCCGAGCAGATCGCAGTAGCCGGAAGGCTCGTCCTGATCGTCGGATTGACCTTCGCCGTTTCCAGCCCGCTCCAACCGACCACCGCCGTGCTCAGCGGTCTTCAGCGATATGACGTCATTAACGTGGCGACGCTGGCGGTGCTTGTGGCGCGGACCGTCCTGCTGATCGTCCTTCTGCTTCGCGGCTATGGCCTGCTGACGATGGGACTCGTGTTCGGCATGAGTGAAATCGTCACGCGGTTGGTGCAGCATATCTTCATTCGACGCCTACTGCCCAGAGTCTCTCTGTCGCGGGGCAACATCGACCCCGTCCTGCTCAAAGAGATGCTCTTCTACGGGACCAATACGTTCCTGTACGCGATGGGCGGGCTGATCGTCTGCAAGGCGGGCGACCTCATCGCGGGGATCTTCCTCGACACCTCGGCAGTCAGCCGGTTCTCCGTCGCCAGCGCCGGGGTGCTGCTATTGAGCCAGTTGCTCCAGGCGTTCACCGCCGCAATCAAGCCGGCCGTCAGCGACCTGGACACCCGCGCCGAACACGCCACCGTCAAGGAGATCGCCTTCCTGACACAGAAGTACAGCCTGCTGGTTCTCGTCCCGGCCGGCGCCTTTCTGATCGTGATGGGCCGGGAGTTTCTCCGCATCTGGGTGGGCCAGAAGTTCTCCGATCCGAACGTCATCGATTCACTGGCGACGGTCCTGGCGCTGCTGACCGTGGGGCATTGCCTGATGCTGGCCCAGCACAGCAACTTCCTGGTCCTCATCGGTCGCGGCGAACACGGCGTCTTCGGTGTTCTTGCCGCAGCGACGGCCATCCTCTGCATCGGCGGCGCCGTCTTCACGGTGAGGTTCCTCGGCTGGGGTCTCGAAGGAATCGCCTGGTCCAACCTCGTACCGATGGCAATAGTCTCGGGCCTTATCGTACCGATCCACTTCAATCGGCGAATGAAGATCTCGACGCGGGAGTGCCTTTCTTGTGTCTGGTGGCCAGCCCTCAGAGGGAGCCTTCCGGTGGTTGTGATGATGGTCGGCTGGAAGGTCGTCAGTCCACCAGCTTCCTGGCTCGGACTTCTGGGCGTGATCCTGGCCTCGGGCGCCCTGACGTGTCTCTGCGGCTGGCTCTTCAGTCTCGCGCCTTCAGAGCGCAGACGGCTGCTGGCCGTTCTGCAACGTGAGCCAGCGGAGCCGTTGACGGCCGACCACATGTGACCTGAGAGCGGCGCGATCCGTGAAGGAGGATTGCAGGCCAACGGGGGCTGAGGGTATCATCAACCAGATATGTCGATGCAAACGTCAGATCGTGAACGCGAACGTCGCAGACCGGGTGCGGCAGGGGGCCATCGGGCCGGTCGGATCGAGCGCATCCATCCGCCAGCCGCCGCCACGGTGGACCGAGCCGATCGCGCCGTCTCTGAGAACTCATCCAGGCGAATGACGCGCAAACGACCGACGATTCAGTGGGTCGTCCGACGTGGTCTGTGCACCGGTTGCGGAGCGTGCGTCGGGGTTTGTCCGGCCGAAGCTCTGACGATGTGCATTGACGGCAGGCAGGGCGGATACGTCCCGCGAATCGACAAGGCCAGGTGTACGCGGTGCGGCCTGTGCGTAGACGTCTGTCCGGGTCACAGCGTCGATTTCCAGGGGCTGGCCCTGCGATTGTTCGGCGACGTTCCCGAAGACGTCATTCTCGGTCGATATCTGGGCAGCTATATTGGCTGCGCCGCCGACAAGGACGTCCGCTACGACAGCACCTCCGGCGGCCTCGTCACGGCGCTGCTCGTCTATGCCCTGGAGCGCGGGCTGATCGATGGGGCCCTCGTGACGCGGATGCGGGCGGACAAACCGCTGGAACCCGAGCCCTTCATTGCCCGAACGAAGGAAGAAATCCTCTCGGCGGCCGGGTCGAAGTACTGCCCCGTCGCGGCTGACGTGGCGCTCAAGGAGATTCTCAGGTCACAAGGGCGGTTCGCGGTCGTCGGCCTTCCATGCCACATTCAGGCCCTGTGCAAGGCCGAGCAGCATATCCAGCCGTTGCAGGGGCGAGTCCGGTACCGAATCAGTCTTGCGTGCAACCTTGATTTCAGTTTCCACGGTACGATTCGTCTTCTTCAAGAGCTGGGGATACCGCCTGCGTCGGTCGCGCGGCTTGAGTATCGCGGTCGAGGCTGGCCGGGAACCATGCTCATCGGCGAGAAGAACGGCGCCGAGACGCGAGTGCCCCTGGCCGATTGTCGCATGAAGCTGCGGCCCTTTGCGTTGCGCCGCTGTACGCTGTGCAGCGACATGACCGGCGAGTTGAGTGATCTGTCCTGCGGCGATGCATTGTTGCCCGAAGTGGTCGAGAGAGACAGGCTTGGCAGTTCGTTCGTCCTGACGAGGACGCCGGAGGCCGAAGAGTTGCTGGAGTCGGCTGCCGCTGACATGGCCGTTGAGTTATCGGAGCTTGACCCCGACAAACTGAAGGCCACTCAAGACGATGCAACGTTCAAGAAGCGTAAACTCGGCGCCAGGATGTCGCTGTTTCGTTGGACCGGCCGAAGCGTTCCGCGATACCACCAGACGCTTCTCCGGCCTGCCCGAGGTGACTACGGCAGCTCGATCAGGTTCTACCTTGCAAGGTCCGTCCTTTCCGGCAGAAGGCCTGTTCTGCGCAGGATTTCTTATGTCGCCCGCCTTTTGACACGAAGGAACAGGCAGAGCTCGGCCGCCCGGTGAAGCCGGCTCTCGCGGATGCTCCATCTGCACCTCTGCCGGTGCACTGCGAACCTTACGTATGTACGCAACCTCTTTCGAAGACATCGATTGTGACGGTTTGCTGTTCGAGCCCGAGGCGCGGACGTCGGACATTCTCTTTCCGCCCGCCGTGAACACACTGCTCCTTGGGCTGTGGCTGCTCGTCTGCGGGATTGGGTTTGGGATCGTCTTCTGGGGCCGGAACCCCATCGCCGGTGGTTTGGTGATCGCGTTACCGACGTTTTGCGGCATGCTCGTCAAACCGACGTTTGCGCTTTGCGTCGTCATGCTGGTTCTGCCCACCGGCGCCGGTGTGGGGTTCCGCCAGGCGTTTAGTCTCGATCGGGCAATCGGAATTGCTCTGGCGGCGAGCTTCCTTCTGAACGTCATGCTGACCCGGCCGGGGCTGCATGTCCGACACAAGTCCCTCTGGGTCGCGGCGGGATTGAGCGTGTGGATCTTCATCGCGTCGCTGCCGCAGCCCTATCTGAAAATGGAGGTCATGCGAGCCTTTACGCAGCTCCAGTTGGTTGCGCTGATTCTGATTGTATACTGGATCCTCGAAACGAATCGCGAGACGACCTTTCTCTGGGCCCTGCGCTCCTACGTTATCGGAATGATCGGCACAACGGTTCTGGCCTTGAGAACGGGTGCGGTGATTCGCGCCGTGCACGAAACGCGGGATGCGCGGTACGCGGCGACGCTCGGCAGCGCGATCGATGCCAACATGCTTGCGGCCCTGACGGCCCTGGCGTTCCTCTCGGCGGTCTACCTGTTCGCCCGCGACCGGAGCCTGCTATGGCGGCTCGTGTACCTTGCGGCGATTTTGTTTCTGCCTGTCCTGATGCTTCGGATCGGCTCGCGGGGAGGCTTGGTGGCGCTGGCCTTCACGGTGCTGTCGCCGCTTCTGTTCCTGCGGCAGGTGCTGCGGCGACCCGCTTTGGTGGCTCTGCTGGTGTTCGTCGTGGTCGTGGCGTCGCTGTCTACGGCCCTTCTGATCCAGCAGCAGGGCCTGGACAGCTCCGTCTCCTCGCGACTGACCAGCATGCAACAGGCCCAGAGGGCCATCGACATCCGAATGGCCCCGATCCGTAAGGCCGTCTGGGCCGCCGCGTCGCGGCCGGTCGGCACCGGCTACTTCAGTTGGTTCGAGCGAACCGACAGCGTGATCTGGCCGCACAACGATTTCTTCTTCGCGCTCGGCGTATACGGCGTCCCGGCGGCGATCCTGTTCGCAGTCTTCGTCGTCCTGCTGATGCTCACGGTCAAACGCATGCCCCTGACGCTGGAGAAGCTGTATGCGCGGGCGGTCCTGACGTTCCTGCTGGTCATGGGTCTCAATATCAAGCAGGTTTCCGCGAAGTACTACTGGGTGTTCCTGGCGTTCGTCCTGGCGGCCGAGCGCCTCAGTAGGTGGTACGCCGATCCCGACGACGAACTCTGCGAAGAGGCGGATGAAGAGACTCCGAATACTTGTGATTAGCCATATGTTCCCGACCGTGAGACTCCGCCGGCATGGCGTCTTCGTCTGTCGCGAGGCCCGGCACCTGGGCCGTCATGGGATCGAGTGCGATTTCCTCGTGGGCCGGCCCTGGGCCCCCTGGCCGCTTTTTCTCGCCGGCCGTTGGCGCGACTACGGCCCCGCCAATCCACTGGCGCCGCCGGAGGGGCTGCGGGCGCGCCGGGTCAGCTACCTTCGCCCGCCCGGATTCGGGTTCCGCCGGTTCGAGGGCGCATCGCTGGCCTTCAGTGCGATGGCTTGGGCCAAACGGTGGCATCGGGCCGAGCCATTCGACGTAGTCCTGGGCGTCTCGATGTTACCGGACGCTGAGGCGGCCGCCACGATCGGTGCAAAGCTCGGCCTGCCCGTCGCGTCTTTGGCGGTGGGCAGCGATGTGATGGTCTACCCGGACCGCATGCCGGCGTTGTGGAATCGACTGCGCCGCACCCTGGCGCGGGTCGATCTGCCCGTTGGGGTCAGTCAGTCGGTCTGCGCGAGACTCGGCGAGACGGGCGCGTGCCGGCGGGAGCCCCTCTGCGTCTATCTTGGCCGGGACAAGGAGCAGTTCCAGCCGGCCTCGATCAAGACCGAGATCCGGGCCCGCTTGGGCTGGCCGGCGGACGGCATCGTCGCCGTCTATGTCGGCGGTCTGGTCGAGAGCAAGGGCATCAGCGATTTGGCGGCCGCGTGCGAACCGCTTCTAAGCCGCCATGAGGACTTTCACCTTGCGTGTGTAGGCGATGGCCCTTCGCGAAGCGCGCTGGAGAAGCTCTTGGCACGCATCTCGCGGAGCAATGCAGTCATTTTGCCCGGTCAGGTTGCGCCGGAAGAGGTGCCGCACTGTCTGCAGGGCGCCGATTTCCTGGTCCTGCCGTCGCACAGCGAGGGGATGCCCCAGGTGGTCCTCGAGGCGATGGACTGTGGACTGCCCGTGGTCGCGACACGCGTGGGAGGTGTGCCAGAGGCGGTGATCGACGGCCGGACGGGATTGCTTGTCGAGGCGCGAGACGTCGAACAACTGCGCAGCGCCATCGAGCGGATGATCGTCGACGCGCCGTTTCGAACCTCGGCCGGGCGACTGGGGTTGGCGCGGGCAAAAGAAGTGTTCGACCCCGACCGCAATGCCAAGACCTTTGCCGATGCGCTGTGGTCGTTGGCAGCCGGGAGGAAGGGAATCGATGGCTGATCCGGAACGACAACCCCGGGCCAAGGTGTGCATGCTGACGACCGTCCACATGCCGTTCGACGGGCGCATCTTCCACAAGGAGGCGAAGAGCCTGGCCAAGGCCGGCTACGACGTCGTGCTGATCGCCCGGCACGACAAGGCTGAGACCGTGGGCGGCGTGCGCATCGTTCCCCTGCCCGAACCGCGAAGCCGTTTCCAGCGGATGACGAGCGTCACATGGCGGCTGTACCGGTTGGCCCTCAAGGAAGACGCGGACGTGTACCACTTCCACGATCCCGAGCTGATGATCGTCGGCCTGCTGCTGAAGGCCCGGGGCAAGAAGGTGATCTGGGACGTGCACGAGCACTACCCCAACAGCATCATGGACAAGTTCTGGATCTCCAAGGGCTTGCGGCGGTGTGTCAGCAAGTCGTTCGACCTGTTCGAACGGGCCGTGGTGCGGTTCTTCGACCTGGTGATCTATACGACGCCGCTGGTCGGGGCGCGCTACGAGATGCTCAAGGTGGCCTGTGCCCGAATCGAGAACTATCCGATCGTCGAGCTGTCCGACACATTCGAGAGGAACCCACAGAAGCAGATCATCTATCTCGGCGCGATGTCGCGCACTCGGGGGCTCGTCGAGGTGATCGAAGCATTCGCCCTTTTGGCCGCGAGACATCCGGACTGGCGACTTGTGCTGGTCGGCGTGGCGAGGCCAGCGTCCTTCGAAGACGAGCTGAGGGCCCTGGCGAGGCAGCGTGGCATCGAGAAGAACGTAACATTCCTTCCCTGGGTGCCTTACGAGGAGAAGGAAAGGCTCACCTCTGCGGCGTCGATCGGGGTCATCACCTATCTGCCCTATTCGAACAACACGAGCTGCTTGCCGAACAAGCTGTTCGATTATATGCTGGTGGGCACGCCGGTGGTGGCGTCGAATTTCCCGCTCTACAGGGAGGTCGTCGAGCCGAGCCGGTGCGGCCTGATCGTCGATCCGTCCAGACCGGAGGAGATTGCCGAGGCAATGACGTATCTCATTGAACACCCGGACGAGGCGCGTGCGATGGGCGAACGCGGGCTTCGTGCCGTCCGGGAGCGATATAACTGGGAAGGTCAGAGCGCGCAGCTCTGTCGTATGTATGAGGTTCTTCTGGGGACTACTGGAGGGCAGCAACGTGTCGAAGATCCTGTTGATTGTCGGGGCCCGGCCGAACTTCATGAAGATGGCGCCGCTGTACTTCGAGCTGACGCAGACCGAGGGGTTTGACCCGGTCATCGTACACACCGGCCAGCACTACGACTATGCGATGTCTCAGGCCTTCTTCGAGGACCTGGAGCTTCCGGAGTCGCATCATTATCTGGGCGCCGGCTCGGGCAGCCACGCCGAACAGACGGCCAAGGTCATGATCGAGTTCGAGAAGGTGCTCGCTCAGGAGCGCCCCGACCTCGTCGTCGTGTTCGGCGACGTCAATTCGACGGTGGCCTGCAGCCTGACCGCGAAGAAGCAGCTCGTGCCCGTCGCGCACGTCGAGGCGGGCTTGCGCAGTTTCGACGAGACGATGCCTGAGGAGATCAACCGGCGTGTGACCGATGCGATCTCCGACCTGCTGCTGACTCCCTCCGTCGATGGGGATGAGAACCTTCGGTGCGAGGGCGCCTTAGACGGTCGCGTGCGCTGCGTGGGCAACATCATGATCGATTCGGTGGTCACCATCCTGGGACGAATCAGCCGCGATCAGGAGGCCCAGGTACTGGACGATCTCGCCCTGGAGACGGGTTCCTATGTCCTGGTGACCCTGCATCGCCCGTCGAATGTGGATGAGCCGGACAGTCTCAGGCAGATTCTGGTCTACCTGAACCGCCTGTCGGAGAAGCTGCCCGTGGTCTTTCCCATGCACCCGAGGACCCGCAAGAACATCGAGCGGTTTGGGATCGACGTCCCATTCACCCGCGATTTCCGCATCATCGAGCCGGTCCGATACCGCCAGTTCATCCTGCTCCAGAAGAACGCGCGATTCGTCCTGACCGATTCCGGCGGCATTCAGGAGGAAACGACCTACCTGAGGCTGCCGTGCCTGACCTTGCGTCCGAACACCGAGCGGCCCATCACGATCACCCAGGGCACGAACGAACTGGTCGATATGGAGACGATCGAGGAGAAATCCGACCGGATTCTCTCAGGTAGATGGAAATCGGGCACGATCCCGGCGCTATGGGACGGCCGCACCGCCCAGCGCATCGTTCAGGTCTTCCAGGACTTCGCCGCCTCCTGATCACACACAATCTACGGGAAGCGGTGCAGTTCGCCTTTGGAGCCCAGCAGCCGTGTGCCCCAGGCCTCCAGGCACAGCGGCGCGTTTTGCATCATCTTGTTCTGTGCGCCGTCGGGCAGGTTGGGGCCGCCGTTGGTCAGGTCGTAGGCCAGCGCCAGGAACAGATCCTCGAGATCCTGATCGTATGCGGCCAGTCGGTGCCAGCCGAACCAGACGTTGCCGCCGCGACCGGACGCGAGAGGCCCGAGCATCCCGTCGCTGCCGTCGCAGTAGTTGTTGAAATACAACGGACCCTTCCCGGGCGCCCAGATTCGGAGTTTCAGGGTGTTGATGAGTCCGCCGAGGACCATCTCATCGATGAGGCCTTCTGCATAGGCCCGACAGGCCAGCCAAGCCGTCCGGTTGGCGTGCGAGGTATCCAGGGGCATATCCGGCGTGTTTGCTCCGTAGTCCGGAATCACAAACCAGACATGACCTTCCTCGGCAACCTGGACGAACAGGCCCCAGTCGCTGGGAACGACGTCTTCAAAGCCTTCGGAATTCGGGGCCGGCTCATCAGAATCGTATCGGGGCGTCAGGTACAACTCGACCAATCGCTCACCCCACGACCGATAAGCATAGCTGTCATAGCCCAGCCCGTCCAGATCGAGGCAGATGCCGGCCAAATGCTCCCGAACATCGCGCCCGCTGTTGAGCGTGGTAAGAACGGTGCGGAATGCGTCCGGCTCGGTCAGAAGTGTCGGGGTCACTGCAGGGTTGTAGTAGAGCCATTTCTCGACCACGCTCTGCTCGACGAAATCGGCGATCTGACTCCAGAGGGGATCGTTCAGTTCGTGCAGGGCGCGGGCGACCAACAAGAACCCGGTGCTGCCCTGGAAATCGCAGAGCTGATTGTGCCCACCCGTTTCGGCGGCCACCTTATCGAGATAGAAGCAAGGCCAGTCACCGCGCATCTGCCCACGGCGCAGTAGAGGCATCGGGTTGTCCGTTGCTTCGTGGATTGCCTGGAAGGTCAACGATTTCGCGAAGTCGAGGTATGCCGGATTTCCTGTGCCCCTCCACATATCGACGAGGCTCTGGAGTTCGCGTTGCAGGTAGTAGACCGTCATCCCGTCGTTGAGTTTCCGCCCGTGGTTGGCGGCCATGCGGACGAGATAGTCCTGTCCGTACGCAGCGATGAGCCGCTCGTACAGCAGCGGGCGGTTCCCGACCGAGGTCACGGGCAAACCGGCAGCCAGGGCAGGCAGGTCGCCCTCATGCTTCTCGACCCCGCAGCATGCCGCCAAGGCACAGATCAGGACGATCGCGCCCGCAAACGGTGCGGCGGACCGCACTGAGCGATGCCGCTGCAAAGGGACTTGGCTCATAGACACCCTTCCCCCCAACCCTTCAACGTGGCTCACCGCAGGCCAACGGCTTGCGGGCCCCTCACCTGGTTCTGCCGTCGATGAGGGCACTTAGTACCATTATATCACAGAGGGGAGGTTTGGGCAATATGGAATAAAGAGGTGTTTTGCGCTCGGCAGGAGGTTATCGGAATCACGGTATTGCCCCGCCAATGTGTTTTGCATTGGCGTCTCTTGAGAGAGGTTCGCCAGCATGCATATTCTCTACATCCATCAGTACTTCGCGTCGCGCAAGGGCCGAACGGGGACGCGGTCCTACGAATTCGGCCGTTTCTTGGTCGGCAGGGGCCATCATGTGACCATGCTCACATCCGGCTTGGCCAATCCCGAGTTTCCGGTCGCCGCCGGCCGCCGGTACGCCGAGCATGACATCGATGGGATTCGGGTCGTTTCGGTGGCAGGGGGGTACAACGACCCGCATCTGGGGACCGCTCTGACGGGCTGGCGGCGCATGCACAAGTTCCACGAATTCACCTGGGCTGCCTCGAAGGTGGTGCGTGAACTGGACCGACCCGACGTTGTTCTTGCCACGCACACCCCGCTGACCGTTGGTCTGGCCGGTATCTCCGCAAGCCGCCATTTCAATGTTCCGTTCGTTTTCGAGGTCCGTGACCTCTGGCCCGAGGCCCTTGTGAACGTCGGCGCTCTGGGGAACCCGGCTGTGATCTGGTGGCTGCGGCGTATGGCGCGGAATATCTACCGTCGGGCGGACCACATCGTGGCGCTGTCGCCAGGCATGAAGGAAGGCATCGTGCGGGCAGGGGTGGCCCCGTCCAAGGTGACGCTCATTCCCAATGCCAGCGACCTCGATCTGTTCCGTCCGGATCTGGACGGCGCGGCGGCCCGCCGACGACTGGGCCTGGGCGAGCGGTTCGGGGCGGTCTATTTCGGGGCGATGGGCCTGGCCAACGGTCTGGATTACGTGATTGAGGCCGCGAGAATCCTGGCCGAGCGAGAGCAGGACCACATTGTTCTGGTCCTTCAGGGCGGCGGCGGAAAACGCGATGAACTGATCGCTATGGCCAGGCGATTAGACTTACAGAACGTCGTATTCGGCGATCTGGTGCCCAAGGAGGAGGTTCCGGCGATCGTGGCCGGCTGCGACGTGTGCCTGACGATCGCCCGGCCGGGCAAGGATCCCACGTGGTCGCCGAACAAGCTGTTCGATTCGCTGGCGGCGGGCAAGCCCGTGGTCATCAACATCGGGGGCTGGTTGGGCGAGCTGATCGAGCGGAACGCGTGCGGCCGGGTCGTGGCGTCCGATCGGCCGGCGGCCCTGGCCGACGCCCTGGTGGAACTGTCACAGAATCCGGTGCTCCGCGAGCGGATGGGCCGCAACGCCCGGGCCCTGGCCGAACGCGAGTTCGACCGCAACCTCCTGGCCGCTCGCCTCGAACACGTCCTCACACAGGTCGTGTGCCGACATGACAAGCCGTAGATCAGAAGGCGGACACGGACCGTGCCGGCTGCAAAGTGCGACAGGCTCTCTTGGTTTCTTGACAGGGCGAATCGGTGAATGTATAGTGGCTCTATACATTTGGGAGATGCCGAATGAAAGCTTCTATTGTCGATTTGCGGTATCGGATGAACGATATACTGCGCGCCTTGGAGCGGAATGAGAACGTGAGCATCCTGAGCCGCGGGCGCCTCAAAGGGGTAATCAAACCCGCGGGCGGCGACGCCTCGCTCCGGGTCGAGGAACACCCGTTCTTCAACATGCTCACGGCCTCTGAGACCACCGACGATCCGATGGACCGGCTGCGCGGGGGACGGTATCGTGATCTTTGACACGGACGTCCTGATCTGGGTCCAGAGGGGCAACGCAAAGGCCGCGCGGGCCGTCGATCGGTCGCGCGACCGTTATGTCTCGGTCCTGACGTATATGGATTTGCTGCAGGCGGCCCAGAACAAGAAGCAACATGAAATTGTGATCAGTTTCCTGAATCGCTGCGGGTTCCAGACGTTGCCACTGACGGAGAACATCGGGCATCGCGCCGCCGTGTACGTGGCCGAGTACGCGCTTTCGCATGGCCTTCGCGCGGCCGATGCCATCATCGCCGCGACCGCGACGGAGAACAATCTGCCGCTCTGCTCGGCCAACGCCAAGCACTACCGGGCAATCCAGGAACTGAAACTGAAAGTCTTTCGGCCATAAAGAGAGGTGGGTGACCACCTGCTTTCGGAAAGAAGGGAAGGTCGTATGCAGGTACCGTTGTTGGATTTGAAGGCACAGTATGCAACCATCAAGGACGAGGTGCTGGCAGCCGTGGCCGAGGTGCTCGAATCCCAGCGGTGCATCGGGGGCCCGAAGGTGGAGGAACTGGAGAAGCAGATCGCCCAGGTGAGCGACTGCAAGTACGCCGTGGGCGTTTCCAGCGGGACGGATGCGCTGCTGAGCTGCCTGATGAGCCTTCAGATCGGCCCGGGCGACGAGGTCATCACGACGCCGTTCACGTTCTTCGCAACCGTCGGCTGCATCGCCCGCGTGGGGGCCAGGCCGGTCTTTGTCGATATCGACCCGAAGACGTACAACATCGATCCCGACCTGATCGAGGCGGCGATCACCAAGAAGACCAAGGCGATCATGCCCGTTCATCTGTTCGGACAGATGGCAGAGATGGACCCGATCATGGACGTCGCCGAGCGGTACAATCTGGCGGTGATCGAGGACGCCGCGCAGTCCATCACGAGCACCTATAAGGACAGGAAGGCCGGCAGCATCGGCACAGCGGGGTGCTTCAGCTTCTTTCCGAGCAAGAACCTCGGCGCCATCGGCGACGGCGGCATGGTGGTCACCAACGATGAGGCGCTCTGCAAACGTCTCGTCTTGACACGCAATCACGGGATGGAGCCCAAGTACTATCACAAATTCGTCGGCGCCAACTTCCGCCTCGACCCGATCCAGGCGGTGGCGCTGCTCGTGAAGCTGCCGCACCTCGATGACTGGTCACAGGCCCGGCGCGACAACGCCGCCTACTACGACAAGAAGTTCAAGGGCACGGTCGTCGGGACCCCATATATCCGTCCGGACTGCAAGACGATCTACAACCAGTATTGCATCCGCGTGCCGCGACGCGACGAGGTCGTCGCCCATCTCCAGGCGAACCATATCGGCTGTGAGATCTACTATCCTGTGCCCGCTCACCTGCAGGAGTGCTTCGCCTATCTGGGCGGCAAGGAAGGCAGCCTTCCCGTATCCGAGAGGGCGGCCAAGGAGATCATGGCCCTTTCGATCTACCCCGAGCTGACCGACGAAATGCAGGACGCGGTCGTCGCGACCATTCTCGAATTCCTGGGCTGATATCGTCAAGCGAGCGTTCGACATTCTCATTGCCGGCGTGCTGCTGGTCGCGCTCTCGCCGTTGCTGCTGGCCATTGCACTGGCGATTCGACTGAGCAGCAGGGGCCCGGCTCTGTTCGTTCAGCAGCGCGCCGGCAAGGACGGCAGGCCGTTTGGGCTCTACAAATTCCGGACAATGCGGCTCGATGTCGATCCTTTCGGGCCGAGCCCGAAGTTCGGCGCCGATCCGAGGCTCACGCGCGTCGGGCGGTGGTTGCGAGAGTATTCCCTTGACGAACTGCCGCAATTGGCTAATATCGTCAAAGGGGATATGAGCCTTGTGGGGCCTCGGCCGCTGTACGTTTCGCAGATGGCGGAATGGAACGAGCGCCAGCGGCGGCGCCTGAGCGTCCGGCCCGGCCTGACCGGCCTGGCCCAGATCTCCGGGCGCGGCGCCCTGACGCGCGAAGAGAAGCTCGAACTCGACGTTCAGTATATCGAACGGGCGGGCCTGCGGCGTGATGCGGCCATCCTCCTGGCCACGCTCGCACAATTGTGCGGGCGCAAAGGGATTTACGAGAGTAAGTACTCGCAGGACGAAATCGTTCGAGGAGAAAGAACTGTGGCCAAGACCGAACACCGAACGAACGTGGATGAACGCTCATGACAGCGAAACCGAGCCGCCGCTGCAAATATCTGACGAAAGTCGATCAGATCCAGCAACTCGAGGATCGCGAGAGAGCCGCTCTGGAGCCTGTGGCACAGCGGTTCACCTTTCGGTGCAACGACTACTACCTGTCGTTGATCGACTGGGACGACCCCAATGACCCGATTCGCCGGGCCGTCGTGCCGCACGTCGACGAGCTGGACGAGTGGGGCCGGCTTGACCCGTCTGACGAAGAAACCTACACCGTCATGCCTGGACTCGAGCACAAGTATCGCTCGACGGCTCTGCTGCTGGTCAGCAACGTCTGCGAGGGCATCTGCAGGTACTGTTTCCGCAAGCGCGTATTCATCCGCCCCCAGTGGGAATACCTTCGTGACGTGCCGGCGGCGATGGCCTATATCGCAGATCATCGAGAAATCACGAATGTGCTTCTGACGGGCGGTGACCCATTGGTTCTGACCACTTCCGAACTTGAGGGTATTATAGAGCCACTGCGTCGTATTGAGCATGTGCAGATCATCCGGATTGGGAGCCGAACCCCGGCGTTCAATCCCTATCGCATCGTTGAGGACCCCACGCTGACGGACATGATCCGGCGGCACAGCACGGTTAGCCGACGAATCTACGTGATGACGCATTTCATCCATCCTCGCGAACTGACCGACGTGGCGATCGAGGCTGTGGACAGACTCCAGAAGGCCGGCGCCATCATCGCCAATCAGGCGCCTCTGATTCGTGGGATCAACGACGATCCCGAAACGCTGGCGGCGCTTCTGATGAAGCTGTCGTTCATCGGCGCCGTGCCCTATTACATCTTCCAGTGCCGCCCGGCGATGGGGAACAGGGCCTATACAGTCCCGCTGGAGACGGGCTGTGAGATCGTCGAACAGGCCAAATCGCGGGTCTCCGGTCTGGCGAAGCGGCTGCGCTACGTGATGAGCCACGCCAGCGGCAAGATTGAGATCCTTGGCAAGCTGGCGGATCGCATGTGCTTTAGGTACCACCGCACCGCCAACGATGCCGATGGCGGCAAGATGCTGGCCTTTCCCAGCAATCCGGAGGCCTGTTGGCTCGACGACTACACAGAAACGAACCGCGAACACCCCGGAGATCTGGCCTATCGGTCTCACGGCCCCGAATGAGCGGATGGACGCGGCGCTCGTGGCGACTCGGCGATCGTTCCAGCACGGCGCCGCATCAATGAGCGGGTGGAGGTGACTCTGGCATGACGGCCATGCGGCCCCTTTGCATTCTCTTGATTCTGTTGTGCGGCCGTCCTGTCTTTGCTTTGCAGCCGGACGAGATTCTGGTCCTGGCCAACACGAACAATGCGGCGTCGGTGCGGCTGGCACGGTATTACTGCGAGCGCCGCGGCCTGCCGCCCGGCAACGTCGTTCCGCTCGCATTGGGTGCCACCCTTCGCGACTCCATCGGCCGCGACGACTACGAGAAGCGCATAGCTCAGCCCATCCGGAGGCTCTTCTCTACCCGTGACGATATGGCGCAGATCAGGTGTCTCGTCACCACCTATGGCATTCCTTTCAAAGTGGGACGGCGAGGTCCTCTCGTACAGTTCGAGGGCCGACTCAAGCAGTTACGCAGCCAGTTGGAAGAGGAGGCCGAAGCGCTTGCCCGACTGGAAGCCGACGACATGAAGAGCTCGGCCGAATACAGCCGGCGAACACAGCGGGTCACTATGTTGCAGGCCGAGGTCGATTGGATCACCGGAAGAGAGACCGATGCCTCCGTCGACAGTGAGCTGTCGATGGTCCTGTTCGGGAAATACGAGCTCTACCGATGGCAGCCGAATCTCCTGCGCAGCAGTGCGCCGCAGCCGTATCGGACATTGATGGTTTCCCGGCTTGACGGACCCGACTACACGATCGCAGCGGGCCTTGTGGATAAGGCGCTGGAAGCCGAGGCAAACGGATTGACCGGGACTGCCTATATCGACTCGCGCGGCCTATTCAGCAAGGATGCGTACGGTTACTACGACCAGTCGCTGCGAGACCTGGCGCTGGTGATCCAGTTGCGGACGTCGATGGCGGTCGTAGAGGAGCGCACGGCCGCCCTGTTCGAGCCGGGCAGTTGCCCCGGCACGGCGCTGTACTGCGGCTGGTACAGCGTCGGCCAGTACGTCGACGCTTTCGAATTCGTCCCGGGGGCCGTCGGGTTCCACATTGCCAGCCTTGAGGCGGCGAACCTGCGAGACCCGAACAGTACGCAGTGGTGCCCGGCCATGCTCATGAGGGGAATCACCGCAACGCTCGGGCCCGTGGCCGAGCCCTATCTGCATAGCTTTCCCGAGCCGAGAGCGTTCTTCTCGGAACTGATTGCGGGAAGCTGCCTGGTTGAAGCGTTCTATCGCACCAAGCCATTCAATTCATGGCAACTGGTTCTCATCGGCGATCCCCTCTACCGGCCGTTCCGAGCCCATGAGGGCAAATGACAACTGGCTCCCTGCGATTCCCGCGAGGATCCCGGCGGCCGCTGCGACCATGTCCCATCTTCCGAACGGCCGGCCTGCCGCCCAGGCGCTGATCGTTGTTGCCAGAAGCAGCGCGAACGGACCTGACACGGACATCGCCAACCCGGCGACACCGCCCTTTCCGGGGCTGGCCAAAGGACGCAGGCAGTGAACCCACAGAACAGTCAGCAGCGTATATCCGCCCACGTAGAACACAGTCGTCAGCACAGGTAGAAGGCCCATCAGACTTTGGCGAGCCAGGACGGGCAGCATATAGACGGTCATAGCGGTGAGGACGGCCACCGTGCCCCAGAAGGAGAAGAACGTGCGGATACCCAACGCCACAATCGCCCCGGCCGCGTCCGCGACAATGTCCTTCAGGTCGGCCGAACGGCCGGGCACAAAGTATTGAAGGCCCTCATCAGCGAAGCCGTACACGGTCACAGCAGCAAGAACCAGCCAACTGCTGGCCCGGCGCCACTCGACCTTCGACTCGGGACGGACGACCGACCAGAGCAGGAACGTCAGGATGGCATACGCCAGGAAATGCAGGCCCTTGTCCGACACGTTGGCTTCTCGCACGACCGATGGGACGGGAATGTGCGCCAGCACGAACAGGACCGGCCAGTAGAGTGCCAGGGCCAGGATCATCACCTTCCGCCGTCTTGTCATTGCCATGCTCTGTATCTCGGTAAGCAACACTTTCACCCGAACGCGTGTCGAAACGCCAAGTATACCCGAGCCCCCACCGGCTGTAACGGAACTTCCACCCGGTTTGCGCTCACGATCAGAACTTGCACGCCCGTTCCAGCGTATCAAGGGCGCGGAATGCTGTGGCAACGACCCAGAGAATACGTTACCCTATTGGCGGTTTGTAGCGGCGTCGTGAGACGCTGTCGGCCATATGCTACAAACGCATAGACGGCCCGAGGGCCTTCTGTTGGAGGAAAGAGACATGAGACGCAGGACTTCTTCCGTGGTTCGCTGTCGAACGCTTCACCCTGGGCCGGGGCTGTGGCTGGTCCTCCTGCTGATCAGCTCAGCAGTCTGCTGGCCGCAGGAACGGACTCCTCAGAACGCAACGCGAGAGCGTACGGGCCGCAATGCGCGGACGAGGACCATTCAATTGCCTGCCCCCGCGACATCCAGCGCCGTCAGCTTCGAACGGGCCTTGAGCTTCTCACAGGAGCTTGAGGCGCCTGTGGATCAGAAACTGACACTGGTGGAGATCGGACAGCTCGCCTGGGCCGCCCAGGGGGCGTCGGTTCGCCGACCGGATGGCACGATCGCCCCGGCCGGCAGTGTGGTCCCACTGAGAGTCTATGTCTCACTTCCGGACGGGACCTTTGTTTATGATCCGCACAGTCACGCGCTGCAGCAGATTGCCGAGCAGGACGTGCGAATGGCTGTGGCGACCGCTGTTTTCAGCCGGCAGCCGGGCCTTTCGCTTCCGCCGACAACCACAGGAGGCTGCCAAATCGTCATCACCGGCGCAGTGCGGGACTTCTCACTGGCCTACGGGGCGAACGCTCGAACCGCCATGTTGTTATTCGCCGGGCAGATGTCGCAAAACATCCAGCTTCAGGCCGTCAGCCTCGACCTGACCTACATCTCTGCGAGCAATGTGGATGGCTCTGCGATCAAGCGGTCACTGAGGCTGCCCCGGGCCAGCGAGCCGGTCTATGTCGCCCTGGTGGGCTACTCTGCCTCGCAGGCGGTCGCCACCTCGGCCGCTCGGCAACAGGAGCAACAACAGGTGTATAGGAGGGCCGTACTCGTGGCCCCGCCAAGCGGGTTCCAGGACCAGGAGCTATTTGAGACGAGCCGGACGCTGTCGATGGCCTCGGTGCAGACGGTGATCGCCAGCACGCGGGCCGGCCGAATTGTGGGATCGTTCGGCGGATTCGTGCAGGCCGACCTGCCTTTGAACCAGGTCAATGTGGACGACTTCGACGCCGTGATATTCATTGGGGGGCTGGGGACGATTGAGTACTACACCAACCCGCTCGCAGTCGGCCTGGCGCGCCAGGCGGTGGCCCGGCAGAAGGTGCTTGCGGCCAGTAGCACGGCCCCGGCGATCCTTGCCAACGCAGGCGTACTCCGGGGCGTTCGCGCCACGGCTCTGCCGGCCGAGCGGAACCGGCTCGTTGCGGCTGGTGCGGTCTTCACCGGCAATGCCGTCGAGAGGGATGGCCGAATCATTACTTCCACGGGCCCGCTTGTTGTGCCGCTCTTTGCCGGCGCCATCGTCGATGCCCTGGCCGGCAACTAACCGTTTCCAACCTTCCGACAATGTGGTCTTCGTCAGGCCGGGCCTTCCCACCCGGCCTTTTTCACGCGCCCATCCAGCGAATGGTCCCAAAGCCAAAAAAAACTTTTGCTCCGATAGACCCAAATTGTCCGGGTCGTTGTTATATTGCCGAAAGACGTTCGCAGACGTACGCACCGGACCGGTCCTATGGAAGACAAGCTGCTTGTTTATCGATGCAAGCGTGGGAGCCAGGAGGCCCTGACGCAGATCTACCGCAAGTACAAGGCGGACCTGCTGCTGTTGGCGATGGCCCTGCTGAACGACCGCTGCGCCTGTGAGGACGTGGTGCACGATGTCTTCCTGTCGTTCGTGCAGGGTTTGGGCGGCTTCCGTCTGACCGGCAGTCTCAAGGGTTTCCTGCTGACATGCGTGGCCAACCACGCGAGGAACTGGAACAAGGCGGCGCGACGACGCGGTCGCATGGCGACCGGCGCCGACGCAGGGAAGCCTGTCTGTGCGGACAGCCCGATCGAGGCGGTTGCGTGCAATGAGCAGCTCGGGCGGCTCAGTAGCGTAATGGGCGAACTGCCGTTCGAGCAGCGCGAGGTCGTCATGCTGCACTTGCACGGGTCGATGACCTTCGCGGCCATCGCCCGGGCCCGACAGATCTCGGCCAACACGGCCAAGAGCCGCTACCGCTACGGAATCGACAGACTGCGGTCACTTCTGAACGGTGAGGCAACCTGATGAAACCGGCAGATGAGATACAACGACTAATCCACGAATCGCAAATTACGGCCGGCCCGGAGGCGGATGAACGCATTCTGCGCGGCGCCCTCGACCACTTGGCGAAGCGCCGACAGGGCGGGATAGCGCATCCGAGGCCGGTGATATGGAGAACCATCATGACAAGCAGAGGAACGAAGATTGCCGCAGCGGCTGCGATTGTGATCGCCGCCGTGATCGGGTTCCGCTTCCTTGGCAATCCGGTCGGCTCGACGCTGACCTTCGCCCAGGTCATCCAACCTATTCTCAACGCGAGCACCGCCCAGTTCGACATCGTCATCGGCGACGAGGACGGCGGCGCACCGGTCGTCCGCGATCTGGTCATGGGCTCGCGCATTCGAAGGACCGTGCCCGCGATGGGCGACGACGTCACAATCATCGACCTGGAGGCCGGCCGAATCCTGACGTTCTCTGAAGCGAAGAAGGAGGCCCAGTACATGAGCCTGGAAGGTCTGCCCTCGATGCCGAACTACATGGAACGCCTCAAGAATGTGATTGCCATGCTGCAGGAGACGCCCGACTTCGTCGTCGAGGACCTCGGCCTCCAGCAGGTGGACGGCCTCGAGGTCGTCGGTTTCCTCGCCAAACACCCGCGCGCCGAGATCACGATCTGGGCCGACGCCGAGACCGGCCTGCCCGTACGGATCGAGCAGAACGAGGGGCAGATGCGAGTGGTCTGTAAGAACATGCAGTTCGACGTTCCCGTGGAGGACGCGTGGTTCAGTATGGACGTTCCCGAGGGCTACAAGGTTCACCAGGCCAGCACGCTCGATCTCCACGCCGGAACGGAAGAAGCCTTCATCGAGGGTCTGCGGCTTCTCGCCGAGAGGTTCAACAATGGCCGCTTCCCTGACGGCGTCGCCGTTGAGGACTATCTCAAGCAGGCCCCGGACGTCGCCAGGCAACTCCAAGCGATGGACCTCAGCAGCGACGAGCAGATCGCAGTGGGCCAGACGATCCAGAACTACCTGCTGTTTACGCGATTCTTCCAGGGCGAGGGCGAGTGGACTTATCGCGGCCAGGGCGTCATGCTGGGCGATGCGGAAACGCCCATCTTCTGGTACCGGCCGAAGGGTTCCGCCACCTACCGCGTCATCAACGGGGATCTTCGCGTCGAAGACGTTGCCCCGGCGGAACTGCCCCAATAGAGCCGACCCGATCGTTGCAAGTCGCTTTCAAGGCCGGGGTTACGATATCCCGGCCTTTTCCTTTCGCTCGGCGACATCTGCGCTACAGGGTGTGGTCGTTCGATTCGGCGGCGTTGCGCTCGGCCTTGCGAATGAGCTTGTAGACCCAGTCCTCGAAGTACATGGGATAAAGGTTCATCTTCTCGGTGGCCAGTTGCAGGCCCTTGCGGCTCATCCACGCCTTGACCTGCTCGGCGTATCCGGGCAGTCGTTCGTTGATTTCTTTTCGGTAGAGCCGTCGGAGCATCCGCCGTCTCCTTTGGCGAACCTCATCCGGCTTGTCCACGGCCCGGAAATACCGCCGGATCGTGCCCACCGGCGTCTCGGGACCCTTACGGAAATACGGCGCCAGGCGCTGCGGCACATCGTCGCGCAATGTGAATTCGTCGTCGATCGCGCCGAGCCTCGCCTCGCTGGGCTCGTAGTGCAGCAATGGGTCGTAGAAGAACACCGCCGGATGATAGTCGACGCGGTGCGCGCCGAGATAGATCGTGAAGACATCCAGTCCACGTCCATTTTGGTACAGCATCGGTGGGCCGTCCCCGATCAGAACGCTGAAACAGAGCTTGTTGAAGTCCTTGCGATTGAAACCGACGATATCGCGATGGACCTTGCGCAGCTTGGGCAGGCCGGCCCGCCGAACGTCGAAGATAAGCACCCGCGCGCGGGTCGTGTCCTGGGCGGCTTGCTCCATCGCCTCGACTGCGTCACGAACCGTCTCGGCCCTGGGCTGGACGATCTCACAGCCCTTGAGCCGCTCGTCGGCACCGATCCGCTCCTCGACGTCGGCCCCCAGCACCGGATCGAGCGTCAGGATGTAGATCGTGTTCCGCCTGGCCCGATGGGTCAGGATGTCGTGCTTGTCGTCGATGATTTCCTGCCGTTCGATCACTGTCGTAAAGCCCTTATCAGCCGATGTTTGGGAACCACCCCTCGTTTGTACGCCCGCGGGAGGATGCGTGTTCGGGTCGTGCCTTGCGTCCGTTGCCGCGCGCGGGCCGCTGCGTCGCCTTGGAGGGGTCCTTCATCGACAGGCTGATCCGCTGTTTGGCCAGATCGACCTCCAGGACGGTGACCATGACTTGCTGCTGGACCTTGACGACCTCGTTGGGGTCCTTGACGAATCGGTCGGCCAACTGGCTGATGTGCACGAGGCCGTCCTGGTGGACGCCGATATCGACGAAGGCCCCGAAGGCCGTGACGTTGGTGACGATGCCGGGCAGCCGCATTCCGGCCTGCACGTCCTCGATCTTGTTGATCCCCTCGGCAAAACGGAAGATCTCGAACTGCCGGCGCGGATCGCGTCCTGGCTTGGCCAGCTCCTGCATGATGTCGTTCAGCGTCGGCAGCCCCACCGTCTCGGTAACGTAGTCCTGCAGACGGATCTTCGTGCGCAGCGCGGCATCCTTCATCAGCGTCGCGACGGAACAGCCGAGGTTCGAGGCCATCGCATCGACGAGGCCGTAGCTTTCCGGATGCACGGCGCTGGCGTCGAGCGGATTGGCCCCGTCGCGGATGCGCAGGAAGCCCGCTGCCTGCTCGAACGCCTTGGCCCCCAGACGCGGCACCTTCTTGAGCGCTTTGCGCGAGTCGAACGGCCCGTTCTCGTTGCGGAAGCTGACAATGTTCTGCGCCAGCTGCGGGCCGAGTCCCGAGACGTACTGGAGCAACTGCTTGCTGGCGGTGTTGACCTCGACGCCGACGTTGTTGACGCAACTGACGACCACGTCGTCGAGGCCCTGCTTGAGCAGGGGCTGGTCCACGTCGTGCTGGTACTGGCCGACGCCGATGGATTTCGGATCGATCTTGACCAGTTCGGCGAGCGGGTCCATCAGGCGGCGTCCGATGGACACGGCGCCGCGCACCGTCAGGTCCTCGTCGGGGAATTCCTCGCGGGCGACGTCCGAGGCCGAGTAGACCGATGCACCGCTCTCGTTGACCATGACGACGGGCGTGTTGCGGGCGAGCGGGATGTTGCGGACGTAGGCCTCGGTCTCGCGGCCGGCGGTGCCGTTGCCGATGGCGATCACCTCGATGTCGAACTTCTCGCACAGGGCCGCGAACCTGGCGGCATCGGCGGCGGCGCGGGCGTCGCCGGTATGCGGATAGATCACGTCGGAATGCTTCAACTGGCCCTGCCGGTCCAGACAGACGACCTTGCAACCCGTGCGAAAGCCCGGATCGATCGCCAGGACGTTCTTGCGGCCCAACGGCGAGGCCAGCAGCAACTGCCGCAGGTTCTCGGCGAACACGCGGATCGCCTCCTGGTCCGCCCGCATCTTGGCCGAGGCGAGGATCTCCGTCTCCATCGACGGCGCCAGGAGCCTCTTGTAGCTGTCGGCCAGCGCCTCTTGGACGACGGTCGAACACCTCGAATGTCCCTCGACGAACAGCTCTTCGAGAATGCGATGCGCCTGGTCCTCCGGGGCGAGGACCTGGAGCCGAAGGAACCCTTCCCGCCGGCCCCTTCGCATCGCGAGAATCCGGTGCGACGGCGCCTTGGCGACGGGCTCTTCCCATTCGAAATAGTCCTCGTACTTGCGGCCCTCGTCCTCCTTGCCGGGCACGACCTGCGACTTGAGCAGACCCTTCGTGTTGAACAGCTCGCGCATCTGCGCCCGGGCCTGCTGGTCTTCGTTGATCCACTCGGCGATGATGTCCCTGGCTCCCGCCAGCGCGTCCTCGACGGATTCGACGCCCGTTTCGGCGTCGACAAACGCCTGCGCCTCGGCGGCCGGGTCCACCACCGGGTCCTGGGCGTAGATCAACTCGGCCAGGGGCCCCAGACCTTTCTCTTTGGCGATGGTCGCCCGCGTTCGGCGCTTGGGCTTGTACGGCAGATAGAGGTCCTCCAGCGAGGCCATGGTCTCGGCTGCGAGGATGTCTTGGTTCAACTCCTCGGTCAGCAACCCGCGCTCGGTGAGCGACTTGAGGATGGCGTCGCGCCGGTCGTCGAGGTCCTTCAACTGGCCCAGCCGGTCGCGGATCGCGGTGACCGCCACCTCATCGAGACTGCCTGTCGCCTCCTTGCGATAGCGAGAGATGAACGGAACGGTGGACCCTTCCTCCAGCAGGCCGGCGGTCGCGGCCACCTGGCCCGGCCTCAGAGACAGCTCCAAGGCAATGCGTGCGATATGTGCCTGATTCAACGATCGATCCTTCTCATGCGACTTCCAAACACCCCGCGCCCCAGCGGCGCCGATGCTCCGAGACTATATCCCGTTGGTGCTGCTGTTTCAAGGACGCTTGCCGTTGCAAGGCGTTACAGGTCCGGCCCGGATTCTGCTCTGGCGAGCACACTGCGTACTGAGTCAGATGTCGGGCGAGGTGAGCCCTTCCTGGATGGCGTACTTGGTCAGTTGGGCCACGTTGTTGATGTCGAGCTTGTTCATCACGCGCAGACGATGGGCCTCGACCGTCTTGGGACTGATGTGGAGCTGAAGGGCAATCTGACGGGTCGTCCTGCCCTCGGCCATGAGTTGCAGCACCTCCCGTTCGCGCGCCGTCAAGACAGAAGACGCCGTGGGCGCACTGGCCGCTTTGTCGCTCAGGAGATCGTCGACAATCACGTCTCCGATGGATGGACTCACATAGCAATTGCCTTGAGCCACGGCGTAGATCGCCTGGAACAGCTCGTCGCAGTCGCAGTCTTTGAGAAGATAGCCCTTCGCTCCGGCCTGAAACATCTCGGTGACGAACTGCCTTGATGAGTGCATGGACAGGGCGATGACGCGCATTTGCGGTCGTTCCCGGAGGATCCGACGAGTGGCTTCGACGCCGTTCAGATCGGGCATGCTGATGTCTGTGATCAGGATATCGGGGCCGAGGGTGCGAACCAACTCAACGGCATCGCGACCGCTCGACGTTTGTCCGACGACCTCGATATCCTCGGCCTGCTGGATTACTCTGGCCAAGCCTTGCCGCACGATGGCGTGATCGTCGGCTAATACGACGCGAATCCTCATGGCCTGCCGCCCCCGTACGGGCGAATCGTCGTTCGCCCCATGCAAAATCACTCGCCTTTGCCGTCCATCGGTCCGTTCTATCCTCACTTCGCGGTGGGGCTTCCTTCCCTACCATGCTACGCGGCCGACGCGGCGGTGTCAACCGTTGGATGCTCGTCAGGATGACCGTAGGCGGCTTCGGCGCAGGATTGGCCGGACGAGCGAATGCGAGAACACGCGTTGCGCCAATCACGTACTGATTTGCGGTATTTGCCGTCGGTCCGAGGCCCGTTGGTGCGTGCGGACCACTTCCCGGTCGGGACGCTCCGAGAATGGGGATGGTGGAGGCCAATCGCCGTGAACATTCTGATGATGACCAATACGTTTACACCGTTTGTCGGAGGCGTGTCGCGGTCTGTTACCGCATTTACGGACGAACTGCGAGCGATGGGCCATCGTGTGGTGGTCGTGGCGCCGGAATTTGCCGACATGCCCGAATCCGAGCGGGATGTGATTCGCATTCCGGCGATCCAGCACTTCAACGGCAGCGATTTTGCGCTTGTCTTGCCGATTCCGGGATACCTCTCGGCTCACCTGGAACGGTTCAAGCCGGACATCGTCCACTCGCACCATCCATACCTCCTCGGCGGAGCAGCGGTCCGCGTCGCCAGCCGATTCGAGTGCCCGCTGGTCTTCACGTATCACACGATGTACGAACACTACCTTCATTATGTGCCGGCCCACGCCAAGCGATTGCACCGGTTCGTCATCAATCTGGTCACAGGCTACTGTGACCTGTGCGACCGCGTCGTCGCGCCGAGCCGCTCGGTAGCCGAGATTCTCCAGGAGCGCGGTGTCGAGACACCCGTCGACGTCGTCCCGACGGGGGTCTGCGTCGAGCAATTTGAACGAGCCGATGGAGGCGCGTTCCGTCGCTCGCACCGGATTCCCGAGGGCGCCTTCCTCGCCGGATACGTCGGACGCCTGGCCCCCGAAAAGAACCTGTCCTTTCTGGCTGAGGCAGTCGGCCAATTTGTGTCACGAACGCCGGAGGCACATTTCTTGGTCGTCGGGTCGGGGCCGTCCGAGCACGACTTGCAGCGGGTCTTCCGCCGCTTGGCAAGTGTTGATCGACTGCACCTTGTCGGTTCGCTGGAAGGCCAGGCGCTCGCCGACGCCTATCACGCGATGAACGTCTTTGTTTTCGCCTCATGCACGGAGACCCAGGGCATGGTGCTGACCGAGGCGATGGCCGCTGGAAGGCCGGTCGTCGGGATCGACGCGCCGGGTGTGCGCGAAGTGGTGAAGGATCGGCGGAACGGCCGGCTCGTTCCGTCACAGGACGTGCAGGCGTTTGCCGAGGCGATGGACGAGCTGGCCCGGGCGAGACCGGAGCAGGCCCAGGCTTACCGCCAGGCCGCTCGGGCAACGGCCGCCGAGTTCTCGATGGGGACGTCGGCGCGAAAGCTCGCAGAGATCTATGAGAAGGTAGTGGGCCAGGATGCCCCGGCCTCGAAGGACGAAAGCAGGTGGGGCGGGGCCATCGAAGCGATCAAAGCTGAGTGGGAACTGATCAAGAACATTGCCGAGGCCGCAAGCCACACCCTCGCCGAGGTCGAATGAATGCGGGGCCCAAGATGCCATGCTGAATTGCGTCGAGACATTTGTCAGGAGATGGCGCCGGCGACTGAGTCGCAGCGAATGGCTGATCCGGTTCTTGGGCTTGGCGAGATCGACTGAGGCGCCTTCTGCGCCCGGGCTCGTGTTGATTCAGATCGATGGACTGTCGCGCCGTCAGTTGGAACGCGCAATGGATCGGGGCAATCTGCCCTTCCTTCGACAGTTGCTGCGCCAACACAAGTACCGCCTCCACTCGCTGTACAGCGGGATGCCGTCGACGACGCCGGCGGTGACGGCTGAACTCTTGTACGGGGTCAAGAGCGCTGTTCCGGCATTCAGTTTCTACGACCGGTCGACGGGGCGGATCCTTCGAATGTTCGAGCCCAGCGCCGCCAGGCAGGTCGAGCAGCGACTGCAAGAGCAGGGCGATCCGCTTCTGGCCGGCGGCAGTGCCTATGCCGGAATCTATACTGGGGGCGCCGCCGAGAGCCATTTCTGTGCGGCGTCGGTGAGTTGGAGCGACCTGCTCAAACTGGGTCGTCCGTTGCGCCCGGCGATGCTGGTCCTGCTGAATCTGTACAGTGCAGTCCGCACGGGTGTCCTGTTGTGCGTGGAGTTTGTTCTGGCGCTGCTGGACTGCCTGCGGGGGCTGGTTGCCGGCCAGAACCTCTGGAAGGAGATCAAGTTCGTTCCGTCCCGTGTCGGCGTGTGCATTCTGATGCGAGAGTTGGCCACGATCGGGGCCAAGATGGACGTGACGCGTGGGCTTCCGGTTGTCTATGTCAACCTCCTCGGCTACGACGAGCAGAGTCATCGTCGCGGCCCGACCTCTCGATTCGCGCACTGGTCGCTCAAGGGCATCGACGACGCGATCGCGCGGATCTGGCGGTCGGCGCATCGGTCCGCGCGACGCGATTACGACGTGTGGGTCTTCTCCGATCACGGCAATGAAGAGACGCGGTCGTATGCCCGTGAGCACGGACGCAGCGTACAAGAAGTCGTGACCGAGGCTCTGGATGCCGCCGTCGCGCCGCTGTCCGAGAATCGAGGGGTCCAATCGAAGCGAATGGGCGCCTATATGAGGCGACGGCCACGGAATGAATCACCCATCGACAACGGCCACGTTATCGTCGCTGCGATGGGACCGGTCGCCCACGTGTATCTCAGGAACCCTGTTGTGGCCGAGCAGCGTGGTCCTCTGGCACAGATGCTGGTGAGTCGAGCCGAGATTCCTCTGGTCTTGACGGCCGATGGACCGGGTCGGGCCCGCGCCTGGACGAAGGACGGGTCGTTCGCACTGCCGCAAGAGACAAGAGCGGTGCTGCCTGAAGACCACCTGTTTCCGGAAGAGGTGACCGACGACCTGGTGGCTCTATGTCACCATCCCGACGCGGGCGACTTCGTCCTCTTGGGCTGGAGCCGGACGGGCCCCTGCACGACGTTTCCGATCGAGAACGGCGCGCACGGCGGGCCTGGACCTGAAGAGACGCACGCCTTTCTCCTGGCACCTGATGATGCGCCCTTGCCGGATCGCGCGCAGGACTGTCTGCGCCCGCTTCACCTGCGGCAGGCGGCAATGATCCATCTTGGTCGTGTCCCATCGGGGGTGGCTCTCGCACCTGCGTTTGCGAGCGACGAGGGCGTCCTGCGGGTGCTGACGTACAACGTCCACACCTGCATCGGAATCGACGGCAAGCTCTCGCCCCATCGCATCGCGAGGGTGATTGCGCGCCATCGGCCCGATGTGGTGGCCCTTCAGGAAGTGGACGTGGGGCGCCTGCGAACCGGTCAGGCCGATCAGGCCGAACTGATCGCGCGCTGCCTGGAGATGGAGTATCACTTTCATCCGGCGATGCAGATCGCCGAAGAGGCCTATGGTGATTGCATCCTCAGCCGGGTTCCCATGCGCCTGATCAAGGCAGCGGCTTTGCCCATGCCACCGGCCAAACCATTCGTTGAGCCGCGCGGAGCCCTCTGGGTGGCCCTGGATCTTGGCGGCTCGACCGTTCACTTCCTCAACACCCACCTCGGCCTGACCGCCATCGAGAAACGGATGCAGATCGACGCCCTGCTCGGCGCCGATTGGATCGGCAGCAACGGACGCACCGAGCCTTTCATCTTCTGCGGCGACTTCAATGCCTCTCCGCGCTCGCGCGTCTGGAAGCTCTGCACGGCGAACCTGCGGGACGCACAGACCGAGGTCCTCACGCATATTCCTCGCGGCACCTGGTTCGGCCACGTCCCGCTCGCGCGGATCGACCATATCTTCGTCAGCGCACAGATCGAAGTGGTCAGCGTCGACGTGGGCAACGACTACCTGGCGCGCATCGCATCCGATCATCGGCCCCTGTTCGCCGAGCTTCGCATCCGCTCCTAAATGGGGCCGGTGGGGCCTAAACCCGGGTGAGCTGATCGCGGCCGGCCCATACCTTCTCGACGGCGTCGGCGATGTCGGCCATGTCCTGGCGCGTGCCGAGCAGCGGGCCCGAGGCCCAGAGCATCACCATCTCGTCGCAGACCTGATCGCACTTCGGGCAGGCGCACTGCTCGCGATACTCGCGCAATCGCTTGGCCGAGTACATTGTCTTGTAGACCCTCGAGTCGAGGATGTGATCGATCCACGGCTCGCGGTGCAGACCCCTCGCGATGTATGGGCTCAGGCTCACGCCCTCGGCCGCGAGGGCCTTGAAGAATGTCGCGCGGGGCACATCGTTGAAGTGCTCCTTATGGTACGACATGGTGTAGAGGTAAAAGGAGCCGCTCTGCGTGCCCTCGTAGAGCTTCTGGGGTGTCAGGCCCGGGATGTCCTTGAGCCGGGCGGTCAGGTACGCGGCGTTTTCGTTGCGTCGTTCGAACCGCTCCCTCACACCGGAGAGCTGGCCCAGCAGGACCGCCGCCTCGAACTCGTTCATCCGGTACTTCGGGCCGATCGTCTCGGTCACGCCCCGACGCGACGTGCCGTGGTTGTGCACGGTGTAACAGCGGTCCATCAGGGCCTCATCGTCGCCGATGACCGCGCCGCCCTCGCCGCACGCGAGGACCTTGCTGGACTGGAAGCTGAAGCACCCCACGTCGCCGATGGTGCCGAGCGTCTTGCCGTCGAACTGGGCCAGATGCGCCTGGCAGGCGTCCTCGATCACACGGAGGTTGTGCTTCTTCGCGATGGCCATGATCCGCCGCATGTCCGCCGGCTGGCCCATCATGTGCACCGGCATGAGCGCCCGAGTGTTCTCGTTGATCCGGCGCTCGACCTCGTCGCAATCGAGCTGGTACGACGCCGGGTCCAGGTCCGCCAGGACCGCCAGCGCCCGCGCCGACAGGATTGCCGCGATCGTGCCGGGATCGGTATACGGTGACGTGATGACCTCATCGCCCGGCCCGATGCCCATCGCCTCAACGCACGTGTGCAAGGCCTGGGTGCCCGAGCCGGTGGCGACGCAGAGGCGCGCGCCCGTCAGCTTGGCGTATTCTTTCTCGAACGTGGGCACGGTGCCGGAGGGCGACTGGATGCGGCACCAGATGCGGCTCTTGGCGGTCTTCATCAATGAGTCGAGCACCTCGTCGTCCCAATAGGGCCACTCCGGCCAGGCCTTGTTCTGACGGACCGGTGTGCCGCCGAGGATCGCCAGCTTGCTTGCCTTGTTCGTGAGGTTGCCATAGGCGGGAATTGTCCCGGACGTGGCCGCCGCCAGGGAGCCGGCCGATGCGGCCGCGATGAACTGTCGCCTCGTCAGATCGCTGTGTGCCATTGCCAGACCCTTTCATTGCCAAAACGCCCGCTCGCCCCGTGACCTCCTTTATACCCCTTCCGCCGCCGGCCCGCAACGACTATTCCTTTCGGTCCTTCAGGTCCCTTGGGGCCTTTGGGGCCCGAGAACGACCTAAGGGACCCAGAGGACCTAAGAGACTGCCTCGCCTCGTCGGGTGGCAGCCTCAAGCCCGCAGGGCTTGGGGATGGCGCTCCATCGGACTGGCCTCGGCACATCGCGTCGGTTAGAATGGCTCGATCCGCCTCCGGCGGATTGTTCTGAAAGGGGAGTTCGACGATGAGAATGCATCTGGCTCTGAGGCTTGCATCGGTTGTGGTGGTCGGGTTGTGCGCCTGTTCGACGGGCCGGGCAGCGTTGCGGGCCGGCTGTGCGAAGGTGGACATCACGCCGCCGCTGGGCCTGAAACTGATCGGCTCGCAGGGCAAACCCAGCGACTCCGTGCTGGATGAACTCTACGCCAGGGCCCTGGTCCTTTGCGACGGTGCCAACACCGTCGCGATCGTCTCGGTCGATCTGCTGTATTCGCCGCTGGAGGAAATCACCAATCCCGTCCGCGCGCTGGTCGCCGAGCGCGTGGGCATCCTCGAGCGGAACGTCATGGTCTGCGCCACGCACACGCATTCGGGCCCCGACATCTTCACCAACACCAAGCTCGCGCCCGCCAGCCACATCGCGCCGGAGGACATCGACCAGGCCTACGTTCACACGGTGATCGGCAAGCTCGCCAGCGCTGTGCAGATGGCCCATCGCGATATGCAGGACGCGAAGATCGGCGTTGCGACCGGCACGCTGCCCGAGGTCGCCTACAACCGCAGGCCCAAACGGCCCAATGGCCAGGTGCAGACCACGTTTACATTGCCGGCCGAGATCGCGGCGACGCGCAGAGTAGAGGCTCGCGCCGACGGCCGCACCATCGTGACGTTCTCGATGCCCTTCGAGCAGGCGGACCTGACCTTCGGCCCCATCGATCCGGCGGTGTCCGTGCTACGGGTCGAGAACCCCAACGGGCATATCATTGGCTCGCTCTTCGCCTTCGGCTGTCATCCCGTTAGCGTCTATCCATTTCGCAGCACGGTGATCTCCGCCGACTATCCCGCGCACGCCATGCGCGTGGTCGAGCAGGCCGAAGGCGGTATCAGTCTGTTCGCCCTGGGCTTGGCGGGCAACGTCGTTCCGATCCGGCGGGATGTCGGCCCCTGCGAGCAGATCGGCAAAGCCCTGGGCGCGGAAGCCCTGCGAAGGCTCCAGCTCGTCGCCACGACGGACGGCGCCACGCTCGACGCCCGCCGCCGCGCGCTGACGCTGGCTACCAAGGACACTCCGCCGCAGGAGATCACCACCGAAATTCAGGCGCTGCGGCTGGGCGACGTCTACATCCTTGGCCTGCCCGGCGAGGTCCTCGTCGAGGTCGGCCTGGCGATCAAGGACAAGGCGGGCATCGACAAGCTCTTCATTACGACCCTGACCAACGACTCGATCGGCTACGTCTGCCACGCCGAAGCCTACGCCGAGGCCGGCTACGAATCCACCCGAGGAACCCACCTCGCCCCCGGCGCCGGCGAACGCCTCGTCGCCATCGCCCTGGACCTGCTCGACGAAACCAGACGCTGACACGCTCCGCGCAGCCTGTTGACACCGCCGGCCGAACCTGCCAGGATGATGCCGTCATGACGATTCATAGAAACTCATTGGAGACTCTGCGATGGGGGCAAGGGTGCAAACCTGCTCGAAGTGGCCCGACGGCAAGGGCTGGTATCTCGTCCCGGTCGTTCTTGCGGCGCTCGGATGGGCCGCGCCCGGGCTGGCAGATGACGACTCAGCCGCGAATGCTAAGCCGATGGTGGGCGTGTACTACTATCCGTGGTATCGCGCGCAGGGGCAGCGGGGCGCGAGCAACTGGCGGCAGGCGATGCGGCAGCGGCTGGTCCCGCCCCAGGCGCCGAAGCTGGGCCGCTACGATTCGAGCGACCCCGACGTCGTGGGCGACCATATCGCGCAGAGCATTCGCGGCGGGATTTCGTTCTGGGCGTCGAGCTGGTGGCGGCCCGGCGACTATACCGACACCACACTGCGCGACGTGATCCTCAAGCATCCGGACGCCGGCAAGCTCAAGTATGCGATCCTGTATGAATCCACCGGTCGGCTGGGCACGTTCGCCAGGCCCGACTACAGCCGGTGGATCGACGACCTGACGTATTTGCAGAAGACCTACTTTGACCATCCGCACTACCTGCGCATCGATGGCAGGCCGGTAATCTTCGTCTATCTGACGCGGGAGTACTTCCGTAACAAGGGGCACGCGGCGCTGCGCGAAATGCGCGAGAAGTTCCCAAACCTGTATCTCGTTGGCGATGATGTCTTCGGCGCCGGCTACAAGGCCGAATGGGCGAAGAACTTCGACGCCGTCACCGCTTACGATGTCTACGGCCAGTCCGTGGGCCCGCGCGGCGGCACGCGCGCCGCACTGGAGCTTCTGGCGACCAACTACGCCGCCGCCAAAGCGGCCGCCAACAGCGTGAACGTCGCTTTCATGCCGGCCATCGCACCGGGCTACAACGACACCGCCGTGCGCAAGGGGCATCCCGGGCGGGCGCGGTACTTCAGCGACGTCGAGGATTCCAAGGAAGGCGACATCTTCCGCGCGATGATCGCCGACGTCGCCCTGCCGAACCTCGACCCGACGTGCGGGCGGATCATGATGGTCACCAGTTTCAACGAATGGTACGAGGACACCCAGATCGAGGCCACCGCCGGCACGCAGCCGACGACGACGACCGACGACTCCGAGAGCGGGACCGCCTTCACCGGCGGCCAGCAGTACGTCGATTACGGCCCCCTCTACCTCGACATCCTCCGCGAAGCTCTGCCGTAGCACGGAAAGGACACGCCCATGAGCCAGATCGGCAAGACGCCCAGTGACAGTGCCGTGGTGACGCGGTATCTGGTGATGCCGCAACAGGCGAATCCACAGGGGACGGCGTTTGGCGGGGCGATCATGGGGTGGATCGACATGGTGGCGGCGATGGCGGCCGAGCGGCATTGCGGCACCGAGGTCGTTACAGCCGGCATCGACTCGTTGTCGTTCAAGGCCCCGATCCGCATCGGAGACCACGTCGTGCTCGAAGCGGCGGTCAACTACGTCAGCCGGTCGTCGATGGAGGTCGGCGTCCGTGTCACCCGCGAGGACCCCGCCACCGGCACCAAGCAGATCGCTACCACCGCCCATTTGACGCTGGTGGCGCTCGATGAGAACAAGAGACCCGTTACCGCTCCACCGCTTGTGCCGGAGACGGCCGAGGAGAGACGCCGCTGCGAGAACGCCGAACGCCGCGTCCAGCGACGCAAACAACAACTCCAACAACACGCCGACACAGACAGGTCATAGCAGCCGATTAGGCCGCAGTCGTCCCTGTCCCGCTTGTAGCACACCGACAGGCGGGTCCTCCTCGAAGGGGATTGCGACTTCCTGCGACATTTGGTAAGCATGGTGCGTTGTGCGTCCTGGGTCGTCGCTTGCGGGCCGGGTCGCGGAGCCCACAGCACGAATGAGACCGAAAGGAGACGCTTGTGAGCGTTGAACTGAAGAAGGACTGTCGCTACGCCCTGCTCGTGCCCACCAGCATGGGGGCCCGCCTGACGCCCGACAACGGCCAATCCTTCCATTGCAGCCGGCATTTCACCCTGCAAGCGACCAGCGCCGAGACCAACGTCGCCAGCGTCGCATCGTATCTGGGCCTGCCTGTGAAGGTCCTGACGACGTTCGTCAAGGGCAGTCCGGTCGCCCGTTTTCTCAAGGACGACCTGGCGAGCCGACACATGGACGTGGAGGCCAAGGAGGTCGATCAGGGCGGTCCCTGGGGCTACCGGCACCAGTTCAATCTGGCCGACTGCGGCACCGGCTTGCGCGGCCCATGCGTCCACAACGACCGGGCGGGCGAGGTCGGTCGGACGCTGAATGTGAAGGATTTCGACCTCGACCGGATCTTCGGTCGCGAAGGCGTCCAGATCGTTCATCTCTCCGGCCTGATCGCGGCGCTGTCGCCCGAGACCGGAACGTTCTGCCTGGAGATCGCCCGGGCGGCCAAAAAGCACGGCACGCGAATCTCGTTCGACCTGAACCACCGCGCCTCGTTCTGGAAGGGTCGCGAGAAAGAGCTGCGCGCGATCTTCCACGAGATCGCGGGCGTCGCCGATATCCTCGTCGGCAACGAAGAGGACTTCCAGCTTGCGCTGGGCATCGAGGGTCCCGAGGCGGGCGGCAAGGGCCTGGGCGACAAGATCGAGAGCTTCAAGGGCATGATCGAGCGGGCGGGCAAGGCCTATCCCGACGCGAAGGTCTTCGCGACCACCCTGCGCGAGGTCGTCACCGCCAACATGCACCTCTGGGGCGCTTTGCTGGCCGAGGGCGGCCGGTGGCACGCGATCGAGCCTCGACAGATCGGCGTGCTCGATCGGATCGGCGGTGGCGACGCCTTCGTCGGCGGCATGCTCTACGCGATCCTTCGCGGCTGGGAGCCCGAAAAATGGGCCCAGTTCGGCTGGGCCACCGGCGCCCTGGTCGTCACCCTGCTGACCGACTACGCCCAGCCGGCCGACGAGGACCAGATCTGGAGCATCTGGGAAGGCAACGCCCGCGTCAAACGATAGCCGGCGGTGAGGCGCCTTACGGCTTGTCGAGCGGGTCTTCGGAATCGGTACGCTGGGTCCCGAAGAGGGCGCGGAACTGGCCGGAGGGCAGCCATTCGACGGCGCCGTCGAGGCGCAGAACGACGAAGCCGTCGTCGAGGAGCGATGAGGGATGCCGTTTCTCGGAGTAGGCCAGGATCGTCTCGTCGGTGGCGCCAGGGGCGATCCACAGGGCCCGGTAACGCACGTTGCCGATCCGCACGGCGCCGTCCACCTGGTCCTTGATGTCGTCGATGAACGATTGCGGGGGCAACGAGCCGTGTGTGGAGCGATAGTCCAGGATGCGGCCGCCGAGCTGGGTCATGGCCCGCATCGCCTCCGAGCGATTGACGTAGTCCTTCAGGTGCATCAAACCGACCACGGCGGCTGCCGTCGCCAGCAGGACGACAACGAATTGGATCAGCAGCGATCGTTTGTACTTTGTCACGGCATGTCCCCGCTCGGGCGGTCGCTATGCTCTGACTCTCACTCGATTGCCTTCGATCTGCAAGCGGCCCTCGGCAAACAGCGCGATGGCCTGCGGATAGGCGATGCACTCCTGCTCGAAGACCCGCTCGGCCAGCGTGTCGGGTGTGTCGTCGTCCTCGACCGGGCAGGTTCGCTGCACGACGATGGGGCCGCTGTCATAGTCGTTGGTGCAGAAGTGGACGGTGCAGCCGCTGACCTTGCAGCCGGCCGCGAGAACCGCCTCGTGCACGTGGTGGCCCCACATGCCCTGACCGCCGAAGCTGGGCAGCAGGGCCGGATGGATGTTCAGGACGCGATTCTCATATTGCCGGGGGATCTTCCAGAGGCAAAGCCAGCCGCCCTGGACGACGAGGTCCACCTCGGCGGTAGAGAGCACCTCTTCGATCCTGCGGCTGAACGAATCGATGTCCGGATGGTCCTTCTTGCGGACGATCTCGACCGGCAAGCCGGCGTCGCGCGCCCTGGCGACCCCCGCCACGGTCGAGCGAGAGCTGATGACAACGGCAATCCGGGCGTTGATTCGGCCTTGGCCGATCTCGTCGAGGATGTTGATCATGGTGCGGCCGCCTCCGCTGATGAGAAAGCCCAGACGCAGGGGCTTGGCCGAAGGATCGGGCAACTTCGCATCGGGCCGGCCGGCCGGCATCTCGTCAATGTCGTGCTCGGCATCCAGCGCCAGGTTCACCAGCCGGTCGGCCTCCTGGTTCTTCTCGCGTCGAACGTGCAGGACGTTGCAGGCTTCGAACCGGCCCATAAGGGTCTGGGCTTCGTCGAAGAGGGGCCGGATCAGGTCGCTCTTAACCTTGTACCGCCCGCCGATCTGCCTGACCAGAAGCTCGCTGTCGCTGAAAACCGTGACCTGCCGGGCTCCGAGCTTGGCCGCCGCTTCCAGCGCTTTGACCAAAGCGGTGTATTCGGCGACGTTGTTCGTCGTTTCGCCCAGGAAAAATGCTCGGGCGGCAAGTCGGCGTCCGTTGGAATCCTCGACGACGAATCCGGCCGCGGCAGGGCCCGGATTGCCCCGGCTGCCGCCGTCGGTGTGGACAGTCAGCTTAACAGACAACGGCGTTCCTCCCCAAGAAGAAGCGATCCAGATGCGGCGTCCGATCAGTCGGCGGATTCGCCGAGAACCAGGATTCTGGTGCAGTTGGGGCAGCGAATCAGTTCGTCCCGCGTCATCAGCAGATTGACCGACTCGGCGGTGATCCCCATGAAGCAGCCGCCGCAACTGTAGGCGCCTGAGCGCCCTTCCTGCTCTTCGATCTTCACGACCGCCTCACCGTCATAGGTGTCGGCAACCCGGTTGAAGACCGTCAGGGCCGTCGAAGGAATGGCATGGGCGACGGCGTCCCACTCCGCCTGGATCCGGGTAATCTCGGCCTCGTACTCGGCCGCCGAGCCGTCGGCCTTCTTGCGAACCTCTTCGAGCGCCTGCTTCTGCTCTTCGATCTGCTGGCGAATGCCAGCGGATTCCTCCTCGTCGGCATCGAGGGCTTTCATCAGCTCCAGGATCTGCGTTTCGATCTTCGAGTTGTCCGCCTTGGTCGTGTTCAGCATGGTCAGAACGGCGGCGTATTCCTTGTTTGTCTTGGCGTTGTTCAGGGAAGCGCGAAGCTTGTTGACCTCGGCGTCTCGCGATTTGAGTTCCAGCTCCAGGCGGTCGCACTGCACCTTCGTGAGCTGAGCCTCCTCCTTCTTGGCCTCCAGGGCGCTCTGAAGACTCCGGACCTGATTCTCTTGAATGATGACGCTTCTTCGACATCGTGTCAGCGTCGCCTTGGCGGCACGCAAACGGTTTTCCACACTCTGAAGTTTTATCAACCCGTTCAGTACAGGTCCCATCGATGCTCCTCTGGCCGGCAGCCGACGCAACAACTCTTAATCCCGTATTATGGGTGGAACAGTCGCTTGCGGCAATAGAAACATGGCACGTTTCCGAGATATTTTTCCGGGGAGCGTCGCTGACGACGCGCTGAGCCGCTTCACGCCCCTCCGTCAGAGGACCGCGACACGTTCGGTTGCTTTGACCCCCATCGCCTGTATAATCGGCCACCATGAACGAATTGCTCAGACAACTGATTCGAGCCCGGTCCACTCTCGATTCCGGGGAACTGACGGCGGCGGAAGCCATCGCCGATTACCTCGCCCGGCACGGGGTGGATTGCCGAATCGACTCGTGGGACCGGAACCGGGCCAACGTCATCGCCCACGTCAAGTCGGCGGGGACGCGGCCGGGGTTGCTCTTCGTCTGCCACCTCGACGTGGTCGGACCGGGCGAAGACCCGTGGACGCACCCCGCCTTCGAGGGCCGGGAGGCGGACGGAAAGATCTATGGACGCGGCGCTGTGGACATGAAGGGGCCCACCGCTGCGGCCATCGCCGCAATCTGCGAGACCGTCGCCTCCGGGGTCGAGCTCCAGGGCGACATCGTCTTTGCGGCCACCGCCGGAGAGGAAACGGACAGCGCGGGGATCGAGCGATTTGCCGCCGACCTCTCGTGGTTGGGCAAGCTGGCCGGTGTGATCGTGCCTGAGCCGACGGATTTCGCGGTCATCAACGCCCATCGGGGCTTGTTCTGGCTGGAGATCACCGCCAAGGGCAAGGCCGTTCACAGCTCCGTGCCTCAGCGCGGGGTCAACGCAATCCAATCGATGCGGCGGGTCCTGGAGGAACTCGAACGCTACGAGGTGGACTTCGAGCCGCACCCCGAGCTGGGCAAGTGCTCTGTCAGCGTCAACACCATCCGGGGCGGAGAGGCGATGAACATCGTCCCCGACCGCTGTGCGATCGGCGTCGATATCCGCACGCTGCCCGGCCAGGACTGTGACGCAATTCGGTACGATTTCGAACGACTGCTCGCCAGGCTGAAGGCCGAGGTCCCTCACTTCGAGGCGGCGATTGCCGTCCAGCGCTCCGTGGGCGCCATGGAAACCGACCCGAATTGTGAATTCGTCAAGGCCTTCTGCTCGGTAGTCGATGTGGACCAGACCAACGCGGTGGGTTTCACCACCGACGCCCCTCACCTGACGTCGCTGGGCGTCCCGATCGTCATCTACGGCCCGGGAAAGCCCAACCAGTGCCACCAGGTCGACGAGCATATCGCGGTGGCCGACCTCGAACGCGGTCGGGCATACTTCAAGGACGTCCTTCTGCGCTTCCTCACGTAGCGGATGGACCTTGCCGCCGAGAGAATTCTGTGTTTCTTTTCCTGTTTTTGGGTAAATCAGCCTTGACTCGGATGGACCATATCTATAAATTCGATGGTTGTTCCTGTTCTTGACGAGATTACGAGCATGATCCATCTCAGGAAAGACACCGCCAGGCAGTTCAGCAGCCACCCAGTGGCCCGGCTGTGTCTCCCCGCGCGCCCCGCCGCGGCGACGATGACGACGCCCGTCATTGTAGCCAAGCCCATGTGCTTTCTGGAGGGCGCTGCCTGAGAAGGATTCCTTTGGATTGTGAATCAACCAGCGAAGCCTTTCAGGGAGCACCGGCCCCTGAAAGGCTTTTTCGTTATACGTGAGCCGGCAGAATGAAAGGTTCTGCGAGGACGTGAGGAGTTTGTCCGATGATTGGGGTCAGAGAAATGGACATCGAGTTCTGCCGACGCGATGCCGCCCGCCGGCCCGCGTGGCTGTACAATGAGATGACACCCTGCGGCGTCAACTACAACCGCCCGACCCTTGTGCGGTCCTACGACACGACCCACGGGCGGTTCAGAGACTATCGGCAGGAAGCCGAGGAGATTGTCGCCCGCCTGCAACTGGACGACTCGGCCACGCTGATCGACATGGGCTGCGGCACCGGCGCCTTCGCCCTGCACGCCGCGTCACATTGTGCCAGAGTGTACGCGGTGGACGTATCGAAGGCCATGCTCCGCCATGCCTGCAGGAAGGCACGCAAGGCGGGGATTGACAACATCGAGTTCCACCACGGTGGCTTTCTGACCTACGACCACAGGGCCGAACCGGTCGATGCGGTCAGTTCGATAGCCGTGCTGCACCATCTGCCCGACTTCTGGAAACTCGTCGGACTGCAGCGCCTGGCGTCGATGCTCAAGCCCTGCGGCCGGCTCTTCCTGTTCGACGTGGTCGTTTCGTTTGACATCGCCGAATACGAGCGCCACATCGAGCGATTCATCCGCGAAACCCGTGAGCAGATGGGCCCCAGCGGACGGAACGAGTCCGAGACGCACATCCGCGAGGAGTACAGCACGTGTGACTGGATTATGGAGGGCCTCTTGGAGAAGGCCGGCTTCAACATACAAACCGCCGACTACCGTGACGGGTTCTTGGCATCCTATCTGTGTACGAAAAGAGGTCAATGACCATGATGATTCGACGGGCCTGCGCCGATGACGTGCAAACGGTGGTGAGCCTCCTGCGGCGGGCTTGTGACACCGTCGCGAAGCGGTTCGGTCTGACGCAGGAGAACTGCCCGAAGAGCCCGGCTTTCTATACCGAGGAGCGCGCCCGCGCCGACCTCGCCCGCGGCGTGCAGTACTACTTCCTCGAAGAGGGCGCCGAGGTCTGCGGGTGCGTGGCCCTGGAAAAAGCCCGGCCCGACGTCGGCTATCTCGAACGGCTGGCGGTGCTGCCGGAGCATCGGTCGAGAGGGTATGGCAGCGCGCTGGTCCGCCACGTCCTGGCTCAGGCTCAGTCGATAGGACTGGAACGCATCGGGATCGCCATCATCGCCGAGGATACGCCGCTGGCAGAGTGGTACCGCCGGTTCGGTTTCGTCCCGACGGGGACCAGGCAGTTCGATCACCTGCCGTTTACTGTCGCGTTCATGGAAAAGGAACTGCAAGAACCGTTAGCGAAGGATGCACCGAATCCCGTTGTCTCAGATCGAGAGGAACCATGATGACGTCGCCGTATGCGCCGAGGATGGGTACGATCCCCAAGTCGTTCGTCCGCGAGATTCTGAAGGTCACGCAAAACCCGGAGGTGATTTCGTTCGCCGGGGGTTTGCCGAACCCGCGTTTCTTTCCCGTGCAGGGCATCGCCGAGGCCGCCGCCGAGGTCCTGACCCAGGCCGACGGATCGGCCCTTCAGTACGGCACAACGGAGGGCTTTGCCCCCTTGCGGGAGTACGTCGCACAGCGGTACCGCAAGACCGACGGCCTGGACGTCTCTGCCGACGAGGTCCTGATCACGAACGGCTCGCAGCAGGCGCTGGACCTGGTCGGGAAGGTCTTCATCGACCGCCACGACGCTGTCGCGATCGAGCGGCCCGGCTATCTCGGCGCGATCCAGGCGTTTTCGGTGTACCAGCCGCAGTTTCACCCCGTGCCGCTGCTGGACGACGGCGTGGACCTCGACCGGCTGGCGGACGTGCTGAAGACGCAGCGCGTGCGGTTCTTCCACACCGTGATCAACTTCCAGAACCCCTCGGGCATCAGCTACTCGGTCGAGAAGCGACGCGCGCTGGCCGAGATCGTCAAGCAGCATGGCACGTTCCTGATCGAGGATGACCCGTATCGGGAATTGCATTTCGAGGGGACGGCCAGGCCTTCGATGCGCCATGAGCTGGGCGACAAGGCCGTGCTGCTCGGATCGTTCTCGAAGATCGTCGCGCCGGGTCTTCGACTCGGCTGGATCTGTGCGGCACGTGAGACGATGGCCGCGCTCGTGGTCGCCAAGCAGGCCAGCGATCTGCACTCGAATTCGTTCTGCCAGCGGATGCTGCACCGGTTCCTGGTCACACACGACATCGACGAGCACATCGCGCTGATCCGGGCGGCGTACAAGCGACAGAAGGACATCATGCTGGCGGCGCTGGAAGCGCACTTCCCGCCCGAGGTCACCTTCACCCGGCCGGAAGGCGGGATGTTCATCTGGGCGACGCTGCCGCAGCGGCTCACCGCGATGGAGTTGCTCGAACGCGCCGCGAAAGAGAAGGTCGTCTTCGTTCCCGGAACGCCCTTCTTCGTCGACGGCGGCGGGACCCACAACATGCGGCTGAACTTCTCCAACGCCGACGAAACCCGCATCGAAGAAGGAATCGCCCGACTCGGCCGGATCATCAAGGAGATGCTGTGAAATCACTGACGTTCCATATCGTAGACGTGTTCGCAGAGCGGAAGTACGCGGGGAACCAACTGGCGGTGTTCCGAAATGCCGGCGACGTGACCGACGACGAGATGCAGCAGATCGCACGAGAGATGAATTTCTCGGAGACGACGTTCATCCTGTCGGACCAGCCACGTGACGGCGGGTACGACGTGCGGATCTTCACGCCCGTCGCCGAGGTTCCTTTTGCGGGGCATCCGACCCTGGGGACCGCTTTCGTCATCCGCCGTGAGATCCTCGGCGAAGACGTCGAGCAGGTGAATCTGAACCTGAAGCTCAAGCCAATCCCCGTCACGTTCGGGCAGGAGGCAGGCCGCGAGATTCTGTGGATGAAGCAGAAGCCGCCCGACTTCGGTGACACGACCGGTCCGGCGGCGATGGCGGAGTTGCTCGGCCTCGATCCGGACCAGATCGACACGCGTTTTCCCATCCAGGCGGTTTCGACGGGACTCTGGTTTGTCATCGTCCCCTTGAAGGACCTCAACGCCGCCAGGCAGGCACGCGTCAACCGGGACAAGTACTTCGCCGCGTCGCGACAGGAACAGGAAGACGGCATCCTGGTCTTCTGTCCCGAAACGTATGACGAGCGGAACGATCTGAACGTTCGCGTGTTCGTGCCTTGTTACGGCATCGAAGAGGACCCGGCCACCGGCAGCGGCAACGGCTGCCTGGCCGGCTATCTCGTCCGGCACCGCTACTTCGACAAAACCAGGATCGACACGCGTGTCGAGCAGGGTTGCGAAATCGGCCGCCCTTCCCTGATTCGCCTGAAAGCCGAGCGGCAGCAGGACGCCATCGACGTCAACGTCGGCGGCCGCGTCATCCCCGTCGCCGAGGGCCGCTTCCAATGAGGACCCCGGTGGATACCGGCCTGGGCTGATTGGGCAATAGGGCGCAGGATGGGCTTCAGCCCATGCGGCCTCCTTCAGTGCGGCGCGGCAGTGTGGTACCAGTCATCGCGTATGCCGGATGCCTTGGCGTGGCGATCCGCGCGGTTGAATCCGGGTGGCCTCTGGTGTTACACTATGGTTTGGTCTCTTTAAGGACAGGCAGATGGCAGCAAACTCGAGAATCGAATGGACGCAGTGCACCTGGAACCCCGTGACAGGGTGCACCAAGATCAGTTCGGGTTGCCTGAACTGTTATGCGGAGCGCATGGCCCGTCGGCTCCAGGCGATGGGCCAGCCGAACTACCGCAACGGTTTCTGCGTCACCCCCCATCCTCACATGCTGGAGATGCCGCTGCACTGGCGGCAGCCTCGTACGGTCTTCGTCAACTCGATGAGCGACCTGTTCCACGAAGAAGTGCCGCTGAAGTTTATTCGGCGGGTTTTCGACGTCATGCATCGAGCGCCCCAGCACCGTTTCCAGATCTTGACCAAGCGCTCCCGGAGACTCTCTGAGCTTGCCGCTGACTTGCCCTGGGCCGAGAACATTTGGATGGGTGTCACCGTCGAGAGCAGTGACTATACCGCGCGCATCGATGATCTGCGAGAAACGGATGCCGCTGTTAAGTTCATCTCTTTCGAGCCACTGCTCGGACCGATCACCAAATGCGACCTTGGCGGGATCGATTGGGTCATCGTCGGCGGCGAGTCGGGCCCCGGAGCACGACCGATGGATCGCCAATGGGTTGTCGATATCCGGGACCGGTGCCAGGCTGCCAACGTCCCGTTCTTCTTCAAACAATGGGGCGGCGTCAACAAGAAGCGAAACGGACGAAGCCTCGACAACATCACGTGGAACGAGCTACCAGATGCGAGCAAGCGGAGGGAATCAGATTATGTATCAATTGGATCCACCGGATGACGATGGGCTCTTCATCCCGTCTGTGAAAGAGCACTCGAAAGCCAAGCACTGGTTTCTCAGTCGGTACATCGACGCGTTCACCACATCCATGAAAGGCAAGTGGTCGGGCCTTCATTACATCGACCTTTTCGCTGGCGCGGGGATTGAACGGCTGAGCGAGACGGGTGCACTTGATTGGGGCTCGCCCCTGATAGCGGCACAGGTACGTCACCCATTTGTCGGAATACATCTATGTGAGAAGAACAAGCGGAAACACGAGGCCCTGGTACAGCGATTCCATCGACTCGACATCGGCGCCCAGATACTCCACGGTGACGCAAACAAGAAGATCGACGAGATTGTACGCACCATACCCGCAAGGACATTGTCTCTGGTGTTCCTCGATCCCTACGGGCTTCACCTTGCGTTTGAAACGATCAAGAGACTCTCCGATGTCCGTGCTGACCTGATCATCTTCTTCCCCGATCATCTGGATGCGCTGAGGAATTGGGAGAGGCACCATTTGCGGAATCCTGATTCGAATCTCGACCGCTGTCTTGGCAGCGGGGCCAATTGGCGGCAGATCCTGGACAGCACACCCCAGGATCACTTGGCCGAGGCCCTACGCAACCTATATATCCAACAAATCCGGTCGCTCGGATACACGGAATTCCGGTTCCAGCGCATCAGCAGCAAGGGACATCCTCTCTACGTCCTCTTGTTGTGTTCACGGAGTAAGATCGCAGCGAAGCTATGGAGTGGGATTTCGGCGAAGGACCACAGTGGCCAACGAATACTCCCCTTCGGGGAGTGAGTCGGGCTATAGGTCCTTGTAGATTTCCAGGGCTTGTTCGGCGGCTTGGCGGGCGGCGCGGCGGTCTTCTTCGAGGGCGAAGTTCGGGTGGGTGCCGAGCCAGTGCAGGGTTCCCTCGACGTACTTCTGCAGGTAGGCGATCGAGGCGGGCTGGCGGACCTTGCGGCCGTCCTTGAGAAAATAGACCGGGCTGGTGTGGGCGAAGACGGACAGGCCCCTCGGCAGTGTGCGATGGAGCAGGTCCGGATGATCGCTCACACGAGCGGCCAGCCAGGCGCTGTCGGTCAGCTCGACGGTCGCCTCGACCTCGAGTGCATAGATGCCGTCGGCGGGCGGGTCCTGCCGCAGCAGCGGGACCGTCTTGTGGCCGACCTTGCGGCCGTTCATAACGATATCGATTGTGTTGATCGGCAGGATCGAGCGGACTCGCGCGCGGGCCGTGATCTGCTTGCGGCCCTGGAACTCGACCACGTCGCCCGGCTCGCTGCCGGCGACGTCGAACTCGACGATCGGGCCGTTGGTGACGAAGCCGCGACCGGCCTTGACCGCCGCCAGCCAGGAATCATAGCCCGGCGTCCCCGTCACGCGGGCGTACGTCCGGTTGCTGCCCAGGGGAATCTCCTCTCCGAATTTGTCGGTGCCGGCGGCGATCGGCAGACGGAACCCGGCGTTGAGGAACTGGTAGTACAGGTCCATGCTCCGCATGATCGGAAACTCCGCCTGCGAAAAGCCCGAATCCTCCCACGGACCCCAATGGTTGGGCAATTGCGTCGGGTCGCTCCACGTGATCAGTTCGACCCCGTCAACGAGGCCCAACGCCAGCGCCACGGGCAATTCGGCGCCGGGCAACGACGAGATGTGCGACCAGAAGATCGTGCCGTTCTGCTCGCGCGTCGCGCGGAGGGCCCGCATCAGGTCCCACTGCGGAAAGCCCTTCCAGTGTTCGAGCGAGCCGCCGGCGTGCGGGTAGCCGAGGACGAGAGATTTCAGGCCCAGCAGCGTCAGATGGCCCATCTGCCATTCCTGAATCTCCTGGCTCACATAGATCTCGCAGCCCGGCGTCGAGCAGGCGTCGAGCTTGCCCGTAAAGCAGCGGTTCGTGGCAATCGGGGACTCAGTGTCCGGCAGGTACAGCAGGGTCAGCGTGTTGAGGTCCTCGGCCCGCATCTGCGGATGGGCAACCTTGGGGATAGGCAGATGCGCGTGGATGTCACCGTTGACGTAACCTTTGGCGCCCATGTCGATCCAGCGGCGAAGGCGAAAGGTCTTCTCGACTTTCTTCGATCCTCCGCCGGCGATTTTTGCCATCAAAGGCAGAGTCTCGAACCCCCGGCGGATTTCGAGCGAGACGCCGCCGCTGGGAACTGTCAGGGCGAACGACCCATCGACGTAGCACCAGCGCTTGCCCAGATATTCGACGTGCTCGTGCCGGCCGTGAATCTCGACGAACTTGCCGTCGGCGTTCGTGACCGCGACGCGGGCCGCCAGCGGTCGTCCGCTCGCGTCATCCACAATGCGCGCCTCGATACGCGTTGCAGCGCCCGCCGCCGATGCCAGAGACAGCATTACGGCAACAGTCAGTCCTTTGTGTTTCAACACAGACTTCTCCTCTACGAACGGGGTGGATCGCCGGCCAACTGTCTGGCGACATGAGCGAGCCAATCGTCGGTCAGCGCCGCATACGGACGGAACTTCTCCAGACCCCCTTGCTCTTCGCTGTAGAGCAGGGCGCGATGGAAGCCAAGTTGGTTGGCGATGGGCGAATCGATCAGGGTGCTCGAGTCGGAGGCACTCATCTGGAACAGGATGCGATGATCGAATTCGCGCAGGGTTTGGCGGTCGAAGGTTCGCTCGATCGTCCCAAGTGTGTCGGCCCACGTCATCACGTGAAGTCCCACGCCGGGGCCCTCTCGCAACAGACCGGCGAACTGCACCTCCGGACGCGGCGCTGCTTCTTCGTCGCCCATCGAGAAGCCGAAGGCGTCTTCGCTGCGGCGAAGCATGCGATATCGCTGGAGTCCGTAAACGAGCAGGACCACCGTTGCAGCATCATTCTGATCGGCCTGCGCGCGCCGGTCCGCTTCCCGGCTCAACTCGCCAATGACGGAAGGGACATCGTTCCAGGGGACAATGCGGCTGGTGTGCGGCAGGGCTGAGGCCGCACGCTCGAAGGCGCCGGCATGCGGCGAGTCGGGCGGGCTGCCGTCGAGGATCACGAATTCGAGCGACGAGGGCGGAAGCTGGCTCGCCAGCGCGACCATCGCCGCCGTCATCAGGTTCATCGCCACCTCGTCGCGCTGCCCGACCATTAGAACGTTGCCCCCGCTCTGACGACGCAGCGCCACGGCCGTCGGCTCCTTGATGGTGACGGGCGAGCCGAGCCATATCTTTGGGGCCGCGGGTCGTGCCTCCTCGCACGACGAGGCGAGCGAGGACGCCCGGCCTACGCAGGCCGTCAACTGACGGTTCTCGCGGATGTCGGCTGGGACGTTGCCTTCGAAGACGATCTGTGGCTCAGGAGGCTCGAAACCTCGCGCCGCGATCCGATCCAGGTATGAATCGCGAACCGAATCGCTCAGCCAGGCCACTTGGAACGGGCTGTTTCCCGCGACACTGCCGCCGGCGTCGTTGTAGATCGCCTCGCCTGGCCGCGACAGCAGGCGGGCGGCCACGTTGTCGTCGTCCAGGATCAACTGCGAATCGACCTCCGAGCATTGCAGGGCGATTCGTACCGCCATCTGTCCCATCGTGCTGCGGGCCAGCCCGAAGGCGCCGCCGAGCGTCTGCGAGCCGAGCACGACGTGGATGCCGAACGCCCGGCCTTGGCGCACGAGCTGTTCCAGCAGGACGATGGCGTCCTGGGCGAGCTTGTCGTCCTCGGAGAAGAACACCTGGAATTCGTCGACGATCAGTACTGTCCGCGGCATGGTCTTGCCCGTGGCGCTGCGGTAGGCGGCGATGTCCTGCACGCCGGCGGCGCGGAACAGGTTGCCTCGATGGGCCATCTCGGCGTCGAGCCGCTGGAGGATGCTGAGTCCGAACTCGCGGTCGCTTTCGATGGCGACGGCGCGGGCGTGCGGCAGGTGGTTCGTGACGTAGGTCTTGAACTCGACGCCCTGCTTGAAGTCGATCAGGTACAGCTCGACCTGGTCGGGCCCATACCACAGCGCCAGGTTGGTCACCATGACGTGCAGCAGAGTGGATTTGCCTGAGCCGGTCTTGCCGGCGATCAGCGTGTGCTGGGCGACGCCGTGGCCGAGGCGAAAATGTTGCAGCCGGGTCGCGCCCGTGCGGCCCAGAGGAACGCGAAGCTCACGAGAGCTATCGAGCGACCAAAGCTGGCCTTCGGTCGGCGCGATCGTCTGGAAGGGCACCTCAACGCGGGCGGAATTGGCGCCGGCCTTGCCGATGGCGTGCATGATACTCGTCAGCACGCTCTCGGAAGGAGGCTTGTCCGGCGTCAGTGGAAACTGCTTGAGAATGGGGTCGCGCCAGACGAACCGGTTCTTGTCGTAGAGGAGATGGATGCTGACGGCGCTGATATCGTCGATGTCGATCCCGCTCGGCAATTCTTGTCGAGCGTCATAGGCGATCAGCGTGTGAACGCCGCAGCGCGGGCCGCTATGGACAATGCTGCTCAAACGCCGGGCCGATTCCTCGTTGAAGTTCACCGGGAAGTCGGCGATGACGAGAAAGCGATAGGGCTCTGCCAATTCGCCCGCCTGCTCGTTGTATTGCTCGATGGTCTCGAATTCGTTGCGGAGGTACTTCTGGATCACGTTCTCCATGTGGCCGGTGAGGTCTTCCAACTGCTGTCGAATTTGAGCGGCCTCGGTCCAGATCCGTCCGCCCACGAGCGATTCGAGGTAGTCGCCGGCGTGCATGAAGCCCGCGAAGCTCTCGCCCAGGCCGACCGGGTCGAAGATGGTGAAACGGACCCGGCCCGGTGGAAGCGACGTGAACACTCGCACCATGGTCGCACGCAGCGTCTCAATCGCCTCGACCCGTCCCTCCCGCTGCGATTGAAGGAGCATCGAACAGTGCCGTGGGAACTCCAGGACCGTCGGAATCTCCACGGGCCCGTTGGTGTCGAGCGTCTCGGACGCCCGAGTGCGGACCGATTCCGACAGTGGTTTGAGATCCAGCCGGAGTGTGCCGAATCGGACAATCCCGGTGTCCATCGAGGCCGAAGCGTTCGGAGGCATTTGCGATGGATCGAATCCCGATGGACATTGAGACCGCAACTCAGAGGCCCTGGCCAGCAACGTTTGAAGGCGGGTAAGGCCCTCGTCCCATCGCCGTTCGAGCCGTCGCCGTGACGTTTCGTATCGGCTGCGACATTCCTCGATCTGGCGGTCGTACTGTTGCTGAATCTCCGCCAGTTTCTGCCGGCATTCCTCCTCCAGCGCCGACTGCTGCTGCTCGTATTCTTGCCTGGCCTGATGAAGGGCCTCATCCCGCTCCTTCTTGAGCTGATCCAAAGCCTCGCGGCGCCGGTGTTCGACCTCCTTGAGCGACGTGCTGCGCTGCTTGGAGATATTCGCCCTGCCGGTTTCAAACGTCTCTCGCGCGTGTTTGAGTTCCGCTTTCTTCTTCTCGACGGAGGTGCGCAGTTCGGTCTCGATCTTCTCGAGCGCAGAGTCGTGTTGCTGCTGCAGCGCCGCGCGAGCGCCGGCCATCGCCTCCTGGAACGCTGCATATGTCCGGCGGACCTGGACTTTGGCCTTCTGCCAGAGGAGGTGCTCTGCGAAGCCTGCCGCGATTAGCGCGAGCGCAGCGGCGACCGGGTATGCGACCTGTGCGGACGGCAGTCCCGTGACGTCCACACCGTACAGAATCGCCAACAGAACGAGGACTGCGCCCACCACTCCTGCGGGCAGCAGGACGGGGCGCGCGCCGACGAAGACCTGTGCGGCCCAGAGACGCCTCAGCGCCGCAAGATGCTGTTCGGCCAAGGTTTGCTGCGATGGATCGTCGCCGCCCGCAGGCGGGGGCGCCGGTTCCTCTGCCTTGACGTTGTGTTGTCGGTAGAGTCGCAGAAGGGCCTCGGCCTGCTCTGCGAGGCCGTTGAGGTGCAGGCGGACGCCGGCGACCGTCGATTCCGCTTCCTTGCGCCTTTGCTCGCTTCTGGCCACAGCGCCTTCAGCGACGAATTCGGCCACCATGACGCGGTCCTGGTACTCTTTCTCAGCCTTCTGCTCCAGTTCGACGGCCGTTTGGTTGATTCTCTTGCGACGGTGCTGGATGTCCACCTTGATCTCACTGAGCCGCTTTTCGTAGTCGGCGCGAATTCCCTCGGCGCGGCCATCGTAACGGTCCTGAATCTCCTTGCTCTGCGTCTTCCGGTGGAGTTCGACGCGACCCGTGTCGGCATCGAATCGGTCCTGTGCCTTGTTTCTGGCGATCTCATACTCCGACTCGATTTGCCCTTCGACGGGCTCGACGGCCTCGGTCGACAGGTGGATCGCCTCGGCCAGCGCCTGACGCTGCAGGTCCGTGTATGTGTCGTTGCCCGGTGCCGGGCCGCGAAGATAGGCTTCCAATTCAGCGTTCATAGGCCGGGCCCCGAATTGTCCCTGCAATCGTGGCGAGCCCCTTCGAGGGCGTTGCTCATTCGCTCCATCGCGAGAACGGCCCCGCGAATGCTCGCCTCCAGAGGCGCCATGTACTTCTGCTCGAACTGCCGGGCGTTTTCGTCGCGCCAGCTCTCTCGGGTTTGCTGCCACTCGCCCAGCAGCTTCTTGCCCGCTTGTACAAGTTTGGCACGGCCTTCGATGGCGCTCATCGGAGAGCTCTCCTGAGACTCATCTCTGCGGTCCCGTGGGCACGGGGATCTGTGACAAAACGTTGTTGTCCGCATCGAAGACGGTTGCGGTTGCCTGCCGGCGGTCGATCAGCACCAGCGACCCTGCGGGCAGGCTCAAGACGCGTTGCAGTTGCGGCGCCGCATGTACCAGGTCGGCGACATGCACGACGACGTATCCTTCAGTCTTTGTTTCACCGCCGATGAACCAGCCTGAGCTGCCATCGCCGCCGGCTGATCGAACGAGAAAGACCACATCCGGCACGCCTTCGACGCAGGCAACCAGGACCTTGTCGTCCGGCGCAGGAGCACGTCCATCATTTCGCTGACCGTCGGAATCGGTTCCCATGTCAGGTGGGGCGATGTCCGCTGTCCATTCCGGCGGTTTCGACACCGTGGGCGCCTCAGCCCAGACTTCTGGTTCCGGCACGTTGCCCCGCAGCTTCTCCGGAGTGTTCTGCAGGCTGGGTTCCGGTTCGGGCCGAAACACGCTCTCCGGCGCGGTCTTCTCGACGTCCGCCGGTGTCTCGGGCGGCGCCAGCGCGATATAGTCTTCCAGCGAGTCGATCATCTTGTCCAGCCGGGCGCGGGCGTTTGGGATGTCCGCATCGATCGCGCTGAGAAGCCCTTGGATGCCACCTCGGTAGTCCGACTGCAACTTCTCGATCTGGAGAATCCACGAGCGGGTCCGGGCGAGCTTGGCCTCGGCCTCGCGCAGACGGCGTTCTGCCAGCGCCAGCGCCTTGCGCTCCTCGACGGCCGAACTGGTCGTCCCGGACAGGGCCCGATCCAACACCTGCTTCTGCTTGAGGGCCAGCTTCGCCTGGAGGGCCCGTTCACGACACACGCGAACCTGTTCGGTCCAGTGCCGGCGGCGGTCTTCGTTCAGCCAGGCCAGGGTCCGCTGGATGTCGGTGGCCACCTCGTCCAGGGCCACCGCCGCCGTATGGGAGAACGTGGCGAGCGAAGCTCTCAGAAGCTTCAGCAGGGCGACGGAATGGACTTTGGCATGCTGGCTCATCGATCGCTCTTACCGCTGCTGGAGGTAGTCCTCAATGTGACGGGCCTTCTTCATCAGAAACGATGCGTGCAGGGTCGAGGCTTCGAGAAAGCGACTCAGCGCCTTGACCGTCTGCTCGAATTCCTGTGTGAATCTCCGCTGCTCCTGATCCATCCAACTCTTCTCGAGTCCATGCAGACGCGTTTGCAGCCCGCCCATCAACGCCTCCAGGTCGGCGTTGAAACGATTCAGGTCGCGTGCGAACCGCCGCAACTCAGCCGGGTCAACATTGGCCTTGGCCATGTTCGCCTCCGTGTCACAGGACCTCTTGTCTCTTCAGAACCGGTTTCTGCAGGGTGGTTTCTCAGCCCACTCTGCCGTATACATTATACTGTATCGGAGGAACCGTTGCCACTGGTCGGTGCATGACCGGGTCGGGACCCAATTGGAAGGCAGGGCACTTGGCCGGCCGGGCGGCAGACCATAACGCTATTGCTCTCTTCGCACTCCGTCGTTCGGGTACCCCGCAGCGAAGGACAGGTGCGATGAGCGCTTTGAGCTATGGTGGCATACCTGCCTCCAGGAATGGTCCGATACACATTTCCTTGCGGCGGGCGCGGCTGTTGCCCGTAGCCTATGCGCGGGCTGAGCGTGGCGCGTGCCTTGCTGTAGATCGGGGCACGCTACTGGGCCCACTTGATCAACTCGGGGTGCGAATCGCGCAGGATCGGGTCAGCCGGCCGGATGCGCACGTTCATCGTGAGAAGTCCGTGCTCGACGATGTCGAACGAGCAAGTGTACGGCCTTGACTGGTCCTGCATCTCGCCTCCGGTCATCGGAATCACAGTGAACTCGTCGGCGCTGTTCTGGCTTGTATACAGCTCGACAGCGAATGCATCGGGCATTGCCCCGTGGAAATCCACCATGCAATGGACCTCCACTTTCTCGCCCTGGCAGACGCGGTCCTTGCGGTCTGCGGTGGTGGACAGGTCGCGAATGGCCACCTTATCCCAGTTGTTCCGCAGGGCCTCCTCGCCCTGGAAGGCCGTACGGAGCGGCTCGTAATCGTTGGCCAGCAGACTCTGCACCTGTTGCTTGGCCGGGATGTAGTACTTTCGGGCGTACTCGGCCAGCACGCGGTTCATGTTGAACCCGTGGCAGGAGGTCGCAATCGAGCGTCGCATCATCTCGACCCACTGCGTGGGAATGCCGACCTCGCTACGGTCATAGTATAATTCCGTGATGACGGCCTCGAGCAGGTCGTAGATCTGGTTGGATTCAGCCACCTCCTGCAACTCCGACTGCTCGTAGTACTGGCCGGCGGTGATGGCCCAACCGTTCTCACCGTCGTAGGCCTCCGGCCACCAGCCGTCGAGGACGCTGAGATTCAGAACGCCGTTGATGGCTGCCTTCATACCGGAGGTGCCGCTGGCCTCGTTCGGGCGGATCGGGGTATTGAGCCAGACATCGGCGCCCCAGGCCAGGTGCCGGGCGATATCGACGTCGTAGTCTTCGAGGAAGATCACGCGGTCTTCGAGACGGTAATCCCTGGCGAAGTGGATGACCTCTCGAATCATCTCCTTCCCGGCTCGGTCCGCCGGGTGGGCCTTGCCCGCGAAAAGCAGTTGGACCGGCTTGCTGCTGTCGCTGAGGATCTTCGCCAGACGCTCTTTGTCTCTGAGAATGAGCGTGGCTCGCTTGTACTTGGCAAATCGTCGCGCGTAGACGACTGTCATGTACTCCGGATTCAACAGGCGGGTGAGGTTCTCGATCCGTCTCTGAATGAACCCCTTGGCGGCCAAATCCACAGCCAGTTTGCGCCGGACGAAGGTGACGAGGTTCTGTTTGTTCTTGCGGTGCGCCTCCCAGATCTCCTCGTCGGGGATGTGCGCGACCTTTTCGGAGAGTCCGCGGCTCTTAGCGCAATAGATGTAGGTCGGGCCGACGTGACGGTTGAGCAACTCTGTGAACGGCTGGCTGAGCCACGAGCGATGAACGCCGTTGGTGACGTGGCCGATTGGGATTTCTCGGGTCTGCCGGCCGGGAAACAGGTCCGCCCACATCTGGCGGGAGACCTCGCCGTGCAGCTTGGAGACGCCGTTGATGTGCGTGGCGAAGCGGATCGCGACGGCGGGCAGCCAGAAGACCTCGTCGTTTTCGCCGAAGAGCCCGTATGCCGCCAGTTCGTCGAACGACAGGCCAAGGGCCTCAGCCTCCGGCTTGAGGTATTCCTTCACCAACGGCATTTTGAAGCTCTCGTTGCCGGCCGTGACGGGCGTGTGCGTCGTGAAGACGGTGGACGCTCGGATCAGGGCCTTGGCCTCCGGCAGGCTGAGCTTGCCGTCGCGCGTCAACTGCTTGAGTCGGGCGATTGCCAGCAGGGCCGAATGGCCTTCGTTGATGTGATAGATCGTCGGATGGATGTCCAGCCGCTCGAGGGCCATGACGCCGCCGATGCCCAGGACGACCTCTTGCTGGAGACGCTTCTCGCGGTCGGCGACGTAGAGCTCGCGCGTGATGTCGCGGAGGTCGGCGGGATTGTCTTCGATGTCGGTGTCGAGCAGGATCAGTCGCGTCCGACCGACCTGGATCTCCCACAGTTTGACCTTCAAGGGTTCTCCGCCGAGGGTCATGTCCACGTAGGTCGTCTCTCCCTGGGCGTCGCGCACCTCGTGGACGGGGATGAGGTGGTTGTCGAATTCGAGGAACAACTCTTCCTGAAGACCGTCGAGATTGACGCGCTGGGTGAAGTAGCCGAAGCGATAGATCAGACCGACGCCGATGATCGGAAGGGCCATGTCGGATGCCGCCTTGAGGAAATCGCCGGCCAGAATACCCAGGCCACCGCCGTAGATGGGGATGCACTCGTGGAGTCCGAACTCCATCGAGAAGTAGGCGATGACATCGTTGGGCGTCAGCCGGTCGGAAGCGTCCGCTTCACCGGGTTCGCGGTGAGACATGTACTCCTGGTAGTTCTCCCAGACGCGATTCAGTTCGAACAGGAACCCCTCGTTGTGGGCCAACTCATCAATCCGCTCCTGCGAGAGGCTCATGAGCAGCCTGACGGGATTGTGTTTGACCTTCTGAAACAGCGCCGCATCGACGCGATAGAACAGTCGAATGGCGTCGTAGTTCCAGGTGGACCAGAGGTTGTAGGCCAAGCTGTACAGCCGTTCGAGGTTCTCGGGGTAGCGGGGGTAGACGAAGACGTTCCGGAAGGCCATGGGTTCACTCCTTTGGTTTGTTGCGCTTTACGCTTAGGGCTCCGTGACGGATCCAAGTCCGATTGGACCGCCGGGACAAGTGGTGGGCGTGGCTCCCCCGCTGTCTCAGCCGAAATTGTAGTGTTTCTTGACCGCTTCTTCCACATTCCAGACACAGTCCAGATCCTGCGGGAAGACGATGAGGTCGCCCGGCCCGAAGGTGACGGATCCTTCACAGTCGGTTACCGTGACCTTGCCTTCCAGGATCAGGCAGGTCTCCTTTTCCGTGTAGAACCAGTCAAACATGCTCGGTTCGCAGGTCCAGATGGGCCAGGCCTTGCATCGCTCGGCCTCCTGTTCCGTTGGCTTGCGCACCACGATATCCTTCACCGTCGGCATGACGTTCTTCTCCTGCCAGATCGAAAACAACGTTCGCGTATGCACTCTTGAGAAGGCGCCATTATAGTCTGTCCACAGCGTTTGGGAATAGCAATCCGGTTTTTCTTGCACTGTCGATGCTTCTGGATACACTCTCGGTCTTTCTCTACCACTTCATTCGGAAGTACGATGCGCGTGGAACGAAACCAACTGCAGCGATTCCATCGCTGGCTCGGTGAATATAGCCGCCGCTTCTTCGGAGACGACGAGTACGTCAACGCGAATCTGCGTTTCAAGCAGGAGCACACCGCTCGGACGTGCGAGGAGATCGTAAGGCTCGCGCACGAGTTGGCCTTGGACGCCGACGAGACGCGGATCGCCGAGCTGACGGCGCTGTTTCACGATGTCGGAAGGTTTTCCCAGTTTGCCCAGTATCGCACCTACAACGATTTTCGGAGCATCGATCACGGTCAACGGGGAGTTGAAGTGTTGCGCGAGGAGAAGATTCTCGACAGCCTTCCGGCTGAGGAGCGGCAGTGGGTGGAGACGGCGGTCGCCCTTCACGGGCGCAGGTCGCTGCCTTCGGCGCTCAAGGGCCGGGCTCTTCTGTTCACCAGACTCATCCGCGATGCCGACAAGATCGACATCTTCCGCGTCGTCACAGAGTACTACAAACGGTATTGCCAGGATCCTGACAACTTCGCCCTTGAAATCGAGTTGCCCGACAGTCCTGAGTATTGTCCGGAGGTGCTGGAGGCGGTTTGGAACGAAGAAACCGTGGACTGGGGGAAGCTGCGCACTCTCACCGATGCCAAGCTCTGCCAGCTCGGCTGGGTCTATGACCTGAACTTCACGGCCTCGTTGCGTCGGATTGAGCAGTGTGGCTACCTGGCCGAGTTGATCGGTTTCCTGCCGCAGGACGACGCCATCCAGCGACTCTGCCAGAAGGTCCAGGTCGATGTCGAACCCCGTCTGGCAGGGGGCCGTGGCAGTTAAGGAAGGACGTTCTCAGGGACGAAGAACGTTCCGCCGGCCGAGCCGTCCGGATAAGGGGGAGCGCCCTCGGGCGACGCAGAGATCTTCATCGCGACCACGTCCGACGATGAATAGGTCTCGACGTGTCCATCCGTGTAGGAGGCACGGAGCTTCACCTCGGGCATGGCCACCTCAGGGTCGCCCTCGACGGCCCAATACGAGGACAGCAACTGGGTTTCTTCCACGATCTCGGCCCCTTTGAGCCTCTCGCAACTGCCAAAGGCCCCGGGGCTGCGCCAGTGATCGTAACCGAAGTAGTCCGACATGAGGAGTTGGTTGTACCGTCCCATGCTGGCCGGGCCCGTCGGGCCCCTGAACAGCGTGTTCGATTCGGAGAGATAACCGATGTAGTTCCAGTAGAAACAATAGGTCCCGCTGAAGGGATCGGTGCGACGCGACGTGTCAGGGTTGTTCCAGGTGTCTCCGGCGTCCCAGGCTTCCTGGAGATACTTGTACCGTCTGGGGGCGCTCGGGCAGAAGACCGTCTTGGCGTCGGGAATGTAAGCGGCCAGATAGGCGCTCATCGAACGGTGGAGCTGGGGACTTCGCTCCGTGATACCAATCATCTTGGTGGGGTCCGACCAACTCCACTCATCGCCGGTCCCAACGGTTGCCACCGATTGCGGGTACCGATCGTTGTTGTCCATCGAAAACAGCATCAGCGCGTTGCTGACTTCTCTCTGGTTATACATTCCGAGCATCCCGCGCGCTTGCCGCCTCACGAGGTTGGTCGCCGGGACAAGTATCGCCATGAGCATCGAGATGATGGAGATGGCCACAATCAACTCCACCAGCGTGAACGCCCTGGCCTTGCCGACTCCCACAGAGATGTCACAGCATCTCCTGTCGATCTCAGGACCCTCCGGATTCTGGGTAGTTTTCCTGGTTGTCGAGCCAGCTACCTATTATAAGACTCTGTTGCAACCCTTACAAGCGGAATAGTTCCACTACGCCCTGATTAGGGCCAGCGTGCGACAATTTCTGCGAAATCTATATGTTGTGGTTGTCGCAGCATTCCGCCCCCATATATCGGGGCGACGCTGCGCTCCGCCTGTGGATACCGGCAAAAAAACCGGGTCCCCGCAGGGGTCAAGGGAGAGCGAATGCAGGTCGAATGTTGGTGTTCCCGGCCTTGCACTGCTCTCCATTGACCTTTGCCGGTGTCGGCACCGGCCCTTCGGATTCTCATCACCACGCTCGAACCTGCTTGCGGCGCTCGAGTCGCTCCTGACCGAAGACAATCACCCTGCGATAATCCGAAGCCAAAATCGATCCTGTGGTCGTGACGTTCTCATCTGCTGCTGCGGCTCCGTCGCCGTACAGTTGATTTCAGAAAGGAGGCCAGCCGCTCAGGCTGGCGTAGGGCGTTCCGCCATAGGCCCCTATGTTGACCCGGTTCCCATTCGGCGTGCGTTCGGCGCGCCAAGAAGGGTCGTCCGGGTCTCCGGCGTCGATGCACGGGCTCGTGACCGAATCGGTGACCCATCCATCCAACTCTGCAACGTACCGCCCGTATTGGGACTTCAAGTGGAAATCACCGTTGTCCGGGTCGGCGAACAGCGGATCGACACTGATGTTACCTGCCGCTCTGTCGCCGATGCCCTCTTGCACGCAACTGAATCGCGCCTGACAGCCGAAGAGGTCTCCCGTGCTGTTTTCCCACAGGATGCAGTTGACGATATCCGGATCGGCGCCGCCGTAGGCGGCGATGCCGTGGTCGTTTCGGACGATGGTCAGGTTCTTCAATGTAGGCGAAGCCCCCTGGTCGCAGAAGATCGCGCCTTGGCCGCTGCCGGTGATGACGAAATTCGCCACCACGCTTCGCGAGCTTTCAGCGCCCCAGAAGGAGAACGCATAGCCCTTCGGCGCCACGATGACTGCGGCATCCGCAGCACTTCGGACGGTGATCGCCTTTCCGTTGAACCTCACTTCCTCGCTTGGACTGAGCGTATAAACGCCGGGCCAGACGAGGACCGTGTCGCCGTTCTTCGCCAAATCGACGGCTTTCTGTATGGTCCTGAATGCGGAGGTACGACTCAATCCGTTGTTCCAGTCGCGGCCGGTGGTCCCATCGACGTGATAGACGGAGTATTCGGGGCTCTTGCTGGCCTGCCCGGTCCCGCCATAGGCACCCATGTTGATCCGTCCGCCATTTGGCAGGGGCTCGTCGCCGAAGGGCTCGGATGGATCGCCTGCGTCGATACAGGGGCTTTGCCGCGTGTCGATAACCCACGTGCGACTTGTCGGACTGTACCGGCCATATTGAGACTGCAGGTGATAGTCCCGGCCCCATTCGTCTGCAAACAATGGGTCTTGGTTAATGTTGCCTTCTCCGGAGTAGCTGCCCTGGACGTTCGAGTAGATGACCGGGTTGCTCAGAACCGGATCGACGATCCTCAAGGCCGTGCCGCTGTTGCCCCACACAATGCTCGAACCGATAAAGATGTCGACACCGTTTGAATGGAGGCCGCCGGCAGACGACGTGAAATTACTCGTGAGTTCGTTGCCGGCGATGGTGCAGTTGAGCACCGTGACGCTGGCGCGTCGCGACAACGGTCCCGACGACCGCTCCCACTCGGCGAAGAGACCTGCCCCGGCACTTGCGACGTTCGTGGAGACGATGCAATTCCGGAAGGCAACATCGGTGCCGCTTCCGCCACAGTAGACCCCTCCACCCATCAGGCTGCCCGGCGCGACGTTTCCAGCAATGCGGGTCCCGGCGATCGTCGCGACGCTCTCCCAACAGTAAAGGCCGCCGCCGAGACTGTCGTAGTAGGCGGTGTTGTTCTCAATCGTGCAGTTGACGATCGTGGCGCCCGATTGCCCGATGAGGCCAATGGCCCCGCCCCGCCCTCCGGTGGCGCTGGTCCCGAACCCGCCGGCGATGCACTCTCGAATGGTGCAGTTCGAGATGGTCGGCGCCCCGCCGACGCTGCCAATGCCGCCGCCGATCTCGGCGCCGCAGTCCGTGATGATGCAGCCGACAATCGTTGGGCTGCTGAACTCACAGTAGATGCCGCCACCGATCGGATGGCTCGCACTGCGAGGCCAGCCCGACGTGCTTGCCGGAATTCGCGTTCCGAATGCGCGTCCGGCGCGGATGGTAAAACCCGACAGCACTGAATCAGGCCCTTCTCCCGAATGGAAATAGAACCCTCTGTGCCCTTCCTGGGTCACTGCCGAGGTTGGGCCACAGTCGATAATGGTCGTCGCCGCGCCGTTGGTGCTGCGAAGGGTAATGGCCTTGCCTCGAAAATCAATGTCCCGGTTGCCCGGCCCCGCGTAGGTCCCGGGCGAGACCGCGATGACATCCCCGTCGTCGGCGGCATCGATTGCGGCCTGGATCGTCGCGAAATCGGCCGGCACGCGAATCGTCACCGCAGGCGAGTGCAGCGAGACCCTGAGGTTGTCGACCACTGCCCGTGTGCCGGAGAAGGTGACGTAATACGTCCCTTCGGCCGAGGAGATAGGCAGGCTGTGGTGTCCGGCGCTCAAGGGCGTCGGCTCGGACCACGTCGTGCCATTGCTGGAGAACGTATAGGAAAGATTGCCCGGTTCCCACTGGGAGATGCTCGGCGTGCTCGGGAACGATACGTCAATCTCCAGCGTTCCGGAGACCTGCCGTTGGCCTTGGGCCGCACCATCGATGGGGAAGCAATAGCCCAGTTCGGCCGGACGCCCCTCGTAGTCGACGAAGGCCAACCCCCTGCTCTGGTCTACATCGAGGTAATACAGGTATGGCCCGGGTAGAGGCGTCGTGCCTTCGGCCCCGAAAGCCGAATGAATGCGACTGTCCGCCTCGGCCTTGCTTGTCTCGAAATCGTCGGCGTACGTATACGTCCAATCAGCACGCGCCACGCCCGCAGCCGACGCTGCGACGAGCAGACACAGAATGCCGTATTGTGCACGTGAGATCGGGTTCATGCAAGTGGTCCGTTTCGGCGTCAGCTTGGGGTCTCCAAAAAGACTCCGGGGTCAGCGAAGGCGCCAGCCCCGGAGCCTCGTGGGATATCGTGCGTTTCACCATCACCCATGGCCGGCAGACGGCAAGGGACCCCTTCAGCCGAGTTCCTCGCCATGCCGCCGAATCCGTCTTCCTCCATCATTGCGAAGACGTCCCCCCACGGTCCATCGGCACCGTCGCCGGGCGCGTCCGTGCTCCATTGATCTCCCTGGCGTGGCTGTTGTTCTCCCGACGACCCATACGCACGATTCGGCCGTGTATCCTCCGTCGCCGTTGCTGGACGCGGCATGAAGACCTCACGCAGTCCGACCGGGACACGGTTCATCCCCGTCGCACGCGGCAATCGTTCGGTCGCCCCAATCCCTGGGTGGACCTCCGAGCCATCCAAGAATGAGGCGGTGATATGATGATCCCTCGGCGAAGCCACTACAGAATACGGAACGGGAAACAGTCCGCTCAGATGGCGTCCCGCGGCAGCCGCCTGCCGGTCGGGGGTCCGCCATCCGCCTGCGATCAGCCATCGATGCCCCTCGATCATCGATGCTATCGACTGTTTCGTCAACATGACCAACCTTCCTGCTCCAAGTGTTATCGTCATCCAGACAGAAGTATTCGCAATGTGCTTCGACCTACTTCTATCGGTAAGAAACCATTCCATCCTTAGCCCATCTTCGGTTCTTCCGGGCTCAGTTGCCAAAGGCCCCATTGGCCAGTTGGACCAGCCACAATATGCCCTCACTCTGCCGCAGCGAGGTCCGCTCGCCGGTCCGCGCGGGGGCTTCGAACTCACGGAGGTCGCCGCCAAGATCCTGGAGGTACTCGAAATCCAGGCGCCCGACCGGTGTTCCAGTGTCGATGAACTCGATTCTGCGAATGAGATCCGCCTCCAGGTCGATTGTGTAGAGCAGTTCGTTCTTGTTGTGGACAACGGTAACCTTGACGTCGCGTCCGTTGTTTGCCCGCTCGGTCTTGAAGGCGGCGCGCTGCTCGGCGGCATCGCGGCGCACGGTATCCATGGCGTGCAGGCCCATCCATGGTCGGTTCACGCCTCTCAGGAAGCTTCCCTGGGGGTACCTTGCTATGGTCGCCCCATTGGGGTCCTGGACCATCGCACCGGAGGGGCCATCCACCAGTTCCATGCCATCGGCGACGGTCAGCCTGAACCACGGGCTATGCTTGCGGCTGGCCGCATAGGTAAAGGGAATCCTCCCGGCCCCGGTCACATCCTGACCGTTGATCCGGCCTCGCAATCGCATGTACGTCCAGCCGCGGGCGTGCATGACGTCTCGACGGTCCATCGTCGTCGCACCGGCCGACCAGTCGCTCTGGAAGTAATCCTCCTCCAGGACGTTGCTGTGGCGCATCGTCACCGGCCGGGCAACCCGAACCTGCCCGTCCTGCTCCTGCCGTTCCACGATCACGAGCAACCCCCGGCCCCGCCCCGAAACCGGTTGCACGTCGCTCGACTTGCCGTCGAACCGCGATAGGAACCCGGCCATCGCACGGCTGTCCGTCGGCAACCGCATTACGCTCAGGTCGTCCAGCCACATGCGGTGGTTATTGATGCTGACCGAATCGCCTTGGTAACTATAATTGGCCTGATCGTCTTGCAGACGCAGTTGATCGGATTCGCCGGCCACCGCCCGGAGTTCGGCTCGAAGCATTACCGGTCCATCGGGCCCTTCGGGGAAATAGTACCAGAATTTCTCGTGGGCCGCGTTGGGCACGCCCAAAGGAGCGGCCGCTTGGCTCTCAATGGTCGATACCATGTGCGGATTGTCCACGTCCGTGCTGCGGTTCAGATACGAAGTCGTGTTCACCGTCCCGACGGCCAGTGCGCCGACGGCTGTGGCGGTGACGATCGCGGTCTTGGTCGTTGCCACGCTGGCCAAGCCAGCCAGAAGACCGACTTCGGTGACTGCCGCCGGAACCGTCAACTGGGCCGCCGCGGCTTCGCTGGGGGCCGTCATCTTGCCAAAAACCACCAAGGCCGCCAGCAGCGACCCCTTGCCGAAACCGTTGCGGGATAGCTCCTTCTGCAGTGCCTTCTTGGCTCGAACGAAGAGCATTCGGGTGCTGAACTCGCTACAACCCATCGAATCGGCGATTTCCGCATAGGACATACAATCGTAACAGCGCATGACCAGCACGGCCTTGTGACGGGTCCGCAGCTTCTGCATGGCCTTGGCTACGATCTCTCTGAGTTCCTGGCTGACCAGGTTCTCCAGCCCCCCCTGACGCTCCCGCAATGGTCCACGGCGGCGTTCCTCCGACGCGGCGGCTTTCTTCTGCGCTCGCTCCGTTCGATGGTGGCGGTGTAGTTTGTTGGTGGCGATGCCGTACAGCCAGGACCAGAAGCGGTCGGTCTGCTTGAGTTTGCCCAGTACTCTGCACATTTCTAACAAACTCTCCTGCACAATTTCCTGCGTCAAATCCTCCTTGAGGGTCAGGCGGTAGACGTACACACGCAGGCGTTCCCTCGCCATGGCCGCCAGTTCGTTGAGACTCTGCTTGTCGCCTCGGCGGGCCCTCTCGACCAACTCGATGTAATTCGCCTGCATCTCCATGCGGGGGCACTCAACCCTGTCAACGTCGTTTGTCAGTATCAAGTGCCATTATAGCACGACTGCGCAACGTTTTTTTCCTTTTCGGGCCGCTTTTTCGCCCGTGTCGGCGCCATCGAGCCCCGTTGGGTCGCTCGCGGCACATGAGGCCACCCGGCAGAGACGGGTCTGCCGAGTGACCTGCGTCCTAAAGTGCCCCTGCCGTCGGGCCGATACACCTGTCCTGAAGAGGGGCAGGAATGTGAAGCATGGTGTGAACACGGACTGACCATACGAAGGGCCCGAAATGCTCGAATCTGGCGATCAACCGGCTGGGATAGTCACCATCGGCCGAAACGACGACATCAGGAAGGCCGCCGCCAAAATGCTCGCCCACAACGTCGGCTGCCTCATCGTCAACGATGAGAACGGCAAGTACATCGGTCTTGTGACCGAGCGGGATATTGCTCACTTCATCGCCGATGCCTCTAAAGACCACGACGCGGCCCGCGTCGATCAGATCATGACCGGACGGATCATCTCTTGCGCCCCGGGAACCCCCGCCGGCCAGGTCCGCAAGATCATGGCCACCCATCGCATCCGCCACCTTCCAATCATTGAGAACGGCGTCGTTACCGGCATCCTGTCCGCCAGGGATATCATGGACCAGCAGCTCCTTGAGGACCGCGCGGCGGCCGAGGAGGTGGCCATGCTGTCGAATTGCCTCAAGAGCATCGACCTCAATGAGGCGGTCGAAATCGCCGCGGTCGAGGTTCCCAGGCTGTTCGACGCCGGCCACTGCATTCTCTGCCTCTATCGTGACGGCCAGCGAGATGGAACGCCCGCGCTGCTCAGCTCGAACCGCTGCCCCTGCCTGGGCGGGCACATGGACGAGACCGAGACGATCTCACGACAAGCCGCCGAGGCCGACTACTGTACGGACGAGATCTCCCCCGAGTGTGAGAGTTGCGGAGGCAAGCCCCCGCGCGTCGTCATCTCTCTGGATGTGGTCGGGCTCAAAGAGGCAGGAGTCGGCAAAGAGAAACGGTTGTCTGGTTACTTGTGCATGTGCGACCTGGCCCCAGCTATCGCCTCGAATCGAGAACTCATCAGCTACAAGGCCAAGCTCACCCGGGAGATCCTGACCGCCCATCTGACCAACGCCACACGGTACCAGCAGGCCAGGCTCAGTTCGCTGACCGATGCGTTGACGGGGGTAGGATCTCGCAAGCTGTTGGAGGACAAGCTCCAGGCCGAGTGTGCCCGCGCCGAGCGGTACAAACGCCCGTTTTCCGTAGCGATCATTGACTTCGACCATTTCAAGATGGTCAACGATGTTCTGGGGCACGCCACCGGCGACGAGGCGATCCGCAGGCTCGCGGCTTGCATGAAGACCGAGAAGCGCGTCCCGGACGTGTTGGCTCGCTACGGCGGGGATGAGTTCGTCATCCTCATGCCGGAGACGAAAGCCACCGACGCCAGAGTCCTGCTCGAGCGGATTCGAGTCAGGGCCCAGGCGATTCGGCTGCCTCAAGATACCTCCGTATCGATCAGTTGCGGTGTGGCTGAGAGCGACCTCGAGAGCAACGATCCTCGCGACGTGATGCGACGGGCGGACCTGGCGCTGTACGACGCCAAGAACTCCGGCCGCAATTGCGTGCGGATATGGGACGCGACCATGGCCCAGCTCCTGAACGCCAACGACATCGAGATCGACCGGATCAAGACCCTGCAACGACGGGTCGCCGGCCTCTCGGAGAAGGCTGAGAAGATGTTCATGGAGAGCATCTGGGGGCTGGTTCAGGCTCTGGAGGCCAAAGACATCTACGCCAAGACGCACACCGAAAACGTCATGCACTACGCTGTGGGCATCGCCCAGACCATGGGTCTTGGACCGAAACACGTCGATCTCATCCGGCGTGCCGCCATGATCCATGACATAGGCAGGATTGGAATCCCCGATGCCATTCTGTGCAAACCTGATGAGCTGACGCCACACGAGCGGGCGATGGTCGAGCAGCATCCGATGATCGCCGTCCGCATCCTGGAGAAGATGAGCTTCCTGGAGCGGGAGGTCATGATCGTCCGCCACCACCATGAGAAGTGGAACGGCCAGGGCTATCCCGACGGCCTGGCCAAGACGGCCATCCCGGTGGGCGCGCGGGTGATCGGGGCAGCGGACATGTTTGACGCGCTAACCGCCACGCGCGCCTACCATGCGGCGCGGTCGGTCGCTGAGGCGCTGCGCATTTTGACCGATTCAGCCGGGTATGAGCTGGATCCCGATGTGGTCGCAGCGGCCGTGACCTGGTTTGAGAACATCGCCCGGCAATGCGGCAAGTCCTTACGAGAGCTTGTCTTGGAAGACCTTCTCCAGTGGCCTGGCAATGCGGGTCAGACCATCGAACCCACCGGACGACAGACCGACGCGATGGTGAACCGTCCTATGCAACCGGACCGACGCCCGGTCATGATTTCTCTGAAAGACAGCGATGTAGACCCGGGGTAAGCCGCCCCGGCTCCCCGCCACAACCTATCTCCCCAAAGAAGCCCTCGCAGCTCCCCTGGCGAACACCGGGAATCCGGCAGAAAGCGGATCGCCTTCCGTGAAAGCGTGGAATATCCATTGGGCCGCTTACGTCTCCTGTTGCGCGCGAGTTGGGGGGCTGAGGCGCTCGAAAATGCCGACCCCATGTAACCGGGCCTGTCGATTTGCCACTACCCTCGTGGCATGGCAAAGGCGATGCGAAACACACCTGTTGAAATAGGAGAATGAACATGGTAAGAAAAGCGATCAGTGTTGGAGTTGTTTCCTGTCTTGTCGCTGTGATTGTGGCGGGCCTGTCCATGGCGCAGCAGGGCCCCCAGCAGGGCCAGGGACGTGGCGAGCGAGGCATGCGCCCCGGCGCCGAGCGAGGCATGCGAGGAGACTTCGATCCGGAGGCCATGCAGCAGCGCATGCAACAGATGATGGAGCAGCGTATGCAGGAGCAACTGGGGGCGACCTCTGAGGAGTGGACGGTGATTGGCCCGCGCTTGATGAAGGTCATGGACCTGAGCCGTCAGACCGGCGCCGGCATGGGCGGCATGGGGGGAATGTTCCGCATGGGCGCGGCAGCCGGGCGGCGCGGCGGGCCTGACGGCGACCCGGGCGGTCCGGCCGCACGTGGGGCTCGCGGTCCTTTCGCCCAAGGTGAACCTACGGAAGTAGATAGGACGGTCGAGGCACTCCAGACCGCACTGGAGAACACCGCCACACCAACCGACGAGATCAGGACCAAGCTCACCGCACTGCGTCAGGCCCGAGAGAGGGCCAACCAGGAATTGGCCACGGCTCAGCAGGAGCTGCGACAGGTGCTCACCCTGCGACAGGAAGCCCAACTGGTGTTGATGGGCTTGTTGAAGTAAGATGGAATGGTAGGCCCCATGAATGCACTTGTGGACAAGATGGTCGAACAGGGGCTGATCGACGAATCCGCGGCCCGGGGAATTCACGGGTTGCTCGCTGCCGGCGAGCCGCCCACCCGGGCCTTCGCAGCTTGTGGATTGGCCGAGGAGCCCTTGCTCCGCTTCTGGAGTCGTCAGTTCGACTGCCCGTACGTGGAGATGGACAAATGCACCTTCTCCAAGGAGTTCCTCGCGCAGTTCCCCGCACGGGTCCTCCTGGACAAACGTGTCATGCCCGTCGAGGACGGCGACGGCCGGGTGCTGGTGGTCACGAACAATCCGTTCGACACTTCCGCGATCGATGAGCTGCGTCTGGCCACCGGCCAGGATTTCCACGTCGCCCTGGCGCCGCTGGCGGAGATCGACCGATGCATCAAGCTGCACCTCGGGGTCGGCGCCGACACCGTCCAGTCGATGCTCTCGGAGGCCGGTGGCAACGGTCTCCAGGTGATCGACACCGATTCCGACGACGACATGGACCTGACCGATGCCGCCGAAGGCGCCTCGATCATCCGTTTCGTCAATCAGATCCTCACCGAAGCCATCGAGATGCGGGCCACCGACGTGCACATCGAACCGTTTGAAGAGACGCTGCGTGTGCGATACCGCATCGACGGCGTGCTTCAGGAAGCCTCGGTGGCGCCGGAGGTCAAGCAATTCCAGGCGGCCATCGTTTCGCGTCTGAAGATTCTCAGCAAACTGGACATCGCCGAGAAGCGCGTCCCGCAGGACGGGCGCATCAAGATTCGCATCGCCGACCACGAGATCGACGTACGCGTCTCGGTGATTCCGATGCTCTACGGCGAAGCCGTGGTGCTGCGGCTTCTGGATCGCTCCAGCGTGCTGCTCGGTCTCGACAAGCTCGGCATGTCCGATCGCGACCTGAAAGTCACGAAGATGATCCTCGAACGGCCTCACGGCATCATCCTGGTGACCGGGCCGACCGGTAGCGGCAAGACGACGACGTTGTACGCCGGACTCTCGCAAATCAACGATATTCAGCGCAAGATCATCACAATCGAAGACCCGATCGAGTATCAGCTTCACGGCATCAATCAGATCCAGGTCTCACGGAAGGCCGGACTGACGTTTGCCAGCGGTCTGCGGTCGATCCTCCGACACGACCCCGACGTGGTGCTCGTCGGCGAGATTCGCGACGTCGAGACGGCCGAGATCGCCATCCAGGCGTCGCTGACCGGCCACCTGGTGTTCTCGACGCTGCACACGAACGACGCCCCGACGGCCCTGACGCGCCTGGTGGACATGGGGATCGAGCCCTATCTGGTGGCCAGTTCACTGGAGGCGGTGGTCGCTCAGCGTCTGGTGCGTATGATCTGTCCGAAATGCAGAGAGGAACTCGCGGACCATGAGGTTTCGCCGCTTCGCCGACGATTCGGTGACAGACTGCCTGCTGTTCTGCACCGGGGCCGCGGCTGCCGGAATTGCCAAGGCACAGGCTATCACGGCCGCATGGGCATCTTTGAGATGATGGTAGTCACCGACGAGATCCGATCGCTGATCCTCGATAACGCATCCCCTCGCGATCTTCGCATGGAGGCGGCCAAACAAGGCATGACCAGCCTTCGCGACGATGGCTTCCGTCATCTGCATGCCGGACGGACTACGGTGGAGGAGATACTGAGAGTCACGAAGGACGACGTGTTCGAACCCATGGACGTGGCGGACGCCTCACAAGAGCGTTAAGAGCGAACGATGGCGACATTCACATACAAAGCGATCGACGCCACCGGCCGGGAAACGGTGGATAAGCTCGTTGCAGCCGACCGGGCCGCCGCCATCGAGATGATCTACAGTCGCCAGCTCTCTCCGGTCTCGGTGGAGCGATCCGAAGAAGCAAGACCGGGGGGGGGCTTCACGGGATTCGGCGGCGTTTCCAAGCGAGAAATCGATGCCTTCACCCGCCAACTGGCCAACCTTCTGGCGGCCGGTGTGCCGATGAGCCGAGCGTTGGGAATCCTCAGCCGCGAGGCCTCCCGACCGGCCTCCAAGAAGCTCTGGGCGACGGTGCACGACCAGGTCGCCGGAGGAATGGCGCTGGCCGATGCGATGAGCCTGCATCCGAGTGCGTTTTCGCCGATCTATGTGGCCATGGTCCGGGCGGGCGAGACCGGCGGCTTCCTCGATATTGTGCTCGAGCAGATTGCCACATTTCGGGCCCGCGAAGCCGATCTGAAGGGCCGCGTCAAGGGTGCCTTGGTCTATCCAATCATCCTGGCCGTGCTCTCGGCGGCGATCATGGTCTTCCTCCTGACGTTCTTTATTCCGCGGTTCTCGCAGATGTTCGAAGAGTTCGGTGGCTCGCTTCCGACGCTGACGCGATACATCGTGGCCGCCAGCGATCTTCTCGTGAAATACTGGCTGATCCTGGTCCTCGGCATCATCGTGATCGCCTTCGCCGTGCAGCGCATGCTGAGCAAAGAGGAGGGCCGTCGCACGATGGAGGGGCTGCTGCTTCGAGTCCCTCTGTTCGGCACAGCCGTGGCGCGGTTTGCGCTGGTGCGGTTCTGTCGCATGCTGGGTACACTTGTCGGTGCCGGCGTGCCGCTCATCGCCTCGTTGCGCGTGGCCAAGGAAGCGATCGGCAATCAGGTTCTGGCCGATACGGTCAGCAACGCGATCGAAAGCGTCCAGAGGGGCCACCCGTTGGCCCGGAGCCTGGAGGGCTGCCGGGTGCTGTTCCCGTCGGCGGTGATCGAAATGGTCTCCGTCGCCGAGGAAAGCGGACGCCTCGACCAGGAGCTGATCCGCCTGGCCGGCGCCTACGAAGCGGAACTGGATCGCTATCTGAAGATGATGGTGACCCTGATCGAGCCGGCCCTGTTGTTCCTCATGGCGGCCCTGGTCGGAACGGTGGTGATCGGAATGCTGTTGCCGATCTTCAGTCTCCAGGAACTGATTCGCTGAGGGCATGCAAGAATATCTGAACGAAGAACGAGATCGGATGCATCGGTGTCATCCGAACGGATCCATCAAAATGGCAGAATGCTGGGTTGGGAATCAAAATGAAATCGCAAGCTCAAGACACAGGCAAACATGCGTTTCGTCGGCCGCGGACTGCGGGCCCTCGCGGCTTCACGTTGATCGAGCTGATGCTGGTGCTGGTCATCCTGGCGACGTTGTCGGCAATTGTATTGCCCAGGCTCACCGGCCGTTCCAAGGAGGCCAGGATCACGGCTGCCGCCACGCAGATCGCCCAGATCGAAGCCGCCCTGGACGCTTTCGAGATCGATCTCGGCCGCTACCCCACGACCAGTGAAGGCCTCCGCGCCCTGACGCACAAACCGACCACGGATTCCGACGGATGGACCCAGCCCTATTTGCGACGCGATGTCCCGAGGGACCCGTGGGGCAACGAGTATCAGTACCGCTATCCGGGTACCTATAACCAACACGGCTACGATCTGTATTCCTTCGGCCCGGACGGCAAGCTGGGTGGCGGCGACGACATCACGAACTGGTCGGAAGACAGGCGATAGTCGATGGGATGCAGCCGCCGGATCGGCATTCGGCAGCTTAGGGTCTTGTCGAGAGCGGATGCGAGCATGAACGCAGGCAGAGCACAACACGGCAGAGACACGGGCTTCACCCTCCTGGAGTTGATCCTGGTGATGCTCATCTTATCGACCGTCCTGGCGATGGCGGCGCCCTCTCTGCGAGGTTTCTTCGGCTCGCGTCAGTTGCATGACACGGCTGCGCAGGTTCTGGCACTGACCCAGTTCGCCCGTTCTCAGGCGATCAGCGAAGGGGTGGTCTATCGACTCAACCTCGACACGACGGACCGCGTTTACTGGCTGACGGTTCGCAAGTCCGGCTCATTCAGAGATCTCGAGACGGAATTCGGGCGGGTCTTCACCCTTCCGCGAGACATGGTGATGGAATTGGAGAATACCGAAAGAGAGGATGGAAAGGTGTTCGTAGAGTTCACGCCCCAGGGGACGGTCACAGCCGCCACCATTCGGTTGATCGACCGCGGCGGACGCGCCCTGGAGGTGACGTGTCCAACGGTCACGGAGTCGTTCTCCATTGTCGAGAGCGAACGGATGTATGCAAGACAAGCATCAAGATAATCGGGTCGGACGAAGTGCCCGCTTCGGGGGCTTCACGTTCGTCGAGTTGCTGGCGACCGTGGTGCTGATCGGCCTGATCATGCCCGTGGCGATGCGGACGATCTCTCTGTGCACGCGGCTGGCGGGTCAGTCTCGCAGAGAGATTGAGGCAGTCTCTCTGGCCGGCACCAAACTGACCGAGCTGATCGCGTCAGGAGATTGGGAAACAGGCGGCAAGGCCGGCAACTTCGGTGCGGACTGGCCCGGCTACGAATGGAGCGCTGAGCTGTCGGCCTGGACGGAATCGACGATTCGTCAACTCGACGTCGAAGTGGTATGGACCTCTCAGGGGCGGCAGCGTCAGGTCACGCTCAGCACGCTGGTCTGTCCGGGGGCGAACTGAGATGGCTCGCTTGCGAACAGAGATCAGGGGCTTCACACTTCTTGAGCTGCTTGCGGCCATGGCGCTGATGGTGGTCACGGCGTCCTGTCTCTACACGGCCCTGTACACCGGCTTTCGATCGCGTCAAAGCGCCCTGGCGGCCGTTGAGCCCACCAGCCAGGCGCTCAACGCCATCGAATTGCTCAAGCAGGACGTCTACGGTGTTCTGCCTCCGACGGGGGTGCTGGCCGGTCCGTTCATCGGCACCGCGTCGCGAAGCAGTAAGGGGACCGACGCGGATTCCCTCGAGTTCTACACGACCCAGGTCTACGGAAGCACGGACCGGCCGATGGGCGGCATCGGCAAGGTCACGCTGGCCCTGGAGGACGATGACGACATCAGGGACGACACCCGTGCCGGTTACCGCCTGGTTCGCAGAGTGACCACGAACCTGCTGTCGCCCAGGTCCATCGATCCCGATGAGCAGGTCCTCTGTCGCAATGTGATGTCGCTGAGCCTTCGGTATTTCGACGGCGACCGCTGGTTGGACACATGGGATTCGACGGCCGACGCGAACAGCCTTCCCAAGGCAGTGGAGGTCGGCATCGAACTGATTCACACCAGTCGCCGTTCCAACGGCAATAGGGAAACACGTCGACTTGTGCAGAGTTTCCCCATTCCCGGCGGGCTCTTCGCCCGGCCGACCGAAGAGGCGACCGGATCGACTGCCGCGTCGACCGGCGGAGCCGCCCCGCAGGCGGGAGGCCAGCCTGGAAGATGAGAATGGCGAACGAAAGACGATGCATTGGTTTTTGTCGCAATGGCGGGACGATCCTGATCGTCACGATCTGGGTGGTCCTGGTCCTGGCGGGTCTGGCGCTGGTCTTTGCCCGGTCCATGCGGGTGGCCGCGATCGTCTCGGCCAACCAGGTGGCCTCGATCGAGACGGAGTGGATCGCATCCGGGGCCTGCCAGTACATCATCTCACAACTCACGGCCCATGCCGCCGATCCGACGCGCCTGCGCGAAGACGCCTCCTGGGAGGCCTTGCAGGTCGGAAACGGTTACTTCTGGGTGCTGCGCTCGAACCCGGAAAACGGCAGGGATTCCGACTATGGCCTGACCGACGAGGCGGGCAAGATCAATCTCAATTCCGCCTCGTTGGAGATGCTGTTGAAGCTGCCGGGCATGACGTCCGAGCTGGCCGCCTCGATAATCGACTGGCGCGATGAAGACGGCGACGTGACAACCGGGGGGGCCGAGGACGAGTACTATCTGCTGCTGCCCGAGCCTTACAACTGCAAGAACGCGCCCTTCGAAACCGTCGAAGAGATCCTCCTGGTCAAAGGAGCCTCCGAAGAACTGCTCTATGGAGAGGACACCAGCGCCAGCGGACGACTCGAAGGAGGTTTCTACAACTACATCACCGTCTACAGTGTCGAAGCCAACACGGACAGTGAAGGCAACGAGCGCATCAACGTCAATGATGCCAGCGCCCGCGCGACATTGCAGAGCGCGCTCCAGGAGGTGGTCAAGGAGGACCGGGCCCTGGAGATCATGAACAACGTCCCGATCAGTCCATCGTATACCAGCATCATGGACTTCTATTTCTGGGCGCGCCTGACGATCGAGGAATTTGAACAGATTGCCGACCGGCTGACCGTCAGCAATGAAGAGACGCTGTCCGGGCTGGTCAACGTCAATACGGCGCCGAAAGAGGTTCTGCTGTGCCTGCCGGAGCTGGAAGAGGCCGACGTCGATGCCCTGCTCTCATACCGTCGATCCAGCAACGATCTCGATTCCGTGGCTTGGGTGGCAAGAGTCCTCGACCAAGACAAGGTCAGGGCGATCGGCAGTTACATCACGGTTCGCTCGTTTCAGTACTCGGCCGATATCATCTGTCTGTCGGGAAACGGGCGAGCGTACAAGCGCTACAGAGCGGTCTTCGACACGCAAGGGGGCCAACAACCCCAGGTCGTCTACTGGAAGTCGTTGACTCGGTTCGGCTGGCCCCTGGAAGAGGACATCGTGGCGACCCTGCGAAAGGGCCGGCCCATCACTGAAGCTATGATTGGCATGAGATGATTGGACGAGAAGAATGTTAGGCACGCGGGCCATAGTGGGACTTGCCGTCGATGAGTTCGGCGTCGGTGTGGCCGAAGTGGGTGTTCGATCCGGACGTCCGGAGGTTCGCCGCGCAGGCCATTGCGTCTTTGAGGAAACACTCAGCACCCACAACACCAAGGTGCTGGGACAGGTGCTCCGGCAGTTCCTCCGGACAAACCACTTCTCACTGAAGAACGCCGCCGTCGGGATTCCGACGAAGTGGGTCGTCGCCAGAGAGGTGACGGCCCCGCCGGCCGGCGCCGACGCCGTGGCCGGGATGCTCGGAATCGAGGCTGAACGGACGTTCTCGCTGAACGCAGGGGACCTGATCTTCGATTACTGCGGTCGCACCAGCGGATCACAGAGCAGCAAGGTCATGCTGTTGGCCGCTCGACGGCAGATGGTCGATCAGATCAAGGAGTTGATTGCCGCGGCCGGCTTGCGCGTGCAGTCGATCACGGTCTCGGCACTGGCGTTCGGCAGCGTTCCGTCGTTGGATGCGCCGGCACAACGATATGGAATCTACGCCCGTCGGACCTACTGCGAATTCTGGAGCCAGTTGGACGGTATACCGAGGTCGATCCGGCACGTGGCGATGCCGGCGACAAACGGCGAGCCGAGCGACCAGGCCCGACGCCTGACATCGGCGATCCAACAACTGAGAATGGTCTCCTCGCCGCAGGATCCGGCCGCGCCCTTTGAAGTGACCGTCTACGATGACGCTGCTTTGTCCGACGGAGTGCTCGAGCAGCTTCGTGTGCAGCTTGGCCCTCAGGGCGCCGTGACCGACGGCAATGCAGCGCTGGCATCAGCCGCCCTTCGGTCGACGGATCGTGACGAACCACCGCAGGCCATCGCCGCTGTGACCGTTGCCATGGCGGCCACGGGACCGGAGAAACCCGCCGTCGACTTCCTCAATCCACGGATCGGGCGCAAAACCGCCGCGCCCCACAAGCGCGTCGCGACGTGGGGAATCATCGCGGGCGTCGTTCTTCTCGGAATGGTCGGCGCCGTCATGGCCGCCTGGCAGAGCAAGCGGGCGGACATCCGGTCTTACAGCGAACAGTTGGAGATGATTGCCGACGATGTCATCGCTGCGCAGGAAGTGAAGGACCGTCTTGCGTATGCAAGCAGTTGGACCCGTCGCGACCCGCATTTCCTCGAGTGTCTGCGGCAGTTGACACTGGCCTTTCCCGAGTCTCCCCGCGTCTGGGCCACGAGCTTGGCCGTGAGCGAGACGTCGGAAGGCTCCCTGATCGGCCGGGCCGTGGACGAGCAGAGCTTCTACGAGGTGCTGAACCACATCAAGGACAACGAGTCGTTCTCCGATGTGATGATGATGTACTTGCGCGATGCCGGAGGCAGCGCCCAAGAAAAGATATTCGCCGTAACGTTCAAATTCCAAGGCGTGAAATAACATGGTTCTTTCGAAGCGAGAGCGGATCATCTTCATCGTCACGCTGATCTGCGTCGGGCTGCTGATCGTCAGCGAGTTCGTCGTCGATCCCGTGCTGGACACGCTTGACGAGATGGAAGCGCAGCGTCGGCAGCTTCGCGAGGAGTTGGAAGAGGCCCAGTTCCTGCTGGCCAATCACGGGGCCATGCGGCGCCAATGGACCGCGCTGGTCTCCGACGGCTTGCGAAGCAACGCGCAGGCGGAGAGCAGGGTGCTCGGCGCCCTTCGCGATTGGTCGAGCGACGCGGGCCTCGGCCTCAGCTCGATCAAGCCGGATCGCGTCGCCAGCGACAGGGGGTTGCAGGAGATGATCTTCACCGTGGCAGGGCGGGGAACCCTTGAATCGGTTGCACGGTTCCTCTGGCAGATCGAGACCGCCGCTCTGCCCGTCAAGGTCAAGAGCATCCAACTGGGCTCGGTCAGCGAATCCGAAGGCACAATGTCATTGCAGCTCCAACTGTCGGTGCTTCACTTGGGTACGCCGGACAGACCGTTGGAGGCGAGCGACCCGGAGGTCGAACATGAATACGACATCTAACAAATTCGCCGCTTGCCCCGTGGGGATCGTCGTCCTTGCGCTCGCCACCCTGTGGCCCGCCGTCGGGCGTGCCGGCGAGTCAGCCGAAGAGGCCGACACTTGGGCCACCTACAGGGTGATCGTCCAACGCAACATGTTCTCCCGGCAGCGCGGCGCCCCCGAGCGCCGGCAGCGCAGGACCGAGGAACGCGTCGTTACGATCCCCGACCCTGAATCCTATCACCGGCTCCGAGGGATCGCCCAGGAGAACGGGACGTTCATCGCGTTCATCGAAGACACGCGGGGCGGTGAGATGCTCAAGCTGCGCCAGGGTGACGCCGTCGCACGGGGGGTGATCGAGTCGCTCGATCTCGATTCGATCGTCTATCGGCTTGAAGACCGCACGATCTCCGTGGCCATCGGACAGGACCTGTTGGGCGGCCGCGGCGCCGTGACGATGACGGAACTGATGGAGTGGACCGGCACATCGACGTCCGCGCCACAGGCTGCGCCGGCGGCGCCCACCGGGGACGAGGCGGACATCCTCAGGCAGCTTCTGCAGCGGCGAAAACAGGAACTGGGCCAATAGGACGCCGATGAACGACGTGTCGGAAGGCATCCGAACTCGAAGGAGACCATGGCAATGCAGATTCTAAAGACAATTCTCGTTGGCGCGATTCTGGCCGGCGCTGTCCTTTTGACTCCCAGTCATATTGGGGCCCAACCGGCTTCCGAAGCGCCTGTGACCGAACCAGTCGAGGTCGTCGAGGGCAACAATGACGTGGGGCTCAAGCTGAACTTCCAGGATGCCCCTCTCCAGGCCGTCTTGGAATACCTCTCGGAGAAGGCCGGGCTGACGGTGATTTCCGATGAACCGATTTCCGATGGTCGGATGACGGTGATCAGCCGCCAGCCGATCTCTCTGGACCATGCCCTGTCTCTGATCAACTCGATGCTGAAAGAGAGAGGCCTGACCACCGTGCTGATGGGCAGGACGCTCAAGGTGGTCACGCTCGCCAGCGCCAAGCAGGAGACCATTCCGGTGCAGACCGGACGTGACCCGAGGGCTGTGGTGCCCAGCGACGACATCATTACATATGTCGTTCCCGTCAGTCACGTCACCGCGGCGGCGCTGAGACAGAACCTCTCGGTCCTCGTCCCCAGCTACGCCAGCATCGAGGCCAATGAAGACGGCAACGCGCTGATCATTACGGATACGGCCGCCAACATCCGACGCCTGATGGAGATCATCCAGGCGCTCGACACGCATATGTCCAATGTGGCGGAGATTCGCGTGTTCCGTTTGGTGAATGCCGATGCCACCAGCGCCGCGAACCTGATCAACACGATCTTCCAGCAACAAGGGGCCACGGGCAGCGCCCGGACCGGCGCCCGCAATCCCATCGAGATGATGATGCAGATGCGCGGCGGCCCCGGCGCTCGCGGTCGAGGGCAAGATCGGGATGGCGACGGCGCCGCCGGCGCGACGGTGAACGTGCAGGTCGTCGCGGCGGCGGACGATCGAACCAACGCCGTAGTGGTTCGAGGGCCCGCCGACATCCTGGAGATCGTCAGCGGGATGATCGAGGCCCTGGACGACCGGACGGCCAGGGTCGCGGGCGTCAGGGTCTTTCAGCTTCGCTACGCCGACGCCATGAACACGGCCGACGTCATCAACCGGCTCTTCGGCGACGGTCAAACTGCAACGCAGGCCGGACAAGGCGGACCCATGATGTTCCGGGGTCCGGGGGGACGGGGCGGTCAGCAGGAGACACAGCAGGAAGGCAGCAACATCCCGAAGGTCGTTGCCGCCGCCGATAGCCAGACCAACACGGTCGTAGTCACCGGTCCGGACAGCATCCTGGAGGTCGTGGCCGAGGTGGTCAAAGGTCTCGATGCCCAGATGCCTACCGTCGCGGACGTAAAAGTGTTCCACCTGGAATATGCCGACGCGCGCGACACGGCCGACCTGATCAACGACGTGTTTGGAGGCACCGGCACCGCCGCCAGAAGAACGACGACCCGCGCCCAACAGGCCCAGCAGGTCCAGTTCCAGAGGGGCGGCTTTCCCGGCGCCCAGCAGCAGACGGCCCAAGGCGGCGCGTCCGACGTGGCCGTGGTCGCGGCCTCCGACTCACGCACCAACGCGGTGGTCGTCAGCGGGCCGCCGCAGACGCTGGAAATCGTCAGCCAGATCGTCAAAGAGCTGGACCAGGACCCCAAGCAGGAACGACGCATCTTCGTCTACGCACTCAAGAACGCCAACGCCACGAACCTCAAAGACGTTCTCAACAATCTCTTCGCCGAGATTCAGGCCTTGAATCGGGCCACCACAGGCACCGGTCAGCAGTTCCAGGGTGTCCGGCAGCAGGCAGCACCTCAGGTCGCCGGCGCCGCAACGAGCACCAGCAGCAGCACCAACGATCTGTCTGAAGAGACCTACTTCGAGGCCGAGACCCAGACCAATTCGCTGCTCGTGCTGACTTCGACGAAGAACTATGAGAAAGTCCGGCCGATCATCGAGGAACTGGACAGGCCCGTCGGACAGGTGCTGATCAAGGTCCTGTTCGCCGAGATCACCTACAGCGACAAGCTGGACATCGGTACGGAGTTCTCCATGCTGAACCTGCGCAGCGACGGGGGCCGCACCGAGACCATGACGCTCTTCGGCGAGCCCAGTCAGGGCCTGTTCATCAACAGCCTCACCGGCGATCTGGACATCACGCTCCACGCCCTGCAGGAGGCCGGCAAGCTGAATATCCTGTCGCGACCGTACATCCTGACCAGCAACAACCAGGCCGCCACGATCACCGTCGGCTCCCAGGTGCCCTTCGCCACGGGCGAGACCACCAGCAACGTGGGAACGCAGACGACCACCGAGTACCGGGACATCGGCATCATCCTCGTGGTGACGCCCTCGATCAACCCCGAGGGGCTGGTCAACATGACGGTGCGTCCGGAGATTTCGTCCACCACCGGTGAGACGATCCAGATCTCCGAGAAGCTCAATCTCCCGGTCTTTGCGACGCGGTCGAGCGAGACGAAGGTCGCCGTGCGCGACGGCCAGACCATCGTCATCGGCGGGCTCATCCAGGACGAGATCCGTGATACGATCAAGAAGGTCCCGCTGCTGGGTGACATCCCCATCGCCGGACACCTCTTCAAGCGGACCGAGAAGAGCAAGGCCAAGACCGAGCTGTTGATCTTCCTGACCCCGCACGTGGCGCCCGACGCCCTGGCCTTGACGCCGATTTCCGATGCGGTGCGGGCCCGGAGCAATCTCCAGAGCGATCAGAGATCGGCCGACCTATTCCGCGAGCACATCGACGCCATGGAAGAAGACCCCGCCCGACGAACCAACCCGTAGGGGCAGGCCCCTGTGCCTGCCCGGGCTCCCACGGCCGGTTGCCCCTGCCGAGCTATGGCTGTTGGCCCTACCTGCGGCGGCCGGGTGGCGGGGCCGACGGATCACGCTGGGGCGGCATGAACGGTTTGTGGATACGAATATACTCGACCAGCAGATGAGATGCCTGCAGATTCGTCACCGTCTGCCCCGCAACGGGGTGCTCCGTCTCAACGCGAAGCGACTCCAGAGAGAAAGGGCCCGTATAGCCTCACCTCGTCTGTATTGCAGGCGGTCAATGCCACCGGCTACAAGACTGGCGCTTGCTTGCACTACCGTCTCCTTCGAAGCGACTGAAGGGGTGAAGAAGCACTGCCTTGTTCATGGAGAAGCGACAGAACTCGACCGACATTGACACCGCTGGCCACGATCCGCTGGTGCTCGTCCGTGAAAATGACCCAGGGAAGAGACCGCACGCCCCACTGTTGCCTCAGCGTAGGCAGGATGCCGGAGGACTCTTGCCGCAGCGGAATCCCCGCCTGGACTTCGTGTCCTGGCAGAACATCGATGGGAAGAGAGATCTTATTCTGTTCCTTCCACCGCCGTAGTTCATCCTCGTCTACCGGGGCAACTTGAATGCAGACGACCGCCACGTTCTGATATCGGAGCTCCCGACTGAATCTCTGCAACTGACGGATCGCGATCTGCGAGGCGCGTTGGGCGTAGTCCACGAAGACCACCAGCACCTTCTTGTTCCTGATACGTCTGGCATCGAAGCCGATTTCCAACATCCTGAGATCGGGCAAGGCCCCGCCCACCAACGAGTCTGGGGGGACGAAGTTGGTGAAGTGTTGCCCGAGCTTGATGGTCACGTGGTCTCCGCTGTGGGCGAATACATAGGCGGCATCATTGCCCTGGCCAAAATCGACTTGCACGGTGACCGGGCCGGCCGGCAGGCGATCGACCCTGAACTGCCCCCGCTCATCGGTGGACGTGGCCCGGCTGTCAGGGAATCCGCCTGCGTCACTGCCCACAAACACGGGTTTGCCCGGCACCGTACGATTGTTCTGGTCCAAGACCACGCCGGAGAGATGCGCATCCAAGGGCATGAGCTGAACATCCGGGACCGCCGCCGCTTCGCCCGGTATCATGTGGTCGTCCAGTACATGGCCGGACGAACCAAACTCCGCGGACGCATAGGTCAGACGGTAGTGATCGGCGACCCCCTCCAGGGCGACGACCGTCTGGAGTTCGTAGCACCCCTGGGCATCCGTGCGGGTGCCAGGCAAATTCACGACTCCGTGTATATCGCGCCCTCCGCCCCGACGTTTGCGTCCCAATTGGAGACTCACCTCGGCGCCGGCGACGCCCCGCCCCATATCGTCTGTCACGCGACCCCGAATGGAACTGCTCGGTTTCAACACCACGCGCAGCTCGCGCAGAGCATCGTAGAAGAATGTGGCTCCTGCCAGGTCCCTCTCCACATCCTGTACCACGACCAGATTAGAGGCATACAAGGGATTTTGTCTGGCCGCGAATCGCCCCTGTTCGTCGGTCAAGACCGTCTGCCCCAGTCCCACCATGACACGCACATTCTCTGCGGGTTGGCCCTGAGTGTCCACTACGGTGCCGCGCACCAGGGGCAATCGGGGCGCAACCGTGATCTCCACGGGCGTGGCTTGCGGCCCTGTTACAGTCAGTGGAATGCCCTGCTCCCTGAAGCCGTCGTGATAGTTGCCGCCCCAGGCGTGCATCTTGTACTGTCCTCGAGGCACATAGAGCTTCGCTATGCCGTTGGCGTCGGTTTCACTGCGCTGCATCAAGATGTCCTGCTGTTCGTCATGCTCGCGATCGTCCACGTACACCGTGATCTCAGGCAGGGCGCGATCCGTGGTCCGATCTCGAACCAGGACCTCCAGGGGGATACCTTTCTCCACCTGCACGTTAACGTTTACGCTCTTCTCCTGCTTGCCAATCTCAAAGGGGACACGCCTGGCCACCCAGTCCGTCCCTTCCGATACGAGTTGGAGAGTATGCAGCCCAGGTGGCACGCCCTGCACGTCAAATGCCCCTTCCGCGTCGGAGAAGAACTCCAGGGGCCTGAAACGCCACGCACTCTTTCGCGACTGGTCCGTGGAGAGCATCAGACGCAGCCCTCCGATCCCCCGGTTGGTCGTCTTGTCCAGAACACGCCCCCGAAGCGTTGCGACAGGAGGCAGCGCCAGTTCCACATCCTCCCAATCCACGCGATATCCTTCACAGGCATTGCCTTGGAATTGCTCAGGTGGGAAGATGTAAGCGATGTCTCGACCCGAAGCCTTCGCGAAGAACCGCACCGTCGCCTCCACGGGCAGTTGGTCGAAGGCAAAATGTCCCTGCGCATCGGTTCTCTTTGAAAGCCAACCTTGGGGCGCGTATACCGCCTTTCCTCCATTTCGGATCTGCGGAACCGCCTGGATGTCGGCATCCCTCACCCCATGCCCTTCTGAATCAACCAGCCGCCCGGCAATACCTCCGGACGGACGCAGTACGATATTGGCGGTGAAGCGGGTATCTGGCTGGGCCATCAAGGGATGCTCTCTGTAGATGTACTCCCAGCCCAGAGCCAGGCCCGTCTTCCTGGCGACGACCACGATATCGCGTTTTGGCTCCACCCCGACGTCGACAGCAAAGCGCCCCTCCCGATCCGTGGTCTGGATCGCGTCCAACAGCTTTGCAGACTTCGGAGCGGTATAGTCATCGCCAGTGAGCTCCATCACCCCCACCTCAGCACCGCCCACCGAGTCCAGCCGGGCATCCTGAACCTGGCCTGTGATATGCAGCATCTTCCGAGTGGGCGCCTCATCCGACGCGTCCGTCAGAGACAGGCTGCCCACGTACCGATCGGCCGGAAACGACAACCTCCGAATCCCTCCCGGCGGCGTAGAGGGCCCCGCCGTATCGATCCCCTCCGAACACCGTCCCACAGCCTGACCGGACGAAACGAACAAGAATAGCATAACAGAGATTCGTAGGTACCTCATGTCCATCGCCTCCACTTCGCAGAATTCTGTATCTGTGCAGTCATGGTCGATCTGCCTCTCGATGGCCTTACCTGCGACGGCGAACGGGCTCGCGGCGACGAGGTGGGGAGGTGGGCCGATCGCGCTGGGGCGGGCTGACGCTGGGCGGTTGCGGGGATATCGTGGGCGGGACCATGGGCTCCTCGATGCGGATGAATTCGATCGTGGGCATGTGCTGTTTGAGATCGGCGATCGTCTGG
>Ga0334890_1000194_pt1 | contig 118609 bp, 111 predicted proteins | sample GraSluR1_MG_3_FD_207220 | JGI IMG/M metagenome (GOLD analysis project Ga0334890, IMG submission 207220) | Sludge microbial communities from methane-producing bioreactor in Wageningen University, Netherlands - Granular Sludge_31_08-R1 | ecosystem: Engineered > Bioreactor > Anaerobic >... | reverse complement strand
AACAAATGCTTTCCGAAGGTGAAGATATTAGGAAAATAATAAGATACACCGGTCTTTCCAGGGAAGAAATAGCAAAACTTCAGTAAGTTCGAAAGCATATTTTCGTAAAGGAAAACTTTCTTAACTTTTACAACCTCTTGTCCTTCCGTTCCCATATTGGTACCAGCCTAATAGATCCTCCCGGGCCCGCAACGGCCTGAGAGGATCTCTTACACTGAGGAAGCAAGGGGTAGGAAGCAAGGGGACGTTATTTTTGCTTCCCTTCCCTTATGCTGAGAATAATCCGGTTAATAACACTGATCCAAGCGGTCATTAGCGGGTGGTGCAGCGGCAGTATCAGGAGAAGCAGCAGCAATTGCAGCTTTGGGAACAGCAGCAGTAGCGGCAACTGTAGAGCTTGCTGAGGAAGTCAAGGCAGCTTGGGATTGGTATTGGGCTAAGTATGACATGCCTGGTGATAATGGTGTAACAGCTAAAGATTTAAGAAGACTTTTTAAAGATGAGATAGAATCCCTGGGGGGTTAAGAGGGAGTAAGAGAATTGAAAGAACGAACAGGAAAATCAAAATCCGATTTATTTGTACTTAAAGGAACAAAAGAAATTTATAGTATGCCTAAAGAAAAAAAAGAAGCCCCGCCTCAGCATGTGATGGATCTCCTGTAAAATAAGGATGGGTGTTTAAGTTATTGGCTAGGAAAGATATCAAGCCTATAGAAGAAGGAAATGCTAGATATATTAATGAAGTATGCAATTCAATTTCGATTGCTATGTTTCAATACGAGCAAATAACATGTTGCTATTCAGAAGAACCGGTATATATCAGGTTGCGACTAAATAAAAATGAAAAATTAATAACGTATCAGCAGATTTTAAGATTTCGCTATATTGTTCCTAATGACAGAATAAATTCCTGGATGATATATTCTGGCGATCGGGAATGGCCGTTTAAAAATAGTAAGCAATGTGGTTTAATAATAAGAAGCGTTATTTGGGACAGAAAAAACGATACAAAATTAATTATTAAGGGCAATCCAACTATTAAAGAGCGAAAAAGGTGGCCAACAATATACATTAATAATATTTATTTAAGTTCTGGTTGTATTAATGGACTGATTGGTTAGATCTTGAGGTAATGTGGTGGTACGATTGGGGGCAGGTTATAACAACTTGGTCCCCATACCAAATGATGAACAATGAAATAGAAATGCTAGTAATTAGGTTAAATGATCTATTGGAAGAATATAAAAAAACAATGAACACGAAAAGATATATCAAATGGATTTGGATTACCTCATTCCTACTGAAGTATTTAAAAAATATACACAGGGTTATTAGCAAGGTATAAGGTAATAACCAGGCTGTTATCAGAGCACATGTTTACCTGTATTAATTGATCTTCCGCGTTGTAAGTGTAGCTGTTTTCATATACCAATTTCCTGTGTTGGTCATCTGACAGGCCTTCCGCCTGATCAAAGCCTTCTTTAGCAAGGTAAAGATTAAAGCATTCTGCAAGATCAGGATTTTCACGGTCCATCTTCGCATAGCGCTTTATTAGATAATGGCTGAAATCAAGATCGAAATCCAAGCGGCTGCGCATCCCGTCAAAATATTCCTGAACAAAGGTCATCATAAATTCAGATGCGGTGTTCTTCTGCATCTGCAAGAAATTTAGAAAATATCCCTATGACCCCGTGGCTACCGCGAAGATCCAGGGACTCTTTTTTTTGATGTTGCGGCGGGGCAGTCATTTCTTTTCCTTTCCAGGCATATGAGTTTTAAAGGGTCCGGTGAGGAGGGGAAAAAAGATGTTTTTTATAACCGATAAAATTGTTGCGGGCATGGCGGGGGTCCGGATTTTATCCGCCACCATCGAATTTACCGCCGCCATGTTGATGCTTAAATTCGGCAGGGTGGAAACTGCTTTTAAAATTAACTCGCTCCTGGCCCTGGTGGGCCCCACGGTTTTATTGACTGTCACCGCCCTTGGCCTGGTGGGGCTGGCCGGAAAGATTTCTGTCAGCGGAATGTTTACAATTATTCTGGGAGTGGTTCTGATCTTTGCCGGAATAAATAAACTTTGAAGCCCGTTCCGGGAAAAATCCCCTTTCCCCCATCCCGCGCCCCGGTCCGGTTCCCGCAAACGCCATTTTACGTGAACCCCGCGGTCTTCTTTTTGCAAAATAATCCCTTTTGCGATTGACATTTTCTAGTTTTTCCTGTAGTATTTATGTAAACATACCCTTCAAATCGGTCCTGTGAGGCCGGTAAGGATCATAGAAAGGTTTTTTGACGGCCAACTATGCCTGCTTACCGGTGGTATGCAGGCGTTTTGTTGCATGGGGGAGGCATTATGACCAGGGAAAAAGCACAAATTTTGGACAGGGATGGGATTCGTCGCTCCCTAACCAGGATTGCTCACGAAATTATTGAGCGCAATAAGGGTACCGGCAACCTGGTCCTGATCGGCATCCGCCGCAGGGGGGCGCCCCTGGCTGAGCGCCTGGCCCGGGAAATCAAGGAAATCGAAGGACTTTCCGTACCCGTGGGCATTCTGGACATTACCCTTTACCGCGACGACCTGTCAACCCTGGCTTACCAGCCCCTGGTACGCTCCACCAATGTTCCTTTTCAAGTTTCGGGGCGGATCGTGATCCTGGTGGACGATGTCATTTACACTGGCCGCACCATCCGGGCCGCCCTGGATGCGGTTATGGATTTGGGCCGGCCCAGGGTCATTCAACTGGCGGTGCTTATTGACAGGGGGCACCGGGAGCTTCCTATCAGAGCGGATTATGTCGGCAAAAATGTTCCTACTTCCAGCAGGGAGGAAGTTTCGGTGCGTCTGCAGGAAATCGACAGCGAGGAAGGGGTGGTTATCCTTGAATTGCCGGACTAAAAAGAGCTGCTGTACCTGCGCAGTCAGGCGCCTGCAGTGACATGAGCTGAATATTCACCGGAATGCGGGCTCTACACCCGGCTGAAAGTTGTTAACGGGCCGCTTCCGGATTGGGTTCCACCTTTAAAAACGGTTCTGTGAGGCCGGAAAGGGAGGGCCGCTAATCGTTTTCCCTTTTCAGGCTCAGCCCGGCAAACCGGGCGGGGCTTTATTTTTATCCCGGCCGCGCGTTTTTGGCCCCGGGAACGGATAATAATAGAATAAAGTTTAGACGGCCTTGTTTTTTAAGGGCAGCCGGGGGTTTTTAGGACGGGTTGCAAGATTGTTTTTTGACCTGTAACGCGTATTACACGCTTTTCATAAAAGCCTGGGAGGGGAGTAAATGGTCCTCAGCAACAAAGACGTTATCGGCCTCCGCAACGTCCCGGCGGAAGAGATTAAGCTTATTCTGGACACAGCGGAACCGATGAAGGAGATTATCCAGAGGCAGATTAAAAAGGTGCCGATTCTAAGGGGGAGGACGGTGGTTACGGTTTTTTATGAAGCCAGCACCCGGACCCGGACCTCCTTCGAATTGGCGGCCAAATACTTGAGCGCCGATACGGTGGGTATCGCGGCCGCCACAAGCAGCATCAGCAAGGGTGAAAGCCTTAAAGACACCGCCCGGACCATAGCCGCCATGGGGGCTGATGTGGTGGTGCTCCGGCACTCCATGGCAGGGGCGGCGGAACTGCTGGGAAAGACCGTTAATGCTGCGGTTATAAATGCCGGGGACGGCGCCCACGAGCACCCCACCCAGGGGTTGCTGGATCTTTATACGGTAAGGGAAAAGAAGGGCCGGCTGAAGGGGCTGAAAGTTGCCATTATCGGCGATATACTGCACAGCCGGGTGGCCCGGTCGGATATCTGGGGTTTTACCAGGATGGGGGCCGAGGTGAGGCTGGCGGGACCGGCCACGTTGATGCCGCCCTGTATCGAAAATACAGGCGCGGTAGTTTGCGATACCCCGGAAGATGCGCTGGAAGGCGCTGATGTGGTAATCGTCCTGAGGATCCAACTGGAAAGGCAGCAGGAGGGTCTGTTTCCGGGCCTGCGGGAATATGCCGGCCTTTTCGGGATTAACCGGGAGCGGCTGAAGCTGGCTGCCCGGGACGCCCTGCTGCTGCATCCAGGTCCTCTGAACCGGGGGATCGAGATTACTCCCGACGTTGCCGACGGACTTCAATCTGTGATCAACGAACAGGTTACCAACGGAGTGGCAGTGCGGATGGCGCTGTTGTATCTTTTGATTGGAGGGGGCGCATCAAGTGAAACTGCTTGTTAAAGGCGGCATTCTGCTGGATCCGCTGACCGGGGAAATGGCCGGGAAGGACGTCCTGGTATCAGGTGGTAAAATTGCCGGGACTGGAAGGGATCTAAGTCCCGGCAACGCCGTTGAGGTGCTGGATGCCACAGGCAAATACGTTGTCCCGGGGCTGATTGACATGCATGTCCATCTGCGGGAGCCGGGTTATGAAGCCAAAGAAACCATCCTTACCGGTACCCGGGCTGCTGTACGCGGCGGTTTCACTTCTGTGGCCTGCATGCCCAATACCAATCCCGTTGCGGATACAGCGGCCCTGATCAAGTATATTTTACACAGGGCCGGGGAAGAGGGCGCTGCCCATGTCTTCCCTGTGGGTTCCATTACCCGGGGCAGCAAGGGGCAGGAACTGGCCGAAATGGGGGATATGCGAAAAGCTGGCGCAGTGGCTTTTTCCGACGACGGAATGCCTGTGGCGGACGCCGGCCTGATGCGCAGGGCTATGCAGTACGCCCGGATGCTGGGGGTTCCGATCATCTCCCACTGCGAAGAGCTGGAACTATCCTCCGGCGGCTCCATGCACGAGGGCTATATGTCCACTGTGCTGGGCTTAAAGGGGATTCCAGCCTCATCCGAGGAAGTCATGGTGGCCCGGGAGATCCTGCTGGCCGGGGAAACGGGCTGCAGGGTGCACATCGCCCATGTGAGCACCGCGGGTTCGGTCCGCCTGGTGCGGGAGGCCAAGTCCAGGGGGGTTCCGGTAACAGCGGAGGTTACGCCCCACCATTTCACCCTGACCGATGAAGCCGTTGCCGGCTATAACACCTCAACCAAAGTAAATCCGCCGCTGAGGACCGCCGCCGATGTGGCCGCGATTAAGGAAGGGCTGGCTGACGGGACAATTGATGTTATTGCCACAGACCATGCTCCGCACACTGTGGAAGAAAAGGACGTGGAATACGACCGGGCGCCCTTTGGCCTGGTGGGTTTGGAAACAGCGGTGGGCCTGGTCTGGACCGGACTGGTGGAAACAGGTGTGCTGACGCCGCTTCAGGCCATTACAAAAATGACACTGAACCCGGCCAGGGTTTTGAATATACCCCGGGGCGCCCTGGAACCGGGGGCAATTGCTGACATCACAATTATAGATCCGGATTTGACCTGGACGGTGGACGCCAACCTGTTTGAAAGCAAGGGCAGGAACACCCCCTTTCACGGCATGACGCTTAAAGGCCGGGCCTGCGCCACAGTGACCGGCGGCCGGGTCCGCAGGTAAAGCAGATCAGGGTGGTTCACTGGTTCACGGGGGCTTGCCGCACATTATTGACTCAATCAGGGAAAATGAGATAAACTTTGTTATTGAGATCTTGAAAAACGGGGGGCAGTTTGTTGTCATTAATTACTAAGGCAGTGGTTTTGAAACAAATAAAACTTGCGCCGCCGTACCACCGGTTGACCCTGGCCGCCCCGGCAGCGGTCCGGCTGGCCCGGCCGGGTCAATTCCTGCATGTGCGCTGCGGAATAACCCTGGATCCCCTTTTGCGCAGGCCTGTCAGTATTCACGCGGTGGACCGGGAAAGGGGAGAGCTGACCCTGTTATACCGGGTGACGGGCCGGGGCACGGCCCTTCTGGCGGAAAAGAAAAAGGGCGGCGCCGTGAACATCCTGGGTCCCCTGGGCAAAGGATATACCATGCCCCTGGATGCCGGAAAGATTGCTGTGGTAGCCGGCGGCATCGGCATCGCCCCTTTATTCTTCCTGTTGCAAGAAACCGGCGCCCTGGGCCAATCAGCCCTTGTTTTTTGGGGGGCCTCCACCGGACAACAGTTTTCCTTTCCCTCGGCGCCGGGCCGGCATACCGGCGGGGGCAGTTCAATTCTCCATGAAATGTGCGGACTGGGCCATCAAATCCTTCTGGCTACCGACGACGGCAGCGCGGGCTACCACGGTACAGTCACGGATTTGTTTGAACTATACCTGAACAGTCCCGCCGCCAGGGAGGAGATCCATTCCCGCTGCGAAGTGATTGGGACGACCGGCGGGCAATCCGGGAAGGACGGAGAAACCGGCGCTTCTTGCGGCGGCAGTCCCGAAGCAATGTTAAATTTGACTGAAAACGCAAAGACTGAAACCTTTGCCCGTGTTTACGGGTGCGGTCCCGGGGGGATGCTGAAGAAACTCTGCAGGATTATCCGGCAGGAAGAGATCCCCGGGGAGATCTCCCTGGAGGAGAGGATGGGCTGCGGTGTGGGCGCCTGCCTTTCCTGTGTTTGCAAAACCAGGGAGGGTGAAAAGGACGGATTCCGGTACGGCAGAGTGTGCGTAGAAGGACCTGTTTTTGCCGCCGGGGAGGTGGTTTGGGATTGAATAAAAAAACTTCAGACGGGACAACCGGGAAAAAGCCGGAGCTGGCTGTAAACATAGGCGCCCTGGTGCTGAAAAATCCGGTTACCACCGCTTCGGGAACCTTCGGCTTCGGGCCGGAATACGCCCCTTACCTGGATTTGAACAGGCTCGGCGCCATCGTTGTCAAGGGGACAACGCTGCAGCCCCGGCTGGGGAACCCCCCTCCCAGGCTGGTTGAGACCCCCGCCGGCATCCTCAACTCCATCGGCCTCCAGAACCCGGGCGTGGACCGCTTCATTGAGGAGTACCTGCCCTATCTGGCGGACTATGACCTGCCGGTTATTGTGAACATTTCCGGGGACACCGTGGAGGACTATGCTGAACTGGCGGGAAGACTGGATCGCGCGGCCGGTGTGGCCGGCCTGGAGGTCAACATTTCCTGCCCCAATGTCAAAAGGGGCGGGATGCAATTTGGCAGCGATCCGCACACGGCCGCCGAAGTGACCCGGGCTGTAAGGGGGAATACAGATAAAACCGTAATTGTAAAGCTGTCTCCCAATGTCACGAGCATCGTTGAGGTGGCGGGGAAGGTAGCGGGGGCCGGGGCTGATGCCCTTTCCCTGATTAATACACTGCTGGGCATGGCCATCGACATCAAGAGCAGGCGCCCTTTGCTGGGCAACATCATGGGCGGGCTCTCCGGTCCGGCCATCAGGCCGGTGGCGGTGCGGGCGGTTTGGCAGGTCTACCGGGAAGTGGATCTCCCCATCATCGGGATGGGAGGTATTGTTGCAGCCGAAGACGCTCTGGAATTTATCCTGGCCGGGGCCACGGCCGTGGCTGTGGGCACCGCCAGCTTTATCAATCCCCGGGCGGCAGGGGAGGTGCTGGAGGGAATTGAACGCTACCTCAGAGAAAACCAAATCCGGGGGATCCGGGAACTGGTAGGCGCGGCCCACGGGGCCTGAATTTACAACGCCCGCACGAAGGGAGTGCCGGAGGAAGGCCGAAGGGATCAGGACCTTAGATGTTCCGGCCCTTCCCGGTGATTCCCGGGGGCACTCAAGGAACTGCGCCAAACCGGCGAAAAGAACCGGACGCGAATATTGCAGCCCCGCCCTCCGGGTCCAAAGCTACCAATTGTGCCACTTTTTGTTTCATGCCGGGGGATACACCAACAAATCAGCGCCTGTTTTACCGGTTGTTCCGGCAGCCTGCCAGTTCCCGGCTACACCGGATCCATCGTTTGGTGCGGCGGGGTTTTTTGCTGTCCGGGCACACAAGCTTGGGCAGGGTTTTTTTCTGCTTCCCCCCTGGCATTGGGAGGGGGCGGAATCCAGCGCTGTTTTAAGGAGAGTGATTATAAAAAGTGCTAGCTTTAAAAAACCCGCTTATTATTGCCCTGGATGTCGACACCCTGGAAGAAGCGGAGATCCTGGCAAACAAGCTTTATGCGCACGCCGGCGCCTTTAAGGTAGGTTTGCAGCTCTACAACAGCGCGGGGCCGGAAGCGCTGAAAAAACTTAAACAAAAGGGAGTACCAGTTTTTGTGGACTTAAAACTGCATGACATACCCAACACCGTTGCCGCGGCAGCGAGGGTATTAACGCGTTACGGGGCTTCCATCCTGAACGTGCATGCGGCGGGGGGAAGCGCCATGATGCGGGCGGCGGCGGAAGCCGTCCGAAAAGAAGCGGCGGGGAACGGGATCGGGCGTCCCCTGGTAACGGCGGTAACCGTCCTGACTAGTATTGACCAGGAAATGTTCAATAACGAGATGGGGATTCCAGGTCCCTTGCAAAAGCAGGTTACCACCTGGGCCCTGCTGGCCAGAGCCTCCGGCCTGGACGGGGTGGTAGCCTCGCCCCGGGAGATTACGGCCATCAGAGAGGCCTGCGGTCCGGACTTTGTCATTATCACGCCCGGCGTGCGTCCTGCCGGTGCGGCGGCAAACGATCAGAAACGGACCATGACCCCCGCCGAAGCCATGAAACTGGGTGCTACTTACCTGGTTGTGGGCAGGCCGGTGACGGCCTCCCCGGATCCGGTGCAAGCCATCCGGGAAATATTAAAGGAAATCAGCCTTTCTCAAGTGAATTGATTCAAGAGAAAAAGATTTAAGATGCAAATGATTGGAATACACAGATTCTCAGAGGAAAAGGGAATAATATGATCATTGACGCGCACGCCCACATTTACCCGGACGCCGTGGCAGAGAGGGCCATCAGCACCATTTTAAAAAACGCGGGGGGACTGGTGGATGCCTATACCGACGGGACCTATGATAATTTACTGGCTTCCATGGATCAAGCCGGCATTGACTTTTCCCTTGTTTTACCTGTGGCCACCAATCCGGGGCAGGGGAAAGGTATTCTGCAATGGGTTCAGCAGCTGCAAAACCGCTCCAGCCGGCTGATTTTTTTCAGCTCGGTCCATCCCGATGATCCGGATTACAGGGATTTGATCAAAGAGACTAAGGAATCGGGAATCCAGGGTCTCAAGTTTCATCCTGCTTACCAGGGTTTTCCCGCTGATTCAAAGAAGGCTTACAGGGTTTATGAAGAAGCCTTGGGTAATGATTTAATCCTGTATTTTCACGCCGGTCGTGATTTGAGCCTGCCGGATTCCAGATTGGCGACCATTGAGAGATTCTCCAACATCTTAAAGGACTTTCAAGGCTCAAAAATAGTTCTGGCCCACGCCGGTGGCGACGGCGAATGGGAAAAAATACTGGAATTGTACGGCGACAATAAATGCTATTATGATCTGGCTTTTGTCCTGGAAAAAATGAAAAACGATAAATATGCCCGGGAGCTGTTTCGCCGGAATGAGGATAGATTTTTCTTTGGTACGGACAGCCCCTGGAAGGAACAAAAAAAATATGTGGACTCAATCAAAAATTCGGTTGCTTTAAGTCAGCAGCAGAAGGATAAATTGTTTTATAAGAATATTTTAAGGCTAATTAAAATTCCGGGTTGTATGCCGGATTAAATCGCCCTTTTGTTACGCCTCGTCCCTCCGGCCAGTTGCCGGTTTCGCGGCAAGTGGCAGCATTGCCGCCGGCAGGACCGGCTATCTTCCTTTTTAACACCACGGTCCTTCTACAGTACAAACCAGCATCTTGAGTTGACCAGTGCCCTGCTGTTAGAAGCGTACTGGTCTTCTAAATTTTAAAAAGAGGGCTCATTGGAAAACTAAAACTCATTTTTACACGTCTAATACTGTAGGATCAATACTCATTTCCTAAAAATAACATTGCGTATATATTGTTAAAATTTGCCCGATGGATATGGTAATGACCCCGGTTGTTCTTGTGGATAAATGACCGCCAACGCGCCTGGCTAAGAGATCCAGGGGCAAGGGCTAACCCGGCGGGGTTGCTGGTTTATTCACGACAGGTAAAACTAAAGCTGGTTTCCAAGGCGATGTTAAAAGCAAACTAACTAATTGCTTAACAAATCAAGAAGGGGTGATTTAAGTTTTTTTTTAAAAATATTTTGTTTTAATGGGGGTGCAACTTTGAAAAAAGTAAGTCGTTTTTTGTTCGCAGTTTTGTTTTGCTGCCTTATTTCAGCCGCGGGAGGGTGGACAGGAGCGGAAGGGGCCGGAATTGACGCTCCGTCAAATCTAATGGCAAATGCTGTTTCTGCCTCCCAAATCAACTTAACCTGGACCGACAGATCCGATCAAGAGTATGGTTTTATCGTTGAACGAAAAACTTCATCGGGGGGATTTAGCGAAATTGCTTCCCTTGAGCCGGACACAACGGCCTTTGCCGATACGGGTCTGCTTTCCGGCGTTACTTATTCTTACAGAGTTAAGGCTTATTATAGCGAGGGGGAATCCGGTTACTCCAACGTTGTGAGCCTGTCCGCAGGTGAAGCCGTGCCCGAGGCGCCCGGCGGCCTGACGGCAAAGGTTGTTACTCCCTCCCGGATTGACCTGACCTGGACGGACCGTTCACACAATGAGAAAGGGTTCAAGATTGAAAGAAAAACATCAGGCGGTTTTTACAGTCAAATAGCAGTGGTGGGGGCAAACGCCACAACTTATACCAGCAGCGGGCTGGGCGCCGGTACCAGGTATGAGTACCGGGTCTGCGCCTACAACGATGCCGGGGATTCAGGCTATTCCAACGAAGCCGGCGCCGTTACGGGGGAAGCTATGCCTGATGCGCCCGGCGGCCTGACGTCAAAGGCTGTTACCTCTTCCAGGATTGACCTGACCTGGACGGATCGGTCGGATAATGAGAAAGGGTTTAAGATTGAAAGAAAAACATCAGGCGGTTTTTACAGTCAAATAGCAGTGGTGGGGGCAAACGCCACAACTTATACCAGCAGCGGGCTGGACGCCGGTACCAGGTATGACTACCGGGTAAGGGCCTATAACGACGCCGGGGATTCAGCGTACTCCAACGAAGCCGGCGCCGTTACAGGGGAAGACACCACCGTGCCCTCCAAGCCGGTGGACCTGGAAGCTGTTTCCACCTCAACTTCAAAGATCAAGCTGACCTGGGAAGACAGGTCGGACAACGAAGACGGCTTTAAGATTGAGCGGAAGAAATCCGGCGGGAGCTACAGCCAGATAACCACAGTGGGAAGGAGTGTTACCAGCTACACCGACAGCGGGCTGGCCGACGACACCCGGTATTACTACCGGATAAGGGCTTACAACGGCGCCGGTAATTCAGCATATTCCAATGAAGTCAGCGCCGTTACAGGGGAAGACACCACCGTGCCCTCCAAGCCGGTGGACCTGGAAGCTGTTTCCACCACAACTTCAAAGAACAAGCTGACCTGGGAAGACAGGTCGGACGACGAAGACGGCTTTAAGATTGAACGGAAGAAATCCGGCGGGATCTACAGCCAGATAACCACAGTGGGAAGGAGTGTTACCAGCTACACCGACAGCGGGTTGGCCGACGACACCCGGTATTACTACCGGATAAGGGCTTACAACGACGCCGGTAATTCAGCGTACTCCAATGAAGTCAGCGCCGTTACAGGGGAAGACAACACCGTACCCTCCAAGCCGGTGGACCTGGAGGCCGTTTCCACCACAACTTCAAAGATCAAGCTGACCTGGGAAGACAGGTCGGACAACGAGGACGGCTTTAAGATTGAGCGGAAGAAATCCGGCGGGATCTACAGCCAGATAGCCACAGTGGGTAGAAGTGTTACCAGCTACACCGACAGCGGGTTGGCCGACGACACCCGGTATTACTACCGGATAAGGGCTTACAACGGCGCCGGTAATTCAGCGTACTCCAATGAGGCCAGTACAACCTCGGATAAAGAAAAGACAATTATCAAGCTGATCATCGGCGACCCTTCCTATTATGTCAATAATAAAGTTAAGACTATGGATACGGCTCCCTTTATCATGGGGGACCGCACCCTTCTTCCCATCCGCTACGTTGCCGAGGAATTGGATGCCAAGGTGGATTGGGATAACCGCGAGCGGAAGGTCACGATAGCCATAGAAGGAACCAAAATCGAACTCTGGATCGAAAGAAGTTACGCTATGGTAAACGGCCTGCAAAGAGCTATTGACAAAGATAATCAAAACGTTAAACCCATAATAGTGTCCCCGGGGAGGACCATGCTGCCCTTAAGATTTATTGCTGAAAACCTGGGCTGCCGGGTTGACTGGGAGCCCGGCCGAAGCGAGGTAACGGTTACTTATCCGGAGCCGTAACTATCATTTTTGTCAGAAGGCGCGGCTTATTTTTGGCGACAGCAAGTAAATGGATGAGAGGAGAAACAATGAAGCTAAAAAACCTGGTTTTTTTACTGTTGATCGGCGCTGTAATGGCCGGCGCCGGAACGCTGGATGCCGGCCAGTCAACACCCGTGGTGAAGTTGGGCAATGAGCGGTTGACGGCCGAGTATCACTATTTGATTAAGGACAAGAAAGTTGGCCTGGTTACAAACCAGAGCGGGGTAACAAGACAGGGAAAAAGCACAATTGACCTGCTGGCGGAGGACCCCGCCACCCGGCTTACGGCGCTCTACGGCCCGGAGCACGGCATCGACGGCGCCGCCAGGGCCGGTGAATATGTAGAATCATACACCCATAGCGAACTGGGCATTCCCGTATACAGCCTTTATGGCCAAACCAGGATGCCCACCGGGGAGATGTTAAAGGATATTGATTTGCTGCTTTTTGATATTCAGGACATCGGGGCCAGGTCCTACACCTACATGTCAACGTTGAATTACTGCATGGTTGCGGCCCAAAAATACAACAAGCCCATCGTGGTGCTTGACCGGCCGAACCCGGTGGGGGGAATAATTGCTGACGGACCGGTGCTGGAGGACCCGTTCAAGACCTTTGTGGGTGTTGACAACCTGCCCATGTCCCACGGTATGACTGCCGGGGAACTGGCCCTGTTTTTTAACCGGGAGATTGGCGCCGATCTTGTGGTGGTGCCCATGGAAGGCTACACCAGGGAAATGATTTTCCAGGATACGGGACTGCCCTGGGTCCAGACATCCCCCAATATTCCGGATCTTGATTCGGTTTTCGGCTACATGGCCACCGGACTGGGGGAAGGAACAGGCGTCCATCAAGCCGATCAATTCAAGTGGATCGGCGGCAAGGGCATCGATTCCCAGAAATTTGCGGATCTGCTGAATGAGGCGGGGCTGCCCGGTGTGGTTTTTATCCCTGAAAACAGGGGGGAGGAAGGGGGAGTCCGTTTGAAAATTCAGGACTATCACGCCTTCAACCCGGCCAGGACCGGTATTTACGCCCTGGCTTACGCCCGCTCTTTAAACCATTTTGCCGTTCCTAAAAGCGGTCAGACAGTGGTCATGTTTGACAAAATTATGGGGACGGATAAAATCGGACAATACCTGGAGGACGGACTTTCACCCCGTCAAATAGAAGCAAACTATACCCCGGGCCTTAGCCAGTTTAAGAAGGAAAGGGAAGATTATCTGATTTACGGCGCCAGGGACGACCAGAGGACTGAATCGAAAAAAACTGATGAGCAAATCACGGTCCTGGTTGGTGGAAATATGGTGACTTTTGATTCCGCACCTTACATTGACGAGAATAACCGGCTGATGGTGCCGCTCAGGGCTATTGTGGAGGCCCTGGGCGCCGATGTCCACTGGAACCCTGCCGCCAGTTCCATAACTATTTTAAAGGAGGATACAACCCTGTTTTTTAAGATCAACGAGCTGTCGGTTGTGGTTAACGGTAAGACAAAAAAGATGGACACCAGCCCCGTTATCAGAAACGACCGTACCATGATTCCGGTACGCTACGTGGGTGAATATCTGGGTGCCGCGGTCCACTGGGACCAGGAGGCGAGGTCGGTGACGATCGATTAAATCTCCTTCTCTCATATGCCCCAAATCAGTCAGCGGGAGGCCGTATAGGCCTTCCGGCAACGCCCGCGGAAACATCGCGGGTTTCCCTTTACCCGAAGTATTCGATCTGCAATCAAAACCTGGAACAGTTTAGCCCCATTATTTTTTAAACTGTGGCGCTTAAGTAATAATTACAGGGGTAAATAATACAATTGGCATCCATAAAATTATATAATGTTCTATAGTTCAAAGGATCTAACCGATTATCAGAACGCTTTTATCAAAATCTCTTAAACCGGAATCCGAACCCGAATAATTTTTTAAAGGAAGACCATGAAAACAAACTTTGTTGTTTTTTTAACTATCGTTTTTACCCTTTACGGCGCCATCAATTTTTATATTGGCCTGCGAGGCTGGCAGACCTTCGGCAAATTTATGCCGCCGGCTTGCGCCGGACTTTACTGGGCAGTCTTTGTATTTCTGGTTTTAGCCTACCTGGCCGGGAGGCTGGCTGGAAAGTATTTACCGGCTGTCATAGCCGACGGCTTGACCATAACGGGGGCCTACTGGCTTGCGGCCATGAATTATTTCTTCTGGATCCTGGTTTTAATTGACCTGGCGGGCCTGGTCAACCGCATGTCAGGCTTCCTGCCGGAGGGCGTCAAGTTGCCGCCGGGCGCCGCGGGTCTGGGCGTTGTGCTCCTGGTTGCCGGTATCGTTATCTATGGCGCATGGAATTCCAGGAATCCGCAAATCCTTCATTATGACCTGACAATTGAGAAGAGGGCCGGCGAACTCAGCCGGCTGCATGCAGTGGTGGTTTCCGATATTCACCTGGGAGTTATTGTTCATAACGGAAGACTCAAAAACCTTGTCGATATAATTAATGAGCTGGATCCGGATCTGGTACTTCTGCCCGGTGACGTTATCGACGAAAATATCGGTCCCTTTGTGGAACAAAAAATGGGGGACAGTTTAAGCCGCTTAAAGCCCCGTTACGGTACCTTTGCGGTGTTCGGCAACCATGAGTATATCGGCGGGCATTCCCAGGAAGCTTTAGCCCGGCTCAGCAGCGCCGGTGTAACCGTTTTGCGCGATCAGTACCAGGAGGTGGCCGGAAGCTTTTATGTAGTGGGGCGGGATGACCCCTTTGGGGAACGCTTTGGCGGCAGTCCCCGCATGGAACTGCAAACCCTGTTGAAGGGTGTGGACATGTCCCTGCCGGTGATTCTGCTTGATCATCAGCCCTATCAACTGGACGCGGCCCGGGACGCGGGTGTCGATCTGCAACTCTCGGGGCACACCCACCTGGGGCAGCTTTTCCCGTATAACTTCATAACCCGGAAAATATTTGAGGTGGACTGGGGTTACTTGCGCAAAGGAGACTTTCAGGTTATTGTTTCCTGCGGCTTCGGTACCTGGGGGCCGCCTATCCGGGTTGGCAACCGGCCGGAAATCATTGACATCATAATTAATTTCAGTAATCCCTCGCAAAAAAAGCTGCCGGGTTAACCATGCAAGATGCCCGGGGAACTTGAAATTTTCAATCTGGTATAAGGAACCGTTTACAGCAACCAACAAAAAGAGGTGTTTTAAATGCTGACAAAGGACGAAATCCAGTCTATTTTTGAGCGCACCGGAGCCCTTCTCAAGGGTCATTTCCTGTTGACTTCGGGCCGGCACGGTGACCAGTATTTCCAGTGTGCTCTGGTTTTACAGCATCCCGGCTACACGGAAATGCTCTGCCGGGAACTGGCCGCCCGTTTTAGCGGTGAGGGAATTACCGCTGTGGTTGGCCCGGCCCTGGGCGGCATCATCGTATCCTACGAGACGGCCCGGGCTCTGGGCGCCCGGGGCCTTTTTGCAGAAAGGGAGAACGGGGTAATGAGACTCAGGCGGGGCTTTTCTTTAAAGCCCGGGGAAAAGGTGCTGGTGGTGGAGGATGTGATTACCACCGGCGGTTCAGTCCGGGAGGTTATTGAGATGGTTCGCAACCTGGGCGGCGAAGTGGCGGGCGCCGGCGTACTGGTGGACCGCAGCAGCGGCGCGGCAAAGCTGGGCGTGCGCACGGAAGCGCTATTGACCACGCAAGCTGTTTCCTGCACACCCGGGGATTGCCCCCTGTGCAAAATGGGTATCCCGGCGGTGAAGCCCGGCAGCAGAGAGGTTTAAATGGCTGTTCAGGAGGAAATGCCCTGCAAAATAGTTGGGTTAGCGGTACTGGCGGTGGGAAACCTGGAAAACCCTCAAAAAATAGAGGGACCGGCTTGAGGTATTAAAGTGCCCCTATGAGGGGCGGGACCGTGGCGTCTACAGTTGCCGGGCACACATATAGCGGTAAATAACAGGGCCGGCCGGCACTGCCGGCGGGAAGCCGGGCTGCCTTAAAAAAGCAAATGGCCCGGCTTAAGGCATTAAAGGGCCTCCTTATCAGAGCCCCCCCCGGTCGGGCTCTCCAGGAGTAAGTTTTTCTGCCGCTTCCCTGTCGGGGACGGCTATGATGGTTTTCTGGTTTTCGTAGATGACCATACCGGGCCGCGCCCCCCTGGGTTTGCGGACGTGTTTCTTAAAGGTATAATCCACCGGCACTTTCTTTGAGCCCCTGGCTTTGCTGAAAAAAGCCGCCAGCCCGGCAGCCTCTGCCAGGGTTGAAGGGGGCGTCTCTTTTCCCTCCGTCCGGATAATAACGTGGGCTCCGGGGATCTCCCGGGTGTGCAGCCAGATGTCCTCTTCCCGGGCCATCCTAAGGGTCAGGTAGTCATTCTGCCTGTTGTTTTTACCGACTAACAACTGAAAGCCGTCGGAAGAGCGAAAGGAGCAGGGTCTTGGAATGTGCCTCTCCTTTTTTACCTTTTTGGCCCCCGGCCGGGGCGGCGGAGGTTTCAGATAACCCTGTTCCACCAGTTCCTGCCGGACTTCAGCCAGTTCACTGGGATCCCCGGCCTGCTCCAGGGCTATCCCGACCCCTTCCAGGTAGTCCAATTCCTCCCGGGCTATATCGATCCTGATCCCCAGGGCAAGGCGGGTTTTTTTGGCTTTATTGTATTTTTTAAAATAAGCCTGGCAGTTTTCCGAGGGAGTGAGATGAGGATCCAGGGGGATGGCAACGGGAGGACTGCCTTCCTGATAATAGTTTTCCAGCACAGCTTCCGTACAACCTTGTTTCAGGCAAAAAAGGCTGGCGGTTAGCAATTCCCCATAAAGTCTTAATCTTTCGGCCCCGGCGGTTTCGGTCAGACCTTCCGTATAAATATTGAGTTTTTTTTCCAGACGCGCCGACTCCTTGTTCAGGAGAGATGAAAGATTTTTTTTCTCCTTGTTGAAAAGCAGGTGCTGTTCCCGGGTGGTATAAAAAACATCGAGCAGAAGGTTCATTTCCCCGTGTCTTTTGTTCCATCCCGTATATTCCAGAGAAAGGGCGGCAAAATCCAGGGGCTCGCCTTCCGGCCCGGTAAGGAGACAGGGGGTGAAATTCCCCCGGGCGGCAGGACCGGTCACCCCCTGGAGGGCTTCCCACAGGGTTCTCAGTTCGTAATCCCCGCAGTGGTCCAGCCGAATTTCCAGCGGAAGATTAGACCTGTAAACAATTTCCCTGCAGGTGACAGTGCTGAGTCCTTCGAAGTTTTTCTGCAGCAGTCCCACCAGTGTCATATCCAGGGGGGAGTTAAGGCAGGTCAGACGGAACTGCTCCTCATCCGTGTTCAGGGGGTTGATCTTGCTCTGGGCAGGAGGGGCGAGATAAGGGCGGCCGGGTAAGACTTCCCTGTGCCTGCTGACTGCGTGGGAGTAGCGTTTAATGCCGTCCATAATAATACCCGTGGAAGCGTCCACCAGCAGGATATTGCTGTGTTTGCCCATGATTTCGCAGATTAAATGCTTTTCCGAGGGGTTGCCCAGCTCGTCCCGGGATTCCGTCCTGATGATTAACACCCGTTCCAGCCCGGGCTGTTCAAAATGAAGAATGCGACCGCCTTCCAGGTGCTTGCGCAGCACCATGCAGAAAAGGGGCGGGGTAAGGGGGTTTTCCCTGGCCGTATCTGTCAGGTGAATTCGGGCGTTTTGGGCGTTGGCTGACAGGAGCAGCCGCTGCCGCGTCCCGGGCCGGTGCAGCATAAGGATAAGTTCGTCTTTATGGGGTTGGTAGATTCTCTCAATTCGGGCGCCGGCCATCTTGTTTTCCAGTTCGTTTTGAACCGCTGCCAGGACAAGGCCGTCAAAGGGCATGATATTTCCTCCAGGTTCATAATTTATAACTCAATTAGTTTTCCGGTAGTTTTCGATCTCGGCCATTTCTTCCCTGACCAAATCATCCACACCGGCCAACGATTCCAGGTGATGACGGAGTTCGTGCACGATGGTGTCCCACAGTTCTTCCTCCCATTCCTCGTGGCTGCTGTCTTCCAGAAAACAAACGAAAGAGCCGTAATAAAGGATTATTAAGCAGCCCAGGATACCGTCTTCCACGTATTCGCCCATAACATAAAAATCCCCGTCTTTTTTTACCTCGGGCATCATCAGGAACCCGCCGTTCAGTTCCGCGCAAAGCTTTTCAGGTATTTCATCGATCAAAGCCGTTGCCATGGATTCAAACTCCTCCAGGGAGAGGGTTGCCTTCCTTTTGGGCAGAATCCGGTATTTTTTTAATCTGGCTTTTTCACCCACTTTTTAACACCTCCGCCGGGTTATAATGCGGGAAAGGGTTGTTGTCCGCCATTGGCAAATGCCTTTTGTGTTATTTCATAATATAATTCTAAGGTTGAACAAGTCAAGTAAAGTAAACAAACCCGGAATTGCCCCACCCCTAACCCCAGTCAATATTGCGGGCTTAGCTGGTTTGTTTTTTTGGTCAAAATAGACTATACTGGTTTTAAAGCGCAGATAATCAAGGAGTTATCAATGGAACTCAGCAGGCGCCTGGCCGCGCTGGCGGCTTACGTGCCGGCCGGCAGCGCTGTGGCCGACATCGGCACCGACCACGCATACCTGCCAGTCTACCTGGTTAAGACGGGCGTTTGCCGGCGGGTTATAGCCACGGATGTGAGGGAAGGGCCGTTCAGCTCGGCAAAGGACAAGGTCAAAGGGTACGGACTGGACGGCCGGATAGAACTCAGGCTGGGGGACGGTTTGCAGGCGCTAAAACCGGGTGAAGCCGAAGTCCTGGTGCTGGCGGGGATGGGTGGAAACACCATAAGGGAAATCCTGGCGGCCGCTCCCCCGGTTTTGAATCAATGTACCAGACTGGTTCTCCAGCCGATGGCGGACGCCGGGGATTTAAGGATCTGGCTGGCCGGGCGGGGCTGGAAAATCTGGAACGAGCAGCTGGTGAAGGAAGACGGCAGGATCTATGTTATCCTGGCCGCTGTCCCCGGTGAGGAAAGTACGAAGGATGAACTTTATTTGGAATTGGGTCCCAGACTCATCGAGAAGAAGGATCCGCTCCTGGCGGTTTACCTGGAAAGAATAACGAATAAATATGAAAGGGTCCTTGCGGGTCTGGCCGTTTCCCAAAGCAAGCAGGCCCAGGCTAAGAAAATCATGATCATAGAAAAGCTTACACGGATGAGGGAGTTGGCCGATGCCTGTAAAGTGCGGTGAGATCTTTCGTTTAATAGAAGAGATGGCGCCTCCGTACCTGGCGGAGAACTGGGATAATTCCGGTCTTCAGGTAGGAGACCCCCGGGTGGAAGTGGAAAGAGTTATGCTTGCCCTGGACGTTAATCTTAAGGTTGCCCGGGAGGCAAAAACAAGGGACTGCCGGCTCATCGTCAGTCACCACCCCCTGTTGTTCAAGCCGCCGGGGTCCATCCGTTTCGACCGGTCTGAAGGAGAGCTCATTGCTTACCTTGTGAAAAACAATCTTCACGTCTATGCCGCCCATACCAATCTTGACAACGCGGCAGACGGGGTGAGTAAGGCGCTGGCCGAAGAGCTGGGGCTAAAAAAACTGGCGCTCTTAAGCCAATCGGGCAGGGAGCGTTTTTTGAAACTGGCCGTCTTTGTTCCGCCGGAGCACGGTGAGGCCGTCCACAGCGCCATGTCCGAAGCAGGCGCCGGTTGGATTGGCAATTACAGTCACTGCGCCTTTTTAACTCGGGGCGCCGGAACATTTAAGCCCTTGCCTGGAACCAATCCCTACATTGGAAAAACGGGCGTTTTGGAACAGGTAGCTGAAATTAAAATTGAAACCATTCTTCCGGACAGCAAACTTGAGCCGGTTTTGCGGGCCATGCTGGAGGCGCACCCCTACGAAGAGGTGGCCTACGACCTGTACGAATTGGTTAACAGCGGACCTGCTTACGGGGCGGGGCGGGTGGGGGAACTTGCAGACACCATTTCATTCCGCCAGTTTGCGGAAAACGTTAAGTCCGCCCTGGGACTTCCGTCCCTCCGACTGGGGGGTTCCCTGGACGACCCCGTCCGGAAAGTTGCCGTATGCGGCGGTTCCGGGGCTGATTTCTGGAAAGATGCCCTGCGGGCCGGAGCAGACGTTTTTGTTACGGGTGACATGAAATACCATACAGCCCAGGACATGCTGGCAGCCGGCCTGAAATTTGCCGACCCCGGCCATTATGGCACAGAGGTCGTTGTTTTGCCGGTGCTCCAGCGGTTTCTGGCGCGCCGCTGCCTGGAAAAGAATATGGATGTGGAGATTCTTTTGGCGCAAACAAACACTGACCCCTTCGCATATCTTTAGGATAGGAACGTTTCCTATCCTTTATTATTTATTGAGGAGAGATTGATATGCCTGAATTAAAACCTTTATGGGAAGTCCAGTTGTTGGACGTACAGAGAAGGGCGCTGGAAATAAAGCTCAAGGAGGGGCAGATATCCGGGGACCTGAGGGGCCTCAAGAGTGAAATAGAAAAAGACCGTGTTGTTTTTAATAAATTAAAAGAAAAATATAAAAGCCTGAAAAAAGATTTGAGGGCCAAAGAGCTGGACGCCACTTCGGCAACTGAGCAAGTCAGGAGTTTGGGGCAAAAATTATACGGCGGGATGATCACCAATATTAAAGAAATCAATACCAGCAATAAAAAGCTGGACAGCCTGAAAAGTATGGTGGACCGCACCGAAGAAGAGATCCTGAACCTGATGGAAGATGCCGGGGAAATAAAGGCAAAATTAGAAGAGATGAGTTCCAGGCTTAATTCCAAAGCGGAGAACTACCGCAGAATGCATGGCACCTACCTGGCCAACCAGCAAAATGTTAGGCAGCAACTGGCCCAGATTCCGCTGCAAAGGCAAAAGCTGCTGGATAAACTGGATGTGGATTTATGGAACAAATATCTGGAGATGAAAAAAAGATACAACGATCCTCTGGCCAGGGTGGAAAAGGGCAACTGCATGGGCTGCCGGATGGGTATTCCTTTCAACGACATGAGGCTTTTGAAACAAGGCGAGGGACTGGTTTACTGCAGCAACTGCGGCAGAATTCTTTTCTGGGAAAGATGAAGTTTAGCCGGCGGGGCGAGACGTGCCCAGGGCAGTTCTGCTTACATCCGCTGAGCTTTCGTTAGTCCGGCCATCAATGCCGGATGCCCATGCCGCTTACGCGGCGCCGGCAAAGGATTAAAAAACTTGTTCCCGAAGTCTCATGTTTAAAATTCACGTTTTGTTCCCCTTGTTTGCGCAAATTTCCGGAAAGGTGATATAATGTTACATAGGTATCAAAACTAAAAAATTCTTAGTGAGCAAATCAGGTGATCGCGGGCGCCGGGCCGAAAGGTGGCGTCTGAGGAAAGTCCGGGCTCCGCAGGGCAGGGTGCTGGGTAATACCCAGTGGGGGCGACCCCGAGGATAGTGCCACAGAAATGCAGACCGCCCATCCCCTAAAGGGATGCGGCAAGGATGGAACGGTGCGGTAAGAGCGCACCAGCGGGCGGGCGACCGTCCGGCTAGGTAAACCCCACCCGGAGCAAGACCGAATAGGGGAACGCTGGGGCGGCCCGTCCCGTTCCCGGGTAAGGTCGCTTGAGGCGGCTGGCGATAGCTGTCCCAGATAGATGATCACCCGCGACAGAACCCGGCTTATCGATTCGCTCACGTTGCAATTATTAAAATACGCTTGGAATCAAGCGTGTTTTTTAATGTGCCGGGTTTTTACGGGATGAGCTGCTTGCCACGAAAGCGTTGGATATGGTCATCTCCCTGAACAACGGGCAGATCAAGGGGATGGAGGAAGTGGAGAAGATTAAGGAACAGTACGGCCGGAGTTTGGTGGATTGGATGAAGGAAACCCTGGCAAAATAATGGCAGACTTGCCGGAAAAAAGCGCATTGTCCAGTCCGGTGGGGCAGGAAAAATCAGTCAGACAGAAACAGGGTTCTTCGGAATGTTCGTCGAAAGGACCTTAGGGAAGTAAAAGGCGTAAACAGTTACAAAAGCTGTGGAAAAGTTTTTTGGAAAAGGAACTGCCAACTATTAAAAACCTTTTGAAAGAGGGGGATGTTTAGATGAGAATTGAAGATTTTGCCCGCCAGGTCAAAGAAGCATCCATTAAGCTGGCTGCCCTGAGCGGGGGCCAAAAAAACAAAGCCCTGGCTCAAATCGCCAGGTCCTTAAGCGACCGGGAAACTGAAATCGTCAAAGCCAATCAGGAAGATCTGGAGAGGAGCGCCGGGGAAAACCTGCCGGAGCCCCTCTTGAAACGGTTAAAGTTTGATCAGCCCAAAATAGCCGATGCCATTGACGGCATTAAAAGCCTGATCGGACTGGCCGACCCGGTGGGCAAGACGCTGCTTTCCACCGGGCTGGACGAGGAACTGGAATTGTATAAAGTGACCTGCCCCATTGGGGTCATCGGGGTGATCTTCGAATCCAGGCCCGATGCCCTGGTGCAGATCTCCACCCTCTGCCTGAAGAGCGGCAACTGCGTAATGCTGAAGGGCGGCTCCGAGGCTATGGAAACCAACCGGATCCTGGCCGACATCATCATCAGGGCCACAGACGAAGCTGGGGTTCCCGGCAACTGGCTGAAACTGATGGAAACCAGGGCGGAGGTCGGCGAAATGCTGAAGATGGACCAGTATATCGACCTGATCATACCCCGGGGCTCTAATGAGTTCGTCAGATACATCATGGATAATTCGCGGATCCCCGTCCTGGGCCACGCGGACGGCATTTGCCACTGTTACGTGGACGAGAGCGCCGATCCGGGGATGGCCGTCCGGATTGTCGTGGATTCCAAGACCCAGTATGTGGCTGTGTGCAATGCTGCGGAAACCCTGCTGGTGCATGAAAAAGCCGCGCCGGACTTTTTGCCTGTTTTACAGGAGGAAATGGTTAAAAAACAGGTGCAGTTAGCCGGCTGCCCCAGAACACGGGAAATTATCGCCCTGGATCCGGCTGCGGAAGAAGACTGGGGGACGGAATACCTGGATTACAAGTTATCAGTCAAAGTGGTGGGCGATGTGGACGAAGCTATCGACCATATCAATCATTACGGCTCCGGCCATACCGACAGCATCATTACCGGCAGCAAGGAAAACGCCGCCAGATTCCTGGCCCTGGTTGACTCCGGCAACGTCTTCTGGAATTGTTCCACCCGCTTCAGCGACGGATTCCGCTACGGCTTCGGCGCGGAAGTGGGCATAAGTACAAATAAGATCCATGCCCGGGGTCCGGTGGGTCTGGAGGGCCTGGTGATTTACAAGTACAAGTTGATTGGGAACGGCCATATCGTTGCGGAATACTCCAACAGGGAGAAGACATTCAAACACAGAAAGCTGGAGAAGGAATTTCCGTTATAGAAATATACGGCGCAAAAGGGCGTTCCAGAGCTAAGGGACGTTCTTTTGCCCTTTCCGAACTGACAGTACATCACCGTTGTTGCTTTCGTTGACATCAAGTTGCGCTGAATCTCCTGTGGCCGGCGGGCCGTCTGTAGAACCGGGAACACAGAGCACATCAAAGGGAAAAATAAATTCCGGATTGGGAATATGCCGGTTGGCGGCAATCAGCTCTTCTTCACTGATTTTAAATTGCCGGGCAATGGTAAACATGGAATCGCCGTATTTTACTTCATAGCTTCCCTGGAAGTTCGCCGGACAAGCCGCCGGTTTGCGAAATCCCGGCGCACATAGAACATCCCCCGGATAAAGTACATCCGGATCGGTAATATGGGGATTTGCTGCTATCAGCTCATCCCTGGTGGCGCCGAAATATTGGGCGATAATGGACATTGTATCGCCGGAAACAACAAAGTAATGGCTTATAAAACCTTCAGGACAATCTTGCGGGTAGCGCGCGGACATTTCAAGCACCTTCTTTTCCTTTCAATCCTGAATAATCCCAAAATAATCTTGGTAGTTTAACCCGGGCCTGTTCCGTATTAATATATGCCGGCAGGCGCCGGCAGGTTTAAGATGTGTTAAAAAGTAAGTGCCGCACTCCCCTAATACATAAGAATTGTTAAAGGCGGTACGCTATGAAAGTTGCCTGGGCCTTTGTTTGCGGCACCTTGACGAGGGGTTTGGGCAATCACTCCGTTATCAACCACTTTGTTAAAAGGATGCACGGATGTATTATTTTCTTTTTGGGGGGAATGTTATTTTAACAAAAACCAAAGATCTGAGGGATGATATGGATATCCAAAGGGCACAGCAAATATTGAATGCGGAAGAGACCGTCACTGTACTGCACCGCGGTTCGCCGATCTGGATCGAAAGCGTAGTTTTGGAGGATAACGCGGCAATGGTTAAGCCGCTCGACGGCGGGAAAAGGGTTACAAAGGCGCCCGTGGCCGAGCTGATTGAAGGTTAAGAATCGCGCCCCCCTGATTAATCTCCCTGATTCCCGAAATAAAAGAACTTCGGAGGTAAAACCCCGAAGTTCTTTCCAGCAACGGCGCGTTATTTAAGAGTGATTCATTCATATAAACAGCTAACCAGCACTCCAATCGGCTGGTTTAAAAGCGATCGACACATCTTTTTCGTAAACCAGGATCAAGCATGTTTTAACTTTAAACTTACCGTGAATTTATGTCACTAGAAATCTGTTTTTCCCTTTAGATTTGGCTTTATAGAGCTGCTGGTCCACACTTTTAATTAATTCTTTAGCGGAATCGCCCTTCATTTCTCTGATTCCGCCGCTTAAAGTAATTCCCGTCCCATTTTCAAATTCCGCTGTTTCAACAGCCACTCGAATACGTTCAGCTAAAAAAGCGGCGTCTTTTAAAGTTGTGCCAGGCATGATGATAAGAAATTCCTCTCCGCCATATCTGCCGATAATATCTGTCGCTCTACACGTATTAAGAAGAATTTGTGCTACTTTAATAATAATTCCGTCGCCTACCAGGTGCCCATATTCATCATTAAAATGCTTGAAATCGTCAATGTCCATCATGATAACCGACAAAGGATATCCGATGCGCTTTGCTTTATCGATCTCTTCGCGAAGCCTCCTATATATATACTTATAATTGAATAACATGGTCATGGAGTCCCGGACAGCCAGATCTTGCAGCTGAAGGTTTTTTTTCATAATTATTTTTTTATCAATAAATGAGTTGACCCTCATTCTAAACACCATTCTATTAAATATCCAGGCGATAATATTCATCATAAAGGCATTTATAGTTAAGATTCTCACCGCATTTATATTGGTCTGGTAATATGGCAAGAGAAAGCAAAAAAATAAATATACAAGAAAGTACATGATAAAGCTTTCCAATGGCCGCATATAAATGAAGGCGGCAATGGCGAACACAACAATTATGTAAATATGTATGGAAGCAAACTGATCCTGGGGAATAAAAGCTAAAGCGCAACCAAAAACAAGAGTTGTAAGCAGGTATACATATTGGGCAACTCTCACAGCGATATTGTTGACCGCATTAATTCTTTTGTAGATCATATATAAAATGGGTAGCATAATTATGTTAAACAGAATGAAAACAATTACCACGCCTTCTGTATAACATATTTTACCTTTAAAAAGAATGGTTATTGCTGTTTCGGCAATTATAAGTATTGTTGCAGCAATAATTAATCTTAACTGGTTCTCTCTATATATTTCACGTAAAAATTCTTCTTCGTTTTCTTTCGGCAGGTGGGTCTTGATGTTTTGAAAAAAATTCATCATACCAACCACTCCAATTTTTTATTATTATCAATTGACCCATTGTTGTTTATAACCATAGGATCAGGGGATCTGCCAGTTTTGCTCGGCGAAACAATTAACCCCTCCGCCCGCGAAGCCGTGACGGTGGCACTGCAACGGCAAAACTAGGTTTTATTGCCTAAGACAGCCCATTGCTGAAGGCCTACCCCTGTTCCTTCTCCTTTTTAAACCAGCGTAAGGGGTTAAAGTATTTCCTATATTTCATAACCAGTTCCCTGCCAAGAATAAAACCGCCGGCCCAGAATGATATTTCTCCCGTTATAATCAGGATTGTGGAAACTACTGCCTTTGTACCCACAGGATAGGGGATAAAAGGAATAATCAGCAGACACCCGTAAAGAACAAACGAAAGTGCAATCAGAATGATGCCGACTGCGCGGGATTTCGGTTTTTCCGCCGGTTTTGTATCTTGATGAATCTTTTCGTTGTTATTGTTTGCGATTGCGCAAATCTCCGGTTTCAAAATTAAATCATCTCCTCTGTTCATTATACTTAACATGCGCCGAATAAGACAGACTGACCTTGTGCGGAATATATGTTTGTAAAAATTAAATGCCTTTACATAACCCGCTACAGCGTTGAAAATGTAATCCGTTTTGCAGATGAATTTGTCGAAGTATGCCGGAGTTTGCTTCCCGGACAGAGGCAGGATCGTGCTATGGTTGGTACAGCCCGGGGTAGGGGTAAATATTTATAAGAATTATCTCGTCGTATACATGGTTTATGGTGGGTAGGTGTATATACTGCAGGTTTTTAGCACTGCCAGGTTCTTTAGGATGTAAAATATTATAGGGGGATCCCGAAATCCAGGTTGAAAATCAATTGCAGCATATATTCACTTTTTATAAATCTTCGTATTTGTTGTATAATTATGGTGTGCCGTGATAAGGTCGTCAAGCATTGCACGTTGTTCACCTGAATACGGTTAAAAACTAAGATCTAAAAGGAAGCGGAAGAGGGGTTGTTTTGGGTCCCGTTGACGAGTTGCTGAATTACGGTAAAATATTTGCGGGATTTGGTGGCCCCCCGGCGGATTTCGCTGCCATGCTGGGGTACGGTTGGTATGCTGTATGCCTTTTGGGGAAAAGGTAGGTGCATACCGCAGAAGATCAAATCAGTATCCTGGAATTTGCCGTTTGCTAAGGGTTTGGCTGCAGGTTTGGGGAGCTTTTAAATCCATTGAAACTTTATGATCTGAACGTTATTGATATCACGGCCTGGAAAGGGCAGCACGATGAAGTGGTGGCCAACGTCACTGGTGAGCCGGACTTCGGGTATTGCCTGTATTGTATTGATGATATTTGTCCGGATTTGTACGGGGTGAGAAAATAGTTGCCTTTACCAAGCGTTTAATGATAATGGACTCCCTGATTGGTAATATAAAATCTGTTGCCGGAAAGTTGAAACATGGTTACAGCAATTGCCAGTGTATATAAAGGAAAAATTGTTACCCGCAGTTGCTAACATGTCCTGAAAAGTTGAGTAAAAGTAGAAAGGTGAAATGGGGAAATGATGTATAAGGACTTAGTTTGTCATATATTATTATACCTCCCAAAATTGTTATTATATTTATGCCTTGCTATTTTTATACTAATTTTTTACACCTCTCATATGACCGCTATGAATTCATTTTTCATGTCAAGGTTAACAATTTGCTTGAACGTTTTAATGATATTTATTTTATTTATTTTAACTGCTTGTGTATCTAATAATAAATACATTTCTCGTTTTTCGTTTATTATTGCATTAGTTGCTTTGGCCTTTTGTATTCGACTAGTATGGATTATTAAAATCCCAACTCCAATTGAGTCGGATTTTGCATTGATGTATAATGGTGCGTTGTATGTGGCTAAAGGTGACTATTCCTTTGTTCAGCAATCTTACTTTACAACATGGGTTTATCAACTTGGATTTACCATATATGAATCATTAATAATTAGAATTTTTCATGAAGGAACAATGGTACTGAAATTATTAAATATTTTATATTGCATTGGAATTACTGTTATAATTTATTTCATTGCATCAGAAGTCTTTAACGAATGGTGCGGTCGCATTGCGAGTGTTATTTATGCTTTAAATATTCCTAATATATTATATGGATCTGTATTAACTAATCAGCATTTAGCAACATTGTTTTTCTATTTTACGTGTTATTTATTAGTTTCCAAGTATTTTAAACATAAGTATATATGGATTTTTGCAAGTGTTACGTTAACATTGGGAGACATTATTAGACCTCTGGGTTATTTTTTTTTATTAGCTGTAGCAATTTATTTCGTTATAAGAGAAATCTCTACAGCTAATAAAACAGATAAATTCAATACCGTCAAGAAAATTCTTGGCATTGTAGCATTATTTTATATGTTTCATTGTATAATCAGCTATTCATTTATTGCTAGCGGAGTAACAAAATATCATCTAGTTAACCGAGACCCATTGTGGAAGTTTGTTTTAGGTTTTAACCATGAGACTTCTGGTAATTATTCACAAGCAGATGTTGATTATTTAATGGCTATTGAAGACATCTCCCAAAGACAGAATGAGGAACGGATTATTATTAAAGAAAGAACAGAGAATAAGGTGAAGTTATTATATTTATTATGCAAAAAGTTTTCAATTATGTGGGGGGGGGTGGATGCATCAGGATATTGGAGTCTTAACGCGCTAAACAAGATAAATCTCGAAAACACTTTGATGAAATACGAACGTTTGATATATATAACAACGGTGCTATTTGGCATAATTGGTTTAATATTCTTAATTATGAAAAACAACAATAGCTATCATTATTTACTCTTCTTGCTTCTAATTATTGGGTATATTATCATTCACCTTTTTATTGAAATTCAAACAAGGTACCGATATGATATTATTCCAAGCTTTGCTATAATACAAAGCTACGGTGTATATACAGCGTATAACATTTACAGTTTTATTGTGAAATCACGAGTTAATTGCAAAATGTTAAAAAATAAATCAGACTAAGAGGTTAAATTGATATAATGTGTAAAATCTGGTACTAGCGACATTCATTTGGCATGTTACATCCTGGCCCTTTATTGGACAACAGAGCTACAAGGCTATCCTGTCGGGGGATGCGGAAAGGCACTTCTCTCCTTCATTTATGGCAATTAATATCTCAGGATCATCTTAGCGGGGAGCTAGGCAAATGGTTTGGCAAGCGGCGGCAGGGCCAAACCACCATGGTGAATATACCCCGGAAAAAACTGCCGCATGTTATCCGGGCGACCGGAATTTTCAATTTGATTTCCTGGCTTCAAGGGTTGTTATAAATTCGCCGCGTTAATCAGAATAAACTAATTTTTTCTCCGTACCTGCAGGACGGAGATTTTTGTTTTTTGGCCGGTTTTTAACCAGGTCTGACCCTGTAATGTATAGGGGACACAAAATGGCAGAAAATATGTAGCATAACAGTATATCAGGGAGGTAGTTTATGCACCACAGGGTTAGGATTCACTACGATAACAAAAACGGTTTTTTAAAGCCGGTTATGTGGGTGTGGGTCAGTGACGGGGCCACCCTGGAAAGGGAAGTAAAGCCGGGCGGTTTAGATGACTTCGGGGTTTATTACGACCTGTCCTACAACCGCAGCAGTTTCAACTTTATTTTCAAGGATGGAAAAGGGGAAGACGTTCCCTGGGAAGAGGAGAAATTCAACAGATCCTTTCACGCCCATCTGGGGGAAGAAATCTGGTCCATGGCGGACAGGCACAATATCTACAATGTTCGCCCGGCGTCCCCTGTGGGCAACGTCATCGATTATTACCGTCAAATCAGCCGCCTCGTGCCCGGGGACAATTATTACCTTCCCAATACCGATGTTTCCGGCCTTGGTATAACCTCCATGCTGGGGGCTAATATCCTCACTGATGGGTCCGTCCTTTTCGGTTTTTTTCACCCTTACGCAGCAAGGGTCTACCTGGTGGGGAATTTTAACGATTGGCAGTGTCCGGCGCACCCTGTGCCGCAGGGGGAAAATTTTATTCCCATGGAGCTTTACCGGGGATTTTACTATCAGCCCAATATCTGGCTGGCGCGGCTCAGCGCCGGAATTAAACCCGGTTTCCCCATGGAGTATAAGTTTTATCTGCAGGGCGGCGCGGTTGAAAATGAACGGTTTGTGAGCGACCCCTATACCAGGCTGTACAGTGATGATTATAAATACCGCAATGCCGTGGTGGTGGATCCGACAAAATTTCAATGGACCGACCAGGACTGGAAAACACCGGACATCAAGGATTTAATCCTCTATGAATTAAATGTTTACGGTTTTACCGACAACGATACCGGGCTTCCCGAAGATATCCAGGGAACATTCCAGGGTGTTACGAGCCGGATCAAGGACGGTTATTTTGATAAATTGGGCGTAACCGCCCTGGCCCTGATGCCGACGGCGGAAGTCCCGGTGAAAAGAGGACTGGGTTACGAGCCGTGCTCCTTTATGGCCGTGGAAAAAGACTTCGGCACTCCGGACGATTTCCGGGAAATGATAAATGAAGCTCACCGGCACGGTCTGGCCGTACTGATGGATCAGGTTTTCAACCATACTTCGAACGATTTCAACCCCCTCTGGAATCTTATTGACGACGGTTCCAACTCCGGCGGCTTTTATTTCGCCGGCGAAACAATGTGGGGAAATAAAGTGGCCACGGGGAAGGACGAAGTGGACAATATGCTTATTGACTCCTGTAAAATGTTTATTAAGGAGTACCACATCGACGGGTTTCGCTTTGACGCCACCCACAGCTATTTTTTAAACCACAAATTAATGCACCGGCTGACCCACGAAATCAAAGACAGGGGTTTCAAGTCCGACGCCATTATGATTGCCGAGAACCTGCCCAACGAAAAGGACCTGAATATTGAGGGATATAACGGCTATGCCCAGTGGTCCAACTTTTTCCACGATAAAGTCAAGGCCTTGCTGCGGGAAGGTGTGTTTGAAGGAATAGGCAACGAACCGGATAACCTGGGCGATATGATCTATTTCAGCAAGGAAAGTTTCGCGGATCACACCAATAACGTTATAAACTATTGCGAAAGTCACGACGAAAACAGCGTTCAGTTTGAGGTGGCCACCGGCGGGGAGCATTTGCGGGATCCGGAAATCAAGGAAAGAAAGGCCCGCTTGGGACTGCTGACTACCATGGTAGCCCTGGGGCAGCCCATGATTTATATGGGACAGGAGTACGGCGTGGAGAGGGAAAGAAACAGGATCAAGGTAAACTGGAGCAAGTATGCCGGGGACCACAACGAATTTTACCGGTGGGCCAGGTGCCTGATTAACCTCAGGAAAAGATATGAAGCGCTGAGGATAAACGGCTATAACCCTGTTGAAGATGGCCGGTTCGACTGGCTTTTAGGTCCCTGGCTGGAGCAAAACAGGGGCGAGGGAAAAAGGGTCCTGGGGTGGAAAGCAAACAACGGAGCCGTCCCGCCCGAGGAACTGCTGGTCATGCTTAACTTTGAAGGGCACGATGTTCCCCTGGATGTTCCCTTTGGCCCGGGTCGCTGGATCAAGCTGGGCGATATCCGGGAGATCAACGACCTGCCCCCCGCCGGCAATAGGGACCCGCTGGACCCGGACAATATCGTCGCCGGCGGAGATGGGACTGAACAGCATTTTGTGCTGCCCCCCTATAGCGGTTTTATCTACAAACACCTGACGGCTTGAGCAGACGGGGGAGTAAATATCGCTTTTTTAGAAAACACAACCCCGGCTACAATTCCTTATGGCCTTATTAATCTGGCTACAGCGAAAGGATCCGAACTAATTACGCTCAGTGCGAATAATTCCATAGCGCCAAAGTCGGCCGTGCGGTTAAAAATCTCACCCCTGTCCACCAGGCGAACCAACAGGGGGTAGTTTTCCCAGCGCCGGCGGCTGTCCTCGCCGCCTTCTTTCAGGGGGGGCAGGTAAACGGCCGCGTTGAAACTTTGCAGGCAGGTTTGTTGTTTTAGCCGGTCCAGCACACGGCCCGCCGCCCGCCCGGCTTGCCCGAGCCGGTCCAGAGTCACAGGCCCGGGGGGGAGTAAAATCCAGATCTCCTTTTCCTTTATGGGGGTAAGTATTGAGAGGAAACGGACTTCGCCGTCTTCCCAACCCAAGCCCAGGGCTCTGTACAGGGTATAAAGATCCTGAAAGTAGTCACTGCGGTAATGCTGCGCATAACGAAGACTGCAGTCCAGCAGCTGTTCCACCTTGGGATAAGGGCGTTTTTGGGCAACTGTAAGCTGAAGGTGTCCGTGCAGGATGGAAGAGCCCGCCGGCCAAAGGCAGTTCCAGATCAAAAAGGGGTAAAGCGCCGGGCCGCTTTCCGGCGCGACCCCGGTTTCAACCGCCTGAAACCACCGGGCGGCCACCCGGAAATAATCCTCCGCCATATCTTCGTTAAACCCCAGGGGGTGATGCTCCCGGGATATAATCAAGCCGTGGTAAGCGTCATACTTGGCCAGGTTGGACGCCGTAAGGCAGTATTCTCCCCGGATGCGCCCGAACAGGTCTTCTGGGGTGCGGTCCTCCGGAGAGCAGAAGGGACAATTCTTCCGGTGTTCTTCTACCAGGGAGTCCAAATCTTTTTCCCGGAAGCAGTCCGCAGGCCGTTTGCTCCGGAGACTGTTAAAAAGCGCCCCTTCACCGGTAATCAGATTGGCCGTCCGGATAATCTTCTGGTTTTCTACCTCCGTCCTGTTTCCGAACCTTTCTTCAACCCAGTACCGCAGATCCGGAACCAGTTCAAGTCCGCCGTGCAGGACGTCCGACTCATAGATTCTGCGCCACAGCGTGTTTTCCCGGCAGGGCAGTCCCCCCGCCAGCCGGGGCAGTTCAAAAATGGACATAAAAACTCCTTTTTGTTCAACCGCCATAGGGCGGGCAGTGGGTTTAAAAGTTACCTGATCTATGGATGCCTGTGTCTTCCCCGGTTATTTATGGGCTGTGTTCCGGCAAAAACCTCCAATCCCTCACCGAAGGAAATTCAGGTAATAAAGATGCTAAAAATCCTGAAAATCCCCGGCATTAGCTGCGGGGGGCCTCAATATTGCTATTATCCTCATTGCTATTATCCTCGTTACTCATATTATCTTCATTTATCACATCCCCCAGTGCCGTTGAACCCTCATTTTCCCCGGGGTCATTTTTTTCCTGAACGCTTTCTTCCACAGCATCATGGCCAGTCTGGCCCTTTTGGTCTTTGCTTAATAGGATCAAACAATTAGATATTTTATGGTTAATTATGCCGGCTCCCAATAAAATAACAGCAATGCCGCCGTAAACGGCGATTGATTGAAACAGCCCCGGCAGTAATTGGGTTTGGACCAATTGTTTGATAACTTCAGCAGCGGGATAACCCATCTTCACATAATGCTCAGCATTATCATTATAAATTATAATGGTGTTGATTAGGGACGCTAACGCCAGAATGGCTGTAACAGAAAAAGCAACATACAGAACAATAGAACTGACAGGTGTTTTAATCTTTTCCGGAGCGATTTGTTTTTCTAGTTCCAAAATAACGTGTCCTCTTTTCCGCCTCTACAGGCTGTAATATAAATCCCCTGGCTTTAATTCACCGGCAGCTGTACAACTGACGTTGCCGGCAAAACTAGTTTAGCGGCCAAAACTTAAAATATCCTTAAAGCAGGTGTTAATTTGTTAGCGGGATATAGGGGCGCAACCGAATCAAGGGCTGTTTCCTTTACTAAATTTATATTGTTACTTAAATAAAATACGAATTTTTGCGAAGAAGGATAACCGGATTGATTCGTAGAAATGATATCTCTTAACACCTGTCCCGCTGGCAATAAATGTATCTTATAAAGGCTATGAGGCAATTAGCGTTCAGCGCGGCAGTAAAATAATATAGATAAAGGTGGCTGGCTGTGACTCAACTATCCGATGCAGGTCAAAAAGTTTTTAACGCCCGTTACGCTTTAAAGGACGAAGAAGGCAAGATCATAGAAACCTTTGAACAAGCCGTTTACCGGATGGCCCGGGCAGCGGCGGGCGCCGAGAAGGAAAATCAAAAATACTGGGAAGAAAAATTCGCCTCTGTAATGGGCGAGCTTATTTTTGTTCCTTCAACTCCCATTTGGGCCAACATGGGCAAACCCGACCGGCCCTGGCAGCCATCCGCCTGTTTTGTCCTGGCGGTGGAAGACTCGCTGTATTCCATGTACGAAACATTGATGTCCACCGCCCTTGTTTTCAAGTCCGGCGGTGGCGTGGGGTATAACTTCAGCGCCATCAGGCCCCGGGGGGCTTTGGTGCGTTCTACCAAGGGCAAGGCTTCCGGCGTGGTTGAGCTGATCAAGCTGTACAACGCCTCGTCCAATATGGTCATGCAGGGGGGCGTGCGCCGGGGGGCTTCCATAGGTATTCTGAATATAGACCACCCGGAAATCATCAATTTCATCAACGCCAAGCTCCAAGGCGATCTGACCAACTTCAACCTGTCGGTTGGAATTACAGATGCCTTTATGGCGGTCCTGGAACAAGGTGGGGAATGGCCCCTTACCTTCAACGGCCGGGTGCACGAGATGATTCCCGCCTACGAATTATGGGAGTTAATAGTGAAAGCGGCCCACTCCTGCGGCGATCCGGGTATTATTTTTATCGACCGCCTGCAAAGGCATAACCCGGTGCCGGAAAGAGTAATCAATGCCACCAACCCCTGTGGTGAACAACCTTTATGCCCGGGCGAATCCTGTCTTTTGGGAAGTATCAACCTGGCCCGGGTAATCACAACGGAGGGCCGGCTCAACGTTGACCTGTATAATGATGCGGTATCCACCGCCGTCCGCTTTCTGGACAACCTCATCGATGTCGCCGAATACCCGCTTCCCCTGATAGCGGAGGCAACCAGGGCCACGCGCAAAATTGGCCTGGGCTTTACAGGCCTTGCCGATGCCTTAATTATGGCCGGACTGACCTATGATTCCCCGGAGGGCAGAGATTATGCCGGGAATATCACAGAAATGATGCAAAAAGTTGCCGGCGCAACTTCCCGGGAACTGGCGGAGGAAAAGGGCTGTTTTCCGGAATGGGAGAAAAGCGTGTATCACCCCGAAGAGAAGCGGAGAAACGCCACCTGTGTGACCATCGCTCCCACCGGTTCGGTAACCACCATGGCCGGCTGCGAGGGGTACGGCATAGAACCGGTTTTTGCGGTGGCTTACAAGAAGTCGACCAATGTGGCCGGGGATTTTGAAGTATTCAGCCCGCTGTTTCTGGAGGCCTGCCGCAAACATGGGGTTGCTGAGGATGTTCTGGGGGAAGTGGCCCGGCGGGGCTCCTGTCAGGATGTTAAGGGCATCCCCGGGGAAATAGCAAGAATTTTTAAAGGGGCCCAGGAAATATCGCCCGAAAATCATATCCTGATGCAGGCTGAAGTTCAAAAGCATGTGGATAATGCGGTCAGCAAGACCATCAACCTGCCCGGGACCGCCACCATGGAAGATATTAAAGAATGCTACAGTAAGGCGTATGAACTAGGTTTAAAAGGTATTACCGTTTTCCGGGACGGCTGCAAAGATGGTACGATAACCATAGGCCGGAAGGAAGACCCTGCCGGGGAAAAAGTGTTGAAGCGCGGTGAAATACTGCCCAGACCCAGAAGCGCCCACGGTATGACTCACCGTCTGGATACCGGCTGCGGCAAACTTTATCTTACCGTTAATTACCAGCCCGGCAGCGGCGAAATTTTAGAGACCTTTATCACCACCGGCTCCGACGGCGGGTGTCTGGTTTATACCGAAGCCACGTCCAGGCTGATTAGCCTGGCTATCCGCGGGGGAATACCTATAGAAGAAATCATCGAGCAATTGCAGGGCACTCATTCCTGTCCGTCTTACATGCTGGCCAGGGGCAAGGGCAGAAACCTTTCGCCCGGCAGGTCCTGCGCTTCGGCCATAGCCAACAAGGTAGCTAAAATTAAAGAGGAGCTGGATAAAAAATACAACGGGAATAGCGAACAGGATGAAATGTCGGCGGATAATACCATGCTGTGCCAATGCGGCCAAAAGCTCGAGCAAGCCGAAGGATGTTTGATCTGCAGAAGCTGCGGTTTCTCCAAGTGCTGAGCTGATTGCACGTTCATGGCAGCGCCCTCGACTTCCCCGGGTTTTGCTGGTGTATTTTCCCAAAAACCATTGCGAAGTGATTTCGTTCTTCCTGCTTCCTGCCCTGCCCAGGGGCGGCACGGGCCTTGAAATCAGGGGGGTGGCGGGGCAAGATTCCGGCGCCGTATAAAATTGCGTTTATTGTAGCAATATTTAGTGACAAGTGAAAATAAATATTATTTGTCTAACTCTTGGACTTGACGGCATCTTGTAATAAAATGATGTAGATTGAGTTATCCATATTGAGCATTAGGAAGGGAGGTTTGGCTGGGATTGGGTTACAAACTGATTATAACCATTGTAAACAAAGGGAAAGCGGAAAAAGTTGTGGATCTGTCCCATCGGGCCGGAGCTGAAGGAGGAACCATATTTTTTGGACGCGGCGCCGCTGTCCGTTTATTATTGGGGATTAGCATCGAACCGGAAAAAGAAATTGTGATGACTTTGATTGAGAATGATAAAGTCCAAAGTGTATTTGACACTATTGTGAAAGAAATGAGTTTAAACGAACCCAATAAAGGGATTGCTTTTATCATTTCCCTTGATCAAGTGGCCGGCCTCAACAAGGATTACCGATAAAGACGCCGGTTCCGGCCAAAGGGTGGAAAACAGGTAAAATACACGCAACAGCCGGAATAATTGTTGAGGAGTAACAAAGGAGAGCAGGGCTGCCCGGACTTTGATGGAGCCGCTCCTCCGGTAAGTTTCCCCTTGTCTTTCAGCAGCCGCATTATACAATATTGGCGTTGCTGTTGACTGACGTTGCGCATAGGAAACAAAAAATCAAACATCAGCAGGCTGAAAAGCGGCCGATAAAATCCCACGCTGGATTTCCTGCACAAATTGGCCCGGACCTTGGGGAAAAAGACTTACTTCGACACAAAATAAACCCGATGGAGTGGATAAAAATTATGAAGGAGCCACAACAGTGGTACATGTAGAACAGAACGCAGCCAACTGGCAGGTTATTGTAGCAGCAGCCATTTTCCTCATCAGTTACGCCTTTATTATTTCGGAAAAAATTAACCGCTCCATTATCGCCACGGCAGGTGCGCTCATGATGGTGATATTTGGCATTGTGGATTTACATACGGCCTATACGGAGCATATTCACTGGGCCACCATTTTTCTGCTCTTCGGCATGATGATTCTGGTGGGAATAACCAATAAAAGCGGTGTCTTTCAATATATTGCCATTCGAACAGCTCAAAGCGCCAACGGTGATCCCGTTAAAATAATGGTAAGGCTTGCTTTGCTGACAGCAATCGGCTCGGCTTTTATTGATATTGTGACCATGGTTTTATTGATCACTCCCATCACCATAGCCATTACCCGGCTATTGCACATGAATCCCGCCCCTTTTCTCATTACGGAAATCATAGCCTGCAATATAGGCGGAGCAGCCACCCTGGTGGGGGATCCGCCGAACATTATGATCGGCGTGGCGGCAGGCATTTCATTTAATGAGTTCCTCATTCACATGACGCCGATTATTATTGTCATTTTGCTTGTTATTATCGCTTATTTGAAATCGTACTATAAAAAACATCTTCACGTAGATGAACAATATCAACAGGGTCTTATGGATATTGATCCGAAAGACTTTATTCGGGACTCAGCGCTGGCTAAAAAATCCATTTTCGTCTTTGCCCTCACCTTACTGGGTTTTATCCTGCACCAGTTCCTGCATATGGAACCGGCGGTGGTGGCTTTAGCCGGCGCTACCCTGTTAATGCTCATCGGGATCAAAGAAAGCGATTTGGAAGAAGTGTACCATTCGGTGGAATGGGTAACCATTTTTTTCTTTGTCGGTTTGTTCGTACTGGTGGGAGGTATGGTGGAAGTGGGCATTATCAAAAAAGCCGCAACCTGGATGATAGAGGTTACCGGCGGCAACATAACGCTCACCTCCCTGGCAGTGCTGTGGGGCGCCGGATTGGTTTCCGGATTTGTTGACAATATCCCGCTGGTGGCCACCCTGATTCCCATGATTCAGGATATGGGGGCACAGCTGGCATTGCCGCCGGTGGAACTCTCCACTCTCTGGTGGTCTCTGGCTCTGGGCGCTTGCCTGGGCGGCAACAGTACTTTAATTGCTTCTTCGGCGAATCTGATTGTAGCCAACATAGCGATTCGGGAAGGAGCCCCCATTTCCTTTGTGGATTTTCTAAAAGTGAGTGTTCCGGCGACTTTAATCTCCCTGGCTCTGGCTTCCGTGTATGTATACTTCGTTTTTATCAGGCTGGGTTTTGCTTAGGCTAAGGGCTCAGGCTTAATAGATTTCTACCTGTTCGTGGATGGATGGGCAGCCTTTTTAAAACAAGACCATCGAAATAAGGACCTGTGAATAACAATAGGCTGACTCTTTTTCCAAGAGTGGCCAGTCTTAAAAAAATGCGGCTCTGCAGTTGAAATAATCTGATGCAGGGCCGCTATTTATCTGTGGCGTAAGATTGTTTTGTATTTATTGGTCTTTGTTTTCTGAACCCTCAAGTTCGGAAAGTCTCTTTTCAATTGAAGACAATTGTTCCTTCAGGATCTTTGCTTCACTTGCCAGGTAGGCTTTTTCATCCACCGGTTCAAATTGTCCGGGAACAGGGGCGTATTGCTGTGCCCCGTACTGGTAACCCCAGGGGGAGAACTGCCTGCAAAAACGTCCCCTGAATCCGCGTCCGCGGCCCTGACCGAAACCTGCTTCCTGACCGCGCCTGAAGCCATAACCAAAAGACGGCCCCGGATTCATATAACCGGGTACTCCATAACCGGCGCAAAAGCCGGCTCCCCTGCCACTACGGGCGCCCAAGCCAGATGGTCCTGTCCTGTCTCCTAACGGCATGTTGTTACCTCCTTTTTGATAGCTTATTTTGAGGCCAACTTGGCAACCCTTAAACCCAGTTGGATCATCTCCTGTTTCTGCCGGGCCCCGCCCAGGGTGGGGGCCCCCATCCATGTCTGTGGCGGTTTTGATGTCTCCTGCCACAGGAAGGACAAAACTGTTCCTTTATCCTGTTTTCCTCAATAATTTTTTCCCACTCGCAACCACAGGACTGACAATACCAGTGGCCGATAAGCTGGTGCTCCCCGTAAGTTATCCTTACCGGTTTCCCTTCTATGATGGCAGTGGCAAGCTTGATTCTGGCCGAATTCAGAATCCTTTGAAAGGTACTTTGGGCCAGTTTCATGTGTTCAGCTGAAACCTGTTGGTCCAGACCCAAATAATCCTTAAGCCGTAAAGCCTCCCATTCGTCAACGTTAATGATTATTTCGCCGGGTTCCGGTACCTGGCCACCGCCGGGTTTAAAATATGTTGCGGTAGGGAAAAAACCAATCCGGCGCGGTTTCCGCGGTCTGGGCAATTTCACACTCATCTCCGTTTCCTGTGTAATCACTGCCGGGGTAATGGGTATATACCCGATATCAATATACAATAGTTATGGGTATATGTCAATAACATCTAAAAGAAAATTTTGTTTGGCAAATAAAAAATGAGCCGGCACACCTGTGTAGTAACAGGAATTTTTAACGGGAAAAGCGGGGTATCCACGGTAACGGACAAAGTATCAATAGTTAAAGTTTGCCGGCACTTGCGCCTGCGAAGGAAACATAATCGTACAGCACAATTTGCTGCACTGGCGCTCACGGGTCTGAGGATAATGGCTTCGATAGACGACCTGGCCGGTAAGAATGCGAAAAGAATTAAACAGATAAGGCGGGGACTTTCCATGGTTGTGTTTTTTTGTAAGATGTATGGTATAATAAAAAACAAAGCAAATCCACGTTAATATTTCCTTGTGTCTTATGACGGGTTAAATGTTGTGAATAACATAGCAAACCAATAATTCAAGGAGGAGTTGATGCAAGTGAAAAAACATGTAAAAAACAATGTGTCCTGGATAGGTAAAGTTGATTGGGAGCTGCAAAACTTTCATGGCTACGAGTATTCCACTCACAAAGGCTCAACCTACAATTCTTACTTAATTCAAGAAGAAAAAACAGTGATAATTGATACTGTTTGGGCTCCTTTTGCCGAAGAATTCGTTGAAAACCTGGCTAAGGAGATTGATTTAAACAAAATTGATTATGTTGTGGCAAATCACGGGGAGGTTGATCATAGCGGGGGGCTTCCCGCCTTAATGAAGCTAATTCCCGACAAACCAATTTACTGCACGGCAAATGCTGTTAAATCTTTGAAAGGTCAGTACCATCAAGATTGGAATTTTCATGTGGTTAAGACCGGGGACAAGCTGGATATTGGAAACGGTAAAGAGCTGATTTTTGTGGAAATGCCGATGCTCCACTGGCCGGACAGTATGGCGACATATCTTACCAGGGACAATATTCTGTTCAGCAACGACGCTTTCGGCCAGCACTACGCAACGGAAAAACTGTTCAACGATCTGGTGGATCAGTGCGATTTGTTCAATGAATCCATAAAATACTACGCCAACATTTTGACCCCCTTCAGCGCCAATTTAAGGAGAAAACTGGATGAGGTTATGTCCTTACAGTTGCAAATCGACATAATCGCAACCAGCCACGGGGTTATTTGGCGGGATAACCCGATGCAGATTGTTGAAAAATACGCCCAGTGGGCAAATGATTATCAAGAAAACCAGATTACCATTATTTATGATACGATGTGGAACGGCACTAAAACACTGGCTGAAAAAATCGCGGAAGGAATCGGTCTGGTCGATAAGGATGTAGTGGTTAAAGTTTACAACCTGGCCAAGAGTGATGATAATGACCTGATTACCGAAGTCTTTAAATCTAAAACCGTAGTCATGGGATCCCCCACCATTGCCAGAAGCATTTTGCATTCGGTGGCAGGCTTCATCCATCTGATGTCGGAGCTGAAGTTTAAAGGCAAAAAGGCTGCGGCCTTTGGTTGTTACGGTTGGAGCGGAGAATCGGTGAAGGTCATCAATGAATTAATGAAAGGCGCGGGGTTTGAAGTAATCAGCGATGGATTTAGAAACCTTTGGAACCCGGATGACGATGCTCAAAAAACAGCGATAGATTTCGGCAAAACAATAGCAAAGGCATAAGAAAAGCAAGTACGTAGAAAACGCTTGCCCGGTAGCGCCCTACCCCGTGGGCCGGGCTTCAAGACAGCGCCTGGATGCGGTATTTTGTTACAGGAAACAATCAAATGATTCAAAAAACCTTTTATGTCTGCCAATACACCTGAAAAAGGTGTATTTTTTTAGGCCGCTGGTTTCCGTCAAGGGCAAATTTAGTAAAATGTTTGTACGGTGGGTTAAGCACGCGTAACTCATTCAGTCAGTCTAATCCAGTTAAACAAACCCCGACGGTATGATGTAAACTGTTCTGCATCCGGGAGATGATGTTTTAGCCGGACATGTATTAAAAACCGGTTTGGCCGGCAAATATTAATAGCTTAATCAAGCATAAAAAATGCAGGAAGAATACTTGTGTGCTATATTTGCCCGCTATTTATGATAGTATGATATAACTGGAATTCCCGGCAGTTCGTAGTACGGCATAAAGTAAAACTTTTCTTCTTTGCAGGCGCAATGTTTGGACAAGAGAGGAGAAGAAAGATGATGCAAGGCAAAGCTTCACATAATTTCATTATCGATGCCCTTATGTTTCTTACAATGATGGCGCTGGCGGGAACGGGATTTTTAAACCGCTATGTGCTTCTGAGTGGCCAGGCCGGAAGAGAGATGTACGGACAAAAGGTGGAAATGGGCATGCTGGGGATAAGCAAGCACACCTGGCAGGATATTCACCTTTATTTGAGTTTCCTCCTGCTGGGCTTTTTACTGCTCCATATCCTGCTGCACTGGCGGCAGATTGCTTCCCTTTACCGCCGGTTAATCCCGTCAGATAGGGTGCGGCAGCGTGTTTTAATTATTTTTATGGTAGTAAACATAATTCTGGTGATCTTTCCTTTTATTATTCCACCCACTGTTAATATTGGCGAGGGCTTCAGGCGGAGGTAGTTTTCGGAAGGTTGTCTTTTTAAAATCCCGGGACAGCAAGAAATGGGGTGTAATTCCGCTTAGCGGATTACACCCTTTGATCCGGACATCATTTTGGCTTGTACTGTTCCTGTTATCTAATATTTACGCATAATATCCGCGTGGTATTCCTGGAGGGATTTGATGCTTCCGTCCGTATAGTTGTTTTCTTTATAGGCCGCGATGCCCCGGGCGCTGGCCAGGGCGGCAGCCGTGGTGGTGATGTAGGGGACGCTGTACTTTATAGCCGTCTTGCGGATATAAGAGTCGTCATATTGGCTGCTTTTTCCGGATGGGGTGTTGATGACCAGGTTGATCTCCCCGTTGGTAATGCCGTCGACAATATTGGGACGGCCCTGGGCCAGCTTTCTGATCACCTGGGAGGGGATCCCGTTCTCTTTCAAAAAGCTGTGGGTACCGTCCGTCGCCAGTATTTTAAAGCCAAGTCCGGAAAACTCCCTGGCAGTATCCAGAACAAAGGGCTTGTCCTGATCGAACACGCTGATCAGGACGGTTCCGGATGCGGGCAGGGGAATCCGGGTGGCTTCCTGGGCTTTGTAATAGGCCAGGCCGAAGGAATCGGCAATACCCAGTACTTCACCGGTGGAGCGCATTTCAGGCCCCAGGATGGGGTCCACTTCCTGGAACATATTGAAGGGGAAAACCGCCTCTTTTACCCCGAAATGGGGGATTTCCCTGGAAATCAGGGTGTTCAGGGAGGATTTACCCCCTGTGGCCTCAGCCAGCATGATTTCTGTGGCAATCCTGGCCATGGAGACATTGCAGACCTTGGATACCAGGGGAACGGTTCGGGAAGCCCTGGGGTTGGCTTCCAGAACGTAAACCATGTCGTCAGCAATGGCGTACTGCATATTCATCAAGCCCACCACGTTCATTTCCCTGGCAATTTTCTTGGTATATTCAACAATGGTTTCCACATGCCTTTTGGGGATACTGATGGGCGGAATGACGCAGGCCGAGTCCCCGCTATGGATGCCGGCCAGCTCGATGTGCTCCATTACCGCCGGGACAAAGGCGTCAGTTCCGTCGGCTATGGCGTCTGCTTCCGCCTCAATGGCGTTCTTTAAAAACCTGTCTATTAGGATGGGCCTTTCCGGTGTGACTCCCACTGCGGCAGCCAGGTATTGGCGGAGCATCTCCTCATCGTAAACAACTTCCATACCGCGGCCGCCCAGGACATAGGAGGGACGGACCATTAAAGGGTAGCCAATCCGACCGGCAATTTTCAGGGCGTCTTCGATGGTGACGGCCATGCCGGATTCGGGCATGGGAATCTCAAGTTTTTCCATGATCTGGCGGAACCGGTCCCGGTCTTCGGCCAGGTCAATGGTATCCGGGGAGGTGCCGAGAATTTTCACCCCGGCTTTAGCCAGTTCCCCGGCAATGTTCAAGGGTGTTTGCCCGCCGAATTGAACGATTACACCCAGGGGTTTTTCCTTTTCGTAAATGCTCAGCACATCTTCCACCGTCAATGGCTCAAAATAAAGCTTATCAGATGTGTCATAATCGGTGGAAACCGTTTCCGGGTTGCAGTTGACAATCACGGTTTCATATCCCAGGTCGCGCAGGGCAAAGGCCGCGTGAACGCAGCAGTAGTCAAATTCGATACCCTGGCCGATCCGGTTCGGCCCTCCGCCCAGGACCATTACCTTCTGCCGGTTGCTGGACGTGGTCCGGTCCGGAGCGTTGTAGGTGGAGTAATAGTAGGAGGCGTTTTCCACCCCGCTGACCGGGATGGCTTCCCATCCTTCCCCAACCCCCAGGGCGGTTCTGCGCCGGCGAATTTTTGTTTCCGGCAGATCCAGAAGCAAACCCAGGTAACGGTCGGCAAAACCGTCCTTTTTAGCCCGGATTAGCAATTCGTCCGGAAGTTGTCCCCCTTTATGTTTGATGATCGTCTCTTCCAGCATCACCAGTTCCCGCATTTGCTGAATAAACCACGGCTTGATCTGGGTGATCTGGTTAAGATGCCGGATATCGGCGCCTTTGCGCAGGGCCTCGTACATGATAAACTGGCGTTCGCTGGACGGCACCGCCAGAAGCGTCAGCAGCTCTTCCAGGGGGAGCCGGTTGAAATCCCTGGCGAAACCCAGGCCATAGCGGTTGATTTCCAGGGATCTGATAGCCTTTTGAAATGCTTCCTTGTAGTTTTTGCCGATGCTCATAACCTCGCCCACGGCCCGCATCTGAGTACCCAGAATGTCCCGGGCGCCGTGAAACTTTTCGAAGGCCCAGCGGGCGAACTTTACCACCACGTAATCCCCTGAAGGGGTGTACTGGGCCAGGGAACCCCCCCGCCAGTAGGGAATCTCGTCCAGGGTCAGACCCGCCGCCAGCATGGAAGAAATCATAGCAATGGGGAAACCGGTGGCTTTGGAAGCCAGGGCGGAGGAGCGGGAAGTGCGGGGGTTGATTTCAATAATAATCACCCGGTCCGTTTTAGGGTCATGGGCAAACTGGATATTGGTTCCCCCTACCACGTCAATGGCCTCCACCACGGCGTAGGCATACTTTTGCAGCCGCTGCTGCAGCCCGGGGCTTATGGTCAGCATGGGGGCAGTGCAAAAGGAATCGCCGGTATGCACGCCCATGGGGTCAACGTTTTCGATATAGCAGACGGTGATCATCTGGTTTTTGGCGTCCCTTACCACTTCCAGCTCCAGTTCTTCCCAGCCCAGGACCGATTCCTCCACCAAAATTTGACCCACCAGGCTGGCGGCGATTCCACGGTTAGCAACAACCCTCAATTCTTCAACATTATAAACCAGCCCGCCGCCGGTGCCCCCCATGGTGTAAGCGGGGCGGATAACCACCGGATAGCCGAGGTTCTGAGCAATTTTTTCCGCTTCCTCAACAGTATAGGCCGGTTCGCTGCGGGGCAAATCAATTCCCAGCCGGTTCATGGTTTCTTTAAAGGCGATTCTGTCCTCCCCGCGTTCAATGGCGTCGACTTGTACGCCGATAAGTTCAACTCCGTATTTTTCTAAAACACCGGCCTTATGCAGTTCCAAACTCAAATTTAGACCCGACTGCCCGCCTAGATTCGGCAGCAGGGCGTCGGGCCGTTCCTTGGCTATGATGTTGGAAAGGCTATTTAAATTCAGCGGTTCAATGTAGGTTACGTCCGCAATTTCGGGATCCGTCATAATAGTAGCCGGATTGGAATTAACTAAAACGATCTGGTAACCCAGTTTTCGCAGGGCTTTGCAGGCCTGGGTGCCGGAATAGTCGAATTCACAGGCCTGCCCAATTACAATGGGGCCGGAACCAATTATTAATATTTTGTTGATGTCGGTTCGTTTTGGCATATTAGTCCTCCTGCTTAAAGTATGGAATCTAAAATTTCCTTCTATACAGGATTAAGGCTTTATCCAAAAGTTAATTATATCAAAAATTTTTTAATATGTAAGTTAAAAAATTATAAAATTTATCAAAAGAAAAATCGTTTAACGTAAGACTGGAATCGGCAAAAAATATCCTGAAGGTTTTTAAGGGAAGGATGAGTATAAAGGTTTGACTAAAGCAAAGAAGGATCTATAATTACACTGATATAATGGCAGCATTGACCAGGCCATATTGCCCGGGCGGGACAACGCTTTTTCCAAAAAAATTCATGTGTTTTAGGAGCGTTCCCAGTTGCCGCATACTCGCAGGGAAGGAAGTAAAAATAATGATTTTGGGGTTTGAAACGTGCCCTACGCCGCAGGCTGGAAGACCGGTTCATTGGTTTGTTTTTCACCGGGAGGAACTGCTGGTGCGCCTGGAGGGTGGTAAGGCTGTCATTCCATTTAGCGCTGACATTCCGGTTCCGGGACCTGAACTAATCCGGAAAGTCTATTTGGGCCGGTTGGACGGAAGCCCGTGTTACGCCGCTGAAGTTTCAAGCGACCGGCGCCCGTTACCTGGCACGCAGTTTTTGGGTTTAAGAAAGCTGTTCGGGGTGATGGACGAGGGCCTTTTTAAAATTGTGGGAAGGGCGAACCAGCTTCTGCATTGGGACAGCACCCACCAGTACTGCGGCAGGTGCGGTGCGCCAACGGAGTTAAAGAAGGATGAGCATGCCAGGTACTGCCCCGTTTGCGGCCTGACCGGCTATCCCCGCATTTCCCCGGCAGTAATCGGCGCTATCACCAGGGGTAAGCAAATACTGCTGGCCAGGCGGACCGGTATGCAATACTTCAGTGTAATAGCCGGGTTTGTTGAGCCGGGCGAATCACTGGAGGAGTGTCTGCGCAGGGAAGTCCGGGAAGAAGTCGGAGTGGAAATCGCGAATATCAATTATTTCGGCAGTCAGCCCTGGCCTTTCCCGCATTCCCTGATGGTCGCCTTTACCGCCAGTTACGCCGGAGGAAAAATTATCGCAGACAAAGTGGAAATCGAAGAGGCGGGGTGGTACGCGGCAGAGAATCTGCCCGGCCTGCCGCCTCACTTCAGCATTGCCAGAAAGCTCGTCCACTGGTTTGTTGAAAATTCTGCTGAATAGAGCTGTTAGCCGGAAGACAGGCCACTACTTCATGGGGATTAAGAAAAATTTTTAGGGGTATTGCTGTTCGCGGTGGTGAAAGACTACTGAGGTGCAAACCTGTCACTGTATTGTGCGCTTGCCGGGGGGGTCAAGGGGCGGAATTCCTATACTCCTTTCTTATGCTCTGGCTGGTCTGGAGCGGGGCTCGGGGGGAATTATACGGGGCCTTATATTATGCGGTAATATTTGCCTTTATCGGACTGTTAGGAGCAGTTATCGCTTATCTAATTTACAGCATGTTTATAAAAATATTTTCCAAGAAAAGAGATTCAGACATGTGAATCGAAAGGAATCATTAGGTGCGTCCCCGTGATTTCTGCTGATTCTTGATTCCAAGTGTTACCATAATGCGTTCAGGGAAATGGATAATCCCGCAAACTCCGGATGTTAGTTAATTATCCACCTGAAAATACTGATAATGGAATTACATAATAATACCCGTCAGTGGATGCTAAAAGGGCATATTACCAATGAGTGGTTTCAGGAGTAAAAAGAACTTCTTAAAACCTTTGCCGCCTAAGCCCTTTGAAATTGTTAGGCATGATTCGAATGTGATTGGGATGTCTACTCGCACTAAGGTTGGACGGAATGATCCATGTCCATGCGGTAGTGGTGAGAAATATAAAAAGTGCTGCGGCAAATGAATACAATGCCCCAAGACCCTGCCAGATCCTGGGTGCATTATTTTTGCCTGCTAAAAAGTATATGATTGGCTCGGGGCTGACGCACTATGGGGACAAATCGAGGCGGCTATTTTAAATCCTGAGCAAGAAACGCCAGTATGTAACCTTTAAAATCTTCCAGGTCGCCAAGCTTGGTTTGAATAATATTATAAACTCTTTCCGTATCTACTTCCCAGTAGACGTGTACCAGACGGTTCCGAAAACAGGCCATGTTAGTTAATACACCGGCAAAGTCATTGGGCAGGATGTTGTGTTTGCCGAGAATATTGAAAATATCCGAGTAATCTTGCGGGGCTTCAAAGTTATGGGTGGATATAATATGATTGCCAATATTCAACGTGGTTTCAATAGCCAGCTGCAAAAACCTTTCTGCGCTCCCATAGTTGCGGGGATCTCCGGAAAATTCAGCCAGGCTGAGGTGGCTGAGCTGCTTCAAAATACCAAGGTATTTGTCAAGCATCTGAAGTTGTTTTTCTATCTTCTGGAAATTAACCATTCCGTGCCGCTTCCTCTTTGATCCTTTTCAAATACTCCTCGCGGTATTCACGATAAATTGGCAGGCAGTCTATGTAATACTTTCGCACGTACTCTTCAAAATCACACTTTTTTTCGTGGTTGTTGGCAAAAAGCAGCATACCGCTGGTTGCGCTGTACTGGATAGGCAGGGGGGCTTTATTTAGGACTACCAGGTCAATATTGCCGGTTTTAAATATCCTTTGCAGTTCTCCCAGCAGGTTCATTTCGATCCTGAAGGAATCCATGTCCGCTAAATCGCCATCCATTAATATACCAATATCTACGTCGCTCAAAGGAGTTGGGTGTCCGGAAATTTGCGAACCAAAAGCGTAGGCGGCGATGACTTTGGGAAAACTTCCCGACAACTCTGCAAGTTGAGGGAGCAGTTTTTCAATTTGGATATTTAAAGGTTTTTGAATTAACATAATTCGCTCACCACCCGATAATGATATTTTGAGTATAACAAACAATAGATCAATTATCAAATATTTTCCAAACAGTTTAAAAAGGAGTCAGGCTTGAATAATTTACTTATTTTGAAGTGATTCCAGGGATTTAAACGGAGACGCGGCGTTCGTAAAGAAGTAACGTTTGTTACTTCAGAAGAACCGTCTTGACACGGTCCGGAGGAAAACGCCATGAATGAAGTTTGGTTGAAGTGCGCGGTAATTAGTGAAAATACGGTCGGGGCTTCATGCGGTATAATGGTGAATGGGGCTTGGCCATTTCTATATTGAAGCAGGCGGAATAAAAGTCTTATTTGACGCGGGTGAAAGCGGTGTTCTGCCAAACAATGCGGATATGTTCCAGTTATAACCTATGTTCAAGAAAGCATTGCGCCTGAAATGATGGGCAAGGTTTTTTTCCTTTTGATGACAGCCATGACTCTTTCCATGCCGATAGGATTGCTTGTTGCGGATCCGGTTGTTGAAGTTATAGGTGAAAATGCATGGTTTTTCTGGTCGGGTGTTGCGCTGATAGCAGACGCTATTTTCTTCCGCCTTCTGACACGGCGCTATGACAAAGTAACAATGAGACCGTAAGTGGATTTATGGTACTGTTAAGCAAGTTGCATAGTATAAACTTTATTTCCAAACTCTGGAGGCAGTCGGAGGCTGTAACATGGAAAACCAACAGTTCCCGAAAAAAAAGGATAAGGTCAAACTGCAAATAAACGGGCTTACCCACGCCGGCGAGGGCGTGGGGCGGCACAACGGGATGGCCGTATTCGTCCCCGGCACAGCGCCGGGGGATACGGTCCTGGTTGAGATCACGGATACAAAACGGAACTACGCCCGTGGAAGGTTGCTGGAAATACTGGAGCAGTCTCCAAGTAGGCGCCGGCCCGAATGTACCAGCTACGGCGCCTGCGGCGGCTGCCGGCTGCAGCATGTTGATTACGCCGAGCAGCTGAGGCTGAAAACAACGCTGGTCAGGGACAGCCTGGCCCGCCTGGCCGGTCTGGACGATGTTAAGATCTGCGAAACAATTGGCATGGATTACCCCTGGCACTACCGCAACAAGGCCAGTTTCCACGTACAGGAGTGTGGCGGTGGTTATGAGCTTGGCTACTACGAGGAGGGATCCCGCACCCTGGCCGGTTTTTTCAAGGAAGGCGAAAGTGCAGGTGCGGGCTGCCTGCTGGTGGACAGGGATTTAAACGGGGTTGCGGCGTTCGCAAAGAAACTGCTTAATAAATACGGCGGTTCCGCAGGCGCCAGGAAGAGCCGGTTTTTTCGCCATGTCGTCCTGCGCAAAGCTTTTGCAGGCGGTGAAATAATGGCCGTGCTGGTGACCAGGAGCGGGCTATGGCCGGAGGGTAAAAATTTTGCCGGTGAGCTCATGTCCGGTTATCCCGGGCTTGCCTCCGTGGTGCGCAATATCAATAACAACACCTCCGGGGCAGTTTTAGGAAGGCAAAACCACACCCTGGCCGGTCGGGATTGCATAGTGGACCATTTGGGTGTGCTTAAACTCCGGATTTCACCTTCTTCCTTCTACCAGGTAAACCCGGTCCAGACCCTGGTATTGTATGAAAAAGTGCTGGCTTACGCGGGGTTGACCGGGGCGGAGACGGTGGTGGACGCCTTCAGTGGTGTCGGCGCAATCGCCCTGTTTTTGGCCGGGCTGGCCAAAAAAGTGTACGGCCTGGAGGTGGTTTCCCAGGCGGTGGAGGACGCCCGCCGGAATGCGGATTTGAATAAAATAGGCAATGTTGAATTTCATACGGGAGAAGTAGAAAAGCTCCTTCCGGAACTCGCCGCCTTGGGACTGCGCCCGGACGTGGTGGTGCTGGACCCGCCCCGGGCCGGCTGCGGCCGGGAAGCCCTGGATGCGGTAGTGGAAATGGGGGCGCCGCGGGTGATCTATGTCTCTTGCGACCCCGGCACCCTGGCCAGGGACCTTGGATATATTACCGGCAGTGGTTACCAGACGCTGGAGGCACAGCCGGTGGACATGTTCCCCTGGACACGGCATGTTGAGACGGTAGTATTGATAACAAGGGTGGATTGACTAGTGTTCGAAAAACCCTTATATATCAAGGCTTTTGGCACATATGGGTATGAAACCCATTATGTAAAATCGTAAAAATATCGCTCCGTGGGAACAAGTCCATAAAGGCAGTTTTTAATAGTCAAGTGTTCAGGTTAGATGCCGGTGCTTGCTGACAGAGCAGGTTAGATGTCAGCGTTCGCCAGTGGTCAGGTTAGATGTTTTTTCGGATATTTTTGAGGTTGTGTGGTCAGGTTGGATGTTAGGTCGTCGCAGCCTTGTATTTCAATGTAAAATTGGAGTTATTTAGGAGGGAGCCATGCAATTTGACAGTATTGAACGAAATGGAATAAGAATTGCCATTGTTGTCGGCGAAGAAAAGGTGATTACGGATACACAATCCGCATTAGATTTGCTGGCAACGGCGTACTACGAAACCGGTTCGAATAGAATTGTTCTTAGTAAAGAAAATATTCTTGATTCCTTCTTTATCCTGAGTACGGGACTAGCCGGCGAAGTCTTACAAAAGTTTGTTAACTATCATACTAAAGTTGCAATATATGGCGATTACACAAAGTATACGAGTAAACCGCTAAAGGACTTCATCTATGAATCGAACAGGGGAAGTAATATTTTTTTCCTGCCGACGAAAGAGGAAGCGATAGACCGGCTTCTTCTAGGAATTTAGGCCCGCTCCCTTCTTTCTCTGACTTGAAACATCGTGGCCCACAATGCTATACTAACAATATCATTGGAAAAACGGGGACGTATAACTATGTACTCAGTTCGTTTGCGATAAGCCCACAACGAAAAAGCGGTGATTTAACCGTCCACAGTGGCGGGCTTTTTGTTGTGCTTATCCTTATGAACTGACAGCGACGGAAGAGGCGATGTGTATCCAGGTTGCCCTTTTCCTCGTGCTATTGTTCTTGATGGGCAGACCGAAGTCCGACGGGCGGACGGGGGTCTGCTTTTTGTATGCTCAATAACCAAGGATAAATCCCCATAAAAGGAGTAATTGTGATGGCTAAACAAATTGCAAACTGGAAGCGGTCCTTTTTTACGATCTGGACGGGACAGGCCTTTTCGCTAATCACCAGCGCTGTCCTGCAGATGGCCATTGTTTGGTATCTCACGGAGAAAACGGGATCGGCCATGGTGTTGGCTATGGCCACGCTGGTCGCCTTCCTGCCCCAGGCCGTCTTTGGCCCGATGATTGGGGTGTATATTGACCGCCACAGCCGCAAAATGATCATGATTGGTGCTGATCTGGCAATTGCTGCGGCGGGTACGGCCCTGGCGCTAGTGGCCTTTTATATGGAACTGCCGGTATGGGTGATCATGGTCGTGCTGTTCATCCGCAGCATCGGGACGGCGTTTCACTTCCCGGCCCTTAACGCAGTTACCCCGCTGTTGGTGCCCAAGGAACACCTGACTAGATGCGCGGGGTATACGCAGTCGATTCAATCAGTCAGTTTCATTATTAGCCCGGCCCTCGCCGCTCTCCTGTATTCCATCTGGGATCTGAACGCGGTGATTGCCGTTGACGTGGTCGGCGCTTTGGTGGCCTGTATCGCCGTTGGCTTGGTGGCGATCCCAAAACCGGAAGCCGGCGGGCAAGCCGAGCGGGGAAGCGCCTTTCGGGAAATGAAAGAGGGGTATTTGGCGCTGCGCACCGACCAGGGCCTGTTTGCGCTTCTTTGGATCGGGGTTCTATTTGTGTTGATTTTCATGCCGATCAGCGCCTTATTCCCGCTGATGAGCCTGCAGTATTTCGGCGGCACCGTGGCGCATGCTTCAGTGGTGGAAATCGCTTTTTCGGTCGGCATGCTGTTAGGCGGGTTGCTGCTGGGAGTGTGGGGCGGTTTTAAGAACCGGGCCCTTACCTTGGCTACGGCCATTCTGCTGATCGGGTTGGGCCTTACGGTTTCCGGTCTGTTATCGGTGACTATGTTCGCGGGCTTTGTGGTCTGCAGCGCCGTCATGGGTTTTGCGGGCCCCTTTTACAGCGGCGTTCAGATGGCGCTTTATCAGGAAAGAATAAAACCGGAATATTTGGGGCGGGTGTTTTCACTGCACGGAAGCGTGGTGTCGCTCGCAATGCCGCTGGGGCTGTTGTTTTGCGGTGTCTTTGCGGATCAGATCGGTGTCAGCCGCTGGTTCCTGTTGTCCGGGGTCATGATGCTGGGTGTTGCCGCCCTGTGCCTGTTGGTACCTGCGGTGCGAATGCTGGACCGGGCGGAGACTGCCGCCTCCCCGGAGAGTGCGGACCTATGCTGACCCGGCTCCTTCAATAATACGAATAATTTTAATATTAATCGACTATACTGTGCACGGATTGTCGGATGGATAAACGCATCCTTTGATAAAATTGACGGCGAAAGGAGGTTGTTCGGTGGATTCGTTAAGTAGAATGAATAATGCATTGGCCTACATTGAGGAGCACTTGACCGAGGAGATTGATTATAGCAATATTTCCAAAATCGCCTACTGCTCGGAGTATCATTTCAAGCGGATGTTTTCTTTTTTGTCCGGCATAAGTTTGTCAGAATATATTCGGCGAAGAAGACTAACGCTAGCCGCGCTTGACTTGAAAGATAGGAGCCTGAGGATCATCGATGTAGCCGTCAAATACGGTTATGGTTCGGCAGATTCATTTTCCCGTGCTTTTCATTCCTTGCATGGCATTCTTCCGTCCGAAGCAAGGGGCAGGAATACGCTACTAAAGGCTTATCCCCGAATGACCTTCCAATTGTCAATTAAGGGAGGCAGCGAAATGAACTATCGTATTGTAGAAAAAGAGCCGTTTAAGCTAGTAGGATTTAAGAAGAGAGTTCCAATTATTTTTGAAGGTGTCAATCAAGAGATTGTCAAAATGACTGAATTATTGACCCCGGATATTGTTAAGAGATTAAAATCGATCTCCGATGTAGAGCCAAAAGGGATCATCAGTGCTTCCACCAATTTTTCAGAAGGTAGAATGGAAGAGAAAGGTGAACTGGATCATTACATCGGGGTCGCGACATCAGGTGATAAAGCAACAGAATTTGATGAATTAGAAATCGGGGCCGGTACCTGGGCAGTTTTCGAATCCATTGGACAATTCCCGGAAACGCTGCAAAACGTCTGGGGGAGGATATACTCTGAATGGTTTCCATCTTCAGGATATGAGGCAGCTGAAGGTCCTGAAATTTTGTGGAACGAGAGTCCGGACACTGGAAATCCGAAGTATCGAAGCGAAATCTGGATTCCAGTAAAAAAGAAATAACATCGGAGGGTTGATTATGCCAGACTTCACATCTGAAGAGTTGAGCGAAGCGCATCGTGCATTGCTGTCCACGCTCCACAAGTGCGAGAAAATGGATGCTGCGAAATTAGGCAAGTCACAGCAGACTCTTCTCGAACGGCGAATCGCCGCCCTGAAGGTTGCACTGACACTAATTGAGCAGCAACAAGGCCAAAAAGAGCGGGGAGAGAAAACGCTATGAAACCGCGAATATTTACGACTGCTTTTTCAAAAGTATACCCGTTACTCGTCCAAAAAGCGGAGAAAAAGGGTCGCGAAAAAGAAGAAGTTGACCTGGTCATTTGTTGGCTGACTGGATATGACGAGCATGGATTGCAGGCCCAAATCGATAAAGGGGTTGACATTGAAACGTTCTTTGCCGAATCCCCGCAAATCAATCCAAACACCCATAAAATCACCGGAGTAGTCTGCGGCGTTCGCGTCGAAGAAATCGAAGACCCGATAATGCAGAAAATCCGTTGGCTTGACAAGCTGGTGGACGAATTGGCAAAAGGCAAGTCAATGGAGAAGATTCTGAGGAGTTGAGTTTTTGCGTTACTCAAGCCAAAAGAAGGCACCCTACGATCATGAATTTAGCAGAGTGCCTTTTATCTTCTTACCCGTATTCATCCACATCCACCGTCAAGCCAGACTTGAATTCCACGGTAAATTTGTCTTCGTAGACGGTGACTTTTTCAATCAGCCGCCGGACAAGCTGCTCGTCATATTCGGCGAGGGCGGTGGATTGCTTTTTTAGGAATGTGCTCATATCAGCAATGCGCTTTTTAAGTTCATCACGGTTGACGTTTTCAACCTGCAATTTTTGCTTCTGGTCACGCAGGCGGTGGATCTCATCACCGACTTTATCATAATCCGCATTGGAAGTGGCCAGCTTCAATAGTTCCGTTTGAAGTTCTTCCAGCCGCTTATCAATATCGGCTAAGGTCCGGTCATTTTCACGGGTTAGAACAGTTGCGATGTTCTCCTTTAGTATGAATAGGAAAGCGTCCCTTCCCCTCAGGGTATTATTGATGGCGGTGACCAGTACCTGCTCGATGGTGCTTTCAAGCACCGTGCGGGCATCGCAGAAAAGGCCAGTGTTCTCCAGTCTGCTTACGCAGCGCCAGACGATGGATTTCTTGCCTCGGTTGTTCCAGTGAACCCTGCGGAAAACCTCGCCGCAGTTGCCGCAGATAACAATCTGAGCGAAGCAGTGGTTGCTGCTAAAGGTTCGGCTCTTTCCGTTTGGGCTGGTGTGCACAATACGACGGCGGACAAGCTCCTCCTGCACCTGCATGAAGATTTCACGCGGAATAATGGCTTCATGGCTGTTTTCTACATAATATTGCGGAACGATACCGTTATTCTTGACTCGCTTTTTTGTGAGAAAATCTACGGTATATGTTTTCTGTAAAAGAGCGTCGCCGATGTACTTTTCGTTTCGCAGGATCTGATTTATGTTGCTTGTATGCCAGCGTTCCCTGCCGGCACCGTTTAGGATACCGTCCGCTTCCAAACCACGAGCTATTTTCAACATACTGGCACCCTCAAGGTATTCCCGGTAGATGCGTTTGATGATTTCAGCTTCTTCGGGAACAACCACCAGACGCTTGTTTTCATCCTTGGTATAGCCGAGAAACCGAGCGCAGTTGACTTGAATTTCACCCTGTTGGTAGCGATATTGTAACCCCAGTTTTACGTTTTGGCTTAGTGACTGGCTTTCCTGTTGGGCAAGGGATGCCATAATCGTGAGCAGAACTTCGCCCTTAGAATCCATAGTGTTAATATTTTCCTTTTCAAAATAAACGGGAATGTTTTTCTCCTTGAGCTGACGGATATATTTCAAACAGTCCAGTGTGTTTCGGGCAAATCGGCTGATGGACTTTGTAATAATCATATCGATATTACCAGCCATACACTCGTCAATCATGCGGTTGAATTCCTCACGCTTTTTGGTGTTGGTACCGGAAATGCCGTCGTCTGCAAATATTCCCGCCAGCACCCAGTCAGGATGCCCTTGTATATAGGCAGTGTAGTGTTCAATCTGTGTTTCATAACTGGTAGCCTGCTCGTCACTGTCCGTGGAAACACGGCAATAGGCAGCAACACGGAGTTTAGGCTTTTCTTCGTCCTCACTCTTTCGAACATGCTTCCTTGCCGGAATCACGGTGACGCTTTTACTTACTGCCATTCTTGTTCACCTCCGTTTCGATTAAACTGTAGGCGTATTCCGCCTGTGCGAAGGGGTCGTCAAATTCTTCTCTTCCTTCTATTACGTGAAAGGCAGTAGGATAGACGACCGTTGTTTCTTCTTGTGGTTCATAGATACGACCGAGTTTCTCAGCCCGCCTGATACGCTCCGCTTCGGCGGCTGTAAACGTGTCCGGGTCGATTATGGCGGGATAATAGTCGTCGCCAAGATAACGCGTATTGCGAAGCATTCTGCCGATACCGGCGTGAAAGGCTTTGATGCCTGCCTTCTTTGCAGCTGTTGCTAACGAATCTCCGGACAAATAGGACTCAAACAAGATTTTTATCTGCTCGGCTGCTTCGATATCAATAACAGCCTTTCCGTTTTTAATACGGTAGCCAAATGGTGTGTGGCTCATTTATCTCACCAACCTTTCTTTCAGCGTAATGCCGCATTTTAGCTCAAACCCAATCTCTGCTCGGGAATACACAACAACCCGCTCCACAAAGCGTTTAAAAATATCTCCGTCAAAGCCCTTCATTATCGATGCCTTGGTGGCATATTGCAATAGGGCACTGACCTCACTTAAGTTTTGGAAATCGTTATTTAAGAATCGGGTTAAGGATTCCTTTTGACGGCGTAGCCTTTCGGCATCCTGCAGCAGCTCATTGTTGCTCTTATTGTAAACGGCAGGCTCAAGATAACCTTTGGTCATCAGCCCAACCAGTACATTTCGCTGTTCCGCGTTTTCTTCGAGTCTCTTATCAAGCTCCCGAATGTTTATTAAGCTGTCATCTGATTTCATCCCTCGCAGGCTGATTAGCAGCGGCTTGAGGACAAATTCATGTCCGAAAATAAGCTTGTTCATCATGGTAACAAACACATATTCAAAATCTGACTCTGGTACATATTTCATAGAGCATTTTTCGATGTCTGCGATATGAATGGAGCAGCACCAAGCAATTCTATGCCTGCCGCTTGAATGGATTCTGCGCTTAAATGTACCTCCGCACTGACCGCAGATGATTTTGCCCGAAAAGGGGTAACGGTTCTGATACTTTTGGTTCTGCCTTTCCAATCCCTTTTCTTTACCACGCTGTTCAATAATATCCTGAGCAACTTCAAAATCTTCATGACTGATAATCGCTTCATGATGGTTTTTAATCAGATAACGATCCTTCTCACCCCTGTTGTTATGCCGATTGAAATGGACATCGGTATAGGTTTTCTGAAAAATGGCGTCCCCTGTGTATTTTTCATTGCTGACCATTCCACGGATGGTTGTTGCTGTCCAACGACCGCCTTTTTTGGTTGGTACTTTTCGGTTGTTCAACTCGTCGGCAATTTTGTGAGTGCTTTTACCAGATAGAATTGAAGCGAAAATATAGCGAACAATTTCTGCTTGTGACTCGTTGACGACCATCTCCCCATCCACGTTATCGTAGCCATAGGGCGGATAGGATATCTTGTACGTGCCACTTTGAAAGCGACGGTGTATCGACCACTTGTTGTTTTCAGCGATGGAAACCGATTCACTTTCGGCCAGTCCACTTAGGATTGACAGCATGAGTTCGCTTTCCATTGACCCTGTGTTAATATTTTCCTTCTCGAAATAAATAAAAATGCCGAGGTCAAGCAGTTTTCTAACCAGTTCAAGGCAGTCGGTAGTGTTACGGGCGAATCTGCTAATAGACTTTGTTACAATGAAGTCTATTTTCTTGTTTTCACAGTCGGCAATCATCCGAAGCAACTCAGGCCGTTTTTCTTTTTTTGTACCTGTGACACCTTCGTCATAATAAAGCCCAGCGAACTCCCATTCAAGGTTTGCATTGATGTAGGATTCATAATGCTTTATCTGGGTTGCAAGGCTGACCAATTGATCATCCCTATCGGTAGAAACACGGCAGTAGGCCGCTACCCGCAGCTTGGGACATTCAGTGAAATCAGTTGTATTTTCCGCGATTTTTGTTACCTTTTTCAGTTCCTCACCTCCTTGTTAGTGTGACATATTACCTCTGGACCCAAGTAATATCAACGATTTCTGGGCATTATCTGTGCCAGAGCAGGAGAGAAAGATTGGCGGTTAAGCGCGGTTATCTTGTTGAATTCTGACAAGGAAATAAGCCCACAGTCCAGCATGGATTTCAGCACTTGCTGTGCCTTCACATAGTCCGCTTCCCGCTGTAACTGTTCTTCTGGAATAGGATTCTTTTTATCAGCAATGTTGTCGCATAGGGGTGTAATCCGTTGTTCCTGCATACTCAATTTGTTTTCCTCCGTTTCGGAGGGGAAATAAAAAGCGCCCCTCTACCGTCTACAGACAGGAGAGGGGCGTTTGCGTACCGCCGTAAGCGGCTCATTCAGTTTTGATGAAAGCATCCGTAAACCCTGCCGCCTTGATCCTTTCGAGCATGGCATCCGCGTTTGCTTTAACCGAATACGCGCCGACTTGGACGCGATAGAGTTTCTTCGGCTCGGTCGGGACGGGTGCTGGAGGTTTTGACGTTTCGCTTGCCGTGAGCAGCCTTTTGACTTCTGTGCGAAAAATATCCATCGACTTGCCATGCTTGGGAAACCAGTGCATCACATCACTATGGTTGCTGGCAATGCCCAGCTGATACCCCTCGCTGTGACAGATGACGCTCTTCTCGGTCAGTCCGTACTGCTTGCAGAGGTAGGCGCACAGTTCGGCGGCTTCCTGGTACACCTTGTTGAAATATGCTGCATCGTTCAGTCCGTCCTCGCAGATTTCAAAGCCTATATGGGTGTCGTTGGCTTTGCCGCCAGCATGCCAGCCGCGATGGTTCCAGGGTAAAGTCTGATAGGCAGCAATGCTCCCATCAGCCAGCTTGCCGATAAAGCCGTGGGCGCAGACTGACCGCCCCTCCGGCAAATTTTGATTCCAGTGATTGCCATACTGGTTTTTGCCAAGAAGCCCGTCGTCTGGTCCCACATAGCGTTTCAGCCATGGGTTGTTGGCGCCCGTAGAATGTATCATAATGCCCTTGGGGGTTATAGTTCTGCCCGCCTTGTAGCAGGCGTTGTTAGTAAAGATCAGTTTGCGCAGGTTCATCTGTCGCCCTCCTTGTCCTGCAGCTGCGCCAGTGCCTGCTTAAGGGCATTAGGCACCGGCAGCCCTATGGCGGCGGTGTTTTCCAGCAGGGATACTCCCTCATTAGCGATGTAGAAAAAGATAACCGCGGTACGAAGGGGCGCTGCCGCACCTCCTAAAAGGTGGGTGTCAACTACATGGGCGGCGCCTACGATAAAGAAAATCAAAACCTTCCTCATAATGCCTAAAGCCCCCACCTGGCTGGAAAGGCGCTTCTCCGCCACCGCCCGCATAAACCCGGTCAGGTAGTCTAAGACCACAAAAGCCACCAGAGCGAATACAAACCCATCCCAGCCTCCTAAAAACCAGCCTGTAAAACCGCCTAAAGCGGCCGCGGCGATTTGTACCATATCCCATATATCTTTCATTGCAATTCCTCCCATCCGTATACCCCCGGCGCGTAGCTGGTGCTTTCCACTACGCAGACCCAGAGCTTCCCTTCATAAGTCACTTTGTCGCCGAGATGATAAGCGTCATGCGCTCCGCTAGGCTGTTTCCATTCCGGGAAAACCCCGCCCTCGGCCACAGGCAAAAATAAAGCCGGAACCATGTCCGGCGGCCAGTCTGCCTGAGAAATATGCTCTTGGATGATTTTGTACACCTGCCCTTGCCAGGTTACCAGCTGGCCTTTTACCATCCTCTTATTAGGTGCCCACTGGGAGCCGTCGGCGGTTTCTTTGATCAGCCCCCGGTTTGCCGCCAGGATAGCAGTATCCGGGGATAAAACGGCTTCAAAAGCGCCCGGCATAAGCAAGCCGCAAAGCAAGGTCAGAATTAAATCAACCTTCTCTTCCAGGCTGAATATATAAGGCGGGAAACCCGCCGCCAGAACCTCGTCCCTTTCATCGGCCCACAGCCCGGTTTCCCGATCAAAGCGCTGGCCTGCATACTTGCCGCTTAAAACCTCCGCCATGGCTACTTTTACCGCCAGTTCCGGCGAAGGCGCTTCTTTGGCGTACATAATACAGTAGCCGTCCTCATTTAAAATCGCGTACATAATTTCACTCCCTTAATCAGTCCAGACTCCATCCAGCATGATGATGTCGCTGGAGGCGTAGGAATTGTAGTGTAAATAATAGGCATAGTAGGGGGAATCGTTGGTGTAATTTGTATAGGGAATCACTCCCCGCCAGACAAAACGCATCTTCGGGTCCACCCAGAAATAGTGCTGCGCCCAGTAAGAGGCCCCATAGCGGGCTTCGTCGCCGGGGTTGGTGGTGGAAAGCAGTGCGGAATGTACCGGCAAAGCCTGGCGGATAACCCCGCCTGACACATCCATGACCCGCAGCAGGTTGTAGACACCATATGGCGATGAGGTACTGCGGTAAAGCTGGCTGGAAAAAAGCCAGTTGCCGTCCGCCGACAGTTCATAATTAATGTCACGGTAACTTAATCCGCCGCCGTATTCCGTCGAGGAATAGGAAAGACGCCAGATTTGGTTGTTGTGTTCTGTCGCGTCAAAAGCGAAGCGCTGTCCTGACTCGTCGAATTTCAGAATTACCGGTTCATAGTAATTGGTGGACTGCCGCAGGAACATAAGCAGGGTGTTGCCGTCACGGCTTAATTGCAGCCCTTCCCGGTGGCCGTAGCATAAAATGCCTAAACTATATAGGGAGAGGTAATCCACCCCCGCTGAGGCATAAACCCCGCCCGGCTGCAGCCGGTAAACATCTACCGCCGGGGTGGCGGCCGTATTTTGGTTATAGCCCAGGGCAAAAGTAGCGCCGTCAAAACTGGCGGCGGTGATATACACTGCCCGGCCCACGCTAACACCGATTTCAGCCAAGCTTTGCCGGGTATAGGCACTGCGGTCGGCATTGGTCATATAGACCGTCAAATAAGGAGCGGCAGTGTGGGACACCAATATCATCCTGCCATCGCCGCTTAGGCAAAGGGCGCTGGCATTGGCGTCCGGCTGAGCGTCAACCGTTGCGGCTGTATAGGCGGTATTGGAACCGCTGTTTCGTTTGAGCACCGTCAGCCGGTTGGCCTCGTTGCTGGTGGCGACGCAGACAATATCACCATCTGCCGACATATCCATGGCGGTATAGGATATATCTGAAGGCAGCCCAGTAAAGGAGATTGCCGTTCTGGTGCTTTGTGTCAAAAACGTACCCCCGTTATAAGCCCCGGCCAAGCGCCACATGGAATAACTGGCGCTGGCGCCGTCGGTATAGAGGTACACGAAGGTATCCATGGCATCATTGATTTTAAGCTTAAAAGTGTTGATGTTGCCCCAGCCTATGTTATTGGCATAGTGGCTGGTTAAGAAAATATTGCTGTTATTGTATTGGCTCCTGACGGTGGGGAAATACAAAGCGGCGGTATTGGGAAAATTAACCCCCGCGCAATAAGTGGCCGCGTTTGCCAACCGCCTGCGCATCCGCCTTAATTGCTCTTTATCCGCTTCGGCAGCGAGCATTCCCTCTAACCCCTCAATTTGCCGGTTTAAGGCTTTAAACTCAGGATCATTGGGAACCCGGTCATTTAAGAATTTTTTGATGTCGGCTTCAATCATACAGCCCCTGCACCTCCTTCATAATACTTCCGTCGGCCGCGTAAGTTGTAGTTTCAATAGTGTGGCGCTGGATAGTCGCTCCATCCGCCTGGTAGACCGTTTCCTCATAAACCACTGAACCGTCTGCCGGGTAGGTGGTAACCCCGGTAGCTACTAGAGTATCGCCAGCCGTTTTTTTGATAGTAGTGACGATGCTGCCGTCGGCTGGGTACTCAGTCAGATAATAATTCCCCGGTAAACGAGCTGTGTTCCAGAAGTCAAAACCGGCAGCGGTCGCCAGGCTACTTTGTGCCCCGTCCATAAAGGTTTCAAACTGTGCCTCTTGACTGTCCATCTGTCCCTGCCAGTTATTATCCCGGTCATTTTGGGCATCGGTAAAAGCAGCCCCAATTTGGGCCATAAAGGCGTCAAACTGAGCTTGCCAGGCGGATGAGTCCAGTCCCAGCACCGAGTGCATCAGTCCACATACCTCTTGGATAAAACGCTCGTCGGTAATATCCTGTTCATAGACTTGCAAAGCCCCGGCTTTCACATAGATACGCGCTAAAGACAGCTCATAGATGTTTTCGTTCCTTGTCAAAGCAGGCGGCACCGGGCTGGCGGAGGCTTCTCCGGTTAAGACCAGGGGAATGATGGCCCGGTTCTGGATGGTCCGATCCAGGCGCAGGATTAAACGGTCTATTCTGTTCAGGCTGGGGTTGGCGTCAGGGACGGGTACACTGTAGTATCTGCCCGTGTAATCTTCATCCAGATAAAAGATATATCCCTGAATTGAGGCAATGCCGGTATCTATCTTAACGTTAGCGCCTCCATCAGCGCTGACCTGCAGGCAAGCCCCGCCATTGCGGACGCCGTCGGAAACGAAAGAGCGTATATACCTGGCCCAGTCTTCTGCCAATAGGACACGTTCGTCATCTTCAGTTGAGTCAAAATGTCCGTACCAGATTTGTGCCATTAGAGGATCACCTCCTTTTTTAAAGATGTGGTAAATATATTGGGCAGCTTCTCCCCAAAGCGGATTTCCGTCTTGTGTCCGGACTGCCTTTCCCAGATTTCAACCGCAGAGGTAACCCTGGCACTGATATCCAGTCCCAGCCGGGAGATATACAAGGTCACCAGGTCGCCTAAAAAGTAATCCTGACCGAAGATGTAGGCCTTGGGCAAAGCGGAAGCCTCCACGTTTTTAGCCGCCGCCATCTCAGCGAGCTTTTGCCGCCCCAGGGCCTGCAGTTCCGCCGTATTCTTGGCGTTGGAGCAGTCAATAAAGGTTTCAAAGCGCAAAAGGCCGGATATATCACCGTCTAGTACAATTACCGGCCGGTTTTCGTCCTTGCCGTCACCCCCGGCATAGGCGGTGGTGCGGTAATTACTGTAATCTTCCGTGTAGGTGTAGTCAGCCAGGTTCTGGTACTCCATGTTAAAGGACACGGGGGAGACTATATCCTGGTTTTTGCTGCGGTCAGTGCCGAGAACAGTCTCAAAGGCAAGCTGCTTCGCTCCGGCGTGAGCCGTTACCGCAAAACCCATTCCGGCGTATTTGCCGATATCGCTTAACTCGTCTAGAAGGATGGAGTAACGCGCCTGCCAAGAAAAGGACTGACCTCGGTTCTGGTTTGCCTCTATCCTCAGCAGGGGAAAAGCGCGGGCAGGGTCATAAGGCTCCATTGCCTGCAGGCTGACGTAATGTTTCATAACCGCTTCCGCGCTGCCCGTCACTTTATCCCAACCCAAGGCCGTGAGATCCTGAGCCTGGGTAGGGGGCACGATTACCCGCTGTTTTAATATTCCGGCGCAAGATTCGCCCCAGATGGCAAACTCGGCTTGGCCCCGGCTCTCGATGACCGAAAAGCTGCGGATGATTCCCGACCAAGCGGGATCTCCGTTTATGATGATAAAATTGCCGGGGGTGGCCAGTTCTATCGCCCCGGATTTCTCAGGGCGCACATGAATTTCAAAAGCTCCCGCCCCGTAGAGTTCTCGCTCAAAACGCGCCGACTCGGCGGTGGCGCATACTCCAATCCAGTTAAGCTCTGGGTCGTAAACCCGGATTTCACAAATATCTGCCATACCTACACCCCCACATATCTTTTGTAAAAGCCAATCACCAGCCGCACCGCCGTGTTCTCATCGTCAGACTCAAAAGTCAGGCGGTTTACCCCCGGTACCAGCTTGAACAAGGAGGAGTCGTGGGTAATGTAGCCGTAAGCGTTTTGCTTTACTTTCTGGTTGGTTTCCGGATCGGTGGTAATCAGGCTGACTTCCAGGTATTCCGGGTCAGTGTTGATGTAGAGCTTATCGCCGGGGTTAACCTGGTGCGCCAGTTTAATAAACTCCCCGGTAGTCTGGTTAATTATCTCCGGGTTTAAAGAACCTCCGTCCATGGTAAGCTCTAGCGGGGTATCCGCGTCCGAGTCGTTGTTGATGATGGCCTGGTAGCCCATAACTCCAAAACGATTCGGGGTTTTAATCGGGAAAGACATCCCGCCCCACATGTAAGCCAGTAAGGCCACGCTTTTTTCCGCCGCCGTCCAAAAAGGCGAAGGACACTCAAATGAAACCGTTAGGGTCTGGGAGTTGCCTACCCGGTCTCTGAAAGCTATGTCTGTCACAAAGGCGCCGGTTTTAAATACACCATAGTTATTTTCGTAAAGAATCCAGCCGGGACCCAGCAAGGGGTTGCAAACTGCGTTTATCCGCTTGCGGGCAGAGTAAAACGCCTTAAAACCCTCACGGCTGTATATATGCCCGGTCAGGCGCACTTCGCGGGATTCCAGCAAGGTGGAGTGCAGTGTATAACCGTTCTGCCCGACGGTCTGGGTCTGTATGGGCGTAACCGGGGGCAAGCCGGTGCCGTCTATCTTCCAAAAAAGATAGGGAGTCACTGTATCAAAGGAAACCGATAGGCCCCTTGAATTCGTAAATACCAGCTTCTGCACAGCCTTCCTCCTTTCTAAGTGGCATACCGCAGCATCTGCTCCGCTGCCCGGCGGCTGGCTTTAGCGATATCCGCTGGGCTGGCGGTGGGAGTGTAAAAGTTTAGAGTGTTGTTGATCACAGCGCTGCCTGGTGTGTCTGGGGAATATCTGCCGAAGTTTGATGAAGCCAGTTCAGAAGGAGCTGCTGCTGGCGGCATCATACCTTCCAATCCAGACTTAAGACCACCCACTGCAATCGTAAAATCCGTCCCCTTGCTCAGTTCCTCCATGGCAGCCAGAGTATCGCTGACCAGACGATGAGCTGCTATGACCGCGTCTTTGCTGTTTTGGCTTATTCCTTCCGCCAAACCTAATACCAGGTTTTTGCCGACCAAGTCCCGCATGACGACTGATGGCGAGCTAATCCCTAAAGCGCTGGTTATGGAGTCAATGATGGATTTAGCAAAGTTTCTCACTTTGTCCGCCAGCCAGCCACCCATCTGGCTGACCCCTTCCCAGATACCCTCGACGATAAACTTGCCTACCTCCACAATACGGTCGATGCCCTGGCGAAAGTCGTTCACTATGGCGGTAATGATCGGGGGTACGGCTTTAACTATGGCAGCTATGATGGCAGGCAGGTTCTGAATCAAAGAAACAAAGAGGACAAAACCAGCCTCAATTATCATCCCGGTGCTTTCCGGGTCTATGATGGCGGTAACCAGCGCTTCGACAATCTGGGGTATGGCTGCCACAACAGCTATGATGATTTCCGGCAGTCCTTTGACCAAGGCCGCTAAAAGCTGGATGCCCGCCTGGATAATCTGCGGCACAGCCCCGATGATGAAATCAACCAGAGCATTAATTATGGCGGGCAATGCGGCAATTAACTGCGGTATCGCGTCCACCAGCCCCTGCGCCAGGCCCAGGATAAGCTGCAAAGCCGCGCCCAGCAGCATGGGCAGATTGTCTGCCAAGCCTTGGACAATCGTTGCGACAGCGTTTACGGCGGCGGGGATTAACTCCGGCAAAGCCTGACCGATGCCCTCCACAAGGGCAGACACCAGCTGCACTGCCGCTTCGATGAGCAATGGAAGGTTATCAATCAAGGCCCCGACAATCGTCATTACGGCACCAACAGCCGCCGGGATTAGTTGCGGCAAAAGATTCAGGACGGTTTCCAGCACTTGCGAGAACAGTTCCGTAACTGTACTCAGGAGCGTGGGCAGCAGATCACCCACCGCCTGCAATATGGAACCAACCGCCGGGGGCAGCGCAGCTACGATGTTCTCCAAAACCGGTACAATGTTAGTAACGACAGCCTGAAAGGCTTCCACCAGATTCTGGGTCAGGTTTGTCATATCGGCGTTGGCGTTGCCCAGCCCGGCGGTAAACGATCCCAGGGCGGCTTGGAGCAGCCCGATTGAACCAGTGATGGTCTGGGTCGACTCCTTGGCGAAGTTCCCCGCATACTGCTCGGTAGTATCAAAGAACATCTGCATGGCGACTTCGGCTTTTTCCGCATTGGTGGCGGATGCCCAGGTGAAGTCAAGGCCCTTGGCTAAAGCGTAGGCTTGGATGTTGGTGGCATTCATGGCTACGCCCAGGTTATCCATCATGGTGAAATTGCCTTTGGCCGCACCTGCCACGGAGTCCAAAGCCATCTGCATATCAATACCCATGACGGAGGCCATATCCGCCGCTCGCTGCATGGCTTTTTCAGTCAGTTCCAGCGACTTTTGCTGTTCAATGCCGGAGCCTTGGAACAGCGCACCCATCTTATTGGCGGTGGCGAGGTACTCGCTTTGGGAAACTCCCAGGTTCTTGTAGGCTTCTTCGCCGGTCTTCTGGATGGAGGCGGCGTACTGGCCGAACACGGCTTCTGAACCGCCCAGGTTCTGCTCCAGTTCGCCGAACTGCTGCACGACTTCTTGGCCTAGCTTGATTGCGGCGGCACCGGCGGCAACCGCAACCGCGCCCATAGTTACGCCGATGCCTTTGAGGATGCCGCCCAGCTTTTCGAACTTGCCACTGGCCTCGTCAGCACTTTTACCGGAATCGTCTAATTCTTCACCGAGCTTATCCGCATCGATTGTGGACTGCTCAAGTTCACGCTCCATACCGTTGATTTCTGCCTGAGCCTTATTTAGTTGAATCTGCCAGTTCTGAGTACGGCGGTCATTTTCACCGAAAGAGGAGGAGGCATTGTCCAGTGCAGCCTTAAGGGTGGAAATCTTCTCTTTCTGAGCGTCGATTTCTTTACTTAGAACCGTGTTCCGGGCGGTAACCGATTGTATGGATTTATCGTTTTTATCAAATTGGCTGGTTACGAGGGTCATTTCGCTACCCAGCACCTTAAAGGACTGGTTGATGTCCCTGAGAGCATTTTTAAATTCCTTTTCGCCTTCGACCCCAATTTTAAGGCCGAAATTGTCCGCCATGCCGCCACCTCCTTTAGCTGCGGAATTGCACATAGAAAAGGGCTATCTGTGCATAAGCCGCCGCTTATATGCAGATAACCCTTAAACGCCTTCCGGAATGATGCCGTCTATGAACATCTCCTGTTTGGGCCTGGCCAAGCCCAGAAACTGCTTATGACACTCCCACAAGTCCATGAGCAGACCCAACGGGGTCAGCCAGGTTTCCTCTTCGGAACGGTTCAGATGCACCGTACCGTAGTGGAGTAGGAAAATGCCGCCTTGCCGCATTTCTACGGTAGGTTTGCACAGTCCTCTCCCGGAACCGGACTTACCCCTCTCAAGGTATCCGGCTCCCCATTGTTGTTTGGTCAGTTAAACTCTTAATGATGAATTGTGTTATGACAGTTTCTGCAAACCACCATAGTTTTTCGCCGTTTGGCTATCATCGCCACTTTCCAAGGCTCTTTCCCTTTGAGGTCTTTTACCTTGTGAATGTGATGAATTTCATAGTGTTCTGCATCCGTTGTCCCACATAGCTCGCAAACTTTCGCTTTCAACCTGTTTTCAAAGGTATTTCTTGCGCTCATGTGGATTACAAAAGCGTTTGGCAATATATCCGTACAGAATTTTGCCCCTTTGCAATCGGCTAATTTAGCGAAATAACAGCGCTTTTCACCCTTTTTAGTCGTATAAGGAATACCCCATTTGCCATGACCGTCTTTGAACTTCTCCTTGATTTTGCTAACCTTTGATTTGTGTTTTCCTGCAAGCGTTCGTAAACAACTATATTCCATCAGATATGCAAAATACCCAAGACTATTATAGTTGCTGGCTAATCTGTAATAATTGCATATTCCACGGAGTTCGGCGTTGTAGGTCATCACAATTTCAAGGTCGGTCAATCGTTCCAGGGCGGGTCTGTGCGTTGGGTAGACAGTACCGTTCAGCCGTTGTTTAACAACACCCTTTGAGAACAGGAATTTATTGATTTTATCTTCAAAGGGCACTAAGAGTTCCACATTATTGCTAAGCGTGCGTTTAGTACAACCATTTTTACCGCCGCGCTTAATTTTTCCATTTCTCCTCACACGTACATCGTAGCCCAAAAACCGCGCGTAATCATTGCTATGGGTAATCAACGTTTTTTCGTCGCTGAGTTCCATTTTCAAGGTCTGTCCGATAAATTCGAATAACCTGCGCTTGATTTCCGCACAGTCCTCACGACTTCCGTTGACGGCAATCAAAAAATCGTCTGCATATCTGATATACTTGATTTTCTTATCAGTTTGTGACTTCGCGGGGGTTTGTAATAACTGTGCGCGAGTTGCTTTATATTCATCAAGCAATTGCCCACGCTTGTCACCGTCCGCGTTTTCGATTTCCTTACGGAGTTTTTTCATCTTTCTTCTTATAACCCCGTATTCATACGTGGAATGGGTTTCTCTCGGCTTGTTAAACTCTGCCTTTAACATCATTACAAACTTATCCAGTTCGTGCAGATAGATATTGGCAAGCAACGGCGAAATAATTCCGCCTTGCGGAGTACCGCTGTAGGTGTTGTGGTACTGCCAATTTTCCATATAACCTGCTTTTAAAAATTTGTAAATCAGTTTGACTATTCGTGCATCCTTCACTTTCTTGTTCAGCATACTTATTAAAACGGCGTGGTCGATATTATCAAAACAACCCTTAATGTCGCCCTCGACAAACCAACGCGCCCCTGTAAACTCTTTCTTCAAACTTGCCAGCGCGGTATGACAGCTTCGGTTCGGTCTGAAACCGTGCGACCAATCCAAGAAAGACGGTTCATACACAGCTTCAAGTACCATACGAAGTGCCTCCTGCACCAGTTTGTCCGTAAAAGTCGGAATGCCCAACGGTCGCTTTTTCCCGTTTCCCTTATCGATATAAGTTCTTCGCACTGATTTTGGCGTGTAGGTTTCATCACTAAGCGATTTTATTATTTTATCAATTTTCGCTTCGCTAAAACCGTCTGCGGTATCATTATCCACGCCACGGGTCGCTGCTCCGTTATTGGCATACAGGTTTTTATATGCTTCAAAGTAGATATCTGGTCGCAACAAATAGCGGTAAAGTCTTGTAAAAACTTCATCCTTGTTTGCGTTAGAGTTTACGCTGATTCTTGCTAAAATCTCTATTGTTGGTTGCATATGAGGTTTTCCTCCCTAATCAATTTTGATTTTAGTACACAACAACTGCGTCCCTTCGCCATGTGGACGGCTTTCCCGTCCTCGGACTACTACGAACGCTCCGTACCCATGCAGGGTATTCAAGCCCTGTGGCTATAGCCGCGTTGTGGCGTTCCTGTTTAGGGTATCCCCAGTTAACACTGCCTACAGGTATGTGCGGATTGTCGGTTTTGCTTTCGTTTCGTTATCACAAGTTCTCTTGCGTGTTGAACAGGATATTTGATAACCGATTGTCCCTCTATTAATGACAACCTTTCCTGCTCCAGAGGTTACAAACACATTTCCTCCGCCTACGACTAACAGAAACTGGAAACTCGCATTCAATAAACCCAATTTAAACCTTATATCCGCTTAATATTGCAGTTCAGTCGCACCAATGTGTTTTAAGGTGACTTACCGCTTTCCCACCGTGCTTTGTTCCCGTGCCAGCTTTCGCCTTTCGGTTAAGTGGGTTATTTCCCGAGTTATCGTTCGGAGTGGCTCCTACACCACATTAGGCAATGCCCTATCTGGGCGCACATAAAGAAGCCGGGTAAACAACTCATCGTCGCTTACTCGGCTCCGGTGTTTTTTAGGTCACCCTCGCTCTCGATGTCGCGTTTGGTGCCTTTAAACATCGCTTCGGTGATGGCCGCCTTGTAGCTGGCCAGTTCCAAAGGCGAGGTCAAAAGTTCCACCTCGTCCTCGGTAAGAACAGATTTTGGTGCGTCCTTGTTTCTTAGGTTATGGATGAGGATGGACTGGTTGGCTAAGAGCGTAATCAGCCAGATAATCTCATCTAAGGCAAGTTCGAAGTTTTCAGCCTTCATCAGTTTCTCGCCTAGATTTTCCAGACCGCCATAGCGGCGGGCTATTTCCTTGGTAGCTCTTGTAGTAAGAACCAGTTCAAAATCCGTGCCCCCGATATTGATTTTCGCGCTTCTCTCGTTATCCATAGGTCAGACCTCCTTTAACCCTGCAGAGCGAAGGCTGGCTCGTAAACTTCCGTGTACCAACCGGTGATGATCGCCGCCGCCACACCGTCATCGTCCGAGTTGACCTCAGCCTTCCAGGGGTGGTTGCCGTTGCCGTCCAGTTTGTTGCGGCGCGATACCGTACCTTCAATTGTGGGCGTAGAGAAAGTGATGGAGTCACCTTTGGTGGCCAGGTTCGTAGACGGCACCCCGAACTTAACTTTGTAAAACCAAAAGTAGCGGTAAGCGCCATTGGCTTTCTTGGCCCGAAAGCCGATGGCGACAGGGGGTCCGCCGTCCTCACTGGATGAGATAAGCACCCCGTTTTCGTCGGTGGCCGCTCCGGTAAGGGTTTCCGCCTGGGTGCGCCCAATGTCGTCAACACCAAGTTTCAGCTTTCCGTTTTTAAATTCTTTGATGACATAGGCCGCTCCGTCATCGGCGTAGAGGGTCGCTTCAGCCAGTTCAACCGACAGCTCCGCTGAGATTGCTTTTGCCAACAGGACGGGGGTGCCGTAAGATTCCTCGCCCGTGGCCGCCGACTCGGTAATCGGCGCGTAGTAGAGCTTGTCAAGCCCGATAGTAGCCATAGTGTTATTCCTCCTGTACTTCGTATTCTTTCGCCACGTCGATGGCGTAGTGGTGATAGCCCGTGTCATCCTCATGCCCGACGTAGCGGCGATCGGTCACGGTCATCTCCGTTTCCAGCAGGGCGGCGCAGATTTGGTTCTTGCGCTGGGTGTAGCTGCCCTTGGAGAACAATGACAGCCGCGCTTCCTGGGTCTCGAATTTCGGGCGGTTGTCCGCATGGAGTTCGTAGGTATCAGCAAGGGGAGTGATAACCACATACTCTTCCGGGGCGGCGGTGGAAAACACGCCTGTTTCAACCGGGATGTGAAGTCCGTCAAGCAGGCTGTTCAATTCAGATAAAATGCTCATAGGTTTCTAATCTCCTCATCCAGCTTGACGGCCATCGCTTCGATGCAAGCCTTCCGTGAAGCTGACTTGGCGGGCTTGAGGAAGGGCTTGGGCGGCTGGCCATGCTTGCCGTACTCGATGATGTTGGCAATCTTGGCATTGGAGCCGCCGTCCTTCCGAGGTTCTGAAAAGCCGACCTTCACGTTGAAGTTGCCGTCCCAATCCTGCTTCGCCGGGGAGACCCCCAATGCGCCCATCAATTCGCCGGTGGACTTGGACGGGTATTTCGTGCCGCGTCCGATAGACGAGCTTAGGTTTCCTTTTACCTTGTCCAGGACGACCTCGCCGCCCGCTTTCAGCACCCTGGGGAGGATGACATCGGTCTGATCGGCCAGCCGGGAAACCTTCAACAAGAAGTCCTCCGGCATTTTCATAGTTGGTTTAGCCACTGGGCTTCACCTCCTTGGCGAGTACTTCAATGTACATTCCACGACCTTTGACATCCTCCACAGAAGTGATTTCAAATCGTCCGTATTCACAAGAAATATGCATTGCAGTCGTAACGGTGACACCTGGAATAGAGCGGAAACGGAAAAGGTCGGTGGCTTCGGAGAATGTGGCTCTGTTTGCCCATTTCTCGTTGCCGTGCCGACCTTCCCGATATGCTCTTATTGAAGCAACAATATTGTCAATCTCAGTGCTGAAACCTTCCGAGTCTTTTGTAGTTACTTTCTCAATAAGGTCTACAAAGGTGTTCATCTTTCCAAAGCTCATACGCTCCACTTCCTGTCCAGCCGCAGTAAGAGGTTGACCGTGTTCCAGACCTGCTGACCTGCCTGTACGCTGTCGGCGAAGAAACCGGCCGTCGAGCCATCTCTGCTTTCAAAGAAATGGCTCGACAGCATAATCACCGCCTGTTCTGTGGTGGGCGGCATCGGGTTTTCAGTGTAATAGCCCTCCGCGATATGCTGATAGCTTTCCGCATAGTTCACGGCGGTGGCGATGAGCCGCAGGAGCAGAGCGTCGTCCTCACCGTGGGCCAGTATCAGGTTTTCTTTGACTTTCGGTAACAATTCTGTTGGCGTCATCGCCGTTCACCTCCGTTCTTACGCGCCCATCTGGAGCAGTTGGATACCTTCGGCGAGGATGACCTTGCCGTCCACACGCTGAGTGCAGATGAAGCCGACCTGCCCGTTGGTGCTGTAGAGTTCGTTGAGCCTTTGCACCGTTCTGCCCAGACGGTCGCAAATCCAGTAGTTGGAGAAATCACCGAAGGCAATCGGCAGCGCCGACGCCGCCACATCCGGCACATACGGAGAGGTGTAAATCGGGTAGCCGAGCAAGCGGTCGGGCTGACCCGCCTGAACAGAAGGCTGCCAGAGATACGCACCGTTGCTGTCTTTCAGTTTGCGGAGCGAAGAGATGGTACTGTCCTTCATCAGGAACTTGGCGTTTCTGCGGTACGGGGCTTTCAGGCTGTAAATCAAGTCGATAAGATTATCCACCGTGACAGCTGCTCCCGCAGCCACACCGATGTGACCACCGTTTGTCGTGAAGATACCCGTGGGCTGACCCGTGCCGGTGCCGACGCAAAACGCCTGCTCCTCGGCGATGCCGAAGGCGCGGGAGAATTCCCCGGCGATGTAGGTTTCAAGATCGAACATCGAATCCTGCAGGAGTTCCGTGGAAATCTTCACGAGATCGGTCAGCTTGTAGGCGTCCACGGTGATTTGCCCGAAGGTGGGGTTACTTTCTTGGTACGCCCCGTTTTCAAGCGTCCACTGTGCTACGCTGTGGGTGGAAGCAAGCGGGATTTTGCGCTCCGCAGAGGTCGTGATGACCTTGGCGATGGAGCGGACGACGTTGGATTCCTCAAGCCCCGTAATAATCTGACGTTCGAATTCCTCCGGCACGAGATAGCCGCCGTCCGCGTCCACGCCTTCCAGCATGACATTGTGAATCATCGGCTTGCCGCGCAGAACGTTGCGGAAATCTGCACGGTACTCGTCGGAAGCTCTGCCAGTCTTGGGTTTTTCGGGGGTGATAGGCTTGCCGACAATAGGCTCAGATGTTGCCTTGCTCATTTCGAGGTCGAAGGCCGCTTGACGTTCCAGGCGCTCGATTTCCTTGCCGAGGGCGACCATGTCGGCTTCCATCTTGTCGTACTCAGCGGCAGCTTCAGCGGGGACAAGCCCGTCCGCGCCGCGCTTTTGGTCGAGGAACTGTTTAGCGGTGTTCCAGATTTTGTTGCGCTTTTCACGCAGTTCAAGAATTTTACTCATTGTCTTTACCTCCATAAAATTAGTGGATAATCAAATTGAGCCGCTTTTCGAGCGACTCAACGGGTACGCTTTGCGGCGCAGGTTCGGCTGCTATTTTCGGCTTAACCTTGTCAAGCAGGGAATTAGTAACCGCTCTGCGGCTGAACGCATAAGTCGGAGCAGCTTGCTGTCGTTTGCCGTCCTCCAGTACACCATCGGCAAAGCCAAGTTCCATTGCCTTGTTGGCGTTCATCCATGTTTCGGCGTCCATCCAGTGGGAGATTTTTACCCGGCTCTGGTTGGTCTTGATTTGATAGGCGTTGATAATGCTCTCCTTCACCTCGGCGAGCATATCCAGCGCTTTTTGCATTTCCTCGCTGTCGCCGATGGCAATGGTCAGCGGGTTATGCACCATCATCAGAGCGGTGGGAGCCATGAGGACTTTTGTCCCCGCCATCGCTACTACGCTTGCCGCCGAAGCTGCAATGCCGTCAATCTTAACTGTGACGTTGTGCGGATAATCCATCAGCATGGCATAGATTTGGCTGGCTGCGATACAATCGCCGCCGGGTGAGTTGAGCCAGATGATGATATCTCCTTTATCTGAGAACAGTTCCGACTTAAACATTGCTGGAGTGATTTCGTCTCCCCACCAAGTGTCCTCGGAAATGACCCCGTCTAGGTAGAGGGTACGTTCGCCTGTTGTTTCGTCTCGCACCCAGTTCCAGAATTTCTTTACTTTCATGAAGTGTCCTCCGTTTCTTTTGGGTTGCCCGACTGTTCGGGAGGAAGGTACGCCGCGCCGACGTCGGCCAACTTGACCATGTTGCCGTTGACGAAGTGCAGGTCGCCGCCTTCCTCGGCGGTCAACAAGTTCATATCTTCCAAGCTACGCACGTCGTTGACCGACATGAAGCCGTTTTGAATGCCCGTGGAGTATCCTTGCATACGGCTTTGATAGTCGCCACGAAGCAGTCCGTCGAGGTTGAACTTGATAAAGATCGTCGTCTTTTCCGATGGCAAGATGAGAGACTGCTGTAAAGACTGCTCCCACCTGATCACCCAAGGGTCGAGGGTGTATTTGACGAATTCAAGGCTCTGCTGCTCAATGTTACTGAATGACGACTTTTCGAGGTCGCCGACCATGTGGGGCGGCACGCGGAATATCCTCGCTATTTCGTTTATCTGAAACTTGCGGGTCTCCAAAAATTGTGCCTGCTCGGGCGGGATGGACATCTGATGAAACTTGAGTCCTTCCTCCAGAACCGCCACCTTATGGGCGTTTGTACCTGAAAACTGCGTCTGCCATGACTCCCGAAGCCTGTCGGGGTCTTTGACCACGCCGGGATGTTCCAGCACGCCGCCGGGGTTTGCGCCATTGGCAAAAAAGGTGGCGCCGTAGTCCTCTGTTGCGATGGCAAGCCCCACGGCGTTCTTCGCCATCGCAATTGGGGAGTAGCCGATTAAACCGTCGAAACCCAGACCGGGGATGTGCAGTACATTCTCACGCCGCAGTTTCACCTGACCCTTGTCGCTTTGATAGATGTAGACTATTTCGCCGTTATTGTTGCGGTCGACCGATATCCTGTCCGGCAGAAGCGGGTAGAGGGCAATCGGAAAGCCCCTGCCGTCCCTGATAACCTGCGCGTAGGCGTTGCCCCATAGTAAAAGATGACTCATAAGCGTTTCCCTGAACACAAATGAAGTCATCTCATGGTTTGGCTCATCATGGAGCAGTCGGTAAAGGGGATGAGACGGCTTTGTGGCTTTGCTTCCGTTGGAAGTTCGCTCGTAAACATGGAGCGGAAGTCCCGCCACCGATTCGGCAAGGATGCGGACACAGGCGTAGACCGCTGAGGTCTGCATCGCCGTTCGCTCATTGACTGCCTTGCCACTGGTCGTACTGCCGAAGAGGAAACTCCAGCCGCCGCCGACACGGTTTTTAGGCTTATCCCGTGAACGGAACAGCCCTGAAAATATGCTCATATAAACAACAACCCCCTTTCGTCATAGACGCTGCCGTCGATACCACCGCCGAGGGTCGCTCTCGCAATTCCCATAATCAGCGCCACCACGCCGTCTATTTTCTCCGTTGATTTCTTTTTGTTGGGCTTGATGTTGCCCGCCGCGTCCTGGTCGACAATAACATTTGCCATATTCCAGTCGAGGACGGGGTGCTTGCCGTGCCGGATTTTGCCCTCCATCACGAACTGGTAGAAGTCCTTTGACGGCGGGGACAAGGATATGAAGCCCTGACCGAAGGGAAATACCGTAAAGCCATGCTCCGCGCCCAATTCCTCCAGGTCGCGGCGAATCTTCTCCGCGCCGTAGCGGTCGTAGGCGATTTCCCGAATTTTGAAACGCTCCGACAGCTTGCCGATGAAAGCCACGATATAGTCGTAGTCCACCACATTGCCCTCGGTGGTGTTGAACACACCCGCCTTTTTCCACACAGCGTAGGGAACATGGTCGCGCCGTGTTCGCAGGTCGATAACATCCTCCGGCAGCCAGTAAAACGGCATCACCGTGTATTTGGTATCGCCGAGGGTAGGTGGGAATACCAGCACCAGAGCCGTGAGGTCGCCGGTACTGGAAAGGTCGAGACCGCAATAGCAATCCCGACCCTCGTATTCGTCAAAGTCTAAGTCCTCGCCGCAGGCGTCCCATTTATCCATAGGCATCCACCTGATATCGGCGTTGCACCATTCGTTCAGACGAAATTGCCGGAAGTGCATCTCCTCAGCGGGGTTCTGCTTTGCCTGTTCGTAGGCGGCCAGCACTGTTTCAAAGGGAATCGTCACGCCGATGGAGGGATTGACCCGCCGCCAGACGGATTCATCGTTCCAATCATCATCCTCATTGATGCCGAACACGGCGGGATAGAAGGATGGGTCAACCTTCGAGCCGTCCATAACCGCCTTGGCTTTCTGGTGGATTTCATAGCAAATGCTCGTCTTATCCCGGCCCGCCGTGGTGATGAGGAAGTAGAGGGGCTGCCGTCTGGCATCGCCGGTATACTTGGTCATCGTATCGAACAATTCTCTGGTCTGCTGGGCGAAAAGTTCATCGAATATAAGCCCCGACACATTGAAGCCCTGTTTGGACTTGGTTTCGCTCGACAATACCCTGTAAAAACTGTTGGTGTGCGGGAATATAATCCGCTTGGTGGATGGCACGAGTTTGGACAGCTTTGCCAAATCGCCGCATTGCTCGACCATCGCCTTGGCAGTGTTGAAAACGATACTCGCCTGGTTGATGTCGGCGGCGCAGGAGTAGACCTCGGCACCCGCTTCGCCATCGGCGAACAGAAGGTAGAGGGCAATTGCCGCCGCCAGTTCGGACTTGCCGTTCTTCTTACCGACCTCGACATACGCCGTGCGAAACTGCCTGTAGCCATCCTCGCCGACGATGCCAAAAATGTCACGTACAATCTGTTCCTGCCACGGCATCAGACGGAACGGCTTCCCGTACCATTCGCCGGTGGTGTGCTTGAGCATGGATATGAAATTAACAGCAAAGTCCGCCCGCCGCTCTTCGTATCGACTGGTCGGTAGCATGAGTGGAGTTGGTTTATATTTGAATTCAGGCATCGCCATCCTCCTTCCGCGCAAAATAAAAAGACCTCCGAAGAAGTCCTCAAAATCTATCTGTACGAGAGACAGCCCTGCCACACCGGCTCGGTGCTTGCGGGGTGTCCTCGGCTATTTCGCTGTTTATTACGGCCTGTGTTCCAGTCTTACGTCTTCGCCCACAAAGTGGATGATGTAGCGGGTTTCGAACCGCTCGCCGGGGAGTTGTACGATTATCCGCAATTCGCCATTCTCGAAGGCGTTGTAAGTGCGCAGGATTTTCGCTCCTTGAGGCAGTTGCGCTTCGACCTGTTGCCATTGTTTGTCGTTCATCGTCATTGACCTCCTGTTCAGGTGTTGTGTGCCTTGCGGCATACACATATATCACTCTAAACCGCTGTAATAGCAAGTCGTTTGCCCGCTATAAATTACACAATCTTTGGTGCTATGTTGTCGTCGAATTTGTGTTTTATTCCACTCCGTCAAGCTTGCCCGTAAGTATCAGGGTGGAGTAGCGCTTGGTGTCGGCAATCAAGTCCGCCAACTCACTAAAACCCATCTCAAGGGCTATTTCCAATACTGCCTTGGTGTCAAACATATTCGTGCGCCCCGTGGCCGCCACCTTACGGCATTGCTCTTTTATAACTTCGGCTTTGGAAAGCAGCCTAATTTCATCCTCTCCAAAAACCACACCAAGGTGTGAACCGCTGTCCCAGATAATGAAAACCGTGCCTGTGTCGTCCACGAAATCTACCGTGCCAGTATCGCCGGGCTTCAGTTTGGTGTAAGGGTCGTTCATGGAGACTAGCTCTACACTTGCGCCTTTTTTGTACCTTGCCCTCCGAGCTTCGAGGGAGGCCTTTGAAATGAAATTATTCACTGTCCGTCACCTCCATTTTCTTGCCGCTTTTCCAGCTTGAATTGCCCTCAAGTCTTGAAAGCAGTATCTTCCGAGCCGCTTTGTATTCGTCTCCGATGAAGCCGAGGGAGAGCAGGAAGCACCGCATGGCGTATTTGGGATTGTCAATGCCGTCCTTTTCTTTTGCCGTGACACGCTTCTTTTCAAGCGCCGTCTTGCAGAGCAGGCTGACCAGCGTGGCGTAGGCTTCCGTGTATTCCGCGTCAATCGTTCCTCTAAACCAAGGGAACTGGAGCTTGTCGCTGGTCTGCTTAATCGGCAGGTCATCCGTGCCGAGCGCCGCCTTGATAAGCGGGGCTTTGGCATTCACCAGTTTGGCGAGGTTGTCGAGCTTCTCAGGCGTGAAGCCGTCAAGGGGTATTTCAATGGTAAGGCAGTCGGTTCGGGGTGTAATCTCCACCGAGCGGATGATGTTGTAATCCTCGTCCAGTTGGAAGAGTTCAAGCAAAACTACCTCGCCTTCACATAACTCGTAAGCCTGCCGTAAAGCGTCCTCGTCATTCTCCGCGCCAAAAACCTCCATACGGTCAGGGCAATCGGGGTCGCTGAGTTCCGCTTGGTAGGTGTAGCTTTCGGGAACATCGTTTGCTTGCATTCCGTTTTCGCCGACAGGGTCGCGGCGTTCCCGCCCAAGCCCCAATTCCTCGTTTGCGATAAGCTGTAAGTCAGCAAAAGCGGGGGACTCCTCGGCTTCGGTGGTCGGCGTGTCGTATTCTTCGCTGACCGCCCTGAAGCTGTGCAAACCGCAAAGGTCTGCGACCAGCTCGCGGTTATCCTCGCCCGTGACTGTGCCGTTCTTATCAATGTGGTAGCCACCCACTTCATAGGCGAATGACGGTGCTCCGAGGTACTTGGTTGGGGCGTTCAGTTCTTGGCTGATGGCCGCCACCAGTGATTTGCGTTCCGAGCCTGTTACGTTATAGTTGATTTTCATGTTCGTTTCCTCCGTTTTCCTTGATTTTGCGGGGGCTTGTTACCCTCCGCGCATTACATATATCACTCTAAACACCTGTAATAGCAAGCGTATATGTGATAATAAATGTACCGAATATCAAGGAAAAACAGCCCTTTATCCTTGTGTGTATGACACAATACCGCCGAGAACGAATACCAGGCAGGGTAGGGTGATTTTCTTATTCATTGGCGACCGCCTCCTTAATCCACAGCACCTCGCGCCGCCCCATGCCACGTTCGGCACGGGCATCCTTTTCGATGCGCCTCCAGTCTTTTAATCGCTCGTTGTAAAGCGGGCTGTCATAACCGGACAGCACTACCGACCCGCTGTGCGCGGTAAGTTTGTCGAGCAAGCGGACATGGTAACCGTCGTCGCACTCATAAGCGTAGATGCTTTTGCTTCTGGTGCCCGCCATGTACGGCGGGTCGGCGTATATCAGGCAGTTCGTGGAGTTATAGCGGCCGATGAGCGAAAGCGCGTCCGTATTCTCAATCTGGACACCGAGTAGCCTGTCGGCTGCCGCCTGAATACGTTCCGGTAGTTTGCGCCAGGTGTTCGGCTCTTTTGGACTTTTGCCGATGGTACGGTTTCGCCATCCGCTGCGCTGGCCGGTACGGGTACCGAAGGCTTGCCAGCAGCGGACGAGGAAAACCCGCGCCCGCTCCACGTCATCTGAACTATCACATTTGTAGGACTTGTAATATTCGTCACGCGCCCAAGGCGTGAGTGACACGGCCTCGCATAGTTCCTCGGCGCGCTCGCGGATAACCTTGAAGAGGTTCACCACGTCGCCGTCGAGGTCATTTATTGTCTCGGTGTGGCATGGCTTTTTGCCGAAAAACACCGCGCCGCTCCCGAAGAATGGTTCAAGGTAGACTTCGTGAGATGGGAGGTTGTCGCATATCCATTTTGACAAGACCCACTTGGCGCCGGGGTATCTGAGTACGGTCTGTATCATTTTCCCGCCACCTCCTTCACGAGGTCGGCATATCGGAATGTCTTGCCGCCACGTTCGCAAGTGATGTCCGCACCGTCGTTTTGCTTGAACACGGCATAACGGCGCAGGATGACCGACGCGTATTTTTCGTCCAGTTCGAGCATATTGCAGATTCTATCCGCTTGCTCGCAGGCAATGAGCGTCGAGCCGCTACCTCCGAAGGTGTCGAGTACGATACCGTTCGCCTGACTGCTGTTCCTGATGGGGTAAGCAAGCAGATCGAGGGGTTTACTGGTCGGGTGGTCGCTGTTGCGCTTCGGTTTGGCGAAGTTCCAGATGGTCGCTTCGGCTCTCCCCGCGTACCATTTGTGCGTTCCCGTTTTCAACCAACCATAGAGGATAGGCTCATGCTGCCACTGGTAGGGTGAGCGTCCCATAACGAAGCTGTCCTTTACCCAGATGCATGTTCCCGAAAGGTGGAAGCCCGACTCCCGGAACGCTCTGCGGAAGTTCTCGCCCTCGGTGTCGGCGTGGAAGATATATACCGAGCCGCCGCCTTCGAGGTTCTCAGCGAGGTTGCGGAAAGCTGAGAGCAGGAAGTTATAGAACTGCTCGGCTTTCATGCTGTCGTTCTTGATTTTCAGTCCGCTCGCAGACTCAAAGCTGACGTTGTAAGGGGGATCAGTGAGGACGAGGTTAGCCTTGCGTCCGTCCATCAGCCTTTTCAATGTATCGGCATCGGTGGCGTCGCCGCAGATAAGCCGGTGCCGCCCCAGCGTCCACAAATCACCGGGCAAAACAAAAGCCGCCTGTTCAAGGGCGGCTGTAAGGTCAAAGTCGTCATCAGTTACCTCGCCGTCGGAGTCGGCGAAGAGTTTTTCAATCTCGTCGGTGTCAAAGCCCGTTATTTCGAGGTCAAAGCCGAGTTCCTTGAGGTCGGCAAATTCCAATGCCAGCAGCTCCTCATCCCATCCAGCGCTGAGAGCCAGACGGTTGTCGGCGAGGATATACGCTTTTTTCTGGGCTTCGGTCAGATGCTCCACAAACACGCAGGGGATTTCGGTTAAGCCTTCGGCTTTGGCGGCGAGGACACGGCCGTGTCCTGCAATGATGTTTAACTCTTTGTCCGCGATGATAGGGGATACAAAGCCAAATTCCCGTAGGCTTGAGCGAAGCTGTAAAATCTGCTCCTTGCTGTGGATCCTCGCGTTGCGGGCGTATGGCACAAGCCGGTCTATATTTACTTTTTCAAATCTCTCGGTCGATTTCATATCCTAAAACCCCCTGTTTGTGAGCAGTTCGAGGAAAGCGTTCTTTTCTTCGCCCTGATTCCCGCTGTGCCGATTGATAATTTGCATAATCAGGTTAAAGTCGCCTTGCATTGCCTTATAGTAAGCTGAACCCGCCGTGACGTAGGGCGACAGCTTTAGTTCCTTGGTCATGCGTCCGATTTTGCGGTTCATGGCTTCGCAGGCAAGAAAGCCTTGTCTGTTCAGCACATAGTCCGTAATTGTCTGCGGCGCGACATAACCGTCACAGCCGCGAGCCGCAATGTATTCCTCGATTTCGTTTCGCAGCACGTCCGCCGATGGCACTTCCTTTTCACATTCCTTCATCGCCATAGAGAAGTAGTCCGCCATCACATTTTTGGAATTAACCTTTTTGGGTTTGGGCTGACTCGTAACATTCGTGTTGGCAGTTTTGCCTTCAAGCTTCTTATCGATTGGGTTCTTCCGAGGACGGCCTGCCCCCGGACGATAACCGCCGCTGGGCATAAAGCGTCACCTCCTCGGTTTTGATTTCCGTTTTGATTTTTTGATTTTTGATTTTTGAAAAATTCACACGAAAGGCCGAACGCGCTGTCCGCCTTAACAGCCACAGGGATTGAGACCGCCCCTCGGTCTGAACCTAAAAGTAGTCGCCTTGCCCAGCGTGAAGCCTTGAGTGGCATTCTTGACAAAGCGCCATCATGTTCTCCCAGTCGTTCGTGCCGCCATCAGTCAGCTTGACTTTGTGGTGGGCAAGCGTCGCGGGAGTAAGCCGTCCGTCACGTTGACACATCGCGCACAGCGGGTTCGCTGACAGGAACGCCGCGCGGATTTGTTTCCATGTCCTGCCGTAGCGTTTGTTGCTGTCAGGGTCGCGGTCGTTCCTGTTATATCGTTTGGCTTCCTGTTTTGTATGGGCTTCGCAGTAGCGGCTCGAAGTCAATTCACGGCAGCTTCTGTGGGCGCACGGCTTCTTCGCTTTATATGGCATTGCTTTTTCCTCCGTTTCGGGGCATAGAAAAAGCCCCGTGGAATTGCTCCCGCGAGGCTCGTGTGTGCATTCAACTTTGCTATTCTAATAATAACAGGTCCCTTAGAGGTATTATAGTGGTCAACAGTGGCGTATTAATTCTACCTCGTTCAAGGCGCGGTTGTGGAGACGGTGTACCCAGCGGAGATCGAAATGCAGCGCAACCGCTATCTGCTCCCAAGTCTTAAAACAAAGATACCTCAGTTCCAGAAGGGTCTGCAATTCGGGGCTTTCTACGCACTTAATCACCGTGACGATTTCATGCTTCAGGTTTATAAGGCGGGTCAGGTCGGCGTTAATTTCCGACTCTAAATCCACCATCTTGGCGATAACATCCTCCATGCGGTGGACATTACGGGTTCCTTTGCTTGGCGGCACGTCCGACAGGGTGGCGCTCGCTTTTTCGGTGATGTCTCGCAGTGACTGTACCTGCTCAATCTTGCTGTTGATGCGCTGGTCTATACGGTAGGCTTGGGACAGATAGTCCTTTGCCGACAGTTTTGGCTTGCTCATAGGCTACCTCCGATAATTTAGTCCACTCGGATTGGCAGCTATTGACTCCATAGATTTTCATAGATTGGCTTTTACCGCTTCGATTAAGGCGGTCTGCGTCCTGTCTTTATCGGACAGGGCTTTCATCACCCGCTCGTCAAGGGTGTCTTTGGCGATTATGTGGTGGAGAACCACCGTTTCGGCGGTCTGACCCTGCCGCCATAGGCGGGCGTTGGTCTGTTGGTAAAGCTCAAGACTCCATGTCAGCCCGAACCATATAATAGCGCCGCCACCTGTTTGAAGGTTCAGCCCGTGGCCTGCTGAAGCGGGATGGACAAGTGCCACGGGCAGTTCTCTGCGATTCCAACAGGTGATGCTCTCGGATGAATCAAGCTGTAAAAAAGGGATATGCAGTTTTTGCAGCCGTTCTTTTATTCGCTCCAAGTCGTGCTTGAACCAGTACGCCACTAGAACCGGCTTGCCGTTGGCGGCTTCGATTAAATCCTCAAGGGCATCCAACTTGCGGTCGTGGATGTGGTGGACTTCGCCATCATCACCATAAACCGCACCATTTGCCATTTGGCAGAGCTTGCCTGACAGGGCGGCGGCATTTGCGGCTGTAATTTCGCCACCTACCAGTTTCAGCACCAAGTCCTGCCTAAGTTCATCGTACCGCTCACGCTCTTTGCCCGATAAAGTGACCAAGTATTCGGCGGTTACCAGTTCAGGCATGATCAGATGGTCAGTGGATTTCATGGAAATGGTGATGTCGGTAATTTTAGCGTATATTTGCTTTTCCGCATCGGGCAGGGGCTTGTAGCTGAAGATGACCTGACCATTCCGCTTATCAGGCGTGAAGTATGCCGTGCGATACTGCCCGATAAACCTTCCAAGCCGCTGTCCCATGTCAAGTAGCCGATATTCAGCCCATAAATCCATTAGTCCGTTGCTGCTCGGCGTTCCCGTCAGCCCGATGATGCGTTTAACCTTGGGGCGAACTTTCATTAAAGACCTGAAGCGTTTTGTCTGGTGGTTTTTGAAGCTGGACAGTTCATCAATTACCAAGGTGTCAAAGTCAAAGGGGATACTGCTGTCCTCAATCAGCCACTGGATGTTTTCACGGTTGATGATGTAAATATCTGATTTGGCTCGTAGTGCCGCTTTCCGCTCCGCTTCCGTGCCGACCGCCACCGAATACCGCAGGTGGTCGAGATGCTCCCATTTGTGAAGTTCTTCCGGCCACGTGTTTCGGGCAACTCGCAAAGGTGCGATGACTAAAATCCTGTGGGCTTCGAAGCTGTCAAACAGCAGGTCGGCAATGGCAGTGAGTGTTAACACAGTCTTACCTAACCCAAGCCCATATCGAGGAATATAGCAGCAACAGGCTTTTCTTTGATATACTCGGTGGCATATCGCTGGTAATCGTGCGGTATGAACTTCATTCGGCATCACCTCCTATCTGTTCTAAGATTTCTTCGATTTGCTCTCCATCGTCCAAAACGTAGACCGCAAAACCCAACCGCCGAAGCAACCCATGCCGCGCTTCCTGCAAAGGTCGGGGTTTCTCCCCATGCCGCTTCACTTCAACAAAGGCGATTTTGCCACGTGGCAGGAGAACAAGGCGGTCGGGCATTCCATCAAAACCGGGACTTGTAAATTTAGGTGCGATACCGCCCACTGCCTTGACCGCTTTTATGAGTTTTTGTTCTATGGTTTTTTCTCTCACGATGACCTCCAATTTCTCAATTGCCGTTTGCCCGATTTTTCCTATAATTACTACGCGTGCGTTTTACGTGTGCCTATTACCCTTATCCTTACCTATATAAATTAGTAGAATAAAATGGGCAATAAGGGAAACAGCAACCGCAGAACCTTGATTTATTAGGGGCTTGCGACTTTGCCGAGTTTGGTTGCCGAAGCCCCCAAACGAGCAGACAGGCAATAAAAACGCTTCATTCCGTTCTAACGAACACCCTCTGGATGCCATAGATGGGCAAGGATTTTTTGCCGGTTTTATTTCCATCGAATAGAGACCAGCCACCGATACGATTCAATATGCCTTGAATCTCATAGGAATCAGCTTTCTTTATGGACTCGCGGGGCTTACCGAAGCACTCGCACCATATCTCCATCACGCAGACTTGATTCCTGCGGATGCTTCCGTTCGCCCTTGTAGGGTCGTCAGGTGAACGGATGTATTCTATCCTGCGATAAATATCCATTGTGTCCCAACTTTCAGGGAGCAGGGTTTCAAGGTAATCTAAAACCATGCCCTCGCGCTCGTCGTTCTCCAGAGCGTTGCGCTGTTCGGCGAAAGCCGCCATTGCAACCTCACCTTTTAAGAACAACTCCTCACCGTCTTGATATTTTACAAGGGCTTCCGCCCAAATCTGGTCTATATCCGTCAGTTCCCAAGCACGGTATTTGCCTTCACCGGATACCCAAACAGGCCAGAAGCGCCTGTTGCCCGTGATGTCCCGCAGGAATCCGCCGTCTGAGTTGGTTGTACCTACGATAATGCATTGGCGTGGATGGCTTTCGACCGCCCGGCCATAGGAAGGACGATACTTATCATCCGTGCGGGTAATAAAGGATTTCACCGTCTCAACGTCTATTTTCTTAATGCCCGCAAGCTCACCGAGTTCCAGTATCCAGTAGCCTTGCAGCTTCTCCGGGGCGGTTTTGTCCTTCATGTCCGATATGGAAAGGCTGTCGGAGTACCATTGCTGCCCCAGTTTGGAAAAGAGGGTGGACTTTCCGATACCCTGCTTGCCGTTGAGCACAAGAATGGAGTCGTGCTTTGTGCCGGGGAATATAATTCGAGCCACCGCTGCCACGAGGGTCTTGCGGGTGACGGCTCTGGTATATGGGGAATCTTCAGCGCCGAGGTAGTCAATGAGCAGTGTGTCGATTCGAGGGACCTTGTCCCATTCGGGCAAGCCTTCGAGGTATTCTCGAATCGGGTGGTAGGCACGGTCGTCGGCGACCTTTGTCAAGGCAAGTTCATAGTTTCGAGCCGAGAACGTGCCGTAGCGTTTATCGATGAAAGCTACAAGCTGGGCTGTGTCGACATCCCGCCACGGTTTATGGGGTCGTTCCCAGGGCAGTTCTTCGCCGTATATTTGGTTGGCAAGCCGATTGTGCCGGATGCCCGTTAAGGTTTCATCGTTGTTCAAGATAAGGAGCAGGTTGCCGAGGGTGTTGGAGAGGATGCCGCTTTTCTCACGCTGAAGCCCGGATTTCCAATCCGCATCTTCGTCAAAGTCGCTTTCAGCCTTTGCAATGCGTTCTTCGGCAAGCAGCAGCTTTACATTTTCATCCTGTACTGCAAATTCGCTCATCGCCTTGAAACCAGCCTTATCGTCAAGGTCGGTGAACTTATGGATGCGGACGAGGTCAAAGGCGTTTAGTAGCTTGCCACAGGCGGGGTCGGTGGCGTGATGGGAATACGACCATTTGCTTTCATACAGCACCACGCCCGCCGAACTGTCGGCGGGGATATAATCGTAGCGGCCGCCCATTGCTGATGGCTCGTAGATGTCAGGCAGGAATGTTGCAATCACATCCTCAATCGGATAGGCGCGGCAGAAAGCGCCGACCACGCTATCCTTGGCGAGAGGGTCTTGCTGTTGTCGGATGCTGCGCTGTATCACCTCAGACTGGCGGCTTGACGTAGGCCAGAGCGAGCAGTCGTGCCAGTCGGAGAGTTTGGATAGGTATGCGTCAGGGTCAAGTACATCGCCGTCGATTGTTTTGAAGATATATTCACCGTCGGAAGGTGTGGACGGCCAGTACATCAAACGTTCCGGTTCATAGGTGCTGTCGTCGAAGAAGTCCATACCGATGACTTCCGCTACCAGTCGGGAAACGGCAACGTATTCGTCCGGCGAAACCTCGCGGGCAAGCGGGACAACCATACGGAGCCGGGGTCCTTCCGGCGTATGGCTGTGGGTGGAGTAGATCACGCACTTGTGAGAAAACAACATCTCCACGGTGTCGATAAAATTGCTGCCGGCGTGATCGGCGTCAAGAGTTATCCCGGAGCGGCTTTCCACCGTATCCTTTTTACGCCTGCCGCTTTTGAGGTGGCCAAGGACATAGCCGCCTACGTCTTTTGCGGCGTCGCGGCGGTCTTTGGTGAATCTCTTGTATTCTGCGACAGTTTCAGTTGTACGGCGGGTGACTTTGAACCGTTCGCATAACTCGTCAAAGGTGGTTTTTTTATTGACCCACCGTTTTGCCAGACGGCTGTCGCCATATGCGATTTTAAGTTCCATATTCCGGCACCTCGCATTTGTGGTTGTAGTATTTGATAGGCATACCGCGTTTTTTTGCCTTGGCGATTTCACGAGCCATACCATCGGAAGGCTTGCCGAAAACCCATAGTTCATCGCATTTACCAAGCAGGACAAGGGCAAAGAACAGCCCCAATTCTCGCTGCTCTCTGTCATCGTCATCCATAAACTGTGGGTAGTGGAGGTGGGGTGCAATCGGGATGCACCCCTTGGAAACGGCAAAGCGGCAATAACCCTGTGCTCTCCTAATGTTGTATTCCGTATCCCCGGAGAACGGCGATGCGACATAAACAAGCGGACGATAAATTTTTACCGGGATTTCCGATCTGGCAACCGCCGAGAGTGCTTCGTAGGCAGTCGGGTCTGGGTAGCCCTCACTATTGTACTTGTCCATCAGGCGCCTCCCCTTGGTAATACTGCTCTACGAGCGAACGCAGCCAGTCGATTTCTTCATCAAGGCGGGTGTTTGCCGATTCGTACATGGCGTTCTCGGCTTCAAGCGCGGCAAGCTGTTTAGCCCGTTCCGCACTTTTGTCCGCACTGATAAATAAGAGTGAGAAGAAGCAGGCCAGCCCAATCCACATAAATATCCACGGAAACGCTGACCAGACGGCCTTGCCAACCTTCTTCAGAGCCGCTTTAACGGATTGTTTTCTTTCAGACACCATTGTTTATAACTCCTTCCCAAGAAACAGATTGATGAAATATTGCTGCCCCTTGCCTGTGACTTTTGTGGTCTTGCTGATAGTGACGTGTCCGTCCGAATGGGTGATGGCAGTTTCCTTGACCCTAAAAAGCCCCAGTTCCATCGCCTTTTGGGTTGGCGCGTTATAATCCGTTCCTTTGCGCTTGATGAGGTAGCCGTCCTGACGCAGTTTTTCAAACAGACGGTTTTGACCGATTTCGATACCGTTGCCTTTGAGGATTTTCGCCAGTTCACCAATTAGGATGGTTCCATCGGATACTGATACCGCATCGGCGAAGATAACCTTTGGCTTATTCTCGGTGGCCTCCAGTTGCAGCTGTTCCTTGGCGGTGCGCTCCTCCTTAAGGGCGGTCAACACCTTAATCCAAGAGTCAGGGTCGTTCATCAACTCTTCTAATTTGGCGGGCGTAACATATGCGCCGTGTCTGCGGATGGTGGGAAGTACCTCATGAGTGACCCAGCGTTTGAACTTCTTGGCTTCGGGCTTGTCGGAGCGGAGGATAACATTGTAGAGACCACTTTCGCTGACAACCGTGAGTTCCTGATTTCCACCAAGGGTCGGAATCAGACTCCGCCCCTTTTCGTCATGATCCAACCGCTCGGCTACTTTGTGGGGACTGGTCAATTCCAGAATGTCACACACATCCTTCAACACCCACCAAGTTCCATCGCCCTTTTGGACAGTCCTGACTTCGTTCCCCTCATAGGAGAACACTTGTAATCCGTTCATATTGAACCTCCTGAAAAAATATTTTCGAGAGGTAACAAACCCCTCTACTGCCTACAGACAGGAGGGGTTGTTTTGCGTACTGGCATTTAATCTTTTTTGTAAAACGAGCAATCGAACCCATCGGCAACAAGCAGAAGCCCTTCCGCCCAAGGCGGCGTCCGGTTCATTTGCTGACACAGAACCTCGGTAGATAATCTTGGGTCAGCTTCTATGACGACTTCGTCGTGGATGTGCATCACGATGGAGCAATGGCGGAGCGTCTGCATGGCATAGGATAGAATATCCCGGCTTGTCGCCTGTACAATGTTCTCAACGAACTTGGGACCATAACTTTCGATACGCTCCCATTTTTTCGTGCCACCGATGCCTTCGTAGGTCACACAGTCCGAGCCGAACTGGTTTGTCCCGATACGGGGCTTGACGTAGGAAAGCCGTCTGCCGGATGGAAGCGTGATGAACAGCATCCCGCTTTGGTAGCCGAAGCGGATGCCATGGGTTTCGGTCACCGTCCTATCCCTGACCGCCGTCATAGCGGCGCGGTCAACATCCCACCAAAACCGCACGATGTTTGGGTTCGCTGCCCGCCAGGCGGAAACGAGCGGACGCAGTTCCTCTTCCGATAAACCCATCTCCAAGGCCCCCATCGCTTTGAGCGCGCCGACCGAGCCGCCGTAGCCGAGGGCGAGTTCGGCGATCTTTCCTTTCTGCCGTAGCGGGGAGCCTTTGGTGACTACCTCAATCGGCACGTTGAACATCTGGCTGGCTGACGCTTCGTAAATTTTGCCGTGGGTAGCAAACACCTCGTTTCGCCACCGCTCCCCGGCAAGCCAAGCGATGACGCGGGCTTCAATCGCCGAAAAGTCAGCGACAATTAGCTTATGACCGTCCTTCGGTACAAACGCGGTGCGGATTAATTGAGAAAGCAGATCGGGAATGTTGTCATAGAGCAGTTCCAAAGCGGCGAAGGCGCCATCATGAACAAGCCCTCGCGCCTGTTCAAGGTCGGGCAGATGATTCTGGGGGAGGTTTTGCATTTGAATGAGCCGCCCGGCCCATCTGCCGGTTCGGTTGGCGCCGTAGAACTGGAACATTCCACGAGCGCGGCCATCGGCGCAGACGGCGTTTTCCATAGCCTGATATTTCTTTACCGAGGATTTCGCCAATTGCTGACGAAGGGCCAGCACCTTGCCAAGCGGTTCCGGCGCATCCTTGAGCAGCTCCGCTACCGCCTTTTTGCCGAGGGAGTCGGTTTCCATACCGTTATCCGCGAGCCACTCTTTCATCTGCTGTACGGAGTTTGGGTTGTCGAGGTCGGTCAGTTCCTTTATCAAACGGATCAATTCGGTTCGGGATCGATTATCCGCTTTGATGGCATTTTGGACAAGGGTCATGTCCAGAGCAACACCGCGGTCGTTAATCTCTTGGTCGTGGGCGTATTCTTCCCATACATTATCAGGCACGGGGAACTTGGCGAGCCGCTCTTGAATTGAAAGTTCGGCTTCTACATCTCGGCGGTTGTATGCTTTGAATGATTCCCATTTGTCCGGAGCGTGTTCGGGTCGGTTGCGCTTCCGCTGCCCGTTGGCGGCGGTCGGTTTGCAGGGCGAGCAGAAGTACCTGATTAGTTCCTTGCCTTCGGTCAGCTTCTGCTTCTCAAGTCCCAAAACCGTTCCCGCGCCTTCGAGGGAGAGCGGCATACCCATATAAGCCGACCAGACCATCGAGCATCGCCACGATTTGGGGTTCAGATATTTCGCTTTGCCGAGCATGTTGGCAGAGTGATGATTGTTGGCGAAAGGGTCAAGGTTGATGCCCATATCTCGCAGATAGCGGGAAAGGCAGATGCGTTCAAAAGAGCTATTGAAAGCCCACTTTTGCACATCATCGTCCGTTAAGGCTTCAAGAATACTGTGAGGTATGCCTTCGCCGCCTGCGAGGTCGATAACCCGCACCTCGCCGCCATCCACACTGTATCCAAGGAGCAAGATTTCAAAATCGGACGATTCAGCATATTTATACAAGCCACATTTTTTGAGGTCGACACCGCTAAAGGTTTCAATGTCAAGCGAAAGTTTAGCTATTTTATCCACCGAAAACGCCTCCCTTGCTTGATGTAGTAAATGGTAGTGTCAGACACATTGAACATTCGTGCTATTTGCCGCTGCTGAACACCTTGACACAACATATCCCGTATTTTAATCACGTCATTGACAGTCAGTTTTAGCCCTTGTCCCGCATGGCGGTATCTATCTGTCATGTTTTCAGAACGGGAGCCGTAGCAAAGGTTGGTTATTTGGTTATCTGTCGGTATACCGTTCTTGTGTAAGACCTCCAAGCCTTCTGGAGCAAAACCTACAAAAGCAAGCATCACAAGCTGGTGCACCGGCTTTCCAATCCCATTTGGGTACTGACTATCTCTTAAAAACACAGAAAGATGGCCATGCGTATTGAACCTACCCGCAGTCAAGATTTTCTCGTTGACATGAACGCTTGTGATTACTCCTGTACGCCAATCCTCTCGGTCAAAAAACCTATCAAGGCTTTTTATTCGCCCAAGACTGCTGGCTTGATATCGACCTCCATAACCGGGGATGTCTTTCCATATTTCAGTTTTCATAAGACCTCCATAATTGAAGAGGGCGGCAAGTCGCCCCGCCGCCCTCCGTAGTCTGTCTAATGTAGTTATCCAAGGAAATCCTCGTCGTCGTAGGTGGCGAAATCGTCCTCCGCGCGGGATTTGCCACCAAGGGGTTCGCCGTCGCGGATTTTTTGAAGGTTGTTCAGTCCGCAGGCAATGCCTTTGTTGCCGTTGCTGTTAAAAGCGTAGAAATTGACGCTCGCCCTGCCGTATACGCCACTGTACACCTCCGAACGGTTTATAACTTCCTGACGGTCTGCATCCACCACGCCCGGTGCGGTCGCACTGTTGGCGTTGATAAAATAGGCGTTTTCGTAGGCGGGGTCGTCGGGACGTTCAGTGTCGCCATCACGGAGCGGGGTCTTGAGGGCGGCAAGGGGCGGTACGGTTTTGCCGTTGCCCTTTAGCTTCGCCTCGCCCTCACGGTAAGCCGCTTCAATCGCTGCCTTGATTTTACCGATGGTCTTGGTGTCGGACTTGGGGATGATGAGCGATACCGAGAACTTCGGTGTGCCGCCGTTGATGGATTTCGCTTCCCACACGTTGGCGTAAGACCAGCGGGTATCTGGACCCGTGATAACCTTCATAGGGTTGGATGTCTGTGTATTTTTGCTGTTGTTTGACTGGTTAGCCATTTGGATTTTCCTCCTCATAATCATTAAAATCGTATTTTGCCGTATGGATTGCCGCACGTTTATCGCTTTCCGGCACGAGCGTCGGTTTGCCTTGCGGCTTCTCGACCAGACCGCCAAGTAGTTCGGCAAACTTTGATTTACCGAGAGCCTTTTCCATTGCGGTGATGCCCATCACCTTGTGTTCGTATGGATCGTAGCCTGCCGCGCTGACGGTGTCGGCGACTGCTTCATCATTTGTGTATTTGCGGTTGGAGCGGCCTTCGACCAGCTTCCAGCCTGACCAATGCTTGCCGCTGAGCGCGGCTTGCAGGGCGTAGTTCTTGATGTCCGAAGCCCAAGAGACGAGTTCATCTATCCTGCCGAGGATGGATTCGACCTCATCATCTTCTAAAAGGGGTGGTAGCTTGAATTCGTATTTTGCAAGTTCAATGTTTTGCTCCGCTCGTTTGCGGCAGTCATGTTTCGCCTTGCAGAACTGGCACCAATCGCCACATCGGAACTCCCCCTCACCGGCATAGGCGAGTTTGGCAGTTGGTTTCAGCACTTTCTCCGCCCACTGGTAGAGGGATTCCTTGAAAACCGTATGAGTGCTGATGTTATCTCGTCTTGGTTGATACACGGTCATACTGACCGTGTCGATGTCGTAGATGCCGTCAAACAACTCTAATGCCCCTAATGTGTACAGCATCATTTGAAAATTTTCAGCAGCCTCAACGAGTACCCCTTGGCCATGCTTATAGTCCACAATATGGAGCATACCATCGGCGATAACCACGCAGTCACCGGTACCAAAGCCGCCCTCGACGTACTTGGAGAAGTCGAGCCGCTGTTCGATAAGCACCACAGGATCGTTGCAGGTCTGCTTGGCAGTCTCCACCAATTCCATGATGTAGTAGGCGTACCCGGCGGCGCATTCTTCCATCTCCTCGGAGTAGTATGTCAGACTGGCGGTCGGGTTTTTGGCTCGGATACCGAGCGCGGTTTTCAGCTTATACTCGCCGAGGGTGTGTGCGTCCGTGCCTTCGGCGGCGTAGCTGCTGCCTTTGTCCTCGTACTGCTCGCAGAGCCGAGCCGACGGAGGACAGTTCAACCATCGGTGGGAACTTGAAGCGGAGAGCAGAGCGTGTTTACCCATTTCCCAGTACCTCCGCTTCCGTAAGCAGGGTGGCATATTTGGCGGGGTCAATCTCGGACAGCTTCGATGCGCCATGCTTTTCGAGCAGTTCCCGAACCTCGGCGGTATGCCCGTTGCGGGATTTTTCCGCAAGAACGGCTCGCACTTCTTCCAGCGTCAGTGCTTTGGGTTTTGAGGGGGCTGGTTTTGGTTCCAGCTGTGTCGATGCTTCGGATTGATTGCCGCCGAATAGAGCCGTCAGGCTGTCTGCCACCGAATTCAGGGATTGTGCTGCGCTACGAAGCTCCTCGACACAGATGTCGAGTTCACTCATCTTGCCCATCTGGTGCACCCCCTTCCCCGGTGGACTTATCCTGCCTTTGAAGCGCGAGCAGCTTCTTGGCTAGACGTTTGGATACGACGCTGATTGCCGTTAGGATGCCTGCGAGTTCTTCATCCAGCTCAGCATCGCGCATGCCCATGTCCCTTTCATTTGTTTTTGTTTGCATTGCCTTACCTCCGTTTCCGAGAAGGCTTTACCGCCCCTCTACCGTCTACAGACAGAAGAGGGGCAGTTGCGTACCGACGGAGGTCGGCTATTCAAAAAATCTCTTCAGGGCTTCGCTGTTTCGCAGAATGTCAAGAATACGGCGGACATGAACAGTGATACTCCGCGATGATTTGAAGCCGTACTTAGATGCTAAATCTCGCACGGTTTTTCCAAGGAAGAAACGGTCTTTTATAAGGTTGAGGTCTTCTTGGGCAAGTGTGGAGAGGGCGGCATAGAGGGTATCCAGTAAGGCCTTTTGCTCTATGATTTCTGTGATGTCGATCGAGTCGGAAGGCTCAAAATATGTATCCGATCCTTCGATGTCGGCTTCTTTTCTCATCGGTTTATCAAGTTCAATGGTGCGACTCGTGCGAAACCTACAATTCTCACATTTTTGACTGCATTTGTTGGTGTCTTTCCATACGCACTGGAATTTTCGTTCCTGATACTTTTGCTCGCGCCATATAGAGCGCATATTCTCACGGGAAAGGTCTTTGCCCATCTGATTGTGAGGCAAGCGGATAACGAGACCAGATTCATCGTCGACATACCACCGCTGCGGGAATGGGGTGCCGGGTTCATCGATGCGAGCAAGACACTCTGCCCGAGACACCTCGGTGTGGATTTTCCCGTCGTCCGATAACGTATAGTAAGCCATCGGCTCACCGAATTTTGTACGGTGTGGAATGGGGGTGGGTTTGAAAGATTTGCTTGTGTTTGACATTGATTGACATCTCCTTTTCCGGTTGCCGGAAACAGGAGAGCCAATCGGACGTAAAACGGCCGGGTCTCGCTGTTTCCAGCGAATTACCCGACCGTCCTGCGGCTCCCAAGGGCTGTTAGCTAATTAGTTGCGGTTGCATTAAGGCTTGATTTCGGCTTGCTCTTGATGACTTTGAACTGCCCGTCATCGCCAAGTTGTGCGAACCAGATGTCTTTTCCGTGCGGAAGGGATATAACCCGACGCTCTGCATCCCACTGGAAAAGCTGACTGGCGAACTTATCAGTTGCTTTGACTAATTGAACCATTGGCATTTCTCCTTCCCCGCAAGTACGGCCTGTACCAGCCGTCTAATTAAATTTTATAGGGAGACGCCCTTCAGTCCCTCAGTTGAGACTAAGGCACGACTCGGTTGTGGCTAAGAATTTGCCTGAATTAAAGAAAATAAAAGTTCCAGTGAGCATTAGAAAATAAAAAGTAAGCGAATCGCAATTTTTGCTTGCAATTCGCTTGAAAATACATTATTAATAATATAGTCGTGACCTATTCCATATCGTTAGCGCTGGATGGAGGCAAATGTATGGCTATCAGTTATAATAAATTATGGAAATTGTTGATTGATCGTAAGTTGATAAAAAAAGATCTGCTGACTATGGCAGATATAACGTCAACAACAATGGCGAAGATGGGTAAGGACTTACCGGTTAGCATGGATGTGCTTTGTAGGATATGTAAGGCTCTGGACGTTAATTTCGGCGACATCGTCGATTACGTTAAGGACGAGTAGCCGATTAACTAAAACTGTCAAAAGGGGGCGCAAGCATACATGAAGCTGTGCTTTGGTTCGTTCATGACCGTGTTGAAACTGTGTAAACCCAAAAGTGTAAAACAGAAATTGCTCTGTGGTACAGTCTTGCTTTCGGTCGCGCCCCTATATGACATCAGAAACGAAGACGGAACAGTCCATGACCTATTAATTTGCAGGAGCAATTTGTCGCCGCAAGTAACCGACAAAGCTCCTACAGCGGATGCACAAGAAACGGTGGGTTACTTCAAAAAAAACATCCTGCCCTTGTTGGATGCCAATAAAATGAAAAGCGGTATTCTGGCGCTTAAAGACATCATTGCTAAAGATAACGAGATTAAACCAGATGTCGTAGTCGACAGGGCAAGCGGAAAAACCAAAGCCGACATCCTCAAACAGACATCTTTTGCTCTCGAAGAGTTCCTTGCGGGATTGTTCCTTTACACGGCATCGGTTGTAAATAATACTGCCGGAAAGTCTTTTATAGGCAATATCAAAGCCGAGTACATAGAGTCATTTGATGACCGCTCCGATGAAATTGCTCTGGTCAATACGTCGAGTAAACCTACTACCACTGCTTTGACGGTGCAGGAGGGTGCGCAAATAGATGTGGTAGGTGTGGAAACACTTATTACCATTTCTGACCAAATAGCGAAACTTATGGTTTTTGAAAAGCCTGAAAAGGATATGCTCGTTACACTTCTCACGGAATCAAACGGCAAATGCCTTAATTGCGGCAACGCACTCGGAATCCCTGTGCGTAACAAACTTCCGTCGTCGAAATGTGAAGTCGTCTATCTCACGCTTTCCGCTACGGAATCCCAGGGATACGAGAACGCAGTCGCTCTATGCGAAGGGGCATGTGCCAAAGAAGTAGAGGTTATGTCGGTTGACGAGAAGAAAGCCTTGCTTGCAAGCAAACGCCGTTGCGCTGAAATTCAAGCGTTCATTGAAAGAACGGAAAGCATACGGTTTCCGAAGGAAATCGAAACCGTCCTGCGCGAGATTCATAAAGTCAAGAATCTCAGTGAGCTTGAAAAGACAGATCTAAAAGATTTGGTCGAAATTGAGAAAAAAATCCACGAGCCATATTTGAAAGACAAAATCGACGCCAGTATGGTTCGTTTGTATAAGAAAGTAAAAGACATCTGTGGTCGACTTGAACAGGAAATCGGATTCGATACCCAAATGTTCGGGGAGATGATGAAGTCCGCACAAATATTGCTTTCAAGTGGGCTTAAAGACAAACCGGAAATTACCGACCCGCAAGAGTTTGTGATCGGGTTGCTGGTTGAAAAGCTATCCTCACAGGTTGGACAACAGCATAAGGATGCCTGCGATATTATCATAGGATATTTGGTGAAGAGGTGTGATTTATTCAATGAGAATGCCAAGCAAAGTTAATACTTTCTCGGATAGCGTAATCGCACTCTTCGCGCCTATCTTAGAGAAGTTGGAGAAACGAGATATGACCCCGCACGAGTTACTCGTTGAGATAAAGACAAAGGTATCAGAGATAAGCATTTTCTTAGATGCGCTCGACTGCCTGTATAAACTCGGAAAGGTTGAAATACCAGAAGGAACGGAGGTGCTACGTTATGTTAAAAAGGGTGACATGTGACAAATTTAAGACGCAGCCATCGGAGTTCCATAAAGGGCTTAATGTCATACTGGGTAGTTCGGGCGGTAGCAACGCCATCGGTAAGTCTACGTTCCTGCTGATACTGGATTTCGTATTTGGTGGCAATGACTACACCAAGTCTGCAAAGGACGTATTTGAGCGCATCGGTCACCATCAGATAAATTTTGAGTTTGAGTTTGATGATGAGCCGTTATACTTCTGGCGGTCGACGAGCCGCCCGAACACGGTGAACCGTTGTGATGGCAAATATAGCGTCGTCATTCAGGAGATGAGCATTAACGACTACCGTGATCGGTTATTTCACGAATATAAGATTCCCTTGCGAGACATCAAGTTCGGTGAAATCGTCGAGCGATTTATCCGAATCTACGGACACGGGAGCCATAACGAACATAAACCGCTCCAAGGCGAACGTGAGTCGATGGCAACTGCGGTCGAGTATCTGATGAAACTGCTCGACAAATACGAGGACATTTACAACCTGAAGGCCGCCGAGGAAAGTTACGGCTTGAAACCAAGCAAACAAGTCGAACGCTCGGTAAGCGACATTACCGCAGAAATTGGTGAAAACAAGGAAAAGATTGAAAGCTTGGAGAATCGCCGCGAAAAGCTAAGCAAGCAGAATGAAGAAGCCAACTTGCGGGCATTGGGTATTGACCATGAAAAAGCGGCACGGCTTGCGGAAATTAAAAAAGAACTGGAGAAGTTGGATGCCCGCAAATACCGATTAGAATCACAACTGAGAGCAGTCAGGAGCAATATGCCCGACAGCGACGGCGTTCTGCGAAAAGACTTCTCGGCATTGAGACGGTTCTTTCCCGATGCCAATATTGATGTGTTTACGGACGTTGAAAATTTCCACGCCAAGATTAACGGCTTTTTGCGTTCCGACATCGAGGAGGAAATTGCCCGTCTTGAACCCCTCATAGAGGACACGGATGCAGACATTGCCACTATTGAAGCGCAGCTTAAGGATTCGGGAATCGCACGGACGATTTCACAATCAATATTAAACCAGTATGCGCGAATCACCCGCGAAATCGACGACTTGGAAAAGAAAAACGGGGAATTAAAGTCTGAGATTGAGCAGATAGAAAAGCGCAAGGAAATAGAGAAACTGTTGACAAATCTTCGTCGCAAGCAAGAGGAGGCTCTTGCTGCCGCCGAAAAACAAGTCAACGATGAATTGACACGAATTAATACCATCGTCACGGGCGGTGATAGATCAGCGCCGGTACTGACATTAAAGCCGGACAAGACGTTCGAGTTTGAAACACCCGACGATAAAAGCGAAGGTACGGCGTTTAAGAATCTTGTGGTCTATGACCTGAGTATGCTCTCGCTGACACCGCTCCCCGTGCTGATTCATGATTCGAGCATCGTAAAGCGCATCGAAGACGCAGATTTTGAACGGATACTCGGTATGTATCAGGAGAGCAGACGGCAAATATTTATTGCGTTCGACAAGGCCAACTCATCCACACCTGCTGCATACGACATTCTTAAAAAGAATGCCATACTTCGGTTATCGGTTGGCAATGAACTGTTCGGAGAATCGTGGAGCAGAATAACCGAAGAACCGACGACAGTGGGAATAGTCGAAGAATCATCTGAAGACTCAGAGGAGTGAGGTTAAATATATGGCAGCGATTAAGGATTTACTACGGCAAATCACAGACCCTGCGTTAAAAGAGCGCCTGTCAGTCGAGATTGATCGTTTGACAAAGAATAAGAAATTTGGCCTTGTATTCGAGGAACATGTCCCTGAATGCACACCGCTCTATGGTGTACCCATTCGTCGCAACTCGAAAGTTGCCCGAAAGGTAGGTAAGATGAGTGATATTTTCACTGTTAAGAAGGTTGACGGTGAAAGCGCCATGTGTGTAAACAAGGCCAAACGAGTCATGGAAACTATACCGATTACAGAACTCGTTTCTGTGGCGCAGTTCGGAGAGCCAATTTTCCCTAGTTTAGAGCCGATTGCGAAAGTAGAGAATGCGCCGGACGATTCGCTCTGGCACACCATTATTGAAGCTGATAACTATCATGCGCTTCAGCTGTTGGAATACCTATATGAGGGACAAGTGGACTGTATTTATATCGACCCGCCCTATAATACAGGAGCAAGGGACTGGAAATATAATAACGATTACGTGGATTCGAACGATGCATACAGGCATAGTAAGTGGCTGTCGATGATGCAGAAGCGACTGTTGATTGCAAAGAGAATACTCGCAAAAGATGGCGTTTTGATAACGACTATTGATGATAACGAGTATGCCCATTTGTGGGTCTTGCTCCACGATATTTTCCCGGAGTTAACTCACAACTGTGTGACGATACAACACAATCCTGGCGGGACACAAGGTAAAAGCTTCTCTGTCACAAATGAATACGCCATTTTTTCGTATTCAGCCGAAAGCACCATATTTAGAAAACCTCACACTGGAGGAGATACCTACAACCTGCGGCGTTGGGGTAGCACTTCGGGGCGTTATGAGGCCGCCACTTGTTTTTACCCAGTATTATTAGATGATAAACTGAATATCATCGGGTTTGGCGATGTGTTGGACGATGACATTCATCCGACAGCACAAGTTGAAAACAATGAAGACGGTACTGTTTCCGTTTGGCCTATAGATAAAAACGGTATAGAAAAGAAGTGGCGTTATGCTCGAGCAACGGTTGAATCTGTACAGGAAAGGATGTTCGCTGAAAAGCGTGGAGAACGTATCGAAATAATTCTTCATCGAGAAAGTGAACCTCCAAAAACTGTTTGGTCAGATGGTCTTTTTAACGCTGAGGCTCACGGGACAGCTATGATAAAGGAGATTATTGGCGGCGGTTTCCCGTTTCCAAAATCCCTATATGCCGTTCGGGAAGCCTTAGCATTTGCAGTTTTGGGGAAAAAAGATGCACTTATTGTAGACTTCTTTGCAGGGAGTGGAACAACGCTTAATGCTGTAAACCTTTTGAATGTTGAAGATGATGGGCATCGTCGTTGTATTCTCGTCACTAATAATGAGGTGGCTGAACCTGAAGTCCGAGAACTAAAAGCGGCGGGCTACCAACCCGGTGATCCAGAATGGGAAAGTCATGGCATATGTCGCTCGGTTACTTGGCCACGCACGGAATACAGCATCCTTGGCAAAAGAGCAGATGGCACAACACTGACAGGCGAATATTTCACAACCCGAACTACTACGAGGGCAATCAACCGTTCGTTCTATCAGCTTGGTTTTGTAGATAATCCGGCTGCTCTAACAGCATCTACAAAGAAGCAGATAGTGGCTTCGATTGTTGGTGCAGCTTCATCAATCCAGAAAAGAATCAACAGGCTGGCAGACGACCCACCAAAGGATATAAAAAGTATTGTTAGCGAGACGATTTTATCTCAGTCGCTCGTAAAAATTAACAGTCGATTCATTATATCGGAGAAACACACAGCATCCGTGCTATTTGACCCTGATGCATCAGAAGAATGGCTCGTTGCTCTTGAGGATCAGGAACATATTACGGATTTCTACATCGTGGCAAAAGAAAGTCGTGTGTTTAACAAAATAAAAGCAAAGGTAGTCGACACGCTCGGCACGATCTCTGTCAAGGAACCATTGAAGCGCCCAATGAGCGAAGGGTTTCCCGCTAACGTGGAATATTTCAAACTTGGCTTCTTAGATAAAAACAGTGTGTCGCTTGGTCAGCAGTTCCACGAGATATTACCGCTGCTGTGGTTGAAAGCTGGAGCGGTTGGTGAACGCCCCGTATTGCTGGACGAGGAGCTACCTCCGTGGATGATTTTACCTAACAATACCTTCGCTGTTTTGTTGGACGAGGATAGATACGGCGAGTTTTCCGCAGCTTTGCACGAGGCAGATGGCGTTGAAACGATTTACTTTGTCACGAATTCCGAAGAAGCGTTCAGAGAAATGTCGGACGGCGTAGGTATAGAGCGGACATACCAGCTTTACCGCGACTATATTGATAACTTTGTTATCGGAAGCAGGAGGAACAAGATATGAGAGCCACGCTTTTTACATTTCAAGAAACGGCACTGGCCGACTTGCACGAAAAAATTCAAAAAGCACACACTATGTGGAGTGAAAAAGATCCTCAGGTTATCTCATTTACTGCCCCCACAGGTGCAGGTAAAACGATTATAATGACCGCCCTGTTTGAAAACATGATCTTCGGAAACCCTTATGTCGTAGCGGAGCCTGATTCAGTTTTTGTATGGCTATCGGACATGCCTGAACTCAATGAGCAAACACGAATGAAAATCGAGAGCAAGTCAGAGAAGTTCCGCGCCCGTGACATCAACGTTATCGACTCCAACTTCGATGCGGAGTTTTTTGCTCCCGGAAGTATTAACTTCCTCAATACACAGAAGCTCGGTACGGATAAACTGCTGACGAGCAGGGGCGACGGTCGGGAGTATGCGATATGGGAAACACTCGCCAATACAGCGAAACGGCAGCCTAAGTCGTTTTATGTCGTTATTGACGAAGCGCACAGAGGCACAGCCACGCAACGGGCAGAGCAAACGGCGCAATCTATTATGCAGAAGTTCATCAAGGGCAGCCCGGAGGACGGGCTTCCTCCTATGCCGCTTGTCATTGGCATGACCGCCACACCGCAACGATTCCAAAAGCTCGTAACCGGCATAAACCGAACGACTCAGTATGTGACTGTGCCACCGGAGGATGTAATTGATTCCGGCTTGCTGAAGGACAGAATCATAATCCACTTCCCTGAAATAGCTATAAATGCTGATATGACGATGTTCAAAGAAGCTGCAATCAACTGGAAAAAGAAGTGTGAGCATTGGGCAGCCTACTGTGACCATGAGGATATAAAAACGCCTATACGTCCCATTTTCGTTGTGCAAGTGCAGGACGGCAATGAACGAGAAGCCACTCAGACAGATTTGGGGGCTTGTATTGATATACTTGAGACAATCATTGGACGTAAATTCCAAGCTGGAGAGTTGGTGCAGACGTTCGACGGGCGTGAGACAATAAAGGTACGTGATTATGAAATTCACAAAATTGAAGCCTCCCGCATCCAAGAAAACCAGAATGCTATGGTTGTCTTCTTTAAGATGAATCTCTCTACCGGTTGGGACTGCCCACGTGCTGAAACAATGATGTCATTCCGTCATGCTCAAGACTATACTCACATCGCCCAGTTGCTCGGACGTATGATTCGCACTCCGCTTGCCCGACGGGTAGAAGCTGATGCCGAACTTAATAATGTCGCCCTTTATCTGCCATTCTTTGATGAAGAAACTGTCAGATCAGTGGAAGAAGCCCTGCGTGATAGTGAAGCGATCATTCCGTCTGAAACAGGCTCTCATAAAGAGCTGGTCACTTTAAAACGTGACCCTGCGTTTACGGATATATTCACCGATATGGAGCTGATAACATACCGCGTTAATTCGGCAAGGAAACAACCCGCTCTACGCCGATTAATGGCACTTGCTCGTGCGCTTACACAGGATATGATTGCTCCGTCGGCGCGGCAAAGCACTCTTAAAAAGGTGCTGGATGAGTTCGATAAAGAAGTCGATGCTCTTAAAGAGTCCGGTAAATTCGATGAAACTGCTAAGGCTATCACTGCGTTGGCACTGAAAACACTCACCATTGATTATTGCGAGAGTGACAACGAAAGCACCGCCGAAAATGCCGAGACTGTTGAGTTGTCCGAGTTTGACTTAAACAATCTTTTCGAGCGGGCAGGTAAAATCTTCGGCGGCGATCTTCACAGAGAATACTGGGGACGCCACGCAAAGCGGGATTACGAGGAGGTAAAGACCGAAGCTATCGTATTAGCAAATGACAATGATGTTATGGAACGGTTGGAACGGCTTGCAGACAAGTTGTTCAATGAACTATATGACGAAAACCGGTCGGCTTTCCGCAGGTTAAGAGAGGAACGCAAAGATGTATATGAAAAACTGGCTTTCTCTTCAACTACTCCCGTTCCGCTTGATTGGCGGTTGCCACAAGCCGTAGACTTCTTTGTAGGAAATGATGCTGTGGCTTATGAAAATCATCTTTTCATCCCGACCGAGGGTGATGATTTCAAAGTTAGCCTCAATGATTGGGAAAGAGGATTGATAAAAGAGGAATTGGTACATGGTGCGGTAGCATGGCTCCGCAACCTTGACCGTAAAAAGTGGTCGTTAGAGATCCCGTATGATGTGAATGGCATCGCAACACCTATGTTCCCCGACTTGCTTGTCGTCCGTGCCGATGCCCAAGGTTATGTTTTTGATGTTCTTGAACCCCATGACCCGAGCCGCAAGGACAACTACCCAAAGGCGGTAGGATTAGCCAAGTTTGCCGATAAGCACGGAGATCGTTTTGGCCGTATTCAACTTATCCGAAGGGTACATAAGTTTGGACGCGACATCTTCTATCGTTTGGATATGAATAAATCGCACATAAGAAACAAGGTGCGTGGAGTAACTTCAAATGCTGAACTCGATAGAATATTTGATGAGGACGCGGTGTCAGAAGAGTAACACTGTAAACCATGTAAACACAGGAGGATATAATAATGGCTTTTCAAACTGCATTAACTATAAAGGAAACGATAGCCAACATTCATAGCAAAAAATATTTGCTTCCATCTATTCAGCGGGAGTTTAACTCTCCGGCTCAATTGCTGTAGATGAATACCTTGCCAACAGTATTGCCCATCTTCAGAACTAAAGGCATCATATAATTCAGCGAAGTTAAAGAAGTAAATGAATAATCGCTGATGACAAAAGAGGAGGTGTGTTAATGCCACTTACTATTGTCCGCCAAGATATAACGAAGCTGAAGGTTGACGCCATTGTCAACGCCGCCAACACCGACCTGCAAATGGGCGGTGGGGTTAGCGGAGCTATATTCAAAGCGGCGGGAGCGACACAACTTCAAGCCGCCTGTGATAAACTTGCTCCCATTAAGACGGGCGAAGCGGTTATCACGCCGGGATTCGGTCTGCCTGCTAAGTTCATTATCCACGCAGCTGGTCCCGTCTATCAGCAATGGAACAAGGAGCAAAACGACCAACATCTCCGTGCCGCCTATACGAATTCATTGAAGAGAGCCGTTGAAAACAAGTGTGAAAGCATAGCCTTTCCGCTGATTTCAAGTGGTATTTATGGTTATCCGAAAAATGAAGCCCTGCAAGTGGCTACTTCGGCAATTCAAGATTTCCTTACAGACCATGATCTTCATGTGACCCTTGTGGTGTATGACAAGGCAGCATTCTCCATCAGCCGCGAACTGCTCGGTGCAGTCGAAAGCTACATAGATGAACATTACATTGACACACACCAAATAAAGCGGCGGCAACTACTTGATGTAGAACGGCAAGCTTTATCCGAAGCTGATGAGCGTGTTAGTAAATACAACGAGCCTCTTTTTGAAGATATACTCGCTCCGTCTGTTGGCGCACCTGCACCGCTTGATGATTTGATTGGCAACCTTGATGAACCATTCTCCCAGATGCTCCTGCGCCTGATTGATGTTAAGGGAATGACAGATGTCGAGGTTTATAAACGCGCCAACTTAGATCGTAAATTATTCTCCAAAATCAGGAGCAATAAAGGCTATATGCCAAGTAAGCGCACGGCTATAGCCCTTGCCGTGGCACTAGAATTATCGCTCGACGAAACCGACGACATCTTGGAACGAGCGGGCTATGCGCTTTCCCACGCTGTAAAGTTCGATGTTATCGTTGAGTATTTCATTACCAACGGTAAATATGATGTTTTTAAGATCAATGAAGTACTGTTCGAATACGATCAGCCGCTGTTAGGAGGGTGCTGATTATGGATTATGTTCATGAAATAGATACTTTAATTCAAAAAGCTACATTGGCAATTGGTAAACCAATTTTGAAGGATAAGTATGAAATCGTTGATAGGGGTTTACCACACATTCCGCCTACCCGATTACCTGATGGAAAAATGGCAATATACATGTTTTTACTCGGTGATGAATTTCCAAAAATCGGAAAAGCAAATTATAGGAGTAATGCAAGGTTCTGCAGTCAACATTATGGCTTGAATGCACCGTCAACACTTGCAAAATCGCTGCTTTCAGATGGCGAGATGAGCAGCTTAAACATTGCTTCTTCAAATATAAAAGATTGGATTAAAACGAACTGCCGACGGATTGATATAATTATTGATGCAAACTTAGGTGTTTTTGCTTTGGAATTGATTGAGGGGATAATGCATTATAAATATGAACCTAGATATGAGGGCTTTGCATCTCAAAGGTAATTTGTCGCTTCCAAAGCGACCGACATCCCCCAGCTGAGTAGTATTCTAAGGTTACATTAAATCTTAGGAGGCTACGAAAATGAAAAAAGGATTAACGGAACTGGTTTTTATATTGGATAAAAGCGGCTCGATGAGCGGGCTGGAAGCGGACACCATTGGCGGATATAACTCAATGCTTAAAAAGCAGCAGGCAATTGAAGGCGAATGTCACATTACAACTGTGTTGTTTGATAACAACTATGAACTGCTCCATGACCGAATTGATATCAAGGCGGTCAGTGCAATTACGGATAAGGAGTATCAGGTTGGAGGCTCGACCGCATTGCTCGATGCAATCGGCAGAACAATCCACAAGATTGGCAACGCCCAGAAGCATACAGCTGATGACTATCGTGCTGAAAAAGTAATGTTTGTTATTATCACAGATGGCGAAGAAAACTCCAGTCGTGAATACTCTGCAGAAAAAGTCAAGGCACAGATTGAAGGGCAGAAAACTAAATATGGATGGGAGTTTATTTTTCTCGGAGCAAACATCGATGCAGTTCAGACTGCCGGGCGCTTCGGGATTTCCCCTGACAGAGCAATTGATTATCTCGCCGACAGTGAGGGGACAGAACTGAACTTTAAGGTAATGGCAAGTGCTGTGGCGGCATTCCGGGGGGCGGGAACCGTTGACGAGGCTTGCTTTGAGGAAATTCGCAAGGACGTTAAGCGGCGAGGGGGTCGTAAATAGTAAATTGGATATAGCCTTGATCCAAACAACCAGTAAGTAAAGGAGGAAATTTCAATGTTGAACAAAGCGATTGCAATTGCCGCGAAAGCACATGACGGGCAGGTTGATAAAGGAGGAAATCCGTATATTATGCATCCGCTCCGTGTAATGATGAATTGCAAGAGCGAAGCTGCGAAGATTTGTGCTGCCCTTCATGATACGATAGAAGACTCAATTACTACATTTGATGATTTAAAAGAGCAGGGATTTAGTGATGAAATTGTCACAGCTCTCGACTGTTTGACGAAGCGAGAAGGCGAAACCTATGATGAGTTCATCAGCCGTATTTTACCAAACGAAACCGCTTGCCGTGTGAAACTTGCGGATTTAATAGATAATATGGATTTGACTCGTATCCAAAATCCAAGCAAGGAAGATGAAGCGCGGATTCAAAAATACAAACTGGCGGCTGACCGAATTTCAGATGCTTTGCCGTATGTCGATGCAATTCCCGACTGTCGTTTGGTGGAGATTAACGGAGTCGCTGAGATTCATCCCGCCATATCGAGCGATCAATTCTGCGATATGTTCATCCGTTTTATTGAAGCACACGGTTGGTTTTTCGGCGGAGGCTTTAAGGATATAACCGATGAAAAACATGAGGATTAGCCGTTGTCTTCAAATAGCGCCCAATATATGCGGCAAGTAACGCGGTGAATGGCAATTAAGGGGTGTGCAAAGCGGTGCAAGTTTTAACGATTTGCTTTGGTGCGGTGCATTTTATCAATAGGTAGTACCTTTGCCACCGGAGATGACAGGACTTGAACCCGTCATGCATAGACTTGTTCCCACAAACCGATAAAAACCGTTGAACTGTTCCCTCGAACAGAAAGCACCCAAAAATCCACTATTGACCTATTCCCGAGAACAGACAAAAAGAAAAACACAGTCCAGACATCAATCTGATGCTATCGTTCCACGTTGAGACGGTGGTATTGATGTCAAGGGTTGATAAATAAGAGTGTAAAAAGATAAGTAAATAAAGGCTTTCCGTGATTTGAGGTCTGGTTCTAAGCCGGAAGGATATTCACGGATTTTTGCTTTGTGGGAAGATATCCAAGAGTGGTGGATTACTCACCGGATTTACGAATTTGAATATAGGATTGGTGAGTTGATAAGATTGCTGGCAAAAATGTGGTGAGTTGACAAGATGGCTATTGGATTGAATAGATAAACAAGGTTGAAATGCACTTATAAAGTAATTACTTTTCAAGTACATATAAAGGTTGAAATAAGAGCTGTAAAATGTTATGATAAAAAGAAAAGGTGGATTTAGGTATGGATAAGGAAGATAAAGTCCAAAAGGAACCGATGGAATTCTATAACATGTCTGATTTTCTTAGAGGACAATCATCAAAATTAATTACTGGTTTATCAGATGAAGATAAAACAGCTTTTGTTTTGAAAAATGGAAAGCCTGTAGCAGTTCTTATCTCCCACGAGAGATATGAAAGATTATTAAAAGCAGGTATAGATATTACTGAATACTAAATATAAAACACTTAATAGATGAGAGAGGTTAAATGAATGGCCGTGAAAAAATCAGAATTGTATTCCCTATTATGGGATGCTTGTAATAAATTAAGAGGTGGAGTAGAACCTTCAAGGTATAAAGATTATGTGCTTGTATTGTTATTCTTCAAGTATGTATCAGACAGATATAAAGGGCAACGTTTTGCTGAATTTACAGTAAATGAAGGTGCCTCATTTGACGACTTGATTGCTGCAAAAGGTAAACCAGATGTTGGCGAAAGAGTTGATGTAATTCTTCAAAAGTTTCTAGAAGATAATAAGCTAGTAGGAGCGCTTCCTGATGTTAGCTTTAATAATCCAGATGAATTAGGTTCTGGTAAGGAACTCGTAGATAAAGTCTCTGGTCTAATTGCTATATTCCAAAATCCTGCGATTGACTTTAAAAGTAACAGAGCTAGTGGAGACGACATCATTGGAGATGCATATGAATACTTCATGATGAAATTCGCTCAGGAGTCTGGTAAGAGTAAGGGACAGTTTTATACACCTAGTGAGGTGTCACGTATTATTGCTAGACTTATTGGTATTGGCAATATTAAACAAGAGACAGGAAAGAAATGGACCCTCCATGATCCTGCGGCGGGGAGTGGATCATTACTTATTCGTTCAGCAGATGAAGCACCAACTGATGATAATGGTGATTCCATAGTAACAATATTTGGACAAGAAAAATATCCTGATACTGCTGGTTTAGCAAAGATGAACTTCATCCTACATAACAAAGGTACAGGTGAAATCAAAAGTGGGAATACATTGGCAAATCCACAATATACTGATGATTTTGGTGGACTTAGAAAATTTGATTTTATTGTCATGAACCCACCATTTTCTGATAAAGACTGGACTGATGGAATTAAACCATCTGAAGACAAATATAAGAGGTTTGATGGTTATGGCATTCCACCAGAAAAGAATGGTGATTATGCTTGGTTTCTACATGTTCTAAAAGCATTGGATAGCAATGGTAAGGCAGGGATTATTCTGCCACACGGTGTTCTCTTTAGAGGAAACTCAGAAGAAACCATTAGAAAAGCTGTTCTTGAGAAACGATATATCAAGGGTATAGTTGGGCTACCGGCAAACTTATTTTATGGTACAGGAATCCCAGCTAGTATCATCATAATCGATAAAGAAAACGCTGATAAACGTGAAGGTATCTTTATGATTGATGCGAGCGATGGGTTTAAGAAAGATGGAAATAAGAACCGTCTTCGTGAACAGGATATTGAGAAAATTGTGCAAACCTTTATTCACCAAGAAAATGTTGAGGGGTACTCCCGCTTTATTACCTATAAGGAGATTTTAGAAGAGAACGAAGGAAACCTTAATGTGCCTCGTTATATCCAAAAAATAGATGATACATTACCTCAAAACATTGCATCTCATCTTAAGGGGGGTATTCCAGAAGTCGATATTAACTCTTTAGAGAGACTCTGGAAAATATCGCCACAGTTAAGAGAAGAGATATTTACTTGTGTCGATGAAGAACATAATGTCTATAATCTTGCTATAAAACCAAATGAAATCGAAATAGTCATTTCTGAAGATGAAAATATAAAGGTTGAAAAGGAAACTGAATACGGTTCTCTATTCGAGGCGTGGAAAAACAAAGTAAAAGATTCATTACTCAATATTAATACAGATACAAATCCAAAAGAATTAATTCGAAGCTTGGGCATTGAAATTTTGAGGGATTTTGAATCGGCAAAACTTCTAGACAATTACGATGTGTATGACTTCTTGCTTAACTATTGGAATGAGAAAATGCAAGATGATGTATATGTAATAAAAGCGAGTGGATATGATGCGGGACGTGAGATTGAATATGTATACGCTCAAAAGAAAGCTAAAGATGAAAATGGAGAAGAGATAAAGGTCGATGATACTTCAAAAATGAAGTCGTTTGAAGGTGCTTTAATTTCGAGAGACATTATTGAACGGGAGTATTTTGAAACTGAGTTAATGGCTCTTAATGAGCTAATCGAAAAATCTGCATTGCTTGAATCAGAATTGGATGAAATGAGAGAAGAAGAATCAGGTGACGAAGGTTTGCTTGTAAATGCTTTAAATGAAAAAGGGGACGGAATACCTAAAGCAAATCTGAATAAACAGATAAAAGAACTTGAAAGTAAAAAGACTTCTGAAGTGATAGATGACATTACAAAACTTATTGAATTATTTGATGCAGGAAATATATCGGAAATGGAAAAAATCGTCAAAGCTAATAGTGAGCTGAAGACATATGAGCTTAGAAATAAGAACGGTTCATTTGGAAAGGCTAAGCTTAAAAATGCATTAAAAGAAGCAAATGACAATGCAATAATGCCAGAAACATATGTCGAGGAATATAATGCTCTTCTTTCTTACCAAGCTAAGTTAACTGAAAAAGAAGAAGCTGATAAAGCGATTAAAGAAGCTCAAAAAGAACTAGATGATTTAGTGCTTTCTAAATATGGAGAACTAACGATTGATGAAGTAAAGCATTTACTCTTTGACAAAAAGTGGATGGCAAGGCTCGAAAATGACATTATTGATGCGATTGACCAGGTGCTGAATTCTCTTGCCTCTAAGGTTTTCTTAATTGCTAAACGCTATGAGCACACATTAGGCGAGATTGAAGAAAAGACAGCTCAGTCAAAGGCTAAGGTGAAGTCCGCTTTAGAAAGGATGGGATACACATGGTAACTTATCCTTCTGATTGGGAAATTAGTCAAATTGATAAAATAGCTGACATTACTACGGGATGTAGAGATGTAAAGGATAGCGTTAAAAACGGTAAATACCCATTCTATGTCAGATCTAAAGATGTGGAACGTATAAACTTTTATGATTTTGATTGTGAGGCAGTGTTAACTGCAGGCGATGGCGGAGCAGGGAAGATTTTTCACTATAAAAACGGTAAATTTGCAGCCCATCAACGGGTATATGTTATTAGTAAATTTGAAAAAGTTGACGGAAAGTATTTTTATTATTTTTTCTCGAAAAACTTCCTGCAAGAAGTTGAAAAATATACTGCGAAATCAACGGTTGATTCTGTAAGACGTCCAATGATAGCGAATATGGAATTTCCCTTACCACCCTTCAAAGAACAACAAGCTATCGCTTCAGCGCTATCAGATTTTGACGAACATATAGACAATCTGTCTGAACTAATTGAAAAGAAAAAAGCAATCCGTGAAGGTGCTTTGGAGGATTTGCTCAGTGGTAGGACAAGACTCGATGGGTTTGATGGTGAGTGGATAGAATCAACAATTGAAGATTCTACAAAAGAAATTATTACAGGGGGTACTCCTTCTACTACGGTAGACAAATACTGGGGTGGGTCAATTCCGTGGCTTGCTTCTACAGAAATACATCAAAAAATAATTACTAGAGCAACCAAAAATATTACAAAAATTGGCTTGAACAATTCCTCCTCTAAAATGGCACCAAAAGATTCGGTATTAATCGCACTAGCAGGACAAGGAAAGACCAGGGGTACAGCAGCATTTCTAGCGTATCCAATGGCATTAAACCAATCTTTAGCTGCATTAGTTGCAGCAGATGAAACGGACTCCAAGTTCTTATATTATCTAATTGAAAATATGTATCTTGAATTGAGAGAACTTTCATCAGGTGACGGTGGACGTGGTGGATTGAATAAAACTTTAATAAAAAATATAAACATACGACTTCCGAGGGAAATAAAAGAACAACATGCAATTGCTGAAGTTCTGACAGCAATGGATGAAGAAATAGAATCTCTTAAAATAGAAAAAGAAAAAATGATTCAAATCAAAGAAGGTGCAATGGACGACCTCTTAATAGGCCGTGTGCGTCTTAAAGTATGAGGAGGTAAAGGCTATGTCTGTTGATTTAGAGAGAAAATTGCAAAACAAGGTCCTTCACTGGTTAATAGATAAAGAGGAAGACGGTGGTCTTGGTTATACGTATCTCGGAAATCTTGAGGATCAGAATAACAAACCTATAAAAGAAGAGTTACTTAAGAAGAATCTAGAAAAGCGTGGTTATACGAAAGATCAGATCTCCAAAGCTGTAGCTGACCTTGTATCAAAAGCGAGCAATCAAGTGGATAGCCTTTACCAAATCAATAAAGAGGTCTATTCCCTACTTCGCTATGGCAAGCAAGGTGTTAAAGACGAGAATAAAAATCGTCAAACAGTTCATTATATCGACTGGAACAATGTCGAGAACAATGATTTTTATGCTGCTGAGGAAGTAAGTGTTCTCTGCTTTAATCAAATAGAAAGAAAACGACCTGATGTGGTGCTGTATATAAACGGCATCGCTCTTGGCATATTTGAGCTAAAGCGTTCATGCGTGAGCATTGGTGAGGGAATTCGTCAAAATCTCACAAACCAAAAAAAAGAGTATATTCAAAACTTCTTTAGTACTACGCAGTTTCTCTTTGCCGGTAATGAAGCTGAAGGGCTGAAGTATGGAACAATCGAAACTCCTGAGAAGTATTACCTGAATTGGAAAGAAGATATTAAAGCTAGTGATGAACTTTCTGCGAGTATTAAAGGTATCCAATCCAGAGAAAGAAATAAACTAAGGGATGGTGTAATTTCTCTTTGTCATAAAGAGAGGTTTCTTTCACTAATCCACGACTTTATTATTTTTGATGCTGGAGTGAAAAAGATTGCAAGACATAATCAGTATTTTGCTAATATTGCTGCTAGGAAAAGAATTCTTGCAGGCGAAGGTGGAATAATCTGGAATACGCAAGGTTCAGGAAAGTCCCTAATTATGGTATGGCTTACTAAGTGGGTTATTGAGAATGTAGCAGATAGCCGAGTGGTAATCATCACCGACCGAGATGAGCTTGATGACCAAATTGAAAGTTTGTTTATTGATGTAAATGAAAAAGTACGAAGAACAAAAAGCAGCGCTGATTTAAGAGAGATTCTGAATAAAAATGATGATTCTATTATCTGCTCTTTGATTCATAAATACGGACATAATGCAGGTAAACAATCTGACGTGGATCAATACCGTAAAGAATTGATAAAAGACCTCCCTGCTGACTTTAAAGCAAAAGGAAATATTATAGCTTTTATTGATGAGTGCCATCGCACTAACTCAGGTAAATTACATGAAGCAGTTAAAGTATTGATGCCTGAAGCATTACTTATTGGTTTTACAGGTACTCCACTACTCAAAAAAGATAAGGCGACCAGTCTTGAAACTTTTGGCCCTTACATCCATACTTATAAATTTGATGAAGGTGTTCAGGATGGTGTTGTCCTTGATTTACGTTATGAAGCAAGAGATGTTGACCAGGACTTATCTAGTAAAGACAAAGTCGATTTATGGTTTGATAATAAAACTTTAGGTCTTACTGATAGAGCAAAGACACAGCTGAAACAAAGTTGGACTTCAATCAACAAATTATATAGTTCAAAACAAAGACTTGAGAAAATCGCTAGTGACATCATTTTCGATATGAATTTAAAACCTCGTCTAAAAAATGAGCGTGGTACAGCTATGCTTGTGGCCAACAGTATATATGAGGCTTGCAGATACTGGGATATTTTCACTAGCAACGGCTTTAACAAGTGTGCTGTTGTAACTTCATTTGAGCCTTCAACAGCAAGTGTTAGAACAGCTACGAGTGATTTAAGCCAAGAGGGCGAAGAAGAATATAAGAAGTCTATTTATGAGCGTATGCTTAAGGGCAAAAAATTGTCTGAATTTGAGAAGGAAGTAAAAGAGCAGTTCAAAAAAGAACCTGCTAAGATGAAACTTCTTATCGTGGTAGATAAACTTTTAACAGGATTTGATGCTCCAACAGCGACATATCTATATATTGATAAATCTATGAGGGATCATGACCTTTTCCAGGCTATCTGCCGAGTTAATAGACCAGATGGCGAAGATAAGGACTATGGTTATATCGTAGATTACATGGACTTGTTTCGTAATGTTCAGCTTGCAGTGGCTGATTATACTACTGAAGCTTTCGATAGCTTTGATAAGGAAGATGTTGAGGGACTTATAAAGAATCGCTATGACGAAGCTAAATCTGAGATGGTGGGTGCAATTGCATCGCTGAAAGATCTATTAGAAAATGTAAGCGATCCTAAGGAAGATACTGATTATATTGAGTATTTTTGTGGTGAAAATAGTGAAGACGATGAAAACACTGGTCGCAGAGATATTTTGTATAGTCTTACAGCTTCGCTAACACGCTCTTTTGCTAACTGCAGTGATAAACTAGTGAGCGATTATGGCTATTCAGAGGGGCAAGTTAGCAGACTAAGAAGTGATATTTCAGGTTATAACAAAATAAAAGAAATGGTTAAACTAGCAAGCTGTGATTATATCGATTTAAAACCATATGAGGCTGATATGCGATATGTCCTTGATACTTATATACGTGCAGAAGATTCTACAGTTGTAAGTGAACTCGGGAATATGTCGTTGGTGGAATTGTTACTTGAAAACACTTCAACAACACCAATAGAGGCCCTGGTACAAGGTCTTCCAGGTAATGAAAATGCTAAAGCAGAAATCATCGAAAATAACTTGCAGCATGAAATTGTAAAGAAGATGTCATCTAACCAAGTTTATTATGGTAAGTTATCAGAAATGCTCCAAGTACTAATCGACCAGAGACGAATAGAGGCTATGAGTTACGAGGAATATTTACGACAAGTTGTTGAGTTGGCACAAGCAATTTTACACCCAGAAGATAGCTTGGATTATCCTGATACTGTGAAGAATAGCGAGGCTAGAAGAGCCTTTTATGATTATTTTGCGAAGAACGAAAATCTGGCTGTAAATTTGGACAGTGCTATCCTTTCTGCATTACGTCCTGATTGGAAAAGGAATTTCCAGAAACAACAAAATATAAGGCTTGCTATTTATGAAAATTTATTGATATATGGTTATGACGAAGATGAAGCAACGGCGGAGACCGCTGCAGTCTTCGAAATAACTGAAAGGCAGGCAGAATACGATGTGTAGTGAAGAAGTAATTGGTGGTATGCCAGTTGAAATTATTAAAAAGAAAAACCTTAAAAATCTATATATCAGGGTAAATCCACCAGAAGGTAGTATAACAGTTAGTACTCCTAGTGATTATCCTGATGAAGAGATAAGGCTTTTTGTATTAAAAAAAATGCCAGAAATCACTAAGGTAAGAGACAGGATGCTGTCACAGGCGCGTCAAACTGAGAGAGAATATGTTTCAGGAGAATCCCATTTCCTGTGGGGAAAGCCATATCGGCTACAAGTTGTCTATGAAGGAAACAAATACGAAATTTCAAAACTACCAAACAAGATAATATTGACTGCTCCCGAAAGATCAACTAAAGAATCAAGGGAGAGGGCATTCAATGAATGGTACAGAGAAGAACTTAAACGAGTGTTGGATGGGGTTGTTTCAAGGTGTGAAACAAAAACAAACCTCCATGCTAATGAGTACAAAATTAAGAATATGAAAACTAAGTGGGGTACATGCAATATTGATAAAAAAAGAATATGGATTAATCTACAGCTAGCCAAGAAACCAATAGAATGTCTTGAATATGTTGTTATCCATGAACTGGTACACTTGTTAGAAAAGAATCACACCCATAGATTCAATTCACTTGTGGAGGAGTTCTACCCTACCTGGAAAGAGGCAAGAAAGTTATTGTCAGAGTTGCCTTTGGATCATATTGAAAAAGGAGAACAGGTAGATTATGAAGAGGAAGATAACTCCAAGTGATATATTCGATATCAATAAAAAATCAGGTGCTCTAATTCTTGGAAAGAATCGCCTTGATGACTATGCTACAAAATTTCTGACGAAATACTGTAAACAGGCATTGGTTGAACCGATGCCTCTTCCGGTTGATGACATTCTTAAGGGTATGGGGCTTACTGTTCAAGAAGTTCATTTATCAAGCGACCTAGATGTTTTTGGATGTTGTTTACTTTTGGATGCAGATGTTGATATTTATGATAGGGAAACAGGTAAATATTTATCAACTTCCTTCAGCGCTGGAACGGTATTAATTGACCCCTTGTCTGAGGCTGTATATGGTGAAGGCTCGAAAAGAAATACGCTCATTCATGAAGCACTACACTGGGAAAAAGATAAAACATATTTTCAAATTCTTGAGGTTAAAAATAAAAACGAATCTGAAAAACTATATCCAATTTTATGCCGACAGTCCGAGACTTTCTTTACACCACCTGAGGGAAAGAAGACAAAGGAAAATGAAGTTCGATGGTTGGAATGGCAAGCACACAGATTAGCACCTAGAGTTCTGATGCCCAAAAAAAGCTTCAAAAAGAAAGCTTTAGAGTTTATTGAGCAGTATAAAGCATCTGGTGAAAATACGATATACTCTTGTGATACCTTGATTGAAGATTTAAGTAGCTTTTTTATAACGTCAAGACTATCAGTAAAATATAGATTGATTGAAGTTGGTTTAGAGGATACCATATCTGAATTCTCTGATTACAATGATGTCTATGAAGAAATCCACAGTAATAAAGACTTTGTTAAGTTAACCCCAGTAGAAGCGATACAAATAATTAACTCTGATACAACACTGAAAAACTGGATAAAAGAGCGGCATTTTGTATACGCTGAAGGGTATTTTGTACTTGCTAATAACCAATATGTTGTACAAGAAGATGGGGTTCTCCATCTAACACCAAAGGCAAAGCAAAATCTCTCTAGATGTGCTATCAATATTCGTGAACAGAATTTTGTAACATACACTAATACTTACAAAGACTTGCTTGGGTATACGGTCCTTAAGAAGGTTGAAGGCATTGATAGTAGACTTCTTACGTTTCATCCTAAGTACCAATCCCCTTTACTGAATGAACCTGAAGAAACATATCAAGCATTTTCTCAGCAGCTAGCTTCTTATAATGAGGAGGAAGAAATTGAACTCATTAAGTTGCTTGGTGACCCTACCAAAACACTATGTAATTGTCTGTGGTTTTTGATGGAAAATAGAAAGTGGAATTATCCTGATAAGTTTAATGAAGAGACAGGAATCCACAAAAATTATCATGGTAGAATAAAAAATGATAAAGCCAACAATATGACAACGAACGTGTTGATGGCCATCTGTGTTGGTATGCAGTTATGCACGAGGATTACGCAAAAGCTGTTTGATAAATCAAATAATAAACTAGATTATTATAAAGATCCCGATAAGACTTATATTCGTATTATGGATACTATGCCAGGGCTTTCGCTTGATGATTTCAATGGTATTCTAGAGCAATGTGGTATTCAGGAACTAGGTAGTGAAATAAAAGAATAAATAAGTTGATAACTCGATGAGTTGGTTTAGGACCCCGAAAGGGGTTCTTTTTTTATACCCAAATTTAGAAAAGACTGATAAATAGACAAATTTGGCCCAACTCAACGAGTTGGTCGTGAAATTTTGAAACCTATTATATTTATAAATGTAAGGGACAAGCCTTACAAAAATATAAATGCGTCTAAAGCTGGCCAGCAGAAGACGGCGGATACATAAATGATTCGAAGATAGCCAATGACAGGCTGTTGGGTGAAATTTATGCTCCTCCGTTTTATTTCCTATACATATTTTTAGGAGGTAACTCTGTTGGTCATTGTTTTCCAAAGATTCATTAGTTCTCCGCTGTCTTCCAGGACGGGATTAGGAGAATCTAATGAGATTATCAATCAGATATGAGAACCAGTTTCAAAGCATCGAACTCAATGAGGAAGAAACTCAGGAGATGTGGGTCAGTCTTTCACTTGAAGGTGAAAATCTTGAAAAGGAAAAATTAATCCAAAAAACATTCGATGAAAAGTTCAACAAGCCGGAGTACAACATCTGGCACAGAGAAACCAGACACTTAACAACTCCTAAGGAGCGCTTCAATGACGATGGTGATGAATACGATACCTCGGAACCACTTATGAAAGAAGTTGCGGACGACAGGATTTTTAGAAAAGACGAAATTGAGCGTGCTTATCAGGATGATTATGAAGGTGTCTGCAAATGGATACGTACCGCTCTTGGCAAAAAGCAGGACTGGGCAGATATGTTCATTGCAGTACGCATTGACGGTATGTCGATTCGAGAATATGCCAGTTTCATAGGTGCTGATGAAAACAACATTACTCAGAAATTAAAGCGGGCAACAAAGAAATTACAAGAAGAATATGAAAACCGTCAGATTTGACCTTCTCCCAAGGCTACTAGGTAGGAGGTCAAGACCTCCAAAAAAACACAAGGAGGTAATTCGAATGGAATTACAAGTTTACAAAAATGCAGAGTTCGGCTCCGTACGTACTACAACGATTGGCGGTCAACCTTATTGTGTTGGCAAGGATGTAGCATGCATTCTTGGTTATACAAATACTCGCAAAGCTTTAATTGATCATGTTGATGAAGAGGACAAGGATGACGTAACGATTCGTGACGCCATCGGAAGAAATCAAACGATGACTGCTATTAACGAATCTGGTCTGTACAGTCTCATCCTCTCAAGCAAGATGCCAAATGCTAAAAAGTTTAAGCGATGGGTGACAAATGAAGTCCTCCCTGCTATTCGTAAACATGGACTTTATGCAACAGATGATTTAATTGCAAACCCCGACCTTGCCATCGCAGCATTTACCGCATTAAAAGAAGAGCGTGAAAAGAACAAGGAATTGATGGCAGCAGTTGCGATTGGTCAGCAGCAAATTGCTGAGATGAAACCCAAGGCTACTTATTATGATGTGGTTCTTAAATGCAGTGATGCGGTAAACATTTCTGTGATTGCCAAAGATTATGGCTGGAGTGCCATGCGTATGAACGAATACCTTCATGAAAAAGGGATTCAGTTTAAGCAAGGTGATATTTGGCTTCTCTATCAAAAGTATGCTCCCAATGGATATACCAAAACCAATACTCACATTTATGAAGACAGCAAAGGTATCCAACATACGAAAGTGCATACCAAGTGGACACAAAAAGGCAGACTCTTTATCTATGAACAGCTAAAGGCGGATGGTATTTATCCGCAGATTGAGATGGAGGTGTGATATGGGAATCAATATGAAAAATGCAGAAGGGTATCATGACCCAACTCCCCATGAAGCACTTAGCAATATATCCCGTGAGGAAAAGGCAGCAGCAAAAGCTGCCTTTAAGCCCCTTGTCTATATTTGCTCTCCATTTAGTGGCGATATTGAAAACAACAATAAGCGGACACGAGCGTTTTGCCGTTTTGCTTTAGATAAGGGCAATATTCCGCTTGCTCCTCACCTTCTGTTTCCACAGTTTATGGATGACAACAATGAACAGGAACATGACCTCGCTATTTTTATGGATATTATCCTGATGGGCAAATGCCAAGAGGTCTGGGTGCTAGGTGATGTGATTTCAAGGGGCATGAGTATTGAAATTGAAAAAGCAAAGAAACGCAGACAGCCGGTCAGATACTTTAATAAAGATTTTGAGGAGGTAGAGTCTCTATGAAGATAGCATACGGCAACAGCCGAATGGATAAAAAGTGGAAAAACACAGACATCAGCTGGGAGGACTTCTGCTCCCGTGTTAAGACCACACAGCGTACCACCGAAACGGTAGAAGAATATCGGAAAATGAGAAAAGGCGGTCAGGATTCTATTAAAGATGTCGGCGGTTTTGTCGGAGGTCATTTAAAAGATGGCAGACGTAAAAAAGGAAATGTTCTATCACGCTCCATGCTCACCCTTGATATGGATTATGGCACAAGTACTATCTGGGAAGAAATCTCTACCTTCTTCCCTTATCAGTGTTGTATTTATTCTACTCATAAGCATACTCCAGAACATCCAAGATTAAGGCTGATCATTCCACTCTTTCGTGATGTGGGAGAAGAGGAGTATGCAGCCGTTAGTCGCATGGTCGCAAAAGAAATCGGCATCGAC
>Ga0334890_1000193_pt1 | contig 118784 bp, 120 predicted proteins | sample GraSluR1_MG_3_FD_207220 | JGI IMG/M metagenome (GOLD analysis project Ga0334890, IMG submission 207220) | Sludge microbial communities from methane-producing bioreactor in Wageningen University, Netherlands - Granular Sludge_31_08-R1 | ecosystem: Engineered > Bioreactor > Anaerobic >... | reverse complement strand
AGGTTACACATTGCTATCCAATATTACACATTGATGTAAATATCAAGAGATGAGCTATCTGGACACAAAGTGAAATTATAAGATTTATGAAGATATTAAAAGATAATTGAAGTATATTAAGGGAGGTTTAGCAAAAAATGAAGCAATTTACAGGATTCGTTACCGAATTCTGCCGGTTGCTGGACAGACTGGCCGGATTATGCCTGGTGTCGGTAATGGTCTTGATTATTACCAACATCCTCTCCCGGAGTCTTTTGAAGCGGCCGATTTTGGGAACCTACGAGTTTGCCGGCTATTTAACGGCCGCGGTGATTGGTCTGGCCCTGGCTTACTGTGCCGTGCAAAACGGCCATATTGCCGTAACCTTTGTGGCCGATCGCCTGCCCTGGAGAACACAGGCCTTCGTGGACACCGCCATGAATCTTGGCGCCCTCCTGTTTTGGGGCCTGGCTGCCTGGCATATCGGGAGCTACGCCAACAGTATGGTTGTTAACGGGGTGGTTTCCCCCACAACCCAGGCGCCCTTCTACTACTTTATCTACCTTATTGCCCTGGGCCTCCTGGCCCTATGCCTGGTGCTGCTGGTTCGAACCATTGAATCGGTTAAAAAGGCGGCCTTGCGCCGATGAGCCCACTCGTAGCCGGTGCGGCCGGTATAGCGGCTTTCTTTGGGCTCCTGGTCCTGCGGATGCCCATTGCCTTTGCCATGGCCCTGGTGGGCTTTGCCGGGTTCAGCTTTCTGGTTTCGACATCCGCAGCCTTTAACATGGTGGCCAAGGAGATCTTCAACAACTTTTCCTCCTACTCTCTGAGCGTAATCGCCATGTTTGTCTGGATGGGGTTTTTGGCCTACTACTCCGGGATTGGGACCAGGCTATACGTATTTGCCTACAGGATGATCGGCAACTACCCCGGCGGACTGGCCATAGCGACCCAGGCGGCTTGCGCTGTTTTCGGGGCCATTTGCGGTTCGAACACGGCCACGGCGGCGACCATGGGGGCCATCGCCCTGCCGGAAATGAAAAAATATAAATACGACACTTCCCTGGCTACGGCCAGCGTTGCTGCCGGCGGCGTCCTGGGTATCCTGATCCCCCCCAGCGTAATCTTTATTGTTTACGGCATGGCCACGGAGCAATCCGTCGGCAAACTCTTCATGGCGGGTATCATACCGGGAATTCTATTAATGCTGCTGTATATGGGAGTGGTCTATCTGCTGGCCGCCCGCAACCCGGAGCTGGCGCCGGCCGGCACAAAGTCAAGCTGGAAGGAAAGAATTGAAGCGTTAAAGGGTGGGCTGGGAGAGGTCCTGTTTGTTTTTTCCCTTTCCATCGGCGGTCTCTTTGCCGGGTGGTTTACCCCTACGGAGGCAGGCGCCGTCGGGGCCGGCGGGGTGCTGCTGGTATCCCTGCTGGAAAGGCGCCTGAAGTGGGAAGGCTTTAAAAGATCCCTGCTGGACGCCACCCGGACCACGGCCATGATCATGTTCATGGTTGCCGGAGCCGTTATATTTGGCCGATTTTTGGCCGTAAGCAGGGTTCCCTTTGAACTGGCCAACTGGGCCGGCGCCCTGCCCCTGCCGCCCTTTGCCGTGGTGGGCGTGGTTCTCTTAATCTACCTTGTTCTGGGCTGTTTTATCGACGCCCTGGCCATGGTCCTGCTGACCATACCCATTTTTTATCCCGTGGTGGTTACCACCCTGGGTTATGATCCAATTTGGTTCGGGGTTGTCATCGTCCTGGTTGTGGCCATGGGTGTAATCACGCCCCCGGTGGGCATGAACGTTTACGTAATCAAGGGGGTCGCTCCCGATGTGCCCCTGGAGGTCATCTTTAAGGGCATCTGGCCCTTCCTGGGGGCTATCGTTATCCTGCTGGCCATACTCATTGCCTTCCCCCAGATTGCGACATTCCTGCCGGCCCTGTTAACAAAATAATTGCTTGCGTACAGGTGAAGCCTTCCTTCCAGGGGAGGCTTTTTTATGTACATTATATATTTGTGATGCCTGCCTCCGGAAGTATTATCGAAATGGCACGGAGCGCCATCTGCAAGTATCTGGACGCCAAATTTTCCAGTGACACGCTTAGTCTTCAGGAAGAAGTCGGGGCCATTAATAATTTAGTTGTCCTGGACAAAATCATCGGCAAGATCTACACAGCCAACACAATGGAAGAAGCGGCAACTATTGTCAAGGAATCTACGCTTTATTAGCTTTTCATCGGCCCGAACACTGTGTCTGTCAATGCAGCCCGTGCGGCCGGGCTCGCCGGAAAAAGAGAAGACATAATTTTATCCAGCATTATAAGCTTATCCCGGTAATCGGGACGAGCTTTGTTTTCTTGTAACTACTCAGGCTATGTGGCGCGTCCCTTGCCGCAAAGGCCGAGTCTTTGCCTGCCCAGTCGGAGGTGGCGCTACATGATGATAAAACGCAGTGCGATTAATAGAAAAAAGCCTGAATAAATCAGGCTTGATTAAGATGCGATAACTAAGATTTCATTTTTCTACCAATTCCCATACTGATTAAATTAGACAATAATTGGTTAGCACTGACACCTTCTTTTTTAGCAAGCTCATTTATTTTCCTGTGAAGGCTTTTTGGAATTCTAAGGGATATACGGCCATTAAATTCTTCAGTTATTGGTTCAGGTATAATTATATCATCCGCGTAGGCAGATTTAATCCATCCTTCTTTAGCAATCATTGCGTCGTTGATGGCCTTATCAATAGTATCACCAGTACCTACGCAATACTGTAAATCAGAAAATTCAGCAATAAAACCACCATCATCTAGATCAGGTTTAACAGTAAATGTATAGGGGATGTTGAGATAATAATTTAGATCTTTGGTATTAACTTCTTTACTCATATTAATCACACTCCTACTCTATTATCGTCAAAAAATTATCACAATAATTTACCTGTGATATACATAATTTGTTTTAGTTTTTTGGCAATTATTATTCTGATATATGTTTAGCCTTCCCGAAGGAGGGTTACAACCCCATCCGGGCCAGCAGGTCTTTTAGGTTTTCCAGGTATACTCGTTTCACTGGCTTACCGCCTCTCCTTGCAATCCCGATGATGTAGTCTGGAGCTTTCGTGTAGGTGTAATGGCTCCCTTCAGAACGTGCGGTGAACCCCAGTTGCTTAAGTAGTAAGTCAATATCTTCGAAGTCCGCGAACTTTGCCATTCTCAGCTTGTCGAGGAGCTTCTGCCTTTTCGACATTCGACCACCTCGCTTGGCAATGATATCATATATAACATCATCTGTAATGTCAAACAGAATATAGGATGCTTGCTCCGATGAATTTGACTACCGGATCCGATTCTACTTGACTATTTGTTCCAATTAAATTTAACCAGTTAATCCGGTTGAATCAGACCACCCGACTTTTTTTGCTGTTTTAGGGGTTTCCGCAGGGGAGTCATTCATAGGAAAGCTTCATAAATGCGGCTACAAATTCAATCACGCTGGTATCATATGTTCTGGATGGAAACCATCAAGTATAAGTATGAAATTCAATAGGAAATAAAAAGTGCAAGGCAATGACAAGGTAATCATGGATGAACGAACATAAAAAGATTACGTCTATAGTGAAAATTACGCCTAGATGCGTAAAAACAGCCCCGTGAGGACGGGCCTCCAGGGGCTGTCAACAATGACAGTTAAAAAAATCTTTATAAAAACAAGTACTTAATTAAGACAACCAAGCCGATTACTGCCGCCAGCAGAATATAAATGGACACTCATGGCGGGCAGATTTTATACCAGGGCTTCCTTTCTTCCATCTAAATTCCCCCTCTGGTGCCGCCATGCTTTTACAAGGGTGGCGGAATCGGCAACTGCAGTGGCCATCCGGGTCTGGGGGCGGCGCCTTCCACTCACAGCACCAACCCGGGAACTATGGTATTATTTAATCTTCGAAAGCCTGCTCTACCTTCCAGGTCTTCCAAACATTAGAAACCAGGTCTATGCCAGGCTTCAAGGTCTGTTTGCCCGGCTTCCAGCCGGAAGGAGTGACTTCGGCGCCGCCTGTAGCCCTGACCAGTTGGAAGGCTTGCAGTTGACGCAGCGACTCGCTGACGTTGCGGCCCACCGGCGGAGTGAGCACTTCAAACCCCTGGACAATCCCATCGGGATCAATGATGAACCTGCCTCGGGTCTCCACGCCGCCGTCTTCATCGTATACGCCATAGGCCTTGCCGATGTTCCCGCCCTGGTCGGAACACATCATGAACGGGATATCATGCCCGATCATCTTGGACAGCTCGTTGTCATTCCATACCTTGTGTACGAACACGCTATCGACGCTTACAGAGAGCACCTCAGCGCCCAGTTTCTGAAACTCCGGGTATTTGGCAGCAACTGCTGCAACTTCTGTCGCTCAGACGAAGGTAAAATCACCCGGGTAGAAACATAATATTACCCATTTCCCCTTTAGTTCGGACAAGCCAATATTCTTAAATTTGCCCTGGTGAAAAGCCCTGGCTGTAAAATCGGGGGCTGGTGTTCCTACTTTGATCATAGGTTTTTTCTCCTCCTTCACTACAGGCTCGGCGGATATATCAGCCTCATTCATTTTCTTGATTGGCAGACTCTGACAACCTGGTTTAAACTCTTCCGGCATACATGCCCTCCCTTCTCAAGTGTTTTAACCAACATCCATTAATTATTATTATACAACATCATAATAACATAATTTATGTTTATAGGGAAATGGTTCATTGGTTAAAAAAAAAACTAATATTTACTGGTCTTTCAGACGGGGGAAGGGATGCCGTTTCCTGAACAAAGCATGTTTCAGCCCTCTCTCAATACCGGGGCGGCGTCCTCCGGCGCCACCGGGTTAATGTACACTCCCGTGGCTACCTCCACACCGGCAGCCACGAGCAGCCTGGGGGTAAACTTTATGTACCAGTGCTCGTCTGGTAGAAGGAGTTGACCGGCGCCGTGTTAACGACAAAATTATAGGAAGGGTTGTCCAGGCTTGCTGTTAAAAGTTGTCCAAACGCATCGTCTCGCCTGCAAAGGCTTTGGGTATTCCGGCCTGCGGCATGTTTTTTTTAGACTACCATTGTTGTTGCCCTGTCCCCAACTTCTGCTGGCCAATTGCCTGAGTTTACCGGGGTTGTAAATTTCAATCCGCTTGGACGGGATTGAAGTTTTAAAGCATTATCGGTATGGCAATATTTAGAGCTAAACTTTTGACTTTATTAGCCCTGTTGACCCGCGGATAAAAAAATTAGCTGCCGGGAACCATTAGGGAGAAGAATAAAGTACAGGAGGTCACGAACATGACAGTTTCATCCCAGGTTAAACAGACCCTGGCCGGCTTGAAAAGCGCCCAGGCAAGTCTGGAAAGCTTTGCCCTTCAGACCCAGAATCAGAAGGCTAAACAGCTTTACACCAGCGCCGCCCAGCAGACCGGGGCAATTGTGAACTCCCTGGAACCCAGGATTGCGGAAATTGAAAATGAAGAGCCCCAATACAAGGGCTTCTAAGCGCTGTTCCATGTTTTGCCGGGTCATAAAGGATCCGGTATTTTTATTTGCATATAAAGACCTGATAGAATGCAAAATAAGTTTAAGAGGTGTTGTTTTATGACCATCAGCGCCCAGGTCAAACAGACCCTGGCGGAACTCAAGGGGGTCAGGGCTGCTTTGGAGAATTTTGCCCAACCAGGCGGGAATAAGGAGACAAGCGTTTTACTGCTCCGGAACTCCCGGCGAATTGACCTCGTGGTTAAGAAGATGGAAAAGAGGCTCGGTGTTTTGGAGTTTGAGGAGCCCCAGTATAAGGGATTCTAAATCGTTCCAAGAGGAGTAAACATGTCTGAATGGTTGAGCATTTTGCTTCGCTCCGCGGGTTTATTTGCCCTCACCCTGCTTCTGGTCCGGCTGATCGGGAAAAGGCTTACTTCCCGCCTGACATTCTTTAACCTTGTTACAGGTATAGCCATCGGGGTGATTATCGCCGCGCTTTCCCTGAACCTGGTTCCGAACTTTGCCGGCGGGCTGGCTGCCCTGGCGGTTTGGACCGTTTTCCCGGCGCTGCTCTACCTTCTGGCGATCAAGTACAAGGCGGTGCGGGACATCCTGCAGGGCAGGGAAACTGTCTTAATTAACCACGGTAAAGTTCTGGAAGACAAGCTGCTGGAGGTCCGGCTGACCCCGGAGGATCTGCTGGGACAGCTGCGGAAAAAGAATGTTTTTAATTTTGCCGACGTGGAATTTGCCGTTTTGGAGCCGGACGGGGAGCTCAGCACACTGCTTAAAAAAGAACAGCAGCCCGCCACACCCGGGACCCTCGGACTTGACGTTTGCCGGGAAAGCGCGCCCCAGACAGTCATGCTGGACGGCGTTGTCATGGACGAACCGCTGACAGCCATGGGTCTCAACAGGAGGTGGCTGGACACGGAGCTGGAAAAAGCCGGCGTGGCGCTTGAAAACGTTTTCCTGGGCCAGGTGGATTCCCTGGGGCAGCTGTATCTGGATCTATTTGACGATGCCGTCCAGGCGCCTGAACCCGGGGCCAGGGAGAGGACTTACGCCACCTTGAAAAAATGCCAGGCGGACTGTGAATTGTACGCCCTGGGCACAAGGGACCCGGGGGCAGGCAAAATGTACGCGAAATCAGCGCGGCTGCTGGAGCGGGCCGTGCGGGAATTGGAACCGCTGCTGAAACGATAGGGAGTGAATGCGGGTAATGTCGGATAAGAAAAGGAAAAAGCTAACCCCGGTACAGCAGGAGTATCAGACCTTTGCCAGGGCCAGGGAGCCCGGACGCCCGGTTCTGTTCAACTGTCTTAAGGCATTTCTGGTGGGCGGCGGGATCTGTTTTTTGGGGCAGGGGGTGCAGGATTTCTTTCTCTGGAATTTTGATTTTACCGAAAAGACCGCGGGGGATCCCACCGTTGCCGTAATGGTCCTGCTGGCAGTGATCTTAACAGTTGCGGGTGTTTACGACCATATCGCCCAGTGGGCCGGGGCCGGTACGGCGGTGCCGGTTACGGGATTTGCCAATTCAATGGCGGCTTCGGCCATGGAACACAGGACCGAGGGGTTTGTTCTGGGGGTTGGGGGTAAAATGTTCAAGCTGGCGGGGTCTGTGATAGTTTTCGGAGTCTTTGCCGCCTTTATCATCGGCTTGCTCAAGACAGGCATCGCCATGCTTGGGGGTTTTTAGGATGCAGCAGGGACATCAGACCTGGGTTTTTCAGAACAAACCGGCTATTTTGGCCACAGCCGTGGTGGGGGGGCCCTTTGAGGCCGAAGGTCCCCTGGCGGAAGATTTCGATCTTCTCCACGGTGATCTGTGGCTGGGGCAGGACAGCTATGAAAAAGCCGAAAAAAAGATGCTGGAAGAAGCCTGTGAAGCAGCCATCCGCAAGGCGGGTCTGCAGAAGCAGGACATTCAATTTTTTCTCGGCGGGGACCTGATGAACCAGATTATCAGCAGCAGTTTTGCCGCCAGGACCCTGGCGGTTCCCTTTTTAGGTCTTTACGGCGCCTGCTCCACTTCCATGGAAGGGCTGGCGCTGGCTTCCCTGATAGTTGACAGCCGGGCGGGCCGCAACGTGCTTTGCGGAACTTCCAGTCACAATTCGGCAGCCGAAAAGCAGTACCGTTATCCCACGGAATATGGTTCCCAGAAGCCCCCCACAGCCCAGTGGACGGTAACCGCCGCCGGCGCCGCTCTTCTGGACCGGGAGGGGGATGGTCCCAAAGTTACCTCCGCCACCATCGGCAGGGTTGTCGATATGGGTGTGAGCGACCCCTTCAATATGGGCGGGGCTATGGCCCCGGCGGCTGTGGATACAATTACCGCCCATTTCCGGGATCTGGGGGTTGCTGCCCGGGATTACGACCTGATTGCCACCGGGGATCTGGGCAAGGTCGGTTATAAAATCGCCCGGGATCTTTTAAAAAAACACAATCCGGCAATCCCCGATGAGATTTTTACCGACTGCGGCCTGCTGATTTACGGTGAAGATCAGCCTGCTGTCCTGGCGGGGGGGAGCGGGTGCGGCTGTTCAGCCTCGGTTGTCTACGGGCATATAATGAACAGGCTTAACAAGGGTGAACTTAAAAAGGTTCTGATTGTAGCAACCGGCGCGCTGCTGTCCCCCCTCTCCTACCAGCAAAAGGAAAGCATACCCTGTATCGCCCACGCAGTTTCCATCGAATCCAACAAACCTTAGGGGGTGTTTTTTTGGAGGCTTATTTCTGGGCTTTCATCGTAGGCGGGCTTATCTGTGTTGTGGGGCAGCTGCTGTTTGACGTGGGACGGTTCACCCCGGCCCATACCATGAGCATCCTCGTTGTTGCGGGCGCCGTCCTGGACGGACTGGGGCTGTATGAACCGTTAATTGATTTTGCCGGGGCGGGCGCCACCGTTCCCATTACCAGTTTTGGCAACGCCCTGGTTCACGGGGCGCTTACGGAGGCCGAAAATACGGGTCTCATCGGCATTCTAACGGGAATCTTTGAAGTAACCAGCGCCGGCATTTCAGCCGCCATTATCTTTGGTTTTCTGGCAGCGCTGTTTTTCAAACCAAAGGGATAGGAGAAGGTGGAGATGTTCAAGAAACAGCATGGCGTGCTTCTGCTGGCGGTATTCCTGGTCCTTGTTCTGGCGGCGGGCTGCGGCACGGCGCAAAAGAAACGGCAGTTTCAGCAGGACAGCCGGTCTGAAAGCCGGATCCAGGTGGACCCGGAGCTTGCCCGGAGGGCCGGGGAGGCGGCGGGGACGGTCGAAGGTGTAAAGGAAAACGCAGCTGTGGTGATTAACAGGGATATCGCCGTTGCCCTCAAGGTGGAACGGTTTGACCGGCTGCGCCTTAAGACGATCCGGAAGCAGGTCCACGATACAGTCAAAAGGCTGGACCAGGAGTACAATGTGCATGTGACAACTGATAAAAAACTGTTTGTGCAGCTGCAACAGATGGAACAGGAATTGAACAGCCCCGGGGAAAAACCGCACCTCCAGGAGATGCAGGTGAAATTTGATAAAGCGATGCAGGATATGCGAAAATGAAGTGTAAACACCCCCAGGGGATTCGGTTTCGTACAAACCTTACAAGTTTTAAAACGAAAACGTCTTCCGGGGCGAAGGGGTACTCCTCCGGGTCTGGTTGCATACAATCCCTTGCCGGTTTTAAGACGCTGAGCACACGTTACAGTGGATTGGTATACCATTTTGCCTGTCCTTTCATACTGTTCATACTGTGGTTTAAATCCCCTGAGCTAAACGGTGAAGAGCTTGATTTCCACCCTTGACACCGGCAAAAACGCGCCTTATACTTATGGTCAGGAATAGTCAATAAGATTAGAACGGGTGCCTGGACTGCCGGTCCGGGGGCTGTTTTGGGTTGGGCGGACCGGGTACCCCAATACTGTGGAGGTGTTCTAATATTATGTCCGGAACAGTGCAGCAGCCGCTCCAGACCAGGGAATTCCAGGCGGAGGTTAAACAGCTTCTTGGTATCGTGGTAAATTCGCTTTACACGGACCGGGAAATTTTCCTGCGGGAGCTTATTTCAAACGCCGCCGACGCCCTGGAGAAATTCCGCTATGAAAAACTCACCAGCAGGGAAGAGTCCGCTGGTGGTGAAATTCCTCTGGAAATTACCATAGAACTGGACGAAAAAGAGCATACCCTGAGCATAACGGATACAGGAACAGGCATGACGGCCGCCGAACTGGTGGAAAACCTGGGTACCATCGCCCACTCCGGGTCCAGGGAATTTATCCGGCGTCTGGGTGATACCGACCGAAAGGATTTGAATCTCATCGGCCAGTTCGGGGTGGGCTTTTATTCCGCCTTTATGGTGGCAAGCCAGGTGCGTGTTTTGACCCGTTCCTACCGCTCCGGGGAGGAGGGCTGTGAATGGGTTTCGGATGGCATTGGCGCCTATACCATAGGACCGGCGGAGGGCCTGGACCGGGGCACCAGGATTATCCTGAAGCTAAAGGAAGATGCCCGGGAGTTCAGCGGGGCGGAAAAGGTCAGGCGGATCATCCGGCAGTATTCCAGTTTTGTTCCCTTCCCCATCAAGGTGAACGATGAACAGATCAATACCGTGCAGGCACTCTGGGTTCGCAACAAAAACGAGGTGAGCGGGGAAGAATACACCGAGTTTTACAAGTTTTTATTCAACGCCTATGAAGAGCCCCTTTACCACCTGCATTTTACTGCTGACGCGCCCCTGTCCATCAACGCCCTCCTTTTTGTGCCGAAACATAACATGGAGCATTTCGGCTTTGGACGGCTGGAGCCGGGTGTCAATCTATACTGCCGGAAAGTATTGATCCAGCAGCATTCGGAAGGGATCCTGCCGGAGTGGCTGCGCTTTGTCCGGGGCGTTGTGGACAGCGAGGACATTCCTCTTAACATCTCCCGGGAAACCATGCAGGACAGCGCGCTTTTGAGTCGGCTGCGCAGGGCCGTGACCGGCCGCTTTCTGAAGTTTTTACAGGAACAGTCCCGCAAGGATCCAGACCAATTCGCTATTTTTTGGAAGGAATTCGGGGTCTTTTTGAAGGAGGGAGCCGCCTCCGACTTCACCCACCGGGATGAACTGGCCGGGCTGCTGCGCTTTGAATCTTCCGGTTCGGAGCCTGGCCGGCTAATTTCCCTGGCGGACTATACCGGAAGGATGAAGGAAGGCCAGAAGGATATTTACTTTATTAACGGACTTACCAGGGAGCATATTGAAGCCGGCCCCTACCTGGAGGCTTTCAAAGCCCGGGAACTGGAAGTCATTTATACCTACGAGCCCATTGACGACTTTGTTTTAAGCAACTTGGCGGAGTACGAAGGGAAAAAACTTGTATCCGCGGATCAGGCCGGCCTGGAATTACCGGCGCTGGAGGCGGAGGACGGCGCCGGGTCCCTGGAGCCGGGCTCTTTCGAAACCCTGGCTGCCTGGTTTAAGGAAGTCCTGGGGGAAAAGGTCAGTGAAGTGAGGAAGTCAACGCGTTTGGTGGACAGCCCCGCCATTATTCTAAACCTGGACGGCATGATGACCAGCAGCATGCAGCGGGTAATGCAGGCTGTGCATAAGGACATGGGTCCCCTGGGGCAAAAGGTGCTGGAAATAAACCCGCGGCACGGCCTTATTAAACGACTGGCTTCCCTGCGGGAGGCCGACCCCGGCCTGGCCCGGAATATTGCGGAGCAGGTTTTTGACAACTCCCAGCTTTCCGCCGGCCTGGTGATTGAACCCCGGGCCATGGTGGAGCGGATTTACAGGATCATGGAGCAGGCCCTGGCCGCCCGGGAATAGTGCCGGGCTAAAAAATACAGCTCTGTTCAGGCGGGTTTTTTGGCAAGTGCCTTGATGAGTTGTTCCGAACCTCTTAAAATGCCGGTATTCCAGCTTTTTTGGTCGCAGAGGTTTATATAATTGATTGAATGACCATACTAGTATTAGCTGGAACAACATTGGAAAGGGGTTAAGGATCGTGACAACAACTCTGGTGGAGTATTTTTACGGTGTGAAAAATCGCCTGCCGGAAGAAGCGGGGAGGGTTATCCGCTCCCTGGAAGATCAGGGACCAATGAACAAGGAAGAATTGTCCCTTACGGCCAAAGTAAAAAGGGCCGTGTTGGATCACGTTGTGATCCAGCTCTACGCGCTGGGCCTGGTGGATGTGGCTACGGAGGGAAAAAGCAAGATGTGCAGCCTGACCAAACTGGGCTATGATTTCTTAAACTTGAAAGATGCCGTTTAACGGCATCTTTTTTTTACCGCCGCGGCGTTGCTGTGGCGGCGTAATTTTAGATTAAATAAGAGCAAGAGGGCTTTTCCTTTGGCCGCCCCCTTGCTCAGGCTTATTTTGGCTAATCAAAGACAACTTCACCTGTTTTTAAGAAGTATTTTGCCCCTATCAGGGTTAATTTTCCGCTTTCCAGGAAGTGTTTGATAACCGGGCTTTCCTTAAGATCCTCAACAGCTGCCCCGATGTTTTTATCGGTGGCCAATTCATAAAGTTCCTGCCCCGCCGCCCCGGCTGCCTTTGCTTTTTCCACGGAAGGCGCCAGTTTGGCGATAATGGCGCCGATGCTTCCGGGCGCATCCCCGCCGTCCACTGCAGCTTTCACGGCACCGCAATAGTCGTGGCCCAGGACCACAACAAGCGGCGCCAGAAGGTGCTCTACAGCGTATTCAATACTGCCCGCCGTCACAGGGTCCACAACGTTTCCCGCGTTGCGAACGACAAAAAGGTCGCCAAGGCCCTGGTCGAAAATATGTTCCGGCGGCACACGGGAATCTGAACAGGTTAGGATTACAGCAAATGGTTTTTGCCCCCCCACCAGTTCCCCCCGCCTGGTATCGCCCAGATCTTTCAGCGCTGGCTGGCCGGTTGCAAATCTTTTATTTCCATCCCTAAGTTTCTGCAGAGCCTCATTTGCCGAGGTTGCCGTGCCGGTTGCCCCCAAAGTTTACACCCCCAAATTATTATATATATTTAGATTTAACCGGAAAATTACTTAATCCTTTATTTTCGGTGAAAAAATATAAGTCCGGCCGGATGGGTCCGGCGGGGGCCAGCAGCCCTTTAACACTAATTTTGTAGTTCTCCCCGGCCAAGTCGCCGTTGGTAATCCCTGGCATGTGGTACCCAGCCAGTAGAGTATGTTCTGGTTTAAGAGTTAACAAGGTGCTGGTTTTGCGGCGGAGAGAGCGCGTCCCGGATAAAAAATATTTTACCCGGGAAGGAATTAGAGCATTTCTGTCGAAATTCTATCCTATGTGTTTTCTTTATCATATTAAAGTGTTAATGCAGGCATATTAACCAGCAAAATTTCAATTTCAAAACAAATATGAATAAGCCTTCGCAAAAAGACCGGACACTATTCCCAAAATAGCAGGGGGGTCCTCCTTGGAGAGGATTGGCGCCAGCTTACACAAAAGTCACCAGGAGGCAGGCCCCAGTTTTCAAAAGGGGTTTGTCTATTTTTATCAAAAATTGCCAGCTTAAAGGGGGAAAATTCAATGTACATCCGGGTCTTCAATTTAAGGGACATGGCGGAAGCCGATTATAACAGGATTCTTAAGAGAAGCGAAGTGGAAACAGATTCCGTTTTGGAAGATGTGGCCAGGGTTATCGAAGATGTAAAAACCCGGGGCGACCAGGCCCTGGTGGATTATACCAGGAAGTTTGACCTGATTACCATAAAAACCGATGGAATCAAAGTTTCCCGGGAAGAAATCGAAGGGGCCTACAAAAAGGTGGACGAAAAGACAATTGCAGCTATCCGGACTCTGGCTGGCAATGTCAGGCGGTTTCACGCGGCCCAGATGCCCAATAAAATGTGGTCCATGGAAGTTTCACCGGGGCTGATTGCCGGACAGATCCACATCCCCCTGGAAAGGGTAGGGTGCTACGTCCCCGGCGGCAGGGGCTGGTTTCCCTCGGCGGTAATGATGTCTGTTTTACCTGCCAGGGTGGCCGGCGTCCCCGAGGTAATTGTTTGCACTCCTTCGGCGCCGGACGGGGCCGTCCCCCCGGGCACCCTGATTGCCTGTGACGTGTGCGGGGCCGACGCCGTGTACCGCGTCGGCGGAAGCCAGGCGGTGGCCGCTCTGGCGCACGGGACCCAAACAGTGCCCAAGGTTGATAAAATTGTAGGACCCGGCAGCAAGTGGGTGCTGGCGGCCTTCAAGCTTCTGTACGGCCAGGTGGAGATCGGTACCCTGGCCGGTCCCGGGGAAGGGTTAATAATTGCGGACGAGTCTGCCGATCCGGAATTTGCCGCGGCGGATATCTGCATCCAGGCGGAGCACGGGCTGGATTCGGCGGGGGTTTTGGTTACTCACGTGAAGGAGCTGGCTTACGCGGTTCAGGCTAAAATCGGCCGGCATATAGAAAGGCTCAATGACTACCGCAAGAACTTTGTCGTGGAATCGCTGAGAAAATACGGAGCTATAATCCTTACCGGTTCCCTGGCGGAATCAATTTCCTTCGCCAACGAGTACGCTGTGGAGCATCTGGAGATTATGACCAGGGAACCCCTGCAGGATATGCAGAAGATTAAGAACGCCGGAGGGATTTACCTGGGCCACTACACGCCCCTCAGCACCGGCTGCTTCGGCTCGGGGCCCAACCATGTTTTGCCCACCGGGCGCAGGGCCGTAGTTACCGGCGGGTTGAAGACAGCGGACTTTTATAAGGCTGTTACCTTTGAATATTTTTCCCGGGAGGGCCTGGCCGGCCTCCAGGAGGCTATGGTCAAACTTGCCGACTATGAAGGTTTCCCCGCCCACGGCAATGCGATCCTGGAGCGTTTCGCCAGAGAACAATAAAAACAACAGGGAAGGCGGGGAATAACTTATGCTGGCAGCCCGTTATTACGGGATCCGGGATGTACGGATAGAGGAACTGCCGCGGCCCGGTTGCGGACCCAAAGAAGTACTGGTAAAAGTAGCCTATGCCGGGATCTGCGGTTCGGATCTGCACATTTATAGAAAGGGTATGTTTGTTTCTTCCGTACCGGAAACAATGGGACATGAATTTTCCGGAGTTGTTGAGGAAATCGGACCGGGTGTCACGGGTCTGCGGCCCGGCGACCACGTGGTGGGCGACCCTCGTGTTTCTTGCGGCGACTGCCCGTGGTGCCGGCAGGGAAAGCATAATCTGTGCCCGCAGCTGAGTTTTATAGGGGAAATCTGCCCGGGTTGTTTTGCCGAATACCTGGTTATGAGTGAGGAGAGCCTTCTTAAGCTGCCTTTAGAACTTGAGCTGGACAGGGCAGCGCTGATCGAACCCCTGGCGGTGGCTCTCCACGCCGCCGGCAAGGCCGGCCTGTCTCCCCGGGAAACCCTGGGCATTATTGGGGCCGGGCCGGTGGGTCTGCTTACGCTGCTGGTTGCAAAACACCAGGTTGCTAAAATAATTGTGGTTGATCGGGCTCCGGCCAGACTGGAACTGGCTCGGAGGCTTGGAGCCGACGAAGTTGTGCCCGTGTTTTCGGAGGATCCTTTGGAACAGGCAGATGTGGTTATTGAGGCGGCGGGAACGGAAGCAACCCTCGGGGGAGCTTTAAGGTGGCTAAAGCCGGGGGGGAGACTGGTTTTGACGGGCTTATACGAAGAGGGCGTTTTAGTTGATCCCAATGATATTCTGGTAAAGGAATTGAAGATTGACGGGATTAACGCATACGAAAGAAAGGATTTAACAAAAGCCGTTCAGGTCATGGCAACCGGCCGGCTGGACGTTGCGCCGTTGATTTCCCAGATTTTGCCCCTGGAATCTGCCGCGGCGGGATTCGGGATGCTGACATCCCCCCAACCCGATGTTGTGAAAATACTTTTAGCCCCTACCGGGCCCGGTAAAGGAACTTAGAATCAACGCAAAAAATTCAGATAGAAGGAATGAGCATGAGCGAACATCAATTTGCCGGAATTAAGGACGTTAATAAGGGTTCCGTACTCCGGCTGCATAATGTATCCAAAATATACCCGGGTACAGTGGCGCTCCAAAATGTCAGCCTGGATGTAAAAAAAGGGGAAGTCCACGGGATCATCGGGAAAAATGGAGCCGGCAAGTCAACCCTGGTGGGGATTGTGGCGGGGATTACAGCGCCCACCGGGGGAGAAATTTTTGTGGGGGAAAAGAAGTTTGACGCTCTAACCAGGATCCTGGCCAAAAAAGAGAAAATTTCTATTGTTCCCCAGGATCCTCAGGTAATCCTGGATTTTACGGTGGCGGAAAATTTATTTGTAGCCGACTATATCTGTAAAAAAGGTTTCTTGAATTGGAAGGAACTGTACCTGAAGGCGGAGGAAATTATCCGTAAAAACAATCTTCATTTTAATGTCCGGGCCAAAGCAGCCGACCTTTCCATCAGTGAACGGCAGCTTTTACTGGTTTTAAAGGCATGTTACGTGGAAGAGTCCAGCATTATCATTTTAGATGAAGCCTCGGCTTCCCTTTCCCAGGAGGACGAAAAAACCCTTTACAGGATCATCGAAGAAAGGAAAAAAGAGGGCAGTACCATCCTGTTTATTTCCCACCGCACTGACGAGCTGCTCAGGGTGTGTGACCGGGTCACTGTGCTCCGGGATGGCAAGTCGGTAACCACTGAGAAATGTGCGGACCTGAACAAGGAAAAGCTTTCTTCCCTGATTGTGGGGGAGGACCTGCTGCATAAAACCGTTGCTCAAAGCCGGTTCCAATTCCGGGAGGACAGATCGGAGCTGCCGGTGTTGTCCGTAGAAAACCTGACCAGGCTTGGTTTCTACCGGAACATAACCTTCGACCTCCACCAAGGGGAGGTTTTAGGCCTGGCGGGACTCAGGGGCAGCGGCCGGACCGAACTGCTTAAAGGCATAGCCGGCATTGAGCCGGCGGAAGAAGGTTTAATCAGGGTCGAGGATACTGTCCGGCGTTTTTCCACACCCTCCCAGGCCCTGCGCGGCGGGATTGTGTATTTGCCGGAGGACAGGGAAAGGGAGGGCGTGATAAGTCTTCTCAGCGTCAGGGAAAACCTGGTTCTCAATTCCTTGAAAAAGATTAGCAAGACCTGTCTGATCAGCCAGAAAAAAGAAAAAAAGTTTGCGGCTTCAATCATCGATATGTTCGGCATTAAAACCGCCTCCCAGGAACAAGAGGTCGGCCATTTAAGCGGCGGCAATAAACAAAAGGTCGTTGTGGGCAGAATTGCGGCAACCCGACCCCGGATATTGCTTTTGGACGAGCCCACCAAGGGTGTGGATATTTCAACCAGGGAGGGCATTTTGGCCATAACCAGGGAAAAGTTAAGTAAAACAGCGGGAATTATCATGACTTCCCCGGGACTCGAGGATTTAATCCAGATTTGCGACCGGATTTTAATTCTTTTCGAAGGCGAAATCATTGATGAGTTCGGGAGGGAAGATTTCCGGGAAAGCGACTTGTTTTACGCTATTCAGGGGATGAAAAGACCGCAAATTGATAACAGGGTTTTAAAAACGGCTACAATGAGCTGATTTAGTTTCTAAACTCACCCTCTGCACCTATGATGCAAAATTTTGGCTGTTAAGGAGTACCGTTAATGCGCAATCTGAAAGTACAGTTGTTTTTATTGGATAATTTAATATGGGTGATTTTGCTTCTGTTCTTCCTGATCAATGCCCTTGTTACCCCGAAATTTGCAACCTATGATAATCTCATTAATATATTTTATCACAGCGCCATCATGAGCCTGCTTGTTTTAGCCCAGGGGTTGATCATGATCATCGGGCATCTGGACCTCTCCATAGAGTCCACCCTTGCCTTTGCCCCGGGAATTGCCATGCTCCTGGCGGTGAAGTGGATCCCGGGGGGAATTGACCCGGTGACCTGTATCGTCCTGACCCTGGCCGTGGGCGCCCTGGTTGGTCTTTTCAACGGTTTTTGCATATCAAAAATAGGGGTTAACCCCTTTCTGCAGTCCCTTTCCATGCTGATTATGCTGCGCGGCCTCGTACTTTTCCTTGTTCCCTTCTCTATTTTCCCCCTTGACAGGGTTTACACCTACGCCGGTCAGGCCAGGATGGCCGGCAACATTCCAGTGGCTATACCCATCGTGCTGGTTATTTTCTTGATCTTTCATATGATCCTGCAATACACACCCTTCGGCAGGCATTTTGTCGCCACCGGGGGGAACCCCCGGGCCAGTTTTATTTCCGGAATCAACACGGGCCGGGTTATTATTTACGCCTTCATAATCAGCGGCTTGCTGGCAGCCGTGGCGGGACTCCTGGCTGCCGGGAGACAGGGCTCAATTTCAAATTCCATGGGTTTAAATATGGTTTTGCTGTCCTTTGCCGGCGCCATTTTAGGCGGCGCCAGTCTGGAAGGCGGGAAAGGAACACCCCTGGGCATGCTGGGGGGCGCCCTTCTTTTGGGCATGATCTCCAACTCCTTAAACCTGCTGGGAGTGGGCGTGAATCTCGTCTACGCGACCCAGGGAGCGCTCATTTTTGTGGCCATCGTAATCGACCGGCTGAGGGTCAAATTCCGGGGCTACCTGCTGCACCAGGAACAGGTGCAAAAATTACTGCACCGGGAAAAGCAGGACCCAAACCTGACGGCTGCGGTTTAGCGCCGGGGATCTAGCTGCTTTATTTTCCGGGTTTGTTTTAATCATAAAATTTTACAGGGGGTGTTGCTGAAGTCGGGATGGCGGTTTTAAAAGCCGGCTCTGTCCTTTCCAAGGAACAGAGCGGAAGAAAAACAAAAAAGAACAACTACTCAAGGAGGTTTTGGATGATGCGTTTGAAGTGGCTTAAGGGCCTGCTGCTCATGCTTATAATTGCTGTTCTGGCAGCAGGCTGCGGGGGACAGACAGAAAAAAAATCCGGTGATGCCGGAACGGGTGAGAAAGCTGCGGGAGAACAGTTTGTTTTTGGGATGGTTGTAAAAGAGCCCACGGCGCCTTTTATTCAGGCTTTTATTAATGGCGCCCAGGAGAAGGCCAAGGAATTGGGAGTAAAGGTTGAGATTAAGGACGGGCAGGCCGATTCCTTAAAAATCATGGAATTAATGGACAATTTCATTGTGCAGAAAGTTGACGGCTTTATTATGGCCGGGGCGGTTGATTTGAAATCAATAGTACCAGGTGTCAAGAAATTAAATGAGGCGGGTATCCCCATCATCGCCCTGGACACCTCTCCGGAAGGCGGTAAAGTTGACCTGTTCATTTCCTTCGACATCGAAGAGTCCAGCAAAAAGGCCGCGGAAGCTTTCGTGACGGGGATTAAGGACAGAAACAACGGTGCGGTTCCCGAGGGCGTTGTGATTGAGATTACCGGTTCTTTGGAAGATATGTTTACCCAGTCCTGCAATAAGGGGTTCCAGTCGGTAGTTGGTCAGTACCCCCAGTTAAAGGTTGTGCAGGGTGAAGGAAAGTGGAACAATGATGATTCCCACATGAGGACCAGCGATTTATTGACCCGTTACGGGAAAGAAATATTGGGAATATACGTTCATACGCCCGATATAATGGGTCCGGGAGTTGTTACCGCCATTGAAGCGGCGGGGCTTAAACCGGCTGACTACGGAATCACGGGGATTTGTATGGGACCGGAAGGTCTGGAATTGATTAAAGAAGGTAAAGTCCTGGCTATTGTGGGACAGCCTGCTCTTGATTCGGCCGAACTGGCGGTGCAGTACTTATATGATCTTAAGACAGGTAAGAGTATTCCCAAAGTTGGCGATACAGTGGAACGGGAAAATGTTTTATGGTCCCCGGCAAAAGTAATTGAAAACCCATGGGCCGACGAGGGAGCATTTATGGTTCTGCAGGGCCCCCTGGTTCCCCTTGAGGTAAAAACCGACAGCCCCTTGCTCTGGGAAAACAAGTTAAGCCACCTCTGGAAACAGGAGCAGAAGTAGCAAGGGGAAAGTTTACCTTTAGGCCCTGATCCGGTCTGAAACTTGCTGCAAGTTACAAAAAATTAAAAAATTAAGATTTGTCCGGTGGAATTTTGATGGGACCCATACCGGTATTTCCGGTATGGGTCTTTTATATTCAGGCGGTCCGTCAGACGGCCCAATCCGATACAGCAAGAATTATCCGGTGCCAATCCGGTGCCAATTTAGAACAAATATATTGTTTTATAATAAGCCGGCTTAATTTATAATGTTAAGTATAGTGTGTGAACGGATGAAACGGGGGATAAATGTGAATCAGGACGCCTCAGTAAAAAAATACGCTTTAATTACGGTAACGATGGCTTCTTTTTTAGCGCCTTTTATGGGCAGCGCCGTTAACCTGGCCATTCCCTCCATAGGGAAAGATTTTAACAGCAGCGCCCTGCTTTTGGGCTGGGTTGTGACCAGTTATTTGCTGGCCTCGGCGGCGTTTCTGCTGCCCTGCGGCAGGTTTGCCGACATTATAGGCAGGAAAAAGGTTTTTATTGTGGGTGTTTCCGTGTTTACCCTGGCATCCTTGCTTTGCGGCATGGCCTGGTCGATCCAGGCCCTCATAGCTTTCAGAGTGCTGCAGGGGTTGGGCGGGGCCATGCAGTTTGGAACCAGCATGGCTATCCTGACCTCGGTCTACCCGCCCCAGGAAAGGGGAAAGGTGCTGGGGATTAATGTGGCTACCGTTTATACGGGGCTTTCCCTGGGCCCGGTGCTGGGTGGGATCATGAACCAGCATTTGGGCTGGCATTCGATCTTTTACCTTAATGTAGGCATAGGCCTTCTCATTATACTTTTAGTGTCCCTTAAGCTGAAGGGGGAATGGGCCGGGGCTAAAGGAGAAAGTTTTGACCTGGGGGGGTCGGCTTTGTACATCAGTGGTGTAATAGCCTTTATGTACGGGATATCTTCCTTTGCCGCAACACCCTGGGCCAAGTATATTTTGGCCCTGGGCCTGATTCTGCTGGTCCTCTTTATCCGCTACGAGATCAAGCTGGAACAGCCAATCTTAAATATCCGCCTGTTCAGCCGCAGCGCATCCTTCGCCTTTTCTAATCTGGCGGCCCTTATTAACTACAGCGCAACCTTTGCGGTGGGTTTTCTCCTTTCCCTTTACCTGCAGGTGGCGGTAGGTTTTGACTCCCAAACAGCAGGCTTGATTCTGCTGTCCCAACCGGTAATTATGGCCCTGCTTTCCCCCTTTGCCGGAACGCTCTCCGACCGGGTGGAACCCAGGGTGGTTGCTTCCTGGGGAATGGGTCTGACCACAGCCGGGCTTTTCGTTTTCAGTTTTTTAACCATGCAAACTCCCCTGTGGCTCGTTATCATTAATCTTGTCCTTCTGGGCACGGGCTTTGCCCTTTTCTCCTCCCCAAACAGCAATGCCGTTATGGGTTCGGTAGAGAAAAGATTCTACGGGGTGGCTTCTTCCACCCTGGGTACCATGAGAATTACCGGGCAAGCCATCAGTATGGCCATTGCCACTCTGATCGTGACCCTGTACCTGGGGAGCGGGGGGTTAAGCCCGGATCAGGCGGAACTGCTGACAAAGAGTATCAGGGTCGCCTTCATCATCTTTACCCTGACCTGCTTTGGCGGTATTTTTGCCTCCCTGGCCAGGGGGAAAGTTACTGCCGGGGGAATTTCCCAACAGTCTTAAACCCTTTAAGGGGCAACAAAAAAACAGGGCAACTGGAGAAATATTTCCAGACTGCCTTGTTTTTTGAAAACCGGGTATTAAGGCCTTCTGTTAAAATGCCGGCAGGTTATCCAGGTTATTTGAAAATAGGGTTTGACTTTTCGGCGAATTTTACCCCGGAACTGGCCTTGCCAACCAGCAGGCTGGCGTGCAGGTGACCTATTCCCCGGCCAGTTCCAGCCACTCTTCCAGGTTAACCTCCAGGGATGACCGGGCCTGTTCCAACTGGCTCTGCCGCTGCAGGCAGGCCTGGTAGTCCTGGTAAACTTCCGGCAGGGTCAGCTCCTCCTCCAGACGGGAGATATCTTTCTCCAGGCCGGCGATGGCCTGTTCCAGTTCCTCCAAGCGGCGCTGCCGCCGGCGTTTTTGGCGTTCTTCCTCTTTCCTTTGCAGGTACTGTTCCTTTTCAGCGGAGATTATGCCCCCTGCCGCTTCTTCCGGCTGCCCGGCAGCTTCTCCGGGCGCCAGTTCCGCTTGCCGGCGGACATAATCGTTGTAATTGCCGGGCCAGCTCGTGGCGCCTGCAGGGGAAAGCTCCAAAATTCCAGTGGCGATTTTATTGATGAAATAACGGTCGTGGGAGACAAAAAGAATTGTGCCCGGGTAGCCGGTGAGGGCGTCTTCCAGCGCCTCCCTGCCGGGCAGGTCCAGGTGATTGGTAGGTTCGTCCAGAAGCAAAAAATTTGCCTGCTGCAGCATCAGGGAAGCCAGAGCCAGCCGTGATTTTTCACCGCCGCTCAAATCTGCCACTAATTTGAACACATCATCCCCGCGAAACAGAAACCTTCCCAGCACTTTGCGGAGATCGACCTCGTTCATCCGGGGGTAGCGGTCCCAGAGTTCCTGCAGGACCTGCTTCCCGCCGGCCAGTCCCTGTTGTTCCTGGTCGTAATAGCCCATTTGCACGCCGACGCCCGGTTTCAGCCTGCCGCCTTGGCGCATAAGCTTACCGGCAATGGTCTTAAGCAAGGTCGTTTTGCCGATGCCGTTGGGGCCAATCAGGGCCAGCCTGTCACCCCTGCTGATTTCAAAATTCAAGTTGCGGGCCAGGGTTATTCCGGGATAGCCTATGGAAAGATCCTCCCCTTGAAAAACTTCCTGGCCGCTGGTGCGGCTGATACCGAAGGAAACACTGGCCCGGATTTCCTGGACCGGTCTCTCCAGCCGGTCTATTTTTTCCAGCGTCTTGAGACGGCTTTGGGCGCGCCGGGTAGTATCCTTGGCGGCAATGTTGCGCCGCACAAATTCCTCTATCCGGGCAATTTCCCCCTGCTGGCGGTTATAGTCTTTAATTTGTTGTTCCAGCGCTTCCGCTTTTTGCTGCACAAAGCGCGTATAATTACCGGTATAGCGGGTAATGACACCGCGCTCCAGCTCGTAAATAACCCCGGCCAGGGCGTCCAGGAAATAGCGGTCATGGGAAACAACCAGAACCGCACCGCGGTAGGAACGCAGGTATTGTTCCAGCCAGGCCAGGTTGTCCAGATCCAGGTAGTTGGTGGGCTCATCCAGAATCAGAAGATCCGGATCCCCCAGCAGGCAGCGGGCCAGGGCCAGCCGTGTTTTCTGGCCGCCGCTCAAGGTTCCCACGGGGATATTAAAGTCCGCTTCCGCAAACTTGAGGCCGCGCAGTACACTGCGAATGCCGGCTTCATATTCAAACCCGCCCCGGTTTTTAAAGACGGAGGAAAGGTTTTCGTAAGTTTGCAGGAACTGACCATAGGCGTTGCCGTCGTTTGCCAGGGCAGGATCCGACATTTTATTTTCCATTTCCCTCAGCTGTTTTTCCAGTTCCAGAAGGGGGGCAAATACCGCAATCATTTCCTGCCAGATACTCTGGGACGACTCCAGCCCCCCATCCTGGGCCAGGTAAGACATCCTCAGATCCCGGGCTCTGATCACTTCTCCCGTATCAGGCTCCAGGCGCCCGGCCAGGATTTTTAAAAGGGTCGATTTGCCCGACCCGTTCAGGCCTACTATACCAGCGCGCTCCCTGTCCTGGACGGTAAAGTTTACATCACCCAATACTTGCCGGGCCCCGAATGATTTGGAAACACGGGCCGCCTGTAAGAGGATCACAGCGACTCACCCCTTTCACCTATCCAGTTTACAACAGGGGGGCCGGCCCTTACAAGCTTTGAGGCAAGTTATGAGCAACCCTGAATACTTCAATTTTTTTTAAGCCGATAAAACAGGCAGGAAACCAGCACGGCTGTCAGGGCGCTCAGCAGCAGTCCGGTGTTCTCATTTAAACCCAGTTTAAAAGACCATAAATAGTAAACACCAAGGGCGCAGGACACCGTAATTATCATGAACAAAAATCCATAACTCATCTTTTTCCATAAACCTCCGGGCCTGTTCTTAAGGGGATTCGTTATCATCGTAGGCTTCGCTTATAATGCAGGGAACAGATCCCGACACCAAACGGCCGGTTGCCAGAACAACATAGATAATCCTTCCCGCAGGGTTAGCCATAATTAGTTTGGGATTAATCCATACCCGTTCACATTTTTCCCTTTCGCATTGGTTATAATCCGGGCAGTGGCCGCAGCAGATTAAGCCGCAGGCATGGTTGTTATTAAAGTTGTCGGCGCATCTGGGGATAGCATCCTCCCCTTCTCTGAAGATATTCTGACAATGATTCGCCCTTTCCGTCAGGGTCAGCTTTGTAAAATCCACAATTCTCCCCCCTTGAGATCTAACCGGTACTTAACTTTTAGAATATTCTTAATGCGGGAGGTAAATTCCTTTTTATTTACCGGGGGACTAAGTCATATAATTTCCTAATATCCTAAACTTTGAGGTCAGAGTTCAATTGTAGCATGTTTTGGACAATTTTTGCTTTTGAGTGCTTGTGTTATTACGTTAGATATCTATTATAACATGTTATTATAATCTAGAGTATTCATGGGATAAACCCTCATTAGATTAAAACTCCTGGTTTAATTGAACAGGAGTGGTTCAAGCAGCGGAATACTACGGCAATAGGCTTAAAAAAATAATTGTTTCTTTAATACTGTCCAGGTTTGACAAATGATGCAACCTTGTTTATAATCATTCAAGAACCTAAAAATAGGGGTGTGAGAAATGGCATTTGAAATTTATAAACCACGTGGTGAAAGAATACCCAAGTTGCCTTTAATAACTATCTCCAAGAATTCCATAGTGTTAAACAAACATGCCCGCGAAAAGTTAAATGTGGAGAAGGTCGAACTGGCCTATAACCGGGAAACTAACACAATCCGGATAAAAGCCACGGAAGAAGGGCAGAATATCAAAAAAACCAAGGTTTTTAGCAGGGGTTTTTTCAATCACTTCAATATTGTTGCCAAGGGTAAATTTCACGCAAAATATGACGAAAAAGAAAATTCCTTATACGTTAATCTGGATCATGATCAGGTTGCCCCACAGTAGATTGCCGGTTGTTTCCGGTTAAGAAGCCTTAAATGCTCGGTTGATACTCAAAGTAAACTTTTTCCCCATTGTTGCGGGCAAAAGCATGTTATCAGGCATATTGTTTTGCTGTTTTAAATGCTTTAAACGCTTCTGTTTCCCCAAAGCTTAAATAACCCAACTTCTTGAGGCTTAAATGGTGCATCCCGGACAGGTTGTCCGGGAACCTTTGTTCCTTGCTATAAAGATAAATAACGGGATAAACAAAAGGAAAAACCAGACGGCATGGGCGCAGTCTGGTTTTTTAAGGTGGTGGCATTTCACCGGGGGTGCAGCAAACAATTCCGGCACCGCAACCCCCTGTGTTTGCGCGTATTAAGATGTTTTACCGTCTGACTGTGTCTTTACTTGACGGTAAGGGGTCCGGGTTTACCCCCCGGCGCCCTTACCGGGGGCTTAAAATGGTTTCAACCGATTTACGCATTTGTTCCCCGGACGTGACTCCCCGGTGCCGGACTTGTTTTGTATTCAATTCCTTGAGCCCCGCGGGTATCTCCAGGCCGCTGGCAGCGGCCAGATCATCCAGGAGGGTAAATTCGTCCTTATCCCTTACCGCATCTTCCCCTAGAATTGCCCTGGCCACGCTGGCATTGAATTTAAAAGGGCTGGCTGTGGATGCTACGATTGTCCTGGTTGCGTCACCGGTGGCGGCGACGTATTTGCCGTAAACAGACAAGCCCACGGCTGTGTGGGTATCCAGCAGGTAGTTGTATCGTTTGTAAACGGAGCGTATGGCAGTTGCTGTCGCGGTGTCATCGGCAAAATCTGACCAGAAGATTTCTTTAATCCTGGTGTGGGTTGCATCGTCGATCCGGTAAGCTCCTTTTTGCCTGAGATCCGCCATCCAGGACCGGACATTGCCGGCATCATGCCCTGACAGATGGTAAAGAAGACGCTCCAGGTTGCTGGAAATAAGGATATCCATAGAGGGCGAAATGGTTTTTTGAAAGGGACGGCCCCGGTCGTATAAGCCGGTCCGGATAAAGTCCGCCAGGACGTTGTTGGAGTTGGCCGCGCAAATCAGCCTATTTACAGGCAGTCCCATTTCCCTGGCGTAATAGGCTGCCAGGATGTTGCCAAAGTTACCAGTGGGTACAACAAAATTAAGCCCGTCACCGGGGGTAATTACCCCCCGGGAAACCAGGTCCAGGTAGGCTGAAAAGTAATAGACAATTTGGGGTGCCAGTCTGCCCCAGTTGATGGAGTTGGCCGAAGTCAGGGAAAAGTTTTTTACCCCCAGTTCCTGGTTGAACAGTTTGTCCCCGAAAATATTTTTAACCCCGGTTTGGGCGTCGTCAAAGTTGCCCCGGACCGCTACTACTGCTACGTTATTGCCTTCCTGGGTAATCATCTGTAATTTCTGCATTTCACTGACACCCTGTTCCGGGTAAAAAACGATGATTCTAGTGCCGGGGACATCCTTAAATCCTTCCAGGGCGGCTTTTCCGGTATCACCCGAGGTTGCCACCAGAATTACTATTATTGCCTCCTCCCCGGTTTTAACTACCGCCCTTGTCAGAAGGCGGGGCAGGATTTGCAGGGCCAGGTCTTTAAAGGCGCTGGTGGGGCCATGCCACAGTTCCAGGACATACAGCAAGTCTTCCAGTTTGTGCAGGGGAGCTATTTCCGGCGCGTCAAACCGGCTGGTGTTGTAAGCAAGTGACACGCATGTCCCGAGCTCATCCACTGTAAAGTCGGTGAGATATTCTTTTAAAATGCAAACGGCCCTTCCCCGGTAGTCCAAACCGGCCCATTCCTTAAGCTGATCCTGGGAGACCTTCACCTTTTCACAGGGAACAAACAATCCCCCGTCCGGGGCTATTCCCATTTTGATGGCCTCCGCCGAAGAAACCTTCCTGCATTGTCCCCTGGTGCTTTCGTACAGCATTTTATCACCCCACATAATTATCTGCCGGAACGTACCGGATCCGGTAAAGAGCATGTTCTGGGCAGGTCGTAAAAACCTGCAGGTACATCTACTATTAAACAACAAAGCTTCGCCGGATGTAAAGGGAAAAAGCCGGCCGGGATTTGTCCCCGGGCCGTATTTTAACATGGGCAAGTCTCCTGGATAAATTCTTTTTAAAGTTGTATTTAGCGCCGCCGGCAAGGTTATTGCACCTCACGTTAAATTCTGCCACGAATGGTTAAAATATAATCAAAACAGAAAGAAAGGCTGGTTAGTTGAATATGAAAGCACGGAAATATTTCAGTTTCAAGGGCCGGAATTTTAAATTAAGTATTTCGAAATGGCGGGAGCGCCTGGGCAGGGGATCCCATCTGCGCTATTTCCTAAAGCCCAGGGAGGATCCCAGGACTCCTTTCGGTAAAAAGGTTGACGTTCTGGTGGAAAGTTTTCTGGTCTGGCTGGGAAGCTTTCTGCTGCTTGCCAATTTGACCAACCGGCCGGCGGCTTCACTGGCTCTCGCCTTACCGCTAATGGTTGTAGTGGTCCTGGGGTTAAAAAGATACCGGATTTTGCGTGAGGAAAGGCGCCGGCTGGAAAAAAGGCTTTATCTGGCAGGGCAAAATTTTTTAGGAGAAGTCAGAAAGATGGACCCCCAAAGGGAGTTCCGTCCCTACCTGCGGGATCTTCTGGCGGGTTTGCCCGGATTCGAGGAAGTTATCCTTAAGGGTGAGTCGGGCGAGAAGGGCGGCGCAGAAGATCCGGGAATTGATCTGGAAGGGGTATATCAAGGCTCGCGGGTTGCGGTCCGCTGCGTGCTTCAGGAGGATGGTACAAAAGTACTTCCCGGCGAAATCAGGGACTTCAGCCGGGCGCTTCAGCTCGGAGGATATCAAAATGGTCTTTACGTAACTACGGGTGAATTTGAAGGCAGTGTGATCAGAGTGCTGAGGGAGGCAGCCCGCCAGGGTATCCGGATAAAGCCGGTCAACCGGTACCGGCTGATGGATCTGGCCCGCCGGGCCGGCGCCGGTGTTTTCCAGAAGGACGGACTTGCCGGGGGAACCAGGGCGGGAACTGAAAAGGATAAACGGGCGGCTGTTCTGGCTTCCTTGCGCGATTCAGCTTTCGGCTCCCGGAAGAAAGCAAAGAGTTACTTTATGTACGGACTTTTGCTTCTGGCAGGTTACATCTTTCTCAAGGGCAGCACAGCCCTGAGCCTGATTTACCTTTTTTTTGCCGTACTGAATTTTGGTTTGAGCGCCTGCAGTATTTTATTCGGCAGGCAACTGGAAGAAATCGACCCTCTGGAAGGGTTTGGCCCAAAAAACAAATAGCTGATCTTGCCGGTTCAGTTACCAGGCCGGCGGGGTATTTTCATCAACAACAGCGAAGGTATAGTCTTGTTCCCGGAGATACTCGATGATTTCCGGCAAGGCGGCCACAACACTTTCCCGGCTGCGGATAAAGCTGGCCACCGCGCTGCCCGGGATGACCCCGTTGCGGTTAATTTCGGTGCCGTCGTGCATTAGCACAATCGGGGTTTTTTTGATGCTTTCCACCAGCTTGACCCCGTTTTGAACATTAGCCAGAATCTGCTCCTTGCTCACTCCCTTGGGATCGGTATCGGCGCTGGCCACGTTCCAGCTGATGGAGATATATCCGTGCTGTCTCAGAAGTTCGAATGTTTCTTTGTTTATTTTCGACGGGCCCCCGGGGGCCCGGAATATTTTAACGCCGCTTCCGACAACCTCCGCTATGGATTTGTTGCAGAGCTCCAGCTCTTCCAGAAAAGCCTCGGGGCTGCTGTAAACCCTGTTGTAATCATGGCTGTAAGAGTGGTTGATGATCCCGTGTCCCTCGTTCAGGATTCTTTGGAGAACATCGGGGTTCCTGTCTATGTTGACGCCCAGGACCGCAAAGCTGGCCTTAACCCCGTAATCCTTTAAGATATCTAAAACCAGTCCGGTATAATATGAATTGGGTCCGTCGTCAAAGGTCAGATAAACTTTTTTCAGAGATTCCGGCGGGATTTCAGGCTCCGGCTCCGGAGCCGGAGCGGCTTCGGCCAGGGACAGCGGTTCCCCGGGGGGCGCCAGGGTGGCGGGGGGTGTAATGCCGCACCCGCTCATAAGGAGGATGTTCAACAAAAGAAGCATGGCGTATTTATAAAGCATCAGGAGGGATTCCTTTCAATTATGTATACCTATACTATAAACGCTGTCGAATAACCATGCAATTGGTCAGTCATTGAGCTAGTAAGAAATTTTTAGCGAGAGATCAAGGAAAACGTTAATATCACCAGTTTTTGTCTATGATCAGGCGGCTACCAGATAAAACCATTGGTTTTAGGTGGAGCAAGTCCTGCTGTTTGGCCGGGACTTGCCTTTGTCCTTGGTAAGCGATTATAATTTAAGGGAAATAAAAAGGAGTTAATTCATGGTAAAGGACTTCCGTAAATGGTTTTTAAGCCGGATTAAAAAAGCTATTACCGATTACGGCATGATTGATGAAGGCGACCGGGTGGCGGTGGGAATGTCCGGCGGGAAGGACAGCACCTCCCTGCTTCATGCCCTGGCTTTAATCCGCCGGGCTGCGCCGGTTAAGTTCAGGCTTTATGCGGTATACGTTGATCTGGGCTGGTCTGTGGACGCACCCCTGCTGGAGGAATTCTGCCGCACCAGGGAAACAGGCTTCCATGTCGTAAAGACTGATATTGCCGAAATTGTTTTTGAGGCCAGGGGGGGCAAGAATCCCTGCGCCATCTGCGCTCACCTGCGCCGGGGCGCATTCCACCAGAAAGCCCTGGAACTGGGCTGCGGCAAGGTTGCCCTGGGGCACCACCTGGATGATGTTATAGAAACATTCTTTATGAGTCTATTTTACACCGGACAGCTGCGAACCTTTGCCCCTTCAACGTTTTTAGACCGCAGCGGTCTGACCATGATCAGACCCCTGGTATATGTCCCGGCGGAAGAAGTCCGGTGCTGGGCGGAACTGGAAAAGCTGCCGGTCCTGACAAACCCCTGCCCGGTTAACGGGCATACCAAGCGGGAAGAGGCCAGGGAACTGGTTACCGGACTGGTGGAACGGATCCCCGGTTTGCGGGCGCGCTTTTTGAATGCCCTGCAGAACTTCGATAACCGTAATCTGTGGCCGGTTATCGGGCTCAAAAAAGAACCGTGAGAATGGAGAAAGGCATGGCCGCGGTTAGGGGCGAATTGTGGTAAGATTAATCAGATGAAGAAGTTTAAGGGAGATCTGGGGATAAAAGTTTGCAGAAGGGGGCGAAAAGTTGAATTACCAGTTAGAAATCTCAAAACTGGCCCAATTGTTAAAGGATTCCAGACTTACCTATGCCCTTACCGGCGCTGGGATCAGCACCGAAAGCGGTATTCCCGACTTTCGCAGCCCCGGCACGGGCCTTTGGACAAAGCGCGATCCCATCAAGGCTGCCACTGTTACCGCGCTTCTCCGGGATCCAGCCGCTTTTTACAAAGCAAATCTGGATCAGTGGATTGGTTTTTCCCGGGCCAGGCCCAACGCTGCCCATTATGCCCTGGCCCGCCTGGAGCGGGACGGCTTGCTGGGAGGTGTAATTACTCAGAATATCGACGGCCTTCATTTGAAGGCTGGTTCCCGGAAAGTGTGGGAGGTGCACGGGCACCTGCGCACCTGCCACTGCCTTGATTGCGGGGAAAGATATCCCTTTGAGCATCTTGTCAGCCAGTACCGGGCCGGAACGATCCCGCCCCTTTGTGACAGGTGCCGGGGCGTGCTCCGTCCCGATGTCGTCTTGTTTGAGGATCCCATGGGTGAGGATTTTCTCCGGGCCACCAACGCCCTGATCGGATGCAGGCTGCTGGTTGTAATCGGCAGCAGCCTGCAGGTGTACCCTGTAGCCGCGCTTCCGGAACAGGTCAGTCAGCTGGCTATTATCAATGAAGGCCACACGCCCTGGGACCAGCAGGCGGATCTGGTGCTCAGCGGAAAGGCGGGGCAAATTATGACCGACCTCCTGGCTGCCCTGGACAGGGGCTAAAAAATCTCAATCAGCCGGGATTGCGTTCAAGGTGTTAACCCGCTTACAGATCAGCGGCTGAACCATTGCCGCTGGATCTGCCTGTTGTACCATCATATGGCGGGTGACGCAGATCAGGTTGCCCCGGTATGGCTTTGTGCCTGCTCCCGGCCCGGGCAGGGCGGCGGTATTACTCTCTTGGTCCCCGGGGAAAGGCAAAAAGTTTTTTTTGGAGGGAAGGAAAAATCGAAAAAAACAGAATACTATGGTAGAAGGCGAGAAAGGGGGGAAGGGCCATAATACCCTTGAGGGACAACATTCCTTCCCGGACTTACCCGATCGTAAATGTGTTCTTGATCGCGGTCAATCTGGCTGTTTTTTTCTTTCAATTTTCCCTGGGAAGAAACGTGGACAGCTTTATCCTGGCCTACGGATTTATTCCCGCGCGCCTGGTGGCCGAGGGCCTTGCTCCAGAGCAGCTGGTCCGGCTAACCACGGCCATGTTCCTGCACGGGGGCTGGTTTCATGCGCTGAGCAATATGCTCTACCTCTGGATCTTCGGCGATAATGTGGAAGACCGGATGGGCCATTTCAAGTACCTGGTTTTCTACCTGTTGACCGGGTATATCGCAACCATCTCCCATGTTTTTTTCGAGCCTTACTCGGAATTGCCTTTAATTGGCGCCAGCGGAGCCATTGCGGGGGTCCTGGGCGCTTACCTGATCCTTTACCCGCGGGCCAAAGTGCTCACCCTGGTATTCATTTTTATCTTTATTCAAATTATCCCCATTCCGGCTGTGGTCTTTCTGGGGATCTGGTTCTTTTTGCAGCTCCTCAACGGAACGGCCAGTCTTTCGGCCCAGGCTGCCCAGGGGGTTGCCTTTTGGGCCCACATCGGGGGTTTTGTGGCCGGAGTGTTGCTGGTGAAAGTATTCAGCCGCAATCAATATGATCCCCGAACATAGGAAACAACTGCCCCGGACCAGAAATGCCGGCGCAAGATTTAAATCAGAGAAGCGGGGTCTTTTATTAAGGGAGCCCTGATAGATTGAAGCCTGAAAAGGTCCCGTCAATGGGGGCATTCCCAGCCAAAAACTGCCGGGTGGTTTTTTGCGGCCGGAAGTAGTATACTTTTTAAATAGTTACAGTCGCTTAAATTGGAGTAACCTTGTTCCCGGGGTTTTAAACAGCGGCTTTTTCTTTTCCCCTATTTTCAGGGAAGGATTTCATGTCCCGGGAGTGGTTTTTTATTGCAGCACGGTTCAAGTAACAGGATGGAGGTGTGGAAATGATCAGGTATTATTGCGATTGCGGCAATGAAGATCCCGGCCTCTTTGATGTTTATGTTTCCCAGGGCGATCTTTGCGACGTTCTTACTGTGGTTTGCAAGCAGTGCGGGGATGTCAGGGAAGATCTTGTTGCCTGCAACAGGTGTTCCATAATGCTAAAACATTCCCTGTCAAACCCTGCTTAAGGGGCAGGGTTTTTTTACCTTTATCCGGGCTGACGGGAGCTTAATAAAAAACCCCGGTTTTCCCGGAGAATAAGGGGGATAAACCGGGTTTCACCGGATGTTTTAAAACCAATCATAAAACTCCTCTTCCTCAGCTTCCTCTGCAATTCTTACGTAATCCTGCGCTGCTTCTTCATTGGCCTCCAAATCTTTGACGTCCATTTTAATTTCACCAGTCAAATTTTCTTCACCTCCCGTATTAGCTTGTGTGGTTTTTTCCCGGCTTATCCGGACTGGTACAAAACATGATTTTTCACCCCGGGCCAGGGATGCCCGCTTGCCGGCGAGCAACCGCCGGCTCCTGGCAAGGTAGAATTCTGACCTTTCCCCAACCCTCGAATATACTGTATTAATTTAAAAAGGCAGGGGGCGGGTCAAATTGGGATAGTTCTTTTTGTCCACGGAATGGGTCACAGCTTTGACCGGTTTTACTGGAAGGATTGGGCGGCGGCCCTGAGGGTCAAGCTGGCTGGAAAGGGACTTGAATTGGGTGAGGAGCATTTCGGTGGGGTCTATTATTACGACCTGGTGCCGGGACCCAAAGAAGAAATGGCGGCCGATGAGCGGATTCAAATCCAGCTTCTGGGTTTAAGGGAAAGGGCTATCGGTGAGTTGGGTATATTGCGCGCCCCCTTTGCCAGGGGTATTGAGGCTGTTAAAAAGCTCGCTGATCATATAATTGATAATTTCGGTGATATTTTTGCTTATTTGTATCTGGAAAACACCCGCGCTGCCGTAAATGACCGTCTTTATGAGGCCGTTAGCGCCTGCGGCGGGCCGGTTCATCTGGTTGGCTACAGCCTGGGATCCCTGGTCTGCTATTGCGCGCTTAAAGAAAACCGGGAGACAGCCCAAAGGGTATCCCAGTTGATCATGGTGGGCAGTCCGCTTTACTGGTTCAAAACAGCCGTGGCTGAGTGCGCCGGCCTGGAGTCGAGGCCTGCGGTGGGATACTTCAGTAATATTGCCGGTATTCTGGATATCGCCTGGCCCCAGGCTGTACCCGGGTTGATCGGTGGTTTGGACCGGAACATCGAATTTACAATCAACCTTTTTGATCCCATTAAAGGCCACAGGGAATATTTCAGAAAAGAAGAGGGCCTGGGCGCCATTACCACGGAACTGTTGAAAAACTGGAATGGATAAAACGTTTTCCGCTGCGGCTATTTAACCGGCACATAGCAATTGGAAACCGCTCCATCGGATTGGGCGGTTTCCAATTTTACTATCTGGTTGCCAGCTTGGTCATGAGATTTGCCAGAACCTGTTTTTCTTCCTGATTGGCCACATCCCAGAGTTCCTTTACTGCCTTTTGCTCTGAGTTTGCCGGTGGTACATTTTGGGCCAGCAGGTCTCCTACCTGCTGGGCAATGGAACTGATGTGATTCCTTGATATGCCCAGTTCCTCAGCAAATTCCACGGCTTGCCCCAGGGTCTTTTTCCAGCTTTCCCAGTTGGAGTTAGCCAGATTAAGCATGCTCATTTTAATCCCCTCCTTTTATTTTGGATGGTCTTAGTTTTAACCGGGCTCTTCTTTTTATGCATATTATGGATCGTTCCGCAACATTTTCCCCTGATCCGTATTTTTAAAGTGACACCGGGGCAGTACGCCGGTCCGGGACGGAAGCCAGGCCGGACAACGTATTCAGTCCCGCTATTTATGTTATAATACAGGGAATAAGCACTGCTTTAGCAGCTGTTGCAGCGGAAGGACGGGGAAGCGGATTGAACATGGCCAAGTATAATGAACCGGGGCGGGTGGGGCCGTTATGAGCGTTACCATTCTTGCCCTGGAAACATCCTGCGATGAAACTGCGGCGGCAGTGGTTGTTGATGGCTGCCGGGTGCTGTCCAATATCATCTCCTCCCAGGTAGATGTACATCAAAAGTTCGGCGGGGTTGTGCCCGAAGTTGCCTCCCGGAAGCATCTGGAGCGGTTTAACCAGGTTGTGGCGGAAGCGCTTTCTACAGCGGGACTGGGCTTCCCGGACCTTGACGCGGTGGCTGTAACGTACGGACCCGGCCTGGTGGGCGCCCTTCTGGTTGGCGTTTCAGCCGCCAAAGCCTTTGCCTTTGGCCTGGGGGTTCCCCTCTTGGGGGTAAACCACCTGGAGGGCCATATTTACGCCAATTTCTTGACTGAGCCGCAGCTTGTTTTCCCCCTGCTCTGCCTGGTGGTCTCCGGCGGCCATACCGACCTGGTCTATATCCACGAACACGGCAGTTACCGGATTCTGGGAAGTACCAGGGACGACGCGGCCGGGGAGGCCTTTGACAAGGTAGCCAGGACCATGGGTCTGGGCTATCCCGGTGGTCCTTTGATTGACCGCCTGGCCCGGGGGGGGGACCCGGAAGCCCTGAGCCTGCCCCGGGCCTACCTGGAGGAGGGAAGCCTGGATTTTAGCTTCAGCGGCCTCAAGTCAGCAGTTATCAATACACTGAACCGCGCCGCGCGGCAGGGTCTGGAAATTAAGCCGGAAAACCTGGCGGCGTCCTTCCAGAAGGCGGTCATCGACGTGCTGGTTGACAAAACCTTATTAGCGGCAAGGAAAATGGAGGTTTCAACCATTCTGCTGGCCGGCGGGGTGGCAGCCAATGCCGGGTTACGGGACGGCCTGGTTAAGGGCGCCCGCCGGGAATCCCGCCGGGTGGTTATCCCGGAACCGCTGCTGTGTACGGACAACGCCGCCATGATAGCCTGCGCCGCCTATTTCAAATACCTGCGGGGCGATTTGGCGCCGCTGACACTGAATGCCGTGCCGGATCTAAAGCTGGGGGAGGAGAGGTATGAGGGTAATTTCCGGGGAAGGGTATACAAGGCAAATCAATACAGCTAAAAAGTGACCAGACCGCAGTCCCCCGCGGCTCTGCCATCGGTATAAATCAGAAAAATAATCCACATGTTTCCCTGTCAAATATAATGATAATTTGGGGGATTTAATCAAAAAAGGGGTAAAAACATGGGTTCTGTGGACGGTTGTCCTTGTGGATAATGTGCATAAGTCTGTTAGTAACTTATAATACAAGGGGTTTGCCTGTGGGTGAATATTTGGAAATAAAAAGCGTTCCGGAAGCGCCGGAAAGAGTCCCCCGGGAAATGTGCGGCGAGGGTAATACCTTGCCCCTTACCTCCGGCTGCAACGTTCACTGCGTATTCTGCTCCCACCGGAACAACCCTCCCGGGGTGCAAATCTATCGCATTTCCCCCCGCCCCCTGGAAGATATTGAAGTTAACCTGGGCGCCCTGGACCCGGCCAAACCAATTATCATTGGTGAATCCGCTACCAGGATAATCGAGGGGGAACCCTTTACCCATCCGGCCCTGGTGGAAATTCTCCAGATGATCCGGGGCCGTTTCCCCCGCACGCCTGTCCAGATTACAACCAACGGCAGCCTGCTTGACCAGGAAAAAGTTAAGATTTTGCAAAACCTGGGCAACGTGGTTGTTTATCTGTCATTGAACAGCGCCTCAGTCAGGGGCAGGTCGGTATTGATGGCCGATTCCAGGGGGCTGCAGGCTATTCAAAGCGCCGCCCTTCTGCGGAAGCACGGGATACCTTTCCACGGCAGTGTGGTGGCCCTGCCTCATCTGGTGGGGTGGCGGGATCTGGCGGGGACGATAAAATACCTGAGTGCTTGCGGGGCAGGGACTATCCGGGTTTTTCTGCCGGGTTTTTCCTCCCTGGCCGTCCCGGGAATTAAGTTTAAGCCTTCTCACTGGAAGGAAATAAAGGTCTTTATCACCGGCTTAAGGGAAAAGATCAGCACGCCGCTTACCTGTGAACCACCCCTTCTGGAAGGGCTCGAACCGGAAATTGCAGGTGTAATTGCCGCTTCACCGGCGGATCTGGCGGGGATTCGGGCGGGTGATATTATTGAAGCCGTTAACGGCTGCGGGGTTCATACCCGGGTACAGGCCTTCAGAAAAATCACCGGGACCGGTCCTGCCCGGCTTGAGTTAAGAAGGAAAGGCCACCCCTTCTCTGTGGTGGTTCAAAAGAAACCGGGCCAGAAGTCCGGCCTGGTGCTGGACTATGATCTGGATCCGGCCCTGATCGATGACCTGGCCCGCGCCCTCAGGCGCAACAGGGCTGGGGGCGCCCTGGCTTTGACGTCGGAACTGGCGGGCCCGCTGCTGAGGTTGGCTCTGGGGTGCTTTTGGAAAGGGAAACGGGAATTGGAGCTTGTTGCAGTCAAGAGTTTATTTTTTGCCGGAAACATATGCGTGGCCGGACTCCTGACCGTTACAGATTTTACGGCGGCTATGGTAGCTTTTCTGGAAAAAAAGCCCCGCCCGGAACCCCCCCTGGTCCTTTTGCCCGGGATTGCCTTCGACCGCCGGGGCCGGGATCTCACGGGAAGATCTTACCTGGAACTGGAGGAGCGGTTTGGATTCCCCTGCGAGGTTCTGTAAAAAACCTTCGGATTCTTTCTTCAGCTTTATGATATTTGCAGGGAAGCAGGCGGAAATGTTGAATATTAAGATCGTAAGAAAGGGGGTTTTAGGAGGATGAAGGTCAAGCAGATTTCCATCTTTTTAGAGAACAAATCCGGGCGGCTGGCCGGGGTTACCAGTGTGCTGGGGGAAAACGGAATTAATATCCGGGCGCTTTCCATTGCCGATACCACTGATTTTGGTATTTTGAGATTAATCGTGAATAACCCGGAAAAGGCCTTTCAAGTCTTAAAAGATGAAGGGTTTACCTTGAGTACCACGGATGTGATAGCGGTAGAGGTGGCCGATGCTCCGGGAGGTCTTTCAACTCCCCTTCTGCTTCTGGACCAGGCAGGCATTAATATTGAGTACCTTTATGCTTTTGTCCAGAAGGCTTCCAGCGCTGCCCTGGTTGTTTTCAGGGTGGAGCAGCTGGATGAGGCAGTCAGGGTGCTTCAGGAAAATGGTATACGGCTTTTAAGCGAAGAAGAGGTCTACCAGTTATAAAAACCCGCTTTTTCTTGACCTGGCAACAGGAAAGAGATAAGAACCTAAAAGCAAAGCCGGTGGGGCCGGGCCGGTCAGGATAAACTTGATCCATTCGCGCCTGGTAACTTTATTTACAAAATTATTAATAATATTGTAAGGTTTTAGTTGCTGTGTTAGAATGATTTAGATAAGCGAATTATTACACATCCCTGCGGGAAACCTCTGTAAATTCAGGATGGGGTTCCGGGTTTTCGGACCCGGGCTTAAAACCTTTGTTGGGAGATGCGGTTAAAAACACTTCCCTGAATTGGGCCTAAATTTATCACCGGAGTGAAGCATTTTTTTGAGTTCGTTTCAGTTGTTAAAGAAACAATTAAGGAAAGAGGTTTTAGAGGCCAGGAACGCCATGCCCGCCCGTGTGGCTGCTGAAAAAAGCGCACGGATTATCCGGATGCTTCTAAAGCTGGACGAATACAGGAATGCTTCCATCATCATGACCTATCTTGACTTTCGCAACGAGGTCCAAACCGGTGAATTGGTGCGAAGGGCAATGGCTGAGGGAAAAAGAGTGACTGTTCCCCTTGTGGATCCGGTCAGCCGATCCCTGACGCCGTCGCTTCTCAGCTCTTATCCGGATGATCTTCAACCGGGAACCTGGGGGATTTTAGAGCCCAAACCCCATTGTGTACAGCCGGTGGATCCCTGCCGGCTGGAACTGGTTATCGTTCCGGGGGTGGCCTTTGACGGGACGGGGAACCGCCTGGGTTACGGTGGAGGGTATTATGACCGTTTTCTTCTCAAGACCGGATCTGATGCGCTTATTGTTGCTCCCGCTTATGAAATGCAGCTGCTGGACCTGGTGCCCCGGGACAGTCAGGATATAAGAATGCACTGTCTGATTACTGAGGACCGGATAATCCGGTTTAAACCAGCATCTCCGGCATAAGAATGGCCCTTAATAAGACGTGGACAAAATCATTGTAAATTAACCTTGAAATAACTTCCTTAAGTTGACACCCGACAAAGAACATGCTAGCATAGTAGTGAAATTAATATTAAAGGTCGAATCGAACAACGATAGGCCGGTAGTCCTTGCCCGAGCAGGGACTACCGGCCTATTTATTTCTATGGCTTCTGTCCTGCCCACAGCCGCCTTCTCAGGTTAAGGCGGTTCGGGCGGACATCTTCACCCCCTTAAGCCCGGTTCGGCCTGTGGAGGAATAACACGGCAAAGTATGGTTAACTTTGCCTTGCGGGGTTTTAAAAACAGGTAAGCCCGGCTTGTTAAGGGACTGAGCTGAAAAGGATGTATTGGCGGTTATCTGCCGTACATAGTGAAAGGGAACTCAAGAGCAATAATTTTTACTTATTAATCAAGTAATTAAACCAGGTTGAAACATGGGGTCCACAAGTTGTTAATGGGGATGCCGGTGAAAAGAAAGATTTATTATAGGGGGCTGCCCTTGTGCCGGATTACTTGGGAGAGGTGGTGAAGGCACGGCAAGGCAGTAATTAAAGGAGTCCGGGGCGGCTGCCAAAAATTCTTATGGAAAGGTGGTGAATCATACCCGGATAAAATAATATAAATTTGCTCTAAATAGGTTAAAATTTTTCCATGTTTGACAGCTTGTTTGTTCCAAACAACCGTATCAAATTGATCAATAAGCGGTTATGGGGCCGGAAAAAGAAGTTGGGGCTGAAGATTAAAGCGGTTCCTTCGAGAAATAATTCCTTTCATAAAAGAAAAGGGGGTATATCTATGCCAAATCCTCCAGCAGTAACTGTCTGCCTGGCGGGTAACGTCGGCAGATACAAGTCTTCTTTACCAGTGGGGCAGCTTGTATTACGCGGGATCATGGCGGGAGCTTATATTGCGGTGGGAGCCGCCCTGTGTACCGTTTGCGGTACGGGGGTAGCGCCTTATCTGGGCGCCGGCGCCGCCAAGCTCATCGGGGGCGCGGTCTTCCCGGTAGGCCTGATTGCCATCGTGTTGACCGGTATGGAACTCTTCACCGGCGACGCGATGCTTGGGCCCCTGGCCAATTTGCAGGGTAAAGTCGGTTGGGGTAAAATTCTAAACAACTGGCTTTGGGTCTGGATTGGTAACTTCATTGGTTCCCTGGCCTACGCCTATATCATGGTCTACGGTCCCTTTACCCAGGGCGCCTTTGCAGCGGCGGAACCCAATGCCTTCGGCATGAACGCGGTAGCCATTGCCGTGGGTAAAACCCTGGCCTATAAGGCAAACGGCAACATCGGCCTGTGGTCCTGCTTCCTGGCGGCTATCGGTTGTAACTTCCTGGTTAACGTTGCCATTATGATGGGTATTACAGCCAAGGAATTTATCGGAAAGTTCTTCGGCATTTGGTTCCCGATCATGGCCTTCGTTGCCACAGGCTTCGAGCACTGTGTGGCCAACATGTATTTCCTGCCGGCCGGCCTTTGGATTTATCAGGCATTCCCCGGTATCGCCGACAAAGCAACCACGGCGGCGGACGGCACAGTAACCTACTGGAGTCCTCTCCTGCACAAATTTGGCGGACTCACCTGGGGTGACGTGTTGCTCTGGAATATCTTCCCGGCAACCCTTGGTAATATTGTAGGTGGCATGTTCTTCATCGGTTTTGTTTATTACTTCTGCTTCCGCGCTGAATTTCCAGAAGAACTTACGAAGTAGGGGTTTAATTTAGGTGAGCAGGCGCCCTTCCCTGGGTGTCTGCTCCCAGCCATAGTAAATTGTAAGTGGAAAAAGGGGGTTTTCCGTCAATGCGCCTGTCCGTGCCGGCTTACTTCAGCCTGTTTTTGGCCACGGCTCTGATCCTGTTTACCTTTGCGTTGAATCCTGATCCATCATTTTTAGTGACTGTGCTTCCCATGCTCGCTGTGCTCGCGGGTGTTCCCCTGATTTTAAACCTGATGAACAAGCGTCAGGCGGAAAAGGTGAATATGGAAGAGTTCAAACTCTATTCCATTAAGGACCTGGCCCGGCTTAACCCGGGTGACCCGGTTCGCCTGCGCGGCAAGGTTGAAGCGCTGTCCTTAAAATGGCTTAACCGGCCCCATTTCAGGATTGATGACGGCAGCGGCAAAATAGGGATTATGATGTTTGCGGCGGCGCATGAGGATATCAAACCCGGCGACACCATTGAAGCCGCCGGGACCCTGCGGATTTTTGGGAAATCAAGAGAGAAGAAGATATTTGGGGTTAGAGTCGTAAAACTAAAAGGTTGAGAAATATAGAAGAAATACTCAACAACTGATGTGAGACGCCAATCATAGGGGCTATGGTGCTTTTTGTTTTAAACGTGTTTTAGTCTTGTTTGGCGTAGGGGAAGGGTAAATTCCCGCTGATTTCCTTATTAGAAAATGTTAATCGAAGGAGGAACAGCAATTGTCAGCTTGTGCCTGTGAGAAAGTTGAATTAACCAAGGAAGACGCGTTGCTGGAAAAGCTGCTGGACCAGTATCGTGACTACAAAGGAGGAATCATTCCCGTCCTGCAGGAAGCCCAGAATATTTATGGGTACCTGCCCAAGGAAGTTCTCCAGAAGATAGCGAAAGAACTGAATATGCCATTCAGCAAGGTTTTCGGAATCGTGACGTTTTACGCCCAGTTCCACCTGAAGCCACGGGGCCGTTTTATCGCCAGGGTTTGCCTGGGCACTGCCTGCCACGTCCGGGGCGGCTCCAAAATCTTCGAAGCAGCCAAGGAACACCTTGGGGTAGATGCCGGGGGAACCACAGACGATCTGCGTTTTACTTTGGAAACAGTAGCCTGCATCGGCGCCTGCGGCCTGTCGCCCTGCATGATGATTGACGAGGATACCCACGGCCGTCTGTCTCCAAAAGTTGTTGGCGATATTTTTGACAGGTACGAGTAGGGGAGGGACGAGAATGAATAATATGAGCGAATTTCGCGCCAAGTGTAAAGAAATGTACGAGAAGAAGCTGAGCCGGCCCCGTGTGGTTGTTGGTCTCGGTACCTGCGGTATCGCCTCCGGCGGCGACAGGGTCATGAAAGCAATTAAAGAGGAAGTTGCGGCCAAGGGCATTGATGTGGATATTGACTTCACCAGTTGCATCGGGATGTGCTACCGCGAGCCCATGGTGGAAGTAGCCGTACCCGGGATGCCCAGTGTCGTTTACGGAGATATTTATCCGGATAAGGTTGCCCAGCTGCTGGAAAGCCATGTGGTTAACAAGACGCCCGTTCACGAGTGGGCAGCCATCCAAATTCCGGGTGACGCTACCCCCCTGGAAGGTATCGATGTTATGGAAAAGTCCCCCTATTATGAGAAGCAGGTGCGCTCGGTAACCTCGCGTCTCGGGCGGACAAACCCGGAAAGCATAGAAGAATATATTGCTACCGGCGGCTACGAAGCCATTGAAAAGTGTCTTAACATGGAACGCCAGGCCATTATTGATGAAATCAAGAAGTCCGGCCTGCGGGGCCGGGGCGGCGGCGGATTCCCCACCGGCAACAAATGGCAGTTCGTCTACAATACCCCCGGGGAAAAGAAATATGCCGTCTGTAACGCCGACGAGGGCGACCCTGGCGCCTTCATGGACCGCAGTGTCCTGGAGGGGGATCCCCACGCGGTTCTGGAAGGGATGATGGTTGCCGGTCTCGCTATCGGCGCCGACGAAGGATACATCTACTGCCGGGCTGAATATCCCCTGGCCATCCGCCGTCTCAACCTGGCCATCGCCGAGGCCGAAAAACACGGCATCATGGGAGATAATATCCTGGGCTCCAACTTCAGTTTCCGCATCAAAATCAAGGCCGGCGCGGGCGCTTTCGTCTGCGGCGAAGAGACAGCCCTTCTTAACTCCATTGAAGGCCAGCGGGGGATGCCCCGGGTCCGGCCGCCCTTCCCGGCCGTTAAAGGTTTATGGGCCAAGCCGACTTGCCTGAACAACGTGGAAACCTACGCCAACGTGCCCTTCATTATCCGCAACGGCGCGGATTGGTATTCCGCCATGGGGACCGAGAGGAGCAAGGGCAGCAAGGTGTTCTGTCTTACCGGCAAAATCAACAATACCGGTCTGGCCGAGGTGCCCATGGGGATTACCTTGCGGGAGATCATTTTCAATATTGCCGGCGGCATTCAGGACGGCAAGAAGTTCAAGGCGGTGCAGAGCGGCGGACCGTCCGGCGGCTGCATACCCTCGGAGCATCTGGATACCCCCATTGACTATGATTCCCTGGCGGCCATCGGCTCGATCATGGGTTCCGGCGGTCTGGTTGTTATGGACGAGACCACCTGCATGGTGGACGTGGCCAAGTTCTTCCTGAACTTCACCCAGCTGGAGTCCTGCGGCAAATGTACCCCTTGCCGTGAAGGCACCAAGCGGATGCTGGAACTGCTGCAAAAGATCTGCGACGGCAATGGTGAATTGGAGGATATTGATACCCTTGAACGCCTGGCCAAAGTAATTAAGAATTCCGCCCTCTGCGGACTCGGGCAGACCTGTCCCAACCCCATTTTGACAACTTTAAGGTACTTCAGGCATGAATACGAGGCGCATATTGTGGATAAGCGCTGTCCGGCGGGGGTCTGCGCGGCGCTGCTGCAATACGTTATTGTGGCGGAAAAATGCACCGGTTGCGGCGTCTGTCTGAGAGCCTGTCCGTCCGGCGCCATCACCGGGGAGAAAAAGCAGCCCCATACCATTGACATTTCCAAGTGCATCAAGTGCGGCGCCTGTATCACAAGGTGTAAATTCGACGCGATCATTAAGGCTTAAGGAGGGAATTAATTGGCTAACGTAACCCTGACAATTAACGGCGTACAGGTTACTGTGCCCGCCGGCACAAGTTTGCTGGACGCCGCCACGGGGGCCGGTTACTTTGTCCCCACCCTCTGCCATGATCCGGCGATATCGGGCTACGGTGGCTGCCGCATCTGTGTGGTGGAAGTAAAGGGCGCCCGGGCGCTGGCAGCTTCCTGCGTAACGGAAGCCGCCAACGGCATGGTGGTGGAAACTGAATCTCCGGCGGTTCAAGACGCGCGGAAAACAATTATCGAGCTGCTTCTGGCCAATCACCCCACCGATTGCATGACCTGCGAAAAAAACGGCGACTGCCGCCTGCAGGATTACGCATACCGCTACGATGTCAGAAAGTCAAGCTTCGAGGGTGAGAGACACAACTACCCCATTGATGATTCCAACCCGTACATCACCCGGGATTTGAACAAGTGCGTTCTTTGCGGCAAGTGTGTACGTACCTGCGCCCAGGTGGCGGAGCGGCAGGTCATTGATTTTGCCTACAGGGGTTTTAATACCAAGGTGGCCCCGGCCATGGACACCAACCTGGCGGAATCGGCTTGCGTTTCCTGCGGGCGCTGTGTGGCGGTATGTCCTGTGGGAGCCCTGACCTTTACTGCCCTGGCCGGCAAGGGCCGGACTTACGAATTCAAGAAGGAGACTGTTACCTGTTCCTTCTGTGAAGCGGGTTGCAAATTCGACCTGATCCGCAAGGGTGACAAGGTTATGGCTGTTACAGCCAACGAACCGGGCGAAGGCCGTCCCCTTTGCCTTAAAGGCAGGCTGGGGATGGAACTGCGCTATGTGGACAAACCGCTTACGCCGATGCTCAAGAAGGATGACAAATTTGTTGAGGTGTCCTGGTCGGAAGCCCTGGAACTGGATGATGTGCTGGCCAGGATTAAGGAACTGGGTCAATAGGGGTTACCATATTTCTAAATAACTAATACGATAACACAACTCCGAGCCATCCTACCTAAACCGTGCCAGGCATGGTAGACGGCCGTCAGGGCGTAGTGGGAAACGACTACGCCTCCCATTATCGGAAAGGAGTGATTTTAAAGGGAGGTTTTGAGTGGTGGCAACTGTAACACTTACCATTGACGGCATCCAGGTTACCGTTCCGAAGGGGACCACAGTCCTGGAAGCCGCCGAGAGTGTGGGTATATTTATTCCCACCTTCTGCCATGACCCCGAACTCAGCAAACCGGGCGCCTGCCGCATCTGTGTGGTGGAAATTCCCGGTGCGCGCAACCTGCCGGCCTCTTGTGTAACTGAGGCTACAGAAGGCATGGTTGTCTATACCGCATCCGATGCCGTTGTAGAGGCGCGCAAAACAAACCTGGAACTTCTTTTAGCGAACCACCCGGATGACTGCCTGACCTGTCATAAAAACGGTGACTGCCGCTTGCAGGAATACGCTTACTATTACGGTGTAAGGGCCGATGTGTTCCCTGGAGAAAAACACAAATACCCCGTCGAAGACGACAATCCGTTTATCGTGCGGGACATGAATAAGTGTATCCTGTGCGGCAAGTGTGTCCGGGTATGTCAGGAAATACAGGGAAATAACGTTCTGGATTTTGCTTACAGGGGTTTTAGCGCTGTTGTGGCGCCGGCAATGAATACCACGCTTAGCGACACGGATTTGTCAAACTGCGTATTTTGCGGCAACTGCATTGCGGTTTGCCCGGTGGGGGCTTTGAGCGAAAAAGCCATGATCGGCAAGGGCCGCAAGTGGGAAATTGAAAAAGTTACAACTACTTGCCCGTATTGCGGCGTTGGCTGCCAATTTGACTTGAACGTCAAAGAAGGTAAAGTTATTGGCGTAACCTCAACAGAAGGTGATGTAAATGGACGCTTCCTGTGTGTGAAGGGACGTTTTGGTTACGGTTTCATCCATCATCCCGACCGCCTGACCACTCCTTTGATTAAGAAGGACGGGGAGTTTGTTGAAGCTACCTGGGACGAGGCTGTAGCCCTGGTGGCTGAAAAACTGGGCGCAGTGAAGGAACAGTACGGAGCCGAAACAATCGGTGTTATTTCTTCCGCCCGCTGCACCAACGAAGAAAACTACCTCATGAATAAACTGGCCCGCGCGGTGCTCGGTACCAATAGTATCGACCACTGCGCCCGTCTCTGACACGCTCCTACTGTCGCCGGTCTGGGGGCAGCATTTGGGAGCGGAGCTATGACCAACACAATTCAAGAGATTGCAGATGCCGATTATATCCTGGCTACCGGAACCAATACCTTTGACGCTCACCCGGTAATCGGAATTCAGATTAAAAAAGCCGTCCTCAAGGGGGCAACCTTAGCGGTGGTAGACCCAAGGCTGACGGACTCGGCCAAATTGGCCAAATACCACCTGCGAATCAATTCAGGTACCGATATAGCCCTTCTAAACGGTTTTGCCAATGTAATTATAGAGGAAGATCTGCATAACAAGCAGTTTGTTGAAGAGCGTACCGAAGAATTTGAAGCCTTCAAGGAAACTGTGGCCAGGTATACTCCCGATTATGTTTCAGAAATTACGGGGGTGCCCGCCGACCTGATCAGAGAGGCGGCCAGGGGCTACGCCAGGGCCAAGAATGCCACTATCCTTTACACCATGGGTATAACCCAGCATATATGTGGAACCCACAACGTGTTTTCCACTACAAACCTGGCCCTTCTTACCGGACATATCGGTAAGGAATCCAGCGGGGTAAACCCCTTGCGCGGTCAGAACAACGTTCAGGGCGCCTGCGACATGGGTGCGCTGCCTGTTGTCTATACCGGTTATCAGTCTGTGGCGGATGAAGCCAACCGGGCCAAGTTTGCCGCGGCCTGGGGCGTGGAGGAGTTGCCGTCCAAACCGGGCCTGACTGTTGGTGAAATTATTGAACAGGGTGGTAAAGCCATCAAGGGTATCTACATCATGGGTGAAAACCCGGTTTTATCCGACCCCGACGCCAACCATGTGATTCATGCTCTGGAGTCGCTGGACTTCCTGGTGGTTCAGGACATCTTCCTGACCGAAACGGCCCAACTGGCTGACGTGGTCCTGCCCGCGGCCAGCTTTGCCGAGAAGGATGGTACCTTCAGCAACACCGAGCGCCGTGTCCAGTTGATCCGCAAGGCTATTGAACCAATTGGGCAGTCCAAACCCGATTACGAAATCATCTGCCTCATCTCGACGGCTTTGGGCTACCCCATGTGTTACAATTCGGCCTCGGAAATTTTTGCGGAAATGGCCAAAGTAACCCCGGCCTATGCCGGAATAAGCTACGGCCGCCTGGAGCAGGGAGGCCTGCAGTGGCCCTGCCCCACATCCGAGCACCCCGGGACCAAATTTTTACACGCCGGCAAATTCAGCAGGGGACTGGGTAAATTCAACCCGGTAGAGCATATCCCGCCCGATGAAATGCCCGATGAGGATTATCCTTTTATCCTCAGCACAGGCCGCCGGAGATATCACTACCATACCGGTACCATGACCCAACGGACGGAAGCGTTGGAAGTCTTCTATCCGACGGAATTCCTGGAGATAAACTGCGCAGATGCCGCGAAACTGGGCGTTTGCGACGGGGATATGCTGAAGGTAACCTCCCGCCGCGGTACCGCTGAAGTCGTTGCCAAAATTACCGACAGGGTTGTTCCGGGCATGGTTTTTACTTCGTTCCAATATCCGGATGTACCCATTAACAGGCTGACCAACCCGGCCCGCTGTCCCATTGCCAAGATCCCCGAGTACAAAGTGTGCGCGGTGAAGGTGGAGAAAGCAAGCTAAGCAAGTCAAAGGTATTTAATTGATATTGCCAGGAAGTCATCCGCCTTTTAAGCTTTCTTTCCGGAAATAGTGAAAGGCGCGGGCGGTGAGATGAACAGGCAAGCTTCCAGTATGGTAAGTAATGCCGGCATCTGGGGCTGCTAATACCGCCCGGAGTTACGGCTGTGGAAATTCAGGGTTACGAAGTCCGGAGAGGTTGAGCTGCTGCCACCTTCGCCGGTGGCAGCGATTCACCTGGTTGCATCAAATTAAGGAATCTTGCTAATACACTGCGAAGCATTGCCCGGTTGAGAAGCCGGGCAATGCTTCTTGATTAACAGGTCTGTTTACCGTTTCCGGGGATTGAAAGAACCCCGGCGCCGCTGTGCGCGATAAAGCCTATTGTGGGCAAGGGGGTCGCTGTTCTCCGCCGCACAATACCCGGAGGCGAGGGGATGGCGGCTTCTGATCGGGCGAAAGATGAATTGAGAACCTGGAACATAGTTCAAGGAATTGGGTGACATTTCACGGCACTGGAGGATTTAAGTCCGGTTGCCGGTGGCGGCCCTGACGGAGATCCTGTATAATGGAAACTAAAGCGTTAACGTTGTTAAAAAAACCGGAAGGAGGTGTGCAGCCAGGTTTCTTGGCGCGGTGCAGCTAATTGTCGGGACTGGATAAAATCACCTTCTAAAACAGTTCCCAGGATTCCGGCAAGTGACGGACGTCCTTTCTTCCGAACGGGAATCCGGTCCCGGTGGACAGACCCTGGCAGAATAAAAAGGTCCTTTGACCGGGGGGTAAGTGTTAATTAGTGCAGTCTGCCAGCGGGACGCAGGAGCGTTAGCCCCGGCTTACAATTCTAAATCTGTGGCTATGCTGCCCCGGGCCGGCAGGCAAGGGACAGCATATCATCAATTTTTTTGGTTAAGAAACCTGGTTTTCCATGCGGGACATACCCATACTTGGCCTGGCTGGTTATTCCGGTTCCGGCAAAACCACATTCCTGGAGAAGTTGATTGCTGAACTAAAAAGGCGCGGTTACAGGGTGGGAGTGATAAAGCACACCCACCACCCGGTGGTATTCGATCAACCAGGCAAGGACACCTGGAGGCACGTCCGGGCCGGGGCTGATGTCGTAGCCCTGGCTTCGCCGGAAGGCGTCTTTTTAGCCAGAAAAATGGAATTCAGCCCTTCCCCGGAGGATGTCCTGGCGATGGTTGGAGATGTTGATCTGATCCTGATCGAAGGATACAAAAGGGGCCGCTGGCCCAAATTTGAATTTTACCGCAGCGGCATGGAGGAGCGGGTACAAGTTCCCGCAAGTGAGCTTTTAGGGACAGTCAGCGATGTTCCCTCCAATGATTCTGCCCTGCCTCATTTCGGGCCGGAGGACATAACCGGCGCAGCGGATTTAATTGAAAGGGTTCTGTTAGATAAAATATAATAAAGCCCGCATCCACTTCCCCGGATACGGGCGTTGACACTGGGTGTTTGCACTTCTATTTAAAAGCTTCAATGCCCAGTCTTTGAACTACGTGGGAAATGCGTTCCCTTCCTTTTGTTGCTGCCAGATATTTGGCAATGATCTCTTCCACAAGCGCCGGTAGTTCTTCGGGGTTTACGCCTTCCTTGAGAACCTGGCCTAAAACCTGTTTGCGGCCGCCCCTGCCGCCGATAAAGACCCGGTAACCATCAAGTGTTCCCATGATACCAATGTCATTGCTTTGACATTCCATGCAGTTTTTGGTACAGCCGCACACGGCAATTTTAAGGGCGCCGGGCATATCCCGGCCGGCAAAGATTTTATCCAGGGCCAGGGCGTCCTTCAGGCCATCTTGAAGAGCGTACTTACAAAGGCTTCCCGCACAGCCCTTTACGTTCCTGATGGTTTTTCCTCCTGGACCTATTTTCAAACCTACTTCTGCCAGGCCATCCCTGACAGCTGGTACTTGTTCGGCAGTGGTCAAAATAACGATCCGCTGAGCCGTGGTAAACTTGGCCAAACCGGCGCCCTGTTTGACCAGTTCAGCAATCTTTGCCAGCTGTTCGCCTGTAACCAGTCCGCCCGGCGTACCTGCCACCACAGCCATCGTTTTGTTTGTTTGCTTAATTACGCATTCCATTGGACAACCTCCTTTTGCCTTCCTACTGCTATTCAGCATGCAAATAACTCTCCTCCCCTCAAGCAGCGGCAGGAAATCCCACTTTGCCATATAATTAGACCTGCCAGGGGCGCTTGTCCGGGGGGGGGGGGGGGTGAAAGTGCGTTTCAGGGTTCTTCTTAACAGGGAGCTCAGTAAAACAGGATAAGCCGGCGTAATTAAGCTTTAGCCTTGTAGTCGCCAGGACCGGAAGTTCTTGCTGGTTGAAAAGCAATCTACTTTTCCGCCCTTAAAATATGCCCTGGGGTCTATCACCTGGTATAAGTCTTTTTATAGCCCATCCTGTCAGAACACCCGTTGCAAGGGTATTTTACGTTCCAATTGTGTACAAGGTTTTATTCCGGCCGGGGGGGCGGGGCAGTTAACGTGCCTTAAAACAGATCCGGGACGCCGGCATTTGAAAGTTTTTTCATTGCAGGGGGCAACGGATTTTCTCAATAAACTGTGGCCGCTTTGCATACAGGTCAGTAGTATCAATCATTTTCCAGGTAGTTATCCGGGAAAAACAGTTGACTGTTTTGTGCCGATATGGAACAATTATTGCATGGGTATATCGTTAAAGAACAAATCAGCCGGGGATATTCATTATTTAATTTGCTTCGGTCCTGGGAAGCGAATAACCCGTGCTGGATGTTGCGGGTTTAACGCCTGGAATGCTAAACGGGGGAATTATAATGAACATAAGCAAGTTCGTATCGCCTGAAATTATTTTAGGTATGGGGGCCATTTCCCAGGTAGGTGAAAGTGCGGTCCGTCTGGGCGCCAATAAGGTTTTCCTGGTCAGTGACGAAGGCGTGATCAACGCCGGTTGGGTTGAACAAACGCTGGACTATATAAAGGCTGCGGGACTTCAGTATGAGGTATTTTCCAACATTACCAGTAATCCCAAAGACAATGAGGTAGCTGAAGGCGCCGTCCAGTATTTGAAATCAGGCTGCGACGCTATTATTTCGGTTGGGGGGGGCAGCCCCACCGATGTTGCCAAGGCAGTTGCTATCCTGGCCACAAACGGTGGAACCATCCAGGACTACGAGGGGGTTAACAAAATTCACAGACCTCTTCCACCAATGCTGGCCATAACCACTACGGCCGGGTCCGGCTCGGAATTGACCCAGTTTGCCATTGTGGTGGACAGGCAAAGGAAGTTGAAGATGACAATAATCTCCAAGTCCCTTGTGCCCGATATTGCCATTATTGACCCGGTGGTGCTTCAAACAAAAAGCGCCCGCCTGACAGCGGCAACGGGCATGGATGCCCTGTCCCATTCCATTGAATCCTTCGTTTCCCTTGCGGCCACGCCCCTGACAGAAATCCACGCTCTTAACGCAATCAAATTAATTTCCAGGAATTTAAGGGAATCAGTGGCCAGCCGGACCAACATGGAAGCAAAGAACAACATGGCTGTGGCCAGCCTGCAGGCTTCCCTCTCCTTTTCCAATGCTATCCTGGGCGCCACCCATGCGATGGTTCACCAGATCGACGGTTTGCTGGATACCCACCACGGTGAGTCCAATGCCGGTGTCCTGCCCTATGTCATGGAGTTTAACATGATCTCCTGCCCCTACAAATTTAAGCAGATTGCCCTTGCCCTGGGTGAAGACGTTACGGGTTTAAGCACCCGTTCCGCTGCGGAAAAAGCAATCAGCGCGGTACGCTGTCTGGTTAAGGATGTTGGACTGGGGAAAGGACTGGCTGAAATTGGGCTGAAAGAGGAGCATATTGCTACCCTCAGCCGCAATGCGGTCAAGGACGCCTGTCTCATTACCAATCCCAGGGATGCAGGGGAGAGTGACATTGCCGAACTATTCCGCGAGGTCTTATAGTTGCAGGATAACGGCGGGGCTAAATGGCTTAAAAGGTTTTAATTAATCCCATTTTTCTGGAGCATGAGAAAGACCGGGAAAGGGGTGAAAATTATGTTTACGGAAAAAGAAAAACTGATTGAAATCCTCACGGGGGTCAATTCTTCCAAGTTAAACTATTATATTGAGCTGAAGAAGCGAAATAAAGAAATTGTCAAGCAGAATAACCGTCTGGAGATCATTTATCAGCTGGTGCGTGATATAAACATCGATATGTCCATTGAGGACATTATCAAAAGGGTGTTTGGCAAACTGCCCCTGGCTGTACCCTGTGATTTTTTAGGACTGGCTTTACTTCGGAACGGCAAGTTGGGCATGACTGCCATGATGCCCCAAATTCTCTATGGTTATCCTCCCATTCCCAGGGAATCTGTGCTCTGGCAATCTATTGGAAGCGGACAAGCCCATGTTTATGATCCGGTTTCCAAGGATGACCCTTTTATCCTTGAGAATCCTGCCCTCTCCGACCAGATTAGTTCTATTGCAGTGGTACCCCTTTTTGTCAGAACAGTGGTAAATGGAGTTTTACTTGTGGGCAGCGAAATGCTTTCAGCGTACTCCCAGGCGGAGTTGAGTTTTATCCAGCAACTGGCGGACCATATTGCTATTTGCATCCAGAACGCCTGGCTTTACGAGCAGGTTTCCCAGGCCAAAAGGGAATGGGAGGCGACGTTTAATGCTGTTACCGAGCCAATTGTTTTAGTTGATACCAACTATAATATCCTTAGAAGCAACAACCGGTTTCCCCTGGATTTGGAGTTAGCCGGGGATCTCGGGGATAATCTAAATAATTCAAAGTGTTACCAGGTGCTCTGGAACCGGACTGAAAAGTGCGAGGGTTGCCCCATGGACGAGATTGCTGAAACAGGAAAGCCTGTTTATGAGCGGGTCCAGGCGGATTCCGGGCTCGTCCTCGACATTTGTTACTACCCGGTCTACAATGAGAATAACGAGATCTTTGCCGTCATTCACCACATGAAGGATATTTCCGAGCAAGTCAAGATGGAAGTGCAGTTGGTGCAGTCCGCCAAACTGGCTGCCATTGGGGAAATGGCGGCCGGAGTAGCCCACGAGCTGAACAATCCGATGACTGTTATCATCGGCACGGCCCAGCTCATGTTGCGGGAAGCTGAGGAAGGAAACGCCGAGAGCGAATTGCTGAACGATATCGTCAACTGTGGGCTGCGCTGCAAAAAAATTATCCAAAATTTACTCACCTTTTCCAGGCAGGATCAGTATCCGCTGACCCTTACGGATATTAATGAAGAGGTGGAACGGGTCTTAAGTCTGATTCAATACCAAATAAACCACAATAACATAGAAATTACCCATAATCTGCAGCCGGAACTGCCCAGATTCACTGCCAACGGCCACCACCTTCAGCAAGTTTTAATTAATTTTCTTTTAAATGCCCGGGATGCCCTGGATACAGCGGAGCGGGAAAAGAAAATTGAAGTTCAAACCCGTTTAGTTGCAGGCGGCAACGGGCAGGAACAGATCGTTGTTACCGTAAAGGATAACGGCATCGGGATTGTTCCCGAGAATCTGCCCAGAATTTTTAACCCCTTTTACACCAGTAAGGAAACGACCAGGGGCACCGGACTGGGGTTATCCGTCAGCCTGGGTATCGCCGAGGCCCATGGCGGCACTATCGAAGTAGAAAGCGTGCCCGGGGAAGGAAGCACCTTTTCCCTGGTACTACCGGTAGAAACCAGCAAGTAAAACGAAAACAGACAAAATACCAACGGGAATTTGCAGGGAGGGGGAAGGATTGCCCGTAAAAAAAATCTTAATTATTGACGACGAAGTTGATGTGGGTACCTTTTTTAAACGCCTGCTGCAAAAAAAAGGCTACCAGCTGACCGTGGCCGTCAACGGGGCGGAGGCTGCCAGGGCCATCCAGGAAGCCACCTATAACGTGGCAATGGTTGATTTAAAGCTTCCCGATACTGACGGTCTGACACTCCTGCAGCAGATCAAAAACTCGCAGCCGGGTTGCGAAGTAATTATCATGACGGGTTACAGTACAACGCGGACAGCTGTCAAGGCCATCCAGCTGGGCGCCTTTGACTACCTGGAAAAGCCTTTCGACGACATCGACGCAGTTGAAAAGTTGATCCAAAAGGCTTCGGAATACGGGGTCAGGGGCTACGACGGCCGGCCCTTAAATTCAGAATGGGCGCCTATCGCCGACAAGATGGGTTTTCAGGTCGGCGTATCCCAGGCTATGCAGAAACTGGTTTCCATAGCCTATAAAATAGCCAAAAAAAACATCAACATTTTAATCCAGGGAGAAACCGGAACAGGCAAGGAGGTACTGGCCAGGTTTGTCCATGCCGCCAGTAACCGGGCTGATCAAATATTTATCCCCGTGAATTGCGGGGCACTGCCGGAGAACCTTCTGGAAAGTGAACTGTTCGGTCACGAGAAGGGTTCCTTTACCGGCGCGGGGAACCTGCGGCGGGGCATTTTTGAGATGGCCAACAGGGGCTTTTTATTCCTGGACGAGGTAGGGGAATCCAGTCCCGCGATCCAGGTAAAGCTCCTGCGTGTTCTGGAAACAGGTGAATTTTTGCGGGTGGGCGGCGAAAAGCCGATTAAGACCGACGTGCGGGTTATTGCTGCCACGAACGTCGACCTGGAGCAGGCACTGAAAGAAAAAACATTCCGGGAGGACCTGTTTTACAGGCTGGATGTGGTCCGTCTTGAGGTACCGCCGCTGAGGTCCCGGGTGGAAGATATACCGCTTATGGTGGAACATTTTATTAAAAAGCTGAATTCCGAACTGTTTGTTTCCATTGAGGCTATGCGCCTGCTCTGCGGCTATTCCTGGCCCGGGAATATCAGGGAGCTGGCCAATACCATCAGCCAGGCGGTGGCCCTTTGCGACGATAATATTATCCTGCCCGAGCACCTGAGCAGTAAACTAACAGCTGAAAATCAGGAAGTTTTCAACCTGGAACAGAACCCCTCCGGCGCCCTGTCTGTCTGTAACTCCCAGGCGCCTTTGCAGCCAAAGTCCCTGCCGGATCTTTTGGATAACTTCGGCAGCGAAAGTGTGCTGGAGACTCTGGACGACAGCTGCCTGCCCAGGATTTTGGAATCCCTGCACCAGCTGGAGGACAGGCTTACTGAAACCATGGTTAAGAAGGGGGTGCCGACCCTGCCGCCGCCCACGCTAAATGAAACCGAGGCGAAGGCCATCCGTGTCGCCCTCAATTATTACCGGGGGAACATTACCATGGCAGCCAAATCCCTGGGTATCGGCAGGAACACCTTTTACCGCAAGATGAAAGACTACAGTATTAAATTTTAGGCCCGGGCGGTGTATTTCGGCAGGGTATTTATCCCAGTCCAGGCAAATTGCTGTGTTCCATCTTGGAATGGAACCCGGCCGTAAACTATTTTCGCCCCATATCAGGACAGGCGTTCCAATTTGAATGAGAAATTTGTTTATTATTCTAACAAAACAGGAAAGTTATCCTGAGGTTTTTAATTTAACCCACCGTGCCCACAGCCGGTGGGTTAAAAAATCTAAAAAACAGGCCACTTCCCGGGGGAAATGTTTTGTTTGCAAGCGGTTCTTTAGTGGCATCAAACTTGCGTGTTTTATAAATTGCCTGTATATTTTCACTTTTGTAATTTTACTATCCCTAACTTTAACTTCTGGCGGGAGGTGAGTCTTGAAGCAGGCTTTACGGCAACCTGGTTTTCTAAAATTCATGGAGGTGTAATAATGGCAAAAAGTAAGGTATACTTTACCCCTGCAGGGGCGACCAACTGGGCCGAAAGTATGATTGTCAAGGCCAAGGAAATGTTTTATGTCGGAGGTCTGGACAAGTGCATAAAGCCTGGCGATTCCGTAGCTATTAAGCTTCACTGCGGTGAGTACAACCGCAGCGCGGCCATTCGTCCGGAATATGTGGCAGCCATCGCGGAAGAGGTTAAAAAGTGCGGCGGCAAGCCCTTCGTAACAGACACCACGACCCTGACCTATCACCTGTACAATTCCCGTTTTGATGAAATCAACATCCGGAAGTGCGCGTACAGGCACGGCCTGAACCCGAACTCCATGGGCTGCCCCTTCATCGTTGCTGACGGATTTATCGGCCATGACGATATCCGGGTCGACCTTCCCAACGGCAATATCCTGAAGGAAACTTACATCGGCCGGGCTTTAGGCTCTGCTGACGCGGTTATCAGCCTGATTCACGCCAAGGGCCACTCCATTACTTCATACGGCGGCGCCCTCAAGAACTTTGGTATCGGCGGCCAGTCTAAACGGGGTAAATATATGACTCACCTGGCCATGTGGGGCGATCCCTCCGATGGCATCGGCTGGCCCCTGGTCAACAAGCAAAACTGTGCCGGCCTGGACTGCAAATGGCACCAGTTCTGTATGGATGGCTGTCCCGAAGGGGCCATCAGCATTACGGATAAAGGGCTCGAGCTGGATTACAACAAGTGCCGCCTTTGCTATAGCTGCCAGGTCACTTGCATGTTCACCGGAGAAAGCGCCATCGGCTTCAGGGATGACTACTTCCCCTATGCCCAGATTGCTATGTCCGACGCCGCCAGTGGCGTGTTGAAACTGTTTGATCCCGAAAAAATCGGCTATATGGCCCTGATGGTGGACGTCGCGCCTGAGTGCGACTGCTTCCCGTGGCACGGCCAGTACATCGTTCCCGATGTGGGTATTGCAGTCAGCAAGGACATTGTAGCCATTGACACTGCTTGCCTGGACCTGATTGACGCCGCCCCGAGCGTGCCCGGCAGCCGTGCGGACGCCCTGGGACTCAAGCCCGGCGACGACAAGTTTGCCGCCGTCAATATGGTTACCCCGCGGATCCAGGTTAGAGCGGCCCAGAAGCTCGGTATTGGTACCATGGACTACGAACTGGAGACCTGGGAGCCGGTGCTTACCCCGCAAAATATCATGAAGCACCAGATCCTGGAGGAGGCCCCCACTCCCACCGTTCTGAAAAAACACTACACTTACGGCCACCTTACCAAAGGCACCGGCGTGGAGCCCTTCAAGAGAGTCAAGTTTGTTGAGGGCGCCTGGAAAGAGTTTGCCTAATAAATACGGTTCTTTGAAAAGAGTGTACCGCAAACCGTTAGTCCAAGATAATCTTGGACTAACGGTGTGTTTGTCTAGACAAAATAATTGATATCATATATTCTGAAATAACGTTTAAACTAAAAGAGTCGGGGGGAACTTTATGTCGGATGTTTTTTTGGTTGACGCCAGGGCTGCCAGCGTCAGGGAAAACTATATCGATAAAATTAGATTGCTTTTCAGAGCGCCAGGGTTTGCTGAAATGATTCCCAAAAGCCCCGGAGTAACCTTTGTTAAGGCCAACTACAGCCCCATCGGTTATACCAGACACATCCGGCCGGTATTAGTGAGTGCGGTGGTGGAAAGCATCAGGAACCACGGCGGGAACCCCGCTGTTACCGATACCTCAGGCTTTTTCCCCAGGGGGAAATATGTCGGGGAAGAATGGTTTTCCGGCGCTGAAATGATGGGTTACTCCGAGCTGGCCCTGGGCTGCGAAAGGGTTCTGGCCAACGGTTACGAGGGTGACGACGGAGAATTTATCTCCACCGGCGGGGCTGACCTGGGGGGCGTGGAAGTAGCCAGGGCTGTTCGCGAGGCTGCCTGCCTCGTGGTTGCCTCCCATTTTACCGCACACCCCATGGCGGGTTTGTCCGGGGCCATTGTCAATGTTGGTCTGGAATGCCTGAATAATTCGGGCAAAGCCAGGGTATACGAAGACTTGAAGCCCGATTTCAGCAAGGAAAATTGCATATCCTGCGGTACCTGTGTGGATTACTGCCAGTGGGGGGCTTTGAGCTACGAGGAAGGGGTGCTCAGTTACGACGAGTCGCTTTGCGCCGGCTGTGGCCACTGCCTGGTTACGTGCCCCCACAAGGTGAGGAGTTTTGCACCGGAGCAGATTGAAGCCTTCCAGAGGCGAGTTGCCGAAGCCTCGGCTGCCGTGGCCAAAACCCTGGGAAAACCAATAATTTATATTAATTACCTCATCGATATTGTGCCCCAATCCTACCGCTACTACTGGGCCGATGTTCCCTTCGTCCCTGATTTGGGATTTGCGGCATCCACCGACCCGGTAGCACTGGACGCGTTCTGCCAGGATTTAGTAGCCCAGGCGCCCGGTGTTCCCCGTTCGGTCGCCGACGACGCCGGGGCCTTAAAATGCGGGGTGGAGAAGTTCAAAGCAATTACAGGCGTTGATCCGGCTGTGATGCTGGCCCACGCGGAAAGCCTGGGCGTTGGTTCGAGAGACTACGAAGTACTCATTGCAGGGAGGTGACAGCCCGATGACACAGGACATGGAACTGTTTGAGAGAATTAATATGCGGGAGCAGGCCAAGCAGGAGTTGAACGACCAGTTCGGACCCATCAGGGACGCCTTGAGGGATGTCCGCTATAAGATTGCCATCTTAAGCGGCAAGGGCGGTGTGGGCAAAACCAGTGCAGTGGTCAACATCGCCTCGGTCCTAAAGGAGATGGGCCATAAAGTCGGGATTTTGGACGCTGACGTGCACGGGCCCAGCGTTCCCAAGATGACTGGCTTAAATAAGCGAACCGATTTGCAGGGCGCCTGGGGTATGAAACCAGTCCTGACCGATGACGGGATCAAAGTTATGTCCGTAAGCCTGTTCTGGCCGGGGGAAGCAACGCCGGTGATGTGGAAGGGGCATTACAAGGCCCGGGTAATCCGGCAGCTCCTTGCCGCGGTGCGCTGGGACGACCTCGATTATCTCCTGGTGGATTTGCCGCCGGGGACCGGGGATGAGCCGGTTACCATTATGAAGTCCATCCCGGATTTGGACGGTGTGGTGGTAGTCACCTCACCCCAGGAAGTATCCGTGGCCGTATGCAGCAAGGCTATCAGCAGCGCCAACGAACTGGGTGTAAGGCTGCTGGGCCTGATTGAAAATATGAGCGACTTTATCTGCCCCCACTGCGGCGGTGAAATTGCCCTGCTGGGCAAAGGCGGGGGGGAAGATCTGGCCAGGACCTACAAAATACCCTTCCTGGGCAGGATTCCTTTGAATGAGATGGCCGGAAAGGCAGCTGACGAGGGGGCGCCGGTGGTTCTGCGCTATCCCGAATCGCCGGTTTCTGTTGCTTTCCGGGCCGTTACAGATAAAATGCTGGATATTTTGAAGGATAAGGAGGAAAAGAACTCTTGAGAATTTTAATCACCGGGGGCGCCGGCAATATCGGCCGGGAATTAGTAAGAAGATCCCTTGCAGCCGGTAACGAGGTGACCGTTTTTGACATTCCCCCCGCTAATTACGAGGGTTTGGAAGGCCAGGAAGGTATCACCGTGGTCAAAGGTTTCGTAACCGACGCCGACGCCATGGCCCAAGCTGTTAAAGGGGTAGACACCGTTATTCACCTGGCCGCCTTGATGACCCACCTGTGCACCGAGCGGGAAAAAACCATGTCCGTGAACGTGGGCGGAACAAAAACTGTCCTGGACGCCCTGAAAAAAGAGGGCCGGGATGTGCAGTTTGTTCTGTCTTCTTCGGTATCCACCTACGGCTGGACAACCGAGGATGAGCCGCCGATTAAAACCGATCATTCCCAGGTTGGCATGGATCTTTACGCCGAAAGCAAGATCGAAGCAGAAAAAGTTGTGCTGGAGTCCGGCGTGCCCTACACAATTTTGCGCATTACCGGTGTTGTTATACCTCAGTTTTATGATCCCAACCCCTGGCAGTTCTTAAAGGACCAGAGGGTCGAGTTTGTCGCCCGGGACGATGTGGCCGCCTCCCTGTACAGCGCCGCGGTGACCCGGGAAGCCCGGAACAAGATCTTTAACATCGCCGGGGGCAAGGAATGGCAGATGCTTGGCCATGAGTGGGCGGCCAGGCACCTGGAAGTTCTGGACTTCCCCCTGGAGGAAGCCGAGTATTCGGAGAATCCCGGTTGGTTTGATTGGTATGACACTGAGGAAGGTCAGTCTATTTTAAAGTACCAGAATACTACCCCGGAAATGTTCTTTGAGCAATTGGCCGAGGCTGTTGAAGCTTTTTACAACGAAGATGACGAAGAATAAAAAAGTCCCATAAAAATACAATAATAATTTATTCTAGGGGGTTATTACTTATGGCTGGTTATCCTGCACACGAAAACGCCGCCACTACGCTGGCAAACTTGAAAGAAGCCATGGCTAAGGTTGAAGGGGATACCAAGGCAAGAATTGAAAAACTAATTGAAACCCTTGATCCCATTAAAGACAACCGTACTTTTATGCGTACCCAGAAGGCCGAAAGGATCACCGAAGGAACTGTAGCGAACAGCGAGGCCCTGAAGAACGACCCGAATAATGAAGAAAAGCTGGCTACCCTGGAAACGGACATTCCTTATCTGGTGGAAAGGGTAAGGACCATGGTCGTCCGGATGACCTAAGAAAGAGAGATTGAGTATTCCTGCCTGGATTAAGATATTCTGAAATAATTCTGTTTTTACGTTCAACAGCCCGGGTTTTATACACTTAATTTTAATGGGGTTGATGAAATGAATTTGCCGGCTGAAAAGAAAGATCTCAATGAGGCCGTATTGGAAATAGGAAAAGGTTCTTTAGCGCCGATTCAGCAGTTTCTTTCCGGCCGGGTTTCCAGGGACGACCTTTTAATGGCATTGTCAACTTTCCCGGTGCGGGAGATTATGTCGGAACACTGGGGAGAATTAATTTCAGACTCGAAATATATACCTCACTGGAAAATACTGCAGACATTGCAAGGTTTGATTGATGAACTGGGCTTCCAACTGGGTGAATACGGGGAAGCGACCTTACATGAAGATGTCAAAGAAATAGCTTTAAACATGAAGATCATAACTGAGCGGGAAGCAAAGTGCTAGCACAGGGTCTCCGCGGCTGACTCACCCGGCATAGAAGTATATGCGGGTACAAAACATACTATATAAAGCGAGGAGCCTTAAATATGGTGAAAGATGAACTGCGCCAATTACTGGAAGATGTAAAAGACAATAGGGTCGACGTTGGAGATGCCTTGCACAGGTTGAAAAACTTGCCCTACGAGGACCTCGGCTTCGCAGTTTTAGATCATCACCGGGCGCTGCGCAAGGGCTTTCCGGAAGTGGTGTTTTGCCAGGGCAAAACGATAAATCAGATTGCCCAGATCTTCAAAGCCCTTTGCGGGGGCAAGAGAAGCATTCTCGGCACCAGGGCTTCCAGAGAGGCCTACGAAGCGGTCCGGGAGATCTATGCCGACGCCGTGTATCATGAACTCGCCCGCCTTATTGTGGTGCACCGGGGCGAGTCACCCGCGAAGAAGGGCAATATCCTGGTTATGACTGCAGGGACGGCCGACATTCCGGTAGCTGAGGAGGCTGCCCTTACTGCTGAAATAATGGGCAACAACGTACGGCGGACCTATGATGTCGGTGTCGCAGGGATTCACCGGCTCCTGGATAAACTGGAAACTATTCGCTGGGCCCATGTTATTATTGTGGTAGCCGGCATGGAAGGAGCCCTGGCCAGCGTAGTGGGCGGCCTTTGCGATCAACCCATGATTGCGGTGCCTACCAGCGTGGGTTACGGGGCCAGCTTTAACGGATTGTCCGCCCTTCTCTGCATGCTGAACAGCTGTGCTTCAGGGGTAGGCGTGGTCAACATTGACAATGGTTTTGGCGCGGCGGCCATGGCTAACGCCATTACCCAGATGTTTGACAAAGTCAGCGCGGCCGGTCCGCAGGCCGGGGGAGAACCCGCACCCGGGGCTAAACCGCGTGTAGTAAAGAGGGAAAGCGCATGAGAATAGCCTATTTTGATTGTTTCTCGGGAATCAGCGGGGATATGTGCCTGGGCGCCCTGGTAAGCGCCGGGGTTGATTTTGAACGCTTAAAGGAGGAATTGACCAAACTTCCGGTACAGGGATATGCCCTCCGCTGGGAAAAGGTCAAGCGAAACGGTATCACATCCGCCAATTTTTTTGTGGACATGCTGGATGTGGAACAGCCCGAGCGGCGCCTGGCAGATATACACAAGATTATTGACGCCAGTGAGCTGCCGGAAGAAGTTAAGGAAAAGAGCAAGGCGGTCTTTAACCGCCTGGCAGTGGCGGAGGCTGCTGTCCATGACACCACGCCGGAGCACATCCACTTCCATGAGGTGGGGGCTGTCGATGCCATTGTCGATATCGTAGGAACCGTGCTGGGCCTGCACTTGCTGGGGGTCCGGAAGGTTTATGCCTCACCCCTGCCCATGGGAAGGGGCTTCATCAAATGCATGCACGGGATCATCCCCTCCCCGGCGCCGGCCACCCTGGAAGTGCTGCAGGGTATTCCCATTTACGGTACGGATATTGAAGGGGAACTGGTGACCCCGACGGGGGCGGCCCTTATTTCCACCCTGGCGGATTCCTTTACCAGCTTGCCGCCTTTAACCATCAATAAAATTGGTTACGGCTCGGGCAAGAGAATAATGGAACACCCCAACCTTTTAAGGCTGATTCTGGGCGAACTGAGTGAGGGCGGCTTAGCCGGACTGGGTCACGGCCAGGCCGGGCATCATCATCCGCACCACCACCATCATCACGAGCATCAACTCCGGGAACATGACGACGGCCATTGCCATACACACCCCCATGATCATACCGGGTTGGCGCACGTTCATACCCATGATCACCAGCATGGTCAGTTAAGTCATAGTCACAGCCATGAACACGGGCATGCTCACCTGCATCCGGAAGGGGCGGATACCGGGGGTAATGAACAACATGAACATGAACACAAGCATGACCACGACCATGAACATGAACACGAAGCATAATCATTAACAGGAAAAATAATAGCAGCCGGGCGGGGCAAAGGAAGTCATCCGACCGGCGTACTAGTTAACTATAAGTTTAAAACCGCAATGTTTCAAGTTCCGGGTAATGGTCATGTCACGACCATTACCCCTATGATTAATATTTAAGGTTTATACAGGAAGGCCGGATCTATTAATGACTGACCGGGCGGCAAAGTTAAACACTCTAAAAAAAATCATCAACGGCTATGGGAGCGCTCTGGTTGCCTTTTCGGGAGGAGTTGACAGTACCCTCCTGCTCAAAATTGCCCGGGATGTTCTGGGTGACAGGGTCCTGGCCGCCACTGCCGTTTCAGAAATTCTGCCCCCCGGTGAAGGTGAGGGCGCCGGCGCCATGGCCAGGCTGCTTGGCTGCAGACATCTTGTTTTTGAGACTTGCGGACTGCAAAGCCCTGCCTTTGCGGGGAATCCTCCCGATCGCTGTTACCATTGCAAAAAGGAAATATACGCGGAGCTTCTGGCGATTGCCCGGGAGGAGGGGCTTAATTATGTGGTGGACGGCGCCAATGCCGACGATGCTGCCGACTATCGTCCCGGCCTGCGGGCAGGTGTGGAGATGGGCATAAAGACACCTTTGCTGGAAGCCGGCTTCACCAAGGAGGACGTACGGGCAATTTCCAGGGAACTTGGCTTGCCCACGGCTGACAAACCGGCCAGCCCCTGCCTGGCTTCGCGCTTTCCCTACGGGACGGAAATTACCCGGCAAGGCCTGGGGCAGGTTGCCCGGGCCGAGGAAGCGTTGCGGGAAATGGGATTTGCGGGGGCCCGGGTAAGGCACCACGGCAACCTGGCCAGGATTGAAGTTGCACCGGACCTCCTCCCGGTGGCGCTGGAAAAAACCGAATCCCTGGTGCAAAAGTTCAGGGAAATAGGTTATACCTACGTGACACTGGATTTGCAGGGCTACCGCACCGGAAGTATGAACGAAATCCTTGGTTTGTAATTCCAAACTGCGTGCGGGCGCGGGCTTAATGAACCTGTTTCGCGGTAATCTTGTAATGGGCATTAACTAATCCCCGGGGTTGCAACTTGGTGTTAGGATCTAATACACACCTGTTCTGACATGGAACAAGTGTGTATTTTTTACACAGCCAGGCTAAAAATGGGGGCATATTTATATCATGCCGGTTGGGCGTAAAATGTCTTATTTCAGTTTCGAAAATGATGGCACAGGGATTGCATATTTACGTTATGTGTCTAAAAGCATATATGTGACAGGTTATTTCTGTGTTATACTGGGGTTAAAGCAGGGTGAAACGGTATATTTATGTTTTAAATAGGTTGCAAATAAGGACCAATTAAACTGTACGCCGTGAAGATCGCACTTATCAGGCACATATTGTTATAATCTTCGTTGGCAATATTTCTTATGCGGGCTTGTTTTAAGCCTTTTTTCAAGTTTTCGTTATGCTGTATGTTGCCTAACGAAAAGTTTTCCCCTGAGGGGGGGTGTTCAGGATAGATTGAAGGGGGGTTTGAGGGTTGCGGGCGGACCGGTTTTTAAATGCCGGTTGCCTGAATAGTGCGTGTCCGTGGCGTGGCACCACAGTGCCAGTGCCTGGGCGCGGAAAGGTTTGTGATTGCCAGATAGCTTTTTCAACTAGATCCGGCAACCTAGAGAAAAACTAATAATATTCAGGATTGGAGTGAAGAAAATTGGGTTTAGTCAAAAAATTTGTTAACATCAACGGCGCAAAGACTGTCCTGATAGTTGATCCCGAGGCCAGACTGGTTGACGTCCTCCGCGGCCAACTGCACCTCACCGGAACCAAGGTCGCCTGCGGCAAGGCCCAGTGCGGCGCCTGTTCAGTTATTATGAACGGCAAGGTAATCATGTCCTGCGCCACCAAAATGAAGCGGGTGCCAGATGAGGCCATTATCACCACTATCGAAGGTATCGGTACCCCGGATAACTTGCACGCCCTGCAGCTGGCTTGGGTTAAATACGGCGCTGCCCAGTGCGGATTCTGTACCTCCGGCTTTATTGTATCGGCCAAGGTCCTCCTGGATGAAAACCTCAACCCCACCCGGGAAGAAGTGCGCGACTGGTTCCAGAAACATAAAAACGTCTGCCGTTGTAACGGCTACAAGCCTGCTATAGATGCTGTAATGGCCGCGGCGCAATTACTGCGCGGCGAAATCGGCATAGAAGATTTAAGCTTCAAGATGCCGGCCGACGGCAAAATCTGGGGCACTGACTACCCGCGTCCCTCGGCCATCGGAAAAGTTACCGGCACCATTGATTACGGCTCCGATATCGGTTTGAAAATGCCCCCCGGCACCCTGGTTCTGAAGCTGGTCCAGGCCCAGGTTTCCCACGCCAATATCATTTCCATCGACACCTCGGAAGCGGAAAAAATGCCCGGTGTCTACAAGGTTGTTACCCATAAGGATGTTAAAGGGAACAACCGCATTAACGGCTTGAACTTCCCCAGCAACAAGGGCGACAGCTGGGACAGGCCCATCCTCTGCGATGAAAAGGTCTTCCAGTTTGGCGATGCCATCGCTATCGTATGCGCCGACACCGAAGCAAACGCCGATGCCGCTGTGGAAAAGGTTAAAGTCGAATTGGAAGTGCTGCCGGCTTACATGAGCGCCCCTGCCGCCATGGAACCCGACGCCATTGAGATCCACCCCGGAACGCCCAACGTCTATTACAAGCAAGAGGTTGCAAAGGGCGATGATACCGGTCCCTTGATGAAAAAAGCGGATTATGTAGTATCCATTGAAGATTATTACGTGGGCCGGCAGCCCCACCTGCCCCTGGAACCGGACGTTGCCGCCGCGTACTATGACGATCAGGGCCGCCTGGCCATTATGTCCAAGAGTATCGGTCTGGATCTGCACGCCGCCATGATCAGCGCCGGCCTGGGCCTGGAGCCCGGTAAGGAATTTGTCCTGGCCCAGTTCCCGGGAATCGGCGGCACCTTTGGTTACAAGTTCAGCCCCACTAACGAAGCTCTGGTGGGTGTGGCAACTATGGCCACCGGCAAGCCCTGTTTCCTGAACTTCAACTACTTCCAGCAGATTACCTACACCGGCAAGCGTTCTCCCTTCTTTGTGGACCTGAAATACGGGGCCAATAAGGACGGCAAGATCATTGCCATGGATGCCAATTACGCTGTGGACCACGGTCCTTATTCCGAATTCGGCGACCTCCTCACTGTCCGGGGCGCCCAGTTCATCGGCGCCGGCTATGGTATTCCCAATATCCGCAGCACCGGTTACACGGTCTGCACCAACCACGGCTGGGGTTCCGCCTTCCGTGCCTACGGCTCGCCCCAGAGTCTCTTTGCCTCCGAGTCGGCAATGGACATCCTGGCTGAGAAAATGGGTATGGATCCGCTGGAGCTGCGTTATATCAACGCTTACCGGCCCGGCGACACCAACCCCTCCGGTCAGGAGCCCGAAGTTTATTCCATGGTCGATGCCATTGACGCCATCCGGCCCAAGTATAAGGCTGCTCTGGAAGAAGCCAAAAAGCTTTCCACACCGGAGAAAAAGCGTGGTGTCGGAGTGTCCATCGGCGTTTACGGCTGCGGCATTGACGGCGTGGACGGAGCCGAGGTCTGGGCGGAGTTGCTGCCGGACGGCAGGATTCAGGTAAGCACCAACTGGCAGGATCACGGTCAGGGAGCCGACATGGGTCTTTTGGCCACATCCCACGAAACCCTGCGGCCCATGGGGATTAAACCGGAACAGATTAAGCTGGTTATGAACGATATGGCTCTGGCCCCGGCGGGCGGTCCGGCCGGCGGCAGCCGCTCCCAGTTTGTTATCGGCAACGCCTGCGTCAACGGCTGCCAGCAGCTCTTGGACGCCCTCAAAAAGGCTGACGGGACTTACATGACCTATGACGAAGCGGTAGCGGCCAAGATTCCCCTTAAATATGTCGGTCAGTGGAGCACGGCCGTGGGTAACGCGGCTGCCTGTGACGAAAAAGGTCAGGGTAAACCCTTCCTTTCCTACATGTACGGCTGCTTCCTGGCGGAAGTGGAAGTGGACACCAAGACTGGCAAGACTAAGGTGGTTAAGATGACCCTGGCGGCCGATATCGGCAAGATCGCCAACCAAATTGTTGTGGACGGACAGATTTACGGCGGTTTGGCCCAGGGCATCGGCCTGGCGCTAACCGAAGACTTTGAAGACTTGAAGAAACATACCACCATGGCTGCTTGCGGTATCCCCTATCCGAAGGATATTCCCGATAATCTGGAAGTCATTTACCTGGATCACCCGCGTAAACTAGGTCCCCACGGCGCTTCCGGCGTAGGTGAACTGCCGTTGACCTCGCCTCACGCCGCCATTGCCAACGCGATCTACAACGCCTGTGGAGTGCGCATCACCCAGCTCCCGGCCCTGCCGGAAAAAGTGCTGGCAGGTCTTCAGGGCCGCGAGATTCCCATAGTTAAACGGCCCATTAAGAACCCCGCATACTAGCAGCTGATTTTGGAACACTTTCTTCCAATGGACTTTAAATAGGGCAGCTAATCTGATAGTATGAAGTTGGTTTCAACTAAGATATATATCTGGAAAATGTTGCCTGACAGGCAAGAGAAACAAACTGTTATTGCAATGACGTAATTATGTTGGACCTAAAACGAGCTATAAGTTATCAACTTTTAGTTCGTTTTAGGTTGCCCTGTTAATTAGGGTGAAAGCGGTGGTTAATAATTAATTAAACAGATTCAAGGGAAATGGTGGGATAATATGGATCACAAACAACTGCGTGAATTGGAAGAAAAGTGTACCCAGGGTTTACCCCCGGCCTGCACCACCACTTGCCCCGTGCATGTGGATGCGGTGAGTTTTCTAACGGAAATGAGGGCCGGACGTTTTGACGGGGCTATGAAGGTTTTAAGAAAAACCCTTCCCTTTCCTGGCATTACCGCGCGAATCTGTGATCACCCCTGCCAGACCTTCTGCAAAAGGGGTGAGGTTGGTGGCGCCGTTTCCATCGCCGCCCTGGAAAAAGCCTGCGTGCTGCTTAGTACCGCGCCGCCGGAGCAAGTATCCAGCAAGGCCAAAAAGGACAAACGGGTTGCCGTAGCCGGGGGCGGGCTGAGTGGGCTTACCGCAGCCTTTGATCTGGCTGTAAAGGGTTACCAAGTTGTCCTTTTTGAATCTAAAGACCGTCTGGGCGGCAGGATCTGGGATAGCCCGGAAACAATTCTGCCGCGAAATGTTATAGAGGAGGAAACTTCCGTCCTGGGCCAGCTGGGGGTTGAGTTCCGGTTCAACACAACCGCAGGTGAAGCAGTTGACCTGGATGCTTTGTGCGGTGATTTTGACGCTGTTTACCTGGGCACCGGAGAATACCGCGAGGATTTATTCGATCTGCAAACCACCCCGGAGGGAAGGCTCTTCATTGACCCGGCAACCTTCAGCACTGGCCGGGAGGGGGTTTTTGCCGGGGGCGGACTCCGCTGCGGCCAGGAGTATTCCCCCATTGGCTCCCAATCGGACGGCAGAAGGGCTGCAATATCCATTGACCGCTATCTGCAACAGGCATCCCTCCTTGCTTACCGGGAAAATGAAGGCCCCTACCCCACCAGGCTGTTCACCAGCACCAAAGGGGTTGAGCCGCTTCCTGCTGTAGTGCCGGCTAATCCGGCAGCAGGTTACACCGGGGAAGAGGCTATTAAGGAAGCCGGGCGCTGCCTGCAGTGTGAGTGCATGGAATGTGTTAAGGCTTGCGAATACCTGGCCCACTACAAAGGGTATCCTAGAAAATATCTGCGCGATATTAACCACAATCTGAAGATGGTCATGGGTGTTCACACAGCCAACAAGATGATCAACTCCTGCAGCCTTTGCGGTCTTTGCGAGGTGGTTTGCCCCAACGATTTAAACATGGGGGAGGTTTGCAAAAACGCCAGGGGACTTATGGTTGAAAAGGGGAAAATGCCCCCCTCGCCCCACGATTTTCCCCTGCGGGACATGCAGTTCAGCAACGGCGAGATGTTTGCCCTGGCCCGGCCTGAACCGGGGCAGGAAAGCAGCAGGCACCTCTTTTTCCCGGGCTGTCAATTAAGCGCGTCATCGCCGGAATACGTTATGGAAGTTTATTCCTACCTCAGGGAAAAGCTGACCGGCGGGGTAGGCTTGATGCTTCGCTGCTGCGGAGCTCCTGCGGACTGGGTCGGCAGGAAAGATCTGTTCCTGGAAAACCGGCAGGAAATTGTCAGGCTGTGGACTGAAATGGGCAAGCCCAATGTTATCCTGGCCTGTTCGTCTTGTTATCAGGTTTTTAAGACTCACCTGCCGGAGATTGAAACAGTTCTGCTGTGGGAAACCATGAATCGCCTGGGGCTGCCGCCGGTTAGCGCCGGCAGGTCCGGCGCGGGGAAAGTGGCCGTGCACGATGCTTGCACCACCCGGCAGGAGAAGCACGTGCACGACAGCGTGCGCAGAATTCTGGCGCAGCTGGGTTATGAGGTGGAGGAACTGGAATACAGCCGGGAAAAAACGGAGTGCTGCGGCTACGGTGGTTTAATGTCCTTTGCCAATCCGGAACTGGCGCATAAGGTTATAGACCGCAGGATAGGGGAAAGCGAAACGGATTACGTGGCTTACTGTGCCATCTGCCGGGACAAATTTGCTTCCAGGGGAAAAAGGACTTTTCATCTCCTGGATTTGATTTACGGCGGCGGCAATTCACAGTTGGCTGAAAAGAAAGACCCGGGTTATTCGCAAAGACACGAAAACCGGGCGCGTTTAAAGAATAGACTGCTCAGGGAAATCTGGGGTGAGAAAGTGGAAGAAGCAAAAGGTTTTGGGGCAATTAAGCTGGATATAGACGATGAGATGAAAGCTGTAATGGAAGAACGGTTAATCCTGGAGGAGGATATCCAAAAGGTTATTGATTATGCGGAAAATACCGGGAACAAATTGTACAACCAGGATACCGGGCATTTTATGGCTTACCACAGACCGGTCAGCGTAACATACTGGGTGGAGTATTCCCCCCGGGGCGAGGGCTTTGCCATCCACAACGCCTACAGCCACAGGATGCAGATTGCTGAGGAAGTGAAACAATGAACGGACCAAAGGATAATGTAGAAAAGCAGGACTGGCAGTGTTGCAGATGTAAAATTCCCATGAACCAGGGCAAGGTTAAAATTACTTACATGGGTAACGATTTTACCATTGAATTGCTTAAATGCCCCCAATGCGGACTGGTCCTTGTTCCCGAAGAACTGGCCGTCCATAAAATGCTCGAAGTCGAGCAAAGTTTGGAAGACAAATAAAAACTTAACTATAAACAGCATATTAAATGCCGGATATAACGGGAGGCACGGGCGGATTACCGGAAATATATGTCGAACGGCAGGGGTTCAATTATGCATCCAGCCTCGAAAGAATCTCTTCATGTTTACGAAAGGGAAGAAATACGCCGTGCAACCGGTTCTACTGTACGGCCCGGCGGTTTCACCTTAACGGACCGGGCTGTTTCCCTTTGTTCTTTTTCCCCTCCCGACCATATTCTTGATGTGGGCTGCGGTACGGGGGCAACGGTAGAGCACTTGATCAACATCCATAGATTGAAGGCAACCGGTATCGATCCCTCGCTTTTGTTGCTGGAATGCGGCAAGCAAAGAAATCCGGGGCTGCTGTTAACCCGGGGGGTGGGAGAAAAGCTGCCCTTTGCCAGCGGGGAATTCAGCGGTATTTTTACTGAGTGCAGTTTTTCCCTGCTCCGGGACGCCGGGAAGGCTTTAGGGGAGTTCCACAGGGTTTTGAAACCAGAAGGCAAGCTGGTTATATCCGATATCTACATCCGCAATCCCGAAGAAAGCGCCCGGTTGCGGCGCCTGCCTCTTTATGGCTGCCTGGGGGGCGCCAGGACCAGGACGGAATTGGAGGATTTTCTGACTTCCGGTGGTTTTGAAATAGTTTTGTGGGAAGATCACTCCAAACTGCTGGGTGTGTTTGCAGCGGAATTAATCCTGTCCGGCAGCAGTCCGGCTATTTTTTGGGGCAGGCCGTCCTGCGGACCGGACGGATGCACGGACGTCCGGCAGGCCGTTAAAAAAGCCAGGCCGGGATACTTTCTGCTAATTGCCGCCAGGGCATCAAAATAGGAAATTCCGTTAATATGCCGGAAAAAAACAGGGGAAGGGTACACGCTGTTAACAGGTGCTTTTAGAATAACCGGCCAAGGGATAAGGTCAGGCATAAAGGGAGTGGCATATAAAGATGTCAATTGATTTATTTAGAATGATGGAACTCCGCCGCCAGGGATTTAAGTGCAGCCAGATTATTTTAGCCCTGGGACTTGGGGCCCGGGGCAAGGATAATCCTGATGTGGTCAGGGCTATGACCGGTCTTTGCGGCGGGATCGGCTTTTCCGGGAATATCTGCGGCTGTTTAACCGCGGGAGTCTGTTTGCTGGGATTATTTGCGGGCAGGGGGGCGCCGGAAGAAACCGGGCATGAAAAGTTCTTTCCTATGGTTGATGATCTGCTGCAATGGTTTAATAAGGATGTCGCCGAATCCTACGGCGGAATCAATTGCATCGACATCATAGGCGAAGACCTGGCCAGCAGGACACCGAACCCCAAATGCGGGCAGCTTATTGCCGCCACTTACCAAAAGGTTGAGGAAATTTTAAACGAAAATAACATCAAGATGACTGGTGAATAACGTGAAAGAAACAAAAAGAATTCTTACCACCTCTGAAAGCGTTTGTCCCCACTGCCTGCAAAGGATACCCGCGGCGAGGGTGGAATGGGAAGGCCAGGTTTACCTGGAAAAAACCTGCCCGGAGCATGGTCATTTTTCCGTTCCCCTATGGAGGGGACAACCGTCATATGAATCCTGGGTCAAACCCCGGGAAAAGAAGGAAAAGACAAGCCCCGCAGCTTCCAGCGGCCAGGGTTGTCCCTTTGACTGCGGCCATTGCACGGAGCACCGGCAGTCCATCTGCTGTGTCCTGCTGGAAGTTACCAGCCGCTGTAATTTGAACTGCCCCGTTTGCTTTGCCAGCGCCGGGGAGGAGGAAATTCCGGACCCCGGCTTGGAAACCGTCAGGGGTTGGTACCAAAGGCTTCTGGATTCAGGCGGTCCCTGTAACATCCAGCTGTCCGGAGGGGAACCGACCCTGCGGGACGATCTGCCGGAGATCATAGCGCTGGGGCGGTCCCTGGGCTTCAGCTTTTTCCAGCTGAATACAAACGGTTTGAGGCTTTGCCGGGAACCGGAATTCCTCCGGGCTTTAAAACAAGCCGGGCTTTCCACGGTGTTCCTGCAGTTTGACGGGACCCGGCGGGATATCCACGTTCAGCTGAGGGGCAGGGATATTTTAGCTGAAAAACTGGAAGTAATCAAGTTGTGCGGGGAAGCTGATGTTGGAGTGGTGCTGGTGCCCACGGTGGTGCCGGGCGTTAACGACCGGAATCTCGGTGAGATTGTTGAGCTGGCTATAAAAAATATACCTGTGATAAGGGGCGTGCATTTTCAACCCATCAGCTATTTCGGACGCTATCCCTTCGAGCCGTCCGGGGATCAGCGTATAACCATACCTGAAGTTATGAGCCGTATTGTACGGCAGACAGGTGAAAATATCAAGATTGAGGATTTCCGGCCCTCCAGTATCTGGGACGGCCTTTGTTCGTTTCACGCCAATTATATTCAAATGCCGGACGGGAAGCTGGTTCCCACAACGAGACATTCCCGGCAAGGCGGCCCGGGAAGCTGTTGCGGCGGCCCGGTTCAGGCCGACAGCGGGGGCGGGCCCAAACAAGTAAGAAAATTTATTGCGTCCCGCTGGTCTGCTTCCGCGCCCTCCGGGGAGCCGCAAAAAAGTTGTTGCTGCAGCCAAAACGGGGAAAAGGACAGCCTGGATCTTTTTTTGGAACGAATAAACAAGTATTCCTTTTGCCTTTCCGGGATGGCCTTCCAGGATGCCTGGAACCTGGAACTGGAACGTGTGAGCAACTGCAGTGTGCACATAGTTGCCCCCGATGGCAGATTCATCCCCTTTTGCGCTTATAACCTTACCAACAGCAAAGGTGTGCCTCTGCACAGGGGAAGGTAGGCGGCCATGTACCAAATAACTCCTTTGGAAGCCTGGATTCTGGGCAAGGTTGCCAGGAGGCCGGGGGGGCCGGCCAGGCTGACCCGCTCTTTGATCGAGGAATACCAGAGCCACAAGCTAAGGGAAACCCTGACCCTGGCCGCCAGGAGCCCTTTTTACCGGCGCCTGCTGGGCCGGGTACGGGCGGAGAAAATCCGCTCCATTAAAGATATTCAACATATTCCCTTTACAAGCGCCGGGGATCTGGCGCGGAATCCCCTGCAAATGCTCTGTGTTTCCCAGGATTCCATTAACCGGGTGGTAACCCTGGACAGTTCCGGGACTACCGGGCAACCCAAAAGGGTATTTTTTACAGCCGAAGACCAGGAGCTGACCCGGGATTTTTTTCACTACGGTATGTCTACCCTGGTGCAACCCGACGATAAGGTGCTGATCCTGCTGCCCTGTGAATTGCCGGGAAGTGTTGGAGATCTGCTGGCAGACGGTTTGCTGCGCCTGGGGGCGCTCCCCGTCCGCCACGGCCTGGTGCGGGATCCCCTGGCTGTTCTGGAAATATTGGTAAGGGAGCGGATTGATTCCCTGGTTGGCATTCCAACCCAGGTATTGTCCCTTGCTTATAGCGAACCGGCTGCTCAGGGGACGGACAAGGTTTGTTTAAAGAACATCCTGCTCAGCACCGACCACGTACCGGCGGCGCTGGCGAAGCATTTGGAAAGAACCTGGGGCTGCCGGGTTTTTAATCATTACGGAATGACTGAAACAGGCCTGGGCGGCGGTGTTGAATGCGAGGCCCTGGCGGGCTATCACTTGCGGGAGGCGGACCTGCTGTTTGAAATTGTAGATCCCGGGACCGGCGAGGTTTTGCCAGAGGGAGAGGAAGGGGAAGTAGTTTTTACCACCCTTACCCGCGGGGGCATGCCTTTAATCCGTTACCGCACCGGGGACGTTGCCAGGTTTATTTCCGAACCCTGCCCCTGCGGAACGGTTCTAAAGCGGATGTCCCCGGTGAAGGACCGGGTTCGGGGCAGAATTGAGCTGGCCGGGGGCGGTTTTCTCAGTATGTCCATGCTGGACGAGGCTATCTTTGCCGTAAAGGATACCATAAACTTCAAGGCAAATCTTTCTTCGTTGCAGGGAAGGGATAGATTGGAAATAATCGTCCAGGGGGCCGGCCGCGCAACGGAAGATCTGCCCGCTTTAATTGAGCGGGTCTTGCTTTCCATTCCGGTTATCACCGGTAATGTCAAAAAAGGCAATTTAATCCTGGCGCCCGTGCAGTGGGAGCCCCTGAAAGAACTATGGCGGCCGCAAAAGAGGATGATCCGGGATCTTCGTGACGGGAACCGGGAGAACTGAGCTTGCCGCCAATAATGACGGCGCTGGGAAATAGCAGCTCCCGGACAGATTTAGTTATACCTGAAATGTCGTGCCTGCTTCTTGTCCATGCCTGGAAAGGCGTTTGTTATGGAGGAGGTTTAAATAGCAGTGGAATTGGATTTTATGAGAAATTTGCTTACCCAGGGGGAGTCGGGACGGGATGTAGCCCTGGCCACAATTATCCGTACCCTGGGTTCGACTCCGCGCAATACCGGGGCCAAAATGCAGGTGCTGGCCGACGGAAGAATAATGGGAACCATTGGTGGAGGCAGCAGTGAGGCCGAAGCAAAGCAAAAAGCTCTGGAAGTGCTTCTGGATATTAAATACCCTAAAAAATTCAGAGTGGATATGACTAACGATATTGCTGCCGGGAATGGAATGGCTTGCGGCGGGGTAATGGATGTTTTTATAGATTTTATCGGACACGGGGACGTCTATACGAGACAGGTAGTGAGCCAGTATGTCAGTTCCCTGGAGAAAAAGGAGAATCCTTTGCTGGTTACAATAACCGGCGCAGGAGAGGGGAACAAAGACTTGCTGGGACGGAAAATGGCCTTCCTGCCGCGCAAAAAGGAAGCGGGAGATCTGCTGACAGGGGAGTTGACCGAAAAGGCACGCGAGCTGTCGGTGCGGGTTCGGGGGGAAAGGGAGCCTAAACTTGAGACTGTATTAACAAGGGATAACAATAGAATTGAATTGTTTTTCGAACCTTCCTTTATTGTCCCGCACCTGCTGGTTTTGGGGGGCGGCCATATCTCCAGGCCCCTGGTAAATATGGCTTCAATTCTCGGCTATCAAACAACAGTTGTTGACGACCGTCCGGCTTTCGCCAATAAGGAGCGTTTTGCCCGGGACACCCAGGTTATCTGTCAAGATTTTGGCGGGTACCTGGGAAATTTAAAAGTAAGCCCCAACACCTTTGTCGTAATTGTTACCCGGGGCCACCAGCACGATCTTGATTGTCTCCGGGAAATAATAAGCAAGCCCGCCGCTTATGCCGGCATGATCGGCAGCGGCAGAAAAGTACAGGCGATATTGGATCAACTTGAATCGGAAGGAATTTCCCCCGAACAGCTAAAGGAGATTTATACGCCAATCGGTTTGAAGCTAGGGTCCGAGACACCTGAAGAAATAGCGTTATGTATCCTTGCCGAAATAGTCAGCATCTGGCGCGGTGGGGACGCCCATATCAAACGCGGTTAGGGGTACGGACCTGGACTTTGCTCACGTTCGGTTATTTTTCCGCGCGCAAACCAGCCCTGCACATATCCCTTTCCGGCTTCCACCGGGAAATTTCTATTTCAGACATCCATGTTAATTTTTGCCGCGCCGGCAAATGGAAGGCGCCCCGGCCGCCGGTCAGGGATATTTTATTCTTATTGGAACCAATTTTAAGGTTAAGGGTAGAATAGGGTACAACCTTTAACCGTAAAAAATTACTTTGTTTTTCGTTTTTGATAAAGGGATTTCTCGATAAATGTAGAACTTTAATGATTGAAATTTGTTCTCCGAGTCTGGTGGCCTAAAATGTTAAGCGTTATGGCGCCAGACCGACAGGGTCCATTGGGAAACGAATGGGCCTCCCGTGTGGAAAGGAGCAACTCGTATTTTATTGTATCTGCCACACGTCAGTGTGGTTTTTTGTGTTATATTGCAGCCGCGCCGGATATAAATATAATGGCGGAATCAGTCGGCTGTGTCCCCTGGGCCAGGTAACCCCGGGGGGATAAGGGGAGGGTGGGTTATGCGCTTAACTAAAAAATACAAGTCGGTTTACTTTAACTGCAATAATGAGTCTTATGAAATGCGTGTATATGCTGTGAAGGAGAATGAGGAGCAGGCGGAAAGATACGACTTGATGATTTATAAGGATTATAAAAAGGTATCTCTGTTTGTTTACTCCATTGATATGAAAACACATCCAAATTACAAAAACAGCTGGCTGGATCCCGAGACTGCCCTGAAATACTTGTTTAGTTTGGCTGTGAACGACATTACAAGCAAGAGAATATACCCCTATGTCCAGGGGAAATTCATGGGACTGGAGGAAGTCGCTCCCCCCAGGCATCTGTACAAAGTCCAATAAGGGGGCCTCATCCCGACGGTGACGAGTATTTTTTTTACGGTTTAAGAAGCAGTTATTTTGCAATGCAGAATAGTATCCTTTTGCCCTTCCAAGACGCTTGTCTTTTTAGGTTTATTACTGTATTGCCGTATCTTAGGTGTATAAAATTTACCAAATCAGCAAATTATATTAACACCATTAATTAGGAGGGAAGATCATGGAGTTAAGCGCCAGAAATAATCTCAAGGCCCGCGTTAAAAACATTAAAACGAATGACGTCAGCGCCGAAGTTATCCTTGATGTGGGGGGACAGGAAATGTGCTCCACTCTTACAGCTGATTCAGTTAAAAGGCTGGGATTAAGTGTGGGCGACCAGGTCAATGCCCTTGTAAAAGCCAGTTCTGTAATGATTGGCAAGTAAAAAAAGCCGGCGACAGTTAATGAGGCAGAAAAAGAGACCGTCATCCGGTCTCTTTTTTTATGAGCCCAGTTTCCCTTGGTTTTACCATAATGCGCCGTGGTTTACACATCAGCTATGATATTGCCTGTTTCGGCTAAATCATAATCACCAAGTCCCTCCAGCTCTTTTTTAAATTCATGAGATCGCAAAATCTCCAGCACCGCTTGGAAATAGGGCTTGTCCATATCTTCTTTTTTCATCACCAGTTCGTACCGTTCCTTTTGTAACGGTACAAAGTCAATCCTGCGGACCTGCAGGGCGGTTTTTTCGTTGCCCAGACCCACATCGGCTTCACCCCGGGCAACAGTGCTCGCCACGGCCAGGTGGGAGAACACCTCATCTTCGTAGCCGTTTATTTGCCTGCTGTCCAGTCCCAGGCGCCTGATTTGCTCGTCCAGCAGGACCCGCGTGCCGCAACCTTTTTCCCTATTTATAAAACGCAGCCCGGGGCGGGTTAAATCCTCCCAGTTCTTTATTTCTTTGGGGTTGCCCGGAGCTACGTAAAACCCTTGCATTCTTTGGGCCAAATGGACAATCAGCGTGGGGATACCGGGAAGCAGTCGGCGCACATAGGGGATATTATAAAGATTTCTTTCCCCCGCCCAGAGATGCACCGCGGTCATATGGGCCTTGCCCTGGTAAAGGGCTATAAGCCCGTTGAAACTGCCGGCGCTGTGACGCAGGGCCCTTATACCGCTGGGGTGCCGTTCCAGGTAGCGGGTTATAACATCCAGAATGACGTCCTGTCCGCAAATAACAACTTTCTGCGAGGCGCCGAAATGTTCCTCCAAATTAGGGGTTTGGGTCAGGGCCTGAATTGGTGTTTGGACCGGGGGAGTGGAGGCGGCGGGATTGGACATGGCCATGGTTTGCTCCATCTTTTTGCCCTGCCTTTTGTAATCCTCTACATCCTGCAAATCAACTCGAATTTTCCGGCCAATCCGGTAGGCCGGCAGCGCCCCGCGTTTGATTAATTCATAGACGGTATTTTTGGCGATTTTAAGGTTGTTTGCCACTTCCTCCGGGGTTAAAGAAACATTCTCCTTCATTTTATTCCTCCACATCTATCTTCGTCCCTCTCATTATTATAACATTTTCCCACTCTCATGTTCTTTTAAAACGTAAAATTATGTTTTGCACTTTCCAGCCGATTTATGAGCCTTCATTTATTATTGATGGACGCCTGTGCCCCTCTTTGACGCCGGAATGATTGTTTTGTACAGCTCAGGAAGGCAATAGGATCAATATAGCATAACAAAACGATTCATAGCGTATTATAACATAATATATATATCACCGCATCCCACGCCTCTTTTGATTTGTCAGCCGGATAGCCCGGTAATGTCAGTCCCAGCCGGACGCAATCGGAATAAGCGACCTTGTCGCGGCAGCATAACTAAAAGACAAAAAACAGACAGGCGTACGAGCCTGGGGATGTTGTCCTTGACAAACAGAAGGCACTGTTTTAATATGATTGTATTAATGTTATGTGTAGCCTTGCCACGTTGCGTTAGGCATTTCTTCGCGGCAAGGGTTTTGCCCGGAAGGCCTGTGGTTGTTTTAGTTTAGTTATGTTGAGCTTTTAAATCAGGCTGGTTGCCTCTCGTTGTTGCGCGTGTTGTTACAAAAAAGCAGGTGTTGTAAAAAAAACTACATAATTTGCCGCGAGCATGCGGTAAGAAAAAATTCTCATCCGGAGGCCGTTTCGTTTCCTTAATACCAAGGGCAAAGTTTATTTTTGAGGGGGTAAAATGTTGAAAAAGTTTTTGTTGTTGGGACTTATGTTTGTTGTCATGGCCGTAATGGCCGGGTGCGGAGGCGGTCAGCAACAGTCCGGGGCAAGCCCGGTTGACTTGACTGTGGCTGCGGCGGCCAGTCTTCAAGACGCTGCGGTAGAACTAAAAGATATTTACGAGCAGCGGCATGCGAATGTTAAGATCACATACAATTTTGCTTCCTCCGGCACCCTCCAGAAGCAAATTGAGGAAGGCGCCCCCGCCGATTTGTTTGTATCTGCCGGGAAGTCCCAGATGGATGCCCTGTCCGCAAAGGAATTGATCGTGGAATCTACCCGTAAGGATTTGCTGGGGAACGAACTGGTTTTGATAGCCGGGCAAGACAGTGATCTTAGCGGTTTTGAGGGCTTGACCGACCCGGGCGTTGTCAGGATTGGCATCGGTGAGCCGGAAACAGTGCCCGCCGGCAAATATGCCAAGGAAGCTTTAACTTACTTGGATCTCTGGGGTAAAATCGAAACAAAACTTGTTCTAGCCAAGGACGTGCGCCAGGTGCTCACCTACGTCGAAACCGGCAATGCGGAAGCGGGCCTTGTTTACCGTTCTGATACGATAGGCAGCGAAAAGATTAAAATCGTTGCCGCCGCGCCGGCCGGATCTCACAATCCCATCGTTTACCCCATGGCTGTCGTAAAAAGCACCAAATACCAGAAAGAAGCTGAAGACTTGGCTGGTTTTCTGGTCAGCGACGAAGCGGCCCGGGTTTTTGAAAAATATGGTTTTAAGACGATTGAAAGCAATAGCTAAAACATGTTGTTGACGCAGCTCACTGACTGGTTCCCGGTATTGCTTTCCCTGCGGGTGGCCTTGATCTCAGTTTTTATTATCAGCGTGCTGGGGCTGCCCCTGGCCAGGCTGATGGCCCGCCGGGAGTTTTACGGCAAAGAGTTTGTGGAAGCCGCTATAACATTGCCGCTGGTGCTGCCGCCCTCTGTGGTAGGTTACGCCTTGCTGGTGGTGATAGGTAAAAATGGTCTTTTAGGCAAAACCCTGGCCGGAATGGGCGTTACGCTGGTTTTTACCTGGTACGCGGTGGTTTTGGCGGCAACCGTGGTAGCTTTTCCGTTGATGTACCAGAGCGCCAAGGCGGCTTTTCAAAGTGTTGATGTTAATTTGGAGAAGGCTGCCAGAACCCTGGGGGCGGGAGAGGTCAGAATATTTTTCACGGTCACCCTCCCCCTGGCCTGGCCCGGCATTGTCGCCGGCTTGGTGCTGTCCTTTGCCCGGGCTTTGGGTGAGTTTGGCGCCACCCTGATGGTGGCGGGCAATATCCCGGGTCAGACCCAGACCATACCCACGGCTATTTATTTCGCAGTGGAATCCGGCAAGAACGAGATGGCCCGGACCCTGGTGGCCATCATTACGGTATTCAGCTTTCTTGTTATATTTTGGGTCAACCGCTGGACTAAAAAACAGAAGTATTGAAGCTATAAACATAAAATAATATTCTTGTTCTAAAAGCGTGCGGCATAGCTTGTAAAGAAAGTGTTAAGTATGGCCGCAAGCGATGTTTGGCGGCGCAGCTTAAGCTCCGGTAATCCGACCATAATTAACGGCATTTGCAGGGGTGATTCAGATGTTGGAAGCTCAATTGACTAAAAAATTATGGCATTTTAATCTCGATGTTCACTTTAAAGTTAAAAACCAGATTCTTCTCTTGTGGGGGCATTCCGGTTCCGGGAAAACCACTATTCTGCAGCTTATGGCGGGACTGCTGCAGCCGACTTCCGGGTTTGTTAAAGTTAATGACCGGCTTCTTTATTCGGACGCGGAAAAAATCAATATATCCCCGCAAGCAAGGAATATCGGCTATTTATTTCAGGAGTACGCCCTTTTTCCCCATATGACGGTGAGACAAAATGTTTTTTACGGCCTGAAATGCAAAAAAAACAAGAAGGATGTTCCATTCGTTGATCCCGTGGAACTGCTCAACTCTTTCGGTGTCGGGCACCTCCTGGACCGGTACCCCCGGCAGCTTTCCGGCGGTGAAAAACAAAGGGTGGCCCTGGCCAGGGCGCTGGCAGTTCGACCCCAGGTGCTATTGCTGGATGAGCCCTTCAGCGCTGTTGACAAAAAAACCAGGGCGGGGCTCCGGAAGGAGTTAAGGAGATTGCATGAGCAGTGGCAGATACCTTTTATCCTGGTTACCCACGATGAAGAGGACGCCAGTTACCTGGGGGATGAAGTCATCCATCTGGAAAAGGGCCGGATGAGAGATGCGCCGGCGTCCTTTAACGGTTTCCCCGTGGATTTGCGTACCGACAATATGGCTTGTATTCAAATGTGAGGTGAATAATAAATTATGTTCTTGAAAAAAACGTTAACTTTAATCTTAGGGGTGCTTCTGACGGGAACGCTTCTCACTGCTTGCGCCGGGACATCTCAGCCGCCAGGGGAGTCGAATTCCTCCTCTGCGCAGCAGGAACAACAAAACCCCCTGTTTGCCTACGTGGGGGCCGGTCTTAAAGAGCCCGTGACAGAGCTTGCCGAAATCTATGAAGAAAAGACCGGAGTCAAGATCGAGCTTACGTTTAACAATATGGGAGCCCTGCTCAGCCAGTTGGATACCGTGAAAAAAGGAGATATTTTTGTGCCCGGCGGCATGTCCTACCTGGAAAAGGCAAAGGAAAGGGGTCATATTGACGAAGTCGTGGGGCCGATTGCCGCGCACACTCCGGTAATAGTTACTCCCAAGGGAAATCCGGCCGGAATATATACAGTCGCAGACCTGGCCCGGCCCGGAGTCAAGTTGATTATGCCCGAAAAGCAAGCCACCGCCATGGGTCAGGCAGCTTTTAAGGTGTTTGCAAGCCTTGGCATCGACGAGCAAGTGGAAAAAAACGTGCTGACCTATGTTGAAACGGCGCCCAAAGTTATTACTACGATTATGATGGGACAGGGAGACGCGGGTATTACTGAATACAGCAATGTCGCCAATAATAAAGATGATGTGGACTTAATTGAAATTGACGAATCCATAAATGTAGTGGACGAGATCCCGTGCGCTTCGTTAAAATATTCCGGCAACAAGGAAGAGACTAAAAAGTTTTTGGAGTTTATGAAAAATGAAGGACCTGCAGTGTTTGCCAAGCACGGCTTTAAAACAAAATAGAGTTCTTTCGCCGGCGCCAGCAAATCCGCTGAGAAACATGAAGCTTAACTGGCTTCATGTTTTATTCGGCCTTGTCTTTATAGTTTTAACAGGTTTTATGGCCGCTCTGATCGGCGGCCTGTTCGTTTATGGGAAAGGGGATTTTCTAGCTGTCTTGCGCAACCCGGAGTTTCGCTTCGCCCTGGTCTTTACCCTCTGGACCTCTGTGACGGCTACGCTACTGGCGGCGCTGCTGGCCATACCGTCCGGTTACATTCTTTCCAGGCGGCGTTTTCCCGGTAAGGCGCTAATCGAAACATTGATGGATATTCCCATTGTTTTACCTCCTCTGGTCAGCGGAGTAGCTCTTTTGATTCTCATGGGTCCCGTTTTGGGTGAGATATTCACAAAGTTCTCCCTGGATGTTGTTTTTACTGCACGGGGAGTCGTTGTGGCCCAGTGTTTTATTGCTACACCCTTTGCCATCAGGGCTTTTAAGCAGGGATTTGATTCAATTGATCCCCGCCTGGAAAAAGTGGCGCGTACACTTGGGTTTTCCCAGGGGATGGTGTTTTTAAAAGTTACCCTCCCTTTGGCTAAAGGCTGTATCTTGTCCGGATTAACCATGGCCTGGGCCAGGGCCCTGGGGGAATTCGGAGCCACGGCCATTCTTGCCGGTATAACCAGAATGAAAACGGAAACACTTTCTGTCGCCATATTTTTAAACATGTCCATTGGGGACATTCAGTTTGCCATGTCCGTATCCATGATTATGCTGCTTTTGGCCTTATTTTTGATGTCTTTATTCAAGTTCTTCACCAGCTCAGAGGTGAGCCTATGAGCCGGGTCCTGCTGGAAGTAACTGACTTGCGGGTAAAAGCAGGCGGATTTTTGCTGCGGGATATCAATTTTGAGATGATGGGCGATGAATACCTGGTAATTCTGGGTCCCACGGGGAGCGGCAAGACTGTTCTGCTGGAGTCCCTGGCTGGTTTGCGAGATATAGCCGGGGGCCGGGTCTGTTTGAGAGGCAGGGATATTACCCGTGAGCCGCCCGAAAATAGAAACCTGGGTTTTGCTTATCAAGACGGCCTGCTTTACAACTTTTTAACGGTGCGGGAAAATGTTTTATTTGGCGCCAGGGCCAGAGGAATGGCGGGTGATCCCGGTGTTATCAGGAGGATGGAGGAGTTGGTGGGGAGCATGGGAATATCCCACTTGCTGGATCGCTCACCTAAAAACCTCAGCGGAGGGGAAAGGCAAAGGGTATCCCTGGCCAGAGCCATTTTGACCCGTCCAGAAATACTCTTGCTGGATGAACCTCTTTCCGCCCTGGACCCGCAAACAAGATATGCCATGCAGCTTTTGCTGAAGGAGATTCATTCATCGGAAGGGCTGGGAATCATTCACGTAACCCATGATTTTTCCGAAACTTTGCAGCTGGGAACCAGGGTTATTATTATGAACAACGGCCGGATGGAACAGGCGGGGCGCCCGAAAGAGGTATTTTTTTATCCGTCGACAGAGTTTTCGGCAAAATTCATCGGTATGGAAAACATTATCAAAGGCTTAATCAGAAAAGATAGTCAGGGGCAACGATGGTTTGCTGTTGAAAACGGTGACTTGAACTTTGGACCGCTTGCGGAGGAAAGTTTCAGGACGGGTCAGCTGCTGCGGGGTAGTGATCCTGCTATCTTACTTGTACGCGCCGGCAATATCCGCCTTGAACGCGGGGGCCCGCCGGCTGCGGCAGTCAACTGCTGGGACGCCGTCATACGGAACGTGTTTTACGACAGGACCCACGTTGACGTTTACTGTGGCGGAAAAGGCTTATGGCGGACCAACGTTTCCTTCCTGGAGTGGGAGAACCTTGGACTGGGGGAAGGCGACCGGGTCCGGTTATCCGTCCGGCCCCAGGACATGCACGTTATTCCCGGGGCAGGATACCATGATGTCAGTGAGACAGGGCCGTGAGCTGTAATATGTGTTTTTCGGAAACCGGTCTGTTTAACCTGCGCCGGCAGGGAAAAAATTTTATGTTTTGAGGTTGTGCGTTCGCTAACTACATTGGAGGTGCATTTTAATTATGAAGGAACAGTCCAACCAATCGCTTTTTTTTGAAGATTTACGCCGGGAGATGGATCGCCTGGTTGATGAGCTCGGGTTGAAAAAAACCCGGGTTTCCGTCAGGGCTTCTGCTTTAAGTCCCCAGGACGCCCTCGGTTCCACTAAAAGGAAGGACTTTGTGTTGCTCCAGGGCAAGGAGCGCCTGTTGCAGGCCACTATTTTAGGTTGCCGGGGCCAGGCTTTTACGAGCGCCCAGGGCGATTATGACGGAACCCTGGAAGATATCCTGGGCCTGCCGCTGGATGACGATTTTCAACGGGCCATAAGCATTGCCTCCCTCAACGCGGTGGCTTGCTACGCGGGCCGGGCCACCGCTACCATTCACTGCCGTGACAAGGGGCCAGAGCTGTGCGCAGGCCAGGTTGCCGATTATTTTAAGAAGAATTTCGGGCGGCCCGATATTCTGATGATTGGTTATCAGCCGGCCCTGGCGGAAGCATTGAACCCGGTCTTTAATCTGGTAGTTCTGGACCTGGACCCGGCCAACATCGGGAAAACAAAAAATGGTGTACTGATTAGTGATGGTGCGGCTAACCTTTCTGAACGGATCAGCGCCTGTGATGTGATTTTTGCAACCGGGAGCATCATTTGCAATGGTACTGTGGATACCTATTACAAGAGCGGCAAGCCGCTGGTTTTCTACGGTTCCACGGCCGCCGGGGCGGCGGCCCTGCTGGAGTTAAAACGTTATTGTCCCGAATCTACCCCGGGCAAATAAGGTCATCCCCTAAGCCTCCCCCCGGGAAACCCCGGGGGTCTCCTTTTGAAAGCTGCCCGGCCCAAAATGTAGTTTTTACAGGGACGGCGGGGATTTAACCCGGATTCCCGACCAGGCCCGGACATTTGCCGGGACAACCCCGGGGCAGCAGGATTATGCCTGAATTGGAACACTTATTTTAAGTGGCGGCTGCATACTGCCAGAGACAGACAGGAATATGCTCCATAAAAGAACGCAACCCAACGGGGTTGCGTTCCCAATTTAAACAAAGGGACGCCCGCCGTGCCCCCTTTGCTCTAAACCGGTAAACTGGCAGTTCCATACCGGCGCAAAGGGGGACTGTCTTGCATGGCATCTCAAGATAATGGAATTAACCGCGCTATACCCGGTCGCGCTACACCCTGCCGGGGTGCAAGGGGGAGGCTTTTTAGCATGGTTTCTCAATAGCCTTCCCGGGTTTATCCATACCGGTGCGGAAGGGGGTTCCCTTATCTGTGGATGGTATGCATGTTGCATAACTGGAAATGGATTGGGGGCTTTCTGACCCGGCGATTGCCATTTCCAGCCGGCAGCGGGGTCAAGATTGTCCTGCACAGGTACGTATGATATAATTTAATGGTCTTAATTACGAGGTTTCAGTATATACCAGCTGAATTTTGACAAAGGAGGTTGGGGTTATTGGAAATTGAAGTCAGGGTGTTTAGCGGCCTGGAGAAATTTATTCCCGGCGCGCGTTTCGGGAAACCCATACCAATCGATATAACAGATCATTTTACCCCGCGTATGCTGTTGGAAAAGCTCAATATACCGGAAAAAGAAGTTTTTACGATCCTTGTTAACGGATCGCACAGGGATCTCGACGATGTCTTTTGTAATGGTGACCGTGTTTCCCTTTTTCCTCCGGTTGGTGGGGGTTAGCATAAATGAGTGAGCGGGAAAAACAGAAAAATAAAGTGTTTTATTGCGGTTCGGCCTCCGCCGCCCTGACTGATTTGAAAAAGGTCCTTGTTGCTTCTGAGTCCCTTAAAATTACTGATAAAAACAGATTTGACGTTAAAAATGAAGGCAACAAAAGAAAAGTCAGGGTTGTCAGGTCTGCTTCCAATATCAATAAGATCTCGGGCTGCGGTGTAAACTATAAATTGTGGCTGGAGGTAAACGGGGCAACATTTGGGGATGGCCTTTTTCATATTCTCATAAATATCGACACAACCGGCTCAATTTCCCAGGCGGCCCGGCAAATGAACATGTCTTACCGGGCTGCCTGGGGGAAAATTAAATTTGCTGAAGAACGCTGGGGTGTTCCGCTGCTGATTACCCAGGTGGGAGGCGAAATGGGCGGAGGGGCAAGATTAACGCCGGTTGCCCGGGAGTTACTCAACAGGTTTCGCAGGTTGCGTGAAGTTGTAGACAGCTTTATCAATTATTCCTTCAAGGATATCTTCCAGGGTTGGCCGACCCCTTGAACCGGGGCGCGCTATATATTGCCAGACATAGCAAAGGGCATCCCGCACAGGTTTAACCACCCGGATTGCCGGAGCTGAACATGAGGCGCGGAAGGTGATATTTGTGGAAGTTTACTGGCAGGGACTGACAGAGGCTTTGCGTCTCCTGCTAGGCGGGGATCGTACTGTTTTAGAAATTATTTTCCGGACCCTCCAGGTATCCGGCATGGGCACCTTGCTCAGCGTGCTCATTGGCCTTCCTGTGGGGACGGTTTTGGCGCTTTCCTCTTTTCCCGGCCGCAAGTTTACAGTAAGCCTGGTTAACCTGGGGATGGGCTTGCCTCCGGTGGTGGTGGGCCTGTGGGTGTGGCTGACTTTGAGCCGCTACGGCCCGCTGGGCTTCCTGGGACTGCTTTACACGCCCACGGCCATGATCATTGCCCAGGCCATCATTGCCTCGCCCATTGTAACCGGATTTACCATCGCCGCCATCCAGTCCCTGAACCCTAAAATCCGCCTGCAGATTCTGGCCCTGGGCGCGTCCCGCCTGCAGCTGCTCCTGCTCCTTCTCAGGGAAGCCAGGCTCGGATTGCTGGCGGCTGTTATTGCCGGCTTCGGAAGCGCCGTTTCAGAAGTCGGGGCCGCCATCATGGTGGGCGGCAACTTGAAGGGATCTACTATGGTACTGACCACTGCCACCGTTCTGGAGGTTAACAAGGGGAATTACGAAATTGCCACAGCCTTCAGCATTATTCTTCTGGTGCTGGCCTTTGGAATTACAGCTTTCTTAACCACGGCCCAGCAGCGGGGCAGATAAACAGGATTAATAATTATTCATGATCTGCAAATCCCTTTGGGGTGTACTTGTCAAGGTTTATCAGTTAACGGATTATTGTTTGATTTTATGATTATGTACAGGTATTCTCCCTTCCGGGAAACGGTTCAACTCAAGCAGCGTAATAATTGTGCAACTGATTTTGCCAGCAGTCATTCAATCAATTGTGCAACTGATTCTACAAACAATCATTAATCAATCGAAGAAGGTGAAGTCATGCGGGATACCTACCAGAGGGAGATTAATTATTTGCGGGTTTCCGTCACTGACCGGTGCAACCTGCGCTGTGTTTACTGCATGCCGCCGGGGGGCGTTAAATCCACTCCCCACGAACAGGTTTTAAGGCTGGAAGAAATAGAAACCATCGTCCGGGCCGCCACCCTCGTCGGCATTAAAAAGATTCGCCTGACGGGGGGGGAACCGCTGGTGCGCAAGGGATTGGAGGTCCTGGTGCGGCGTATTTCAGAAATACCGGGTATTGACGACATAACCCTTACCACCAATGCCCTGCTCCTTGCCCCCCGGGCCGCAGCCCTGAAAGAGGCAGGCATCAGGAGGGTTAATATCAGTCTGGACACCCTGAGACCGGACCGCTACCGCGAGATTACCCGGGGAGGAAATATTGCCGGGGTTTGGGAGGGAATCCAGGCCGCTATCGACGCCGGCCTCCACCCGGTGAAGCTGAATACCGTGATGATGCGCGGGGTCAATGAGGACGAGCTGGCGGCCATGGCCCGCCTGACGCTGAACAGGCCGCTGCATGTCCGCTTTATCGAATTAATGCCCATAGGTTCTTCCAATACCTGGGCTAACGGACGTTGCCTGCCGGCGGAAGAGGCCATGCAGCAGATCAGCTCCCGCCTGGGCCCGCTTGTGCCGGCCCAAAAACCGTCCGGTGACGGGCCGGCCAAATACTACCGTCTGAAGGATTCGGAGGGTACCATTGGTTTTATTACTTCCATGAGTGACCATTTCTGCCACAGCTGCAACCGCCTGCGCCTTACATCGGTAGGGGGCCTGAGACCGTGCCTCTATGATTCGACAGAAATCGATTTAAAAACACCTTTGCGGGAGGGAGCCGGGTTAAAGGAAATAGCCGATCTGATTATGGACGCCATTGCCTTAAAACCGGACCGTCACCATATGATCGAGGGGTGGCGGGACAGCCGGCGGGTTATGTCCCAGATTGGCGGGTAATAACCGGCCGGGGTAAAGAAGGACAGAGAGGAACTCTTTTGCGTTACGTTAAATTAATCTCCCGCCGCGCAGGCTGCCTGGCCTGCGCTGACCTTTTTGTTTTTGAGCCGCAAATGCCGGATTCTTTCCCGTTATTTGTGGAAAGGATGTTTATTAATGGGTATAATAAGAGCAGTGTGTACAAGCCAGGGAAAAAAGGCGTGAAGAGGGTATTAGTGTGAAAGACAGCGGATTAAAAAGTTAACCGCGGGTTAATGCCGTATGGTACGGATGCGGCCGCTGGTGCGGGCGTGGAGGCAGTGAGAGTGAGATATACTCAAAGGAGCAGGAAAGAAGTCGTTTTCCCCTTTCAGGTACTGACGGCTGAGTGTAAAAGATGTTCAAAAGAGCAGGAAAAGGAGTTTTAAAATGGGGGATACTGCCGGTATAAACGCTCAACTGTACCAGCGCTACAAGCGGAATATCCAGTTGGCCGGTGTCGGGATTGAAGGGCAGGAAAAGCTTTTGCGCGCCTCGGTCCTGCTGGTGGGAGCCGGCGGCCTTGGTTCACCGGCCGCCTTTTATCTTGCTGCCGCCGGGGTCGGCAGGATCGGACTGGTGGACAACGACGTGGTTTCCCTGTCCAACCTGCAGCGCCAGATCCTGCACGCCACACCGGATCTGGGCCGGCCCAAAGTTGTTTCCGCCGGGGAAAAGCTGAAAGCTGTCAACCCCGATTTGCAGCTGGACCTTTATCAAGCTGTTTTTCGCCGGGACAGCGCGGCGGATCTGGTTAAAAACTACGACTTTATTATCGACTGCACCGACAGCATTCCCTCCCGGCACGTCATCAACGAGGCTTGCCTGAAGATGAACAAGCCCTCCGTATACGGCGGAGTGCTGGCCTGGGCCGGCCAGGTTTTTACCGTTGTCCCCGGTGCGGGGCCCTGTTTCAGGTGTGTTTTCCGGGAAACGCCTCCTGCGGACGCCCCGACGACTTCGGAAGTGGGGATTTTGGGTGCGGTTCCAGGGGTGGTTGGGGTGCTCCAGGCTGCCGAAGCGCTGCGCTTTATACTGGGAACCGGAGAGCTTCTGGTGGGGCGGATCCTTGTTTACGATGCCCTTTCCGCAACTTTTTGCGAAGTTCCGGTGGTAAGGGATCCGGCCTGTCCGGACTGCGCCCGTCAAGATCGTGATTAGAACAAAGTTGTGCCGGCATAAAACGGAATTTATAAATTGCAGGTCTTTTAGTTAAAAGATTTATCTCAGAAAGGGGCGAAATCAACGATGGAATTATCCGGGGAAGTCCTGGAGGCCATTAAAAAGGCAGGGGAGGACGGGACAATTACCTGTACTGAGGCCAGAAAGATTGCCGGGGAGTTTAATGTACCGCCCCGGGTTGTGGGGGAAGCCGCAAATGAACTTGGACTCAAAATAAAATCCTGCGTACTGGGTTGTTTTTAAGTGACCTGCAGTGGGTGAACGGGGTGTAACTATTGGCTGAATTATTCAGGGTGCTCACAATTGAAGCTGCCAGGTCCCTCTTAAGCGAGCACCTGTCGTTGAAAAGGCCGGGGTTCAAGGTCCCTTTGCTGGAAAGCCTGGGCCGCCGGCTTGCCGCGGATGTTATTGCCCTGCAGGATGTGCCCGGTTTTAATCGCTCCACAATGGACGGCTATGCGGTGCGGGCCAGGGACACCTTTGGCGCCAGTGAGGGCATGCCCTCCTATGTGGACGTCAGCGGCGAGATCCCCATGGGCCAGGCGCCCCGGGGCGAGGTTAAGGCGGGCCAGTGCTGGCGCATCGCCACCGGCGGAATGCTGCCGGCCGGCGCGGACGCCGTAGTTATTGTTGAGTATACCGAGGAGTTGGATAAACACACCATTGGAATCACCCGTCCGGTCGCCCCCGGGGATAATGTCGTCCGCAGGGGGGAGGATATTTCTAAAGATGAGGTGGCCCTGCCCGCCGGGCGCCGGATCCGGCCCCAGGACCTGGGCCTGCTTTCTTCGGTGGGCGCCCTGGAAGTGGAGGTTGTCCAGCCAATCAGGGTGGGAATCATCTCCACCGGGGACGAATTAGTCAATCCGGACCAGAACCCCGCACCCGGGCAGGTCCGGGATATCAACTCCTATACCCTTTACGGCGCGGCTCTGTCTTGCGGCGGAGCGCCCCGCCTGTACGGGATTGTCAGCGACGACGAAAAGGAGTTAAGGGAAACCCTGGAGCGCTGTTTGAAGGAAAACGACATTGCGCTCCTGTCCGGTGGGAGTTCGGTGGGGACCCGGGACGTAGCCTTCAAGGTGATCAGCGCCATGGGGGAACCGGGGGTGCTGTTTCACGGACTTTCCATTAAACCGGGCAAACCTGCCGTGGGGGCCGTGGTTGGGCAGAAGCCGGTCTTCGGCCTGCCGGGTCACCCGGCCTCGGCCATGGTTGTTTTTGACTTGCTGGTTGCGCCCCTGGTACAGAAGGGTGCTTATCCCGCCAAGCCGGAAGAAGCACAGATGGAATTCCCGATCCGGGCGATTATTGCCCGCAGCCTGCATTCGGCCGCGGGCCGCGTGGATTTTGTCCGGGTCAAGCTGACCACCAGCCTGGGCCGGCTTTACGCCGAGCCGGTATTGGGCAAATCCGGGTTGATCGGCACCCTGGTTAAAGCTGACGGTCTGGCCCGTATTCCCGCCGGCAAAGAAGGCGTTGAGGCCGGAGAGACGGTTGAAGTGAAATTAATTTGAATTATTGTGGGGGATTGGTTTATGAAACGAAAGGTTTATCTGGACGGCCTTCCCTTGGAAGAGGCTTTTACGAAATACTTTGACTATCTGGAGGAAACCGGGGCGCTCAGGCCCGGCCGGCCTGAGCGGATTGCCGCCGAAGAGGCCCTGGGCAGGGTTACGGCGGCGCCGGTTTACGCCCGGATTTCCTCTCCCCACTACCATGCTTCTTCCATGGACGGAATGGCTGTGCAGTCCTCCAGTACATACGGAGCCTCTGAAACAACGCCCAGGCAGTTGAAGGTGGGCCGGGAGGCTATTCCGGTGGATACCGGGGATCCCCTGCCGGAAGGCTCCGACGCAGTAATAATGATTGAAGACGTTCATTTTGTGCAGCCGGATCTTATCGAGATTATCCAGGCTGTTGCCCCCTGGCAGCACGTTCGCATCGTGGGGGAGGATGTGGTTGCCACAGAAATGGTCCTGCCTGCCAACCACCAGGTCAGGCCCGTCGACATCGGCGCTTTTCTGGCCAGCGGGGTAAGCCGCATTTACGTTCATCCCCGTCCCGTGGTGGCCCTGCTGCCCACGGGAACAGAACTGGTACAGCCCGGCTCCGACTTAAAGCCCGGCGACATCATTGAGTTTAACTCCCGCATGCTGGGGGCCTTTGTGGAGCAATGGGGCGCCGTGGCCCGGCGCAAAGAAATAACCGTAGACGACATCGAAAAGGTGAAGAAAACCGTTGCCGCCGCCGTCGACGAAGCGGACATAGTTCTGGTCAATGCCGGATCTTCAGCCGGCAGTGAGGATTTTACCGCCGATGTAATCAGTTCCCTGGGCAAGGTGCTGATCCACGGAGTGGCCACCAAGCCTGGCAAGCCGGTCATCCTGGGGGTAATCGGCGGCAAGCCCGTGGTGGGCCTGCCGGGCTATCCGGTGTCTGCTTACCTTGGGCTGGACCTTTTTATCAAGCCCCTGATTTTCCATAAAACGGGCCGCGTGTCCCCCGAACCCCGTATGATTGAAGCCTCTGTCTCCAGAAAACTGGTTTCCAGCCTGGGCCTGGAGGAATTTGTCCGGGTAAAGCTGGGCAAGGTGGGAGAAAAGATCATCGCCACGCCCATTTCCCGGGGGGCGGGAATTCTGATGTCCCTGGTGCGGGCCGATGGAATGCTCCGGGTACCCCGCTTGTCGGAGGGCTACAACGCCGGGGAAAGGGTAATGGTTGAATTGTACCGTACGCCCAGGGAAATTGTGGAGACCACCGTAATTATCGGCAGCCATGATCTGGCTCTGGATGTCCTGGCTAATTTTTTGCGTCTGAAGCACCCGGAAGCCACCCTTTCCTCGGCCAATGTGGGCAGCTTCGGCGGGCTGTCCGCCTTGAAGCGGGGCGAGGCCCACTGCGCCGGGACGCATCTGCTGGACGAGGAAACCGGGGACTACAATATATCCTATGTCCAAAGACTGCTGACCGGCCGGGACATGATCCTGGTCAACCTGGTGCACCGGGAGCAGGGGCTGATCCTGGCCAGGGGCAATCCCAGGGGCATCGGCGGCCTGGAGGATATAGCCCGGCAGGGATACACCTATGTCAACCGCCAGCGCGGCGCCGGCACCAGGATTCTTTTAGATTATTACCTCCGGCAGATGGGTATAGAGCCGGAGCAGATAACCGGCTATGAATTTGAAGAATACACCCACATGGGGGTGGCTGCGGCAGTTAAGGCCGGCGCGGCAGATGCCGGGATGGGTATCAGAGCCGCCGCCGCGGCCCTGGATTTGGATTTTATCAAAGTGGCGGAAGAGCGTTACGATCTTTGCATCCCGGGGGAATATTGGGACACCCCTTACATCCGAAGGCTTCTGGAGGTGATGGCCCTGCCGGAATTCCGGGAAGAAGTGCAAAAGCTGGGCGGCTATGACTTGCGCGACTGCGGCAAGGTGATCTGGCGCAGCCGGTAAACTTAAGGGTTTGGACTAACAGCACCCGCGGGATGTTGCTTCCGTGTTTCGCACATCCTTTTAAACTATATTTTCTAAAACAGCGGGCCGGGCTGGGCCGGCGCACCAGAGAAACGGAGGAGTTGTTTTTGTGAGCGATTTAACTCACCTGGACGAACAGGGACAGGCCAGAATGGTAGAGGTGGGGGGCAAGGCGGCAACCCGCAGAGTAGCGGTGGCCCGGGGTGAAGTGAGCATGCGGCCGGAAACCCTGGAATTAATTCTGGGGGGAAAGGTTTCCAAGGGGGAGGTTTTTGCCACGGCCAGGCTGGCCGGGATTATGGCGGCAAAAAAAACTTCGGACCTGATTCCCCTTTGCCATCCCTTGACACTGACGGGAATTGATGTGGCTTTCCGCCCCGACAGGGAGAGAAACAAGGTGGAAATCGAGGCCAGGGTCCGCCTGACCGGACAGACCGGGGTGGAAATGGAGGCCCTGACGGCTGTTTCTGTGGCCGGTTTGACAATCTATGATATGTGCAAGGCCGTGGACCGGGAAATGGTTATTGGCGCGGTCAGGCTGGTCCATAAAAGCGGGGGGAAAAGCGGCACCTTTGAACGCGCCGGCGAAAGGGCCTGGGAGGCGTAAAAAATTGCAAAATAGCCGGGAATAAATATGTGCTTTGGATAAAAAAGCTATAATAACCAGGCGGGAGTGAATTTAATGTATAGGATAGGCATTATCACTGTCAGCGATAAAGGCTCCCGGGGCGAGCGGGAGGACAGAAGCGGTCCGGCGATCCGGGAGATGGTTAAGGAACTGGGTGAGGTGGTAGTATACCGGATTCTGCCGGATGACCTGGAAGCACTCAAGGAGGAAATGGTCAACATGTCCGACAAGCTTAAAGTTGATCTGATCCTGACCACCGGAGGCACCGGTTTAAGCTCCCGGGACAATACACCCGAGGCCACCCTGGCGGTTATCGGGCGCGAAGTACCGGGCCTGCCCGAGGCCATGCGCCAGGAGAGCCTGAAGAAAACAAAACATGCCATGCTTTCCAGAGCCGTTGCCGGTGTGCGCAACGGGACCCTGATTATCAATTTGCCCGGAAGCGTTAAAGGTGTCCAGGAATGCCTGGAGGTGATCCTGCCGGCCCTGCCCCATGGGTTGGATATCCTCACCGGCCGGGGTGGCGAGTGCGGTTCCTGAAAAAGACGGAAAGAATATTTTTAACAACCCGTATAAAATTACCGGGAGTTGGGAAAATATTTCTATAGAAGCTAAAAAAATACCTTAAGTGCGAGATAGAAGAAGGATTTCAAAGCAAATTCCAGCAAACCCCTATTTATTTGCGAATAAAAAGGAAAAATATATGAAGATTTAATTTGCTTTTGATTTCCCAATTCTATATTATATTTACGTAGGTACTAGCACTCGCCTATACTGAGTGCTAACAAGAAAAGCAAACCAACCAGTAAGGAGGGGTTTAAGTGATCAGACCATTAGGTGAAAGGGTATTGGTGAAGCCCTTGCCCAGCGAGGAAAAGACAAGGGGAGGAATTGTCCTGCCGGACACCGCTAAAGAAAAGCCCCAGGAGGGTGAAGTCGTAGCTGTTGGATCCGGAAAATTGCTGGAGACCGGACAGCGTGTGCCCATCGATCTAAAACCCGGGGACAAGATTCTTTTTTCCAAGTATGCCGGAAACGAAGTCAAGATTAACGATGTTGAGTATCTAATCATGAGAGAATCCGATATCCTGGGCGTTATCGAGTAAACGGAGTTTAGAAGGAGGTAAAACGATGGCAGGCAAAGAGATTGTTTTTAGCGAAGATGCCAGGCGAGCCCTTGAAAAAGGGGTTAACGCCCTGGCCGAAGCCGTAAAGATTACCCTCGGCCCCAAAGGCCGCAACGTAGTCCTGGAGAAAAAGTTCGGGTCACCCATGATTACCAACGACGGTGTGACCATAGCCAGGGAAATTGAACTTTCCGACCCCCTGGAAAACATGGGGGCCCAGCTGGTAAAGGAAGTCGCCACCAAGACCAATGATGTAGCCGGAGACGGCACCACAACCGCCTGTTTGCTGGCCCAGGCAATTGTGCGGGAAGGTATGAAAAACGTAGCGGCCGGCGCCAATCCGATGATTATTAAGCGCGGTATTGAAAAAGCCGTGGAAAAAGCCGTTGAAATCATTAAGGATTCAGCCAAGCCCATTGAAAGCAAATCGGCAATTGCCCAGGTTGCAACCATTTCCGCCAACGACGAAGTAATTGGAAACCTCATTGCGGACGCCATGGAAAAGGTGGGCAAGGACGGAGTCATTACCGTCGAGGAGTCCAAGGGCACCACAACAAACTTGGAAGTTGTGGAAGGCATGAATTTTGACCGGGGTTATATTTCCCCTTATATGATTACAGATACCGATAAAATGGAAGCCAACTTAAACGATCCTTATATACTTATTACCGATAAAAAGATCTCGGCTGTAGCCGACCTCCTGCCGCTGCTGGAAAAAATAGTCCAGTCCGGCAAGCAGGTGCTCATTATCGCCGAAGACGTCGAGGGCGAAGCCCTGGCCACCCTGGTTCTGAACAAGCTCCGGGGGACCATCCAGTGTGTTGCCGTTAAGGCGCCGGGCTTTGGCGACAGGCGGGAGAGAATGCTGGAAGACATCGCCATCCTTACCGGCGGCAATGTTATTACCGAGAAATTGGGCCTGAAACTGGACAAAGCCGGGATCGAGCATTTGGGCAGGGCCAGCAAAGTCCGAGTTAAGAAAGAAGAAACCATTATTGTCGGGGGAGCCGGCAATACGGACGAAATTACCAAGCGGGTGTCCCAGATTAAGCTGCAGATTGAAGACACCACCTCCGAGTTTGACCGGGAGAAGCTTCAGGAGCGTCTGGCCAAGCTGGCTGGCGGCGTGGCGGTTGTTCAGGTAGGCGCCGCAACTGAAACCGAAATGAAGGAGAAGAAGCTCCGTATTGACGACGCCCTGAACGCCACCCGGGCGGCCGTAGAAGAGGGCATCGTTTCCGGAGGCGGCGTGATTTACATTTCCGCCTTAAAAGGACTGGATGGCTTGACCACCGGCGACACAGACGAAAAGACCGGTGTCAATATCGTCCGCCGGGCCCTGGAAGAACCCCTGCGCCAGATTGCCAACAACGCGGGGCTGGAAGGCTCCATCGTTGTGGAAAAAGTAAAGAATACGGAATCCGGTATTGGCTTTGACGCCCTCACGGCCGAGTTTGTCAACATGATTGACGCCGGTATCGTAGACCCGGCCAAGGTAACCCGCTCGGCCCTGCAAAACGCGGCCAGCATCGCGGCCATGATCCTGACCACCGAAACCCTCGTTGCCGACAAACCTGAAAAGGACAAGGATCCCATGGCCGGCATGGGCGGCATGGGCGGTATGGGTGGCATGGGCGGCATGATGTAAGTAAACGCTCAGAAAGCTAGATATACAAAGGAGTACAAGGTTTTAAATCCTAGTAAATTACCCAAAGGTAACAATCAAAGTAACATTTTCTGATAAAAAATAAAACCCGTTGACTCAAGGCTCTGAAATTAGAGGTTTCTCATTAGTTCGCTGAACTTTTGAGGGACCCCTTTCTTTTTGCACCTGTTCGGATCCCAAAAAAACCCTTATAAAACGCAGGTTTTTCGCTGTTTAAGGGAGAATCTAAAAGGGGGTGGTGATCCCCTGTGACCTTCGATATTCTTTTATGCGACCTGGACGCCTTCTTTGCCTCCGTCGAACAGCGCGACCACCCGGAATACGCCGGTAAGCCTGTTATCGTCGGCGGCCGGGCGGAGGCGCGCGGCGTGGTTTCCACGTGTTCATACATAGCCAGGAAATTTGGCGTGCACTCAGCCATGCCCACGGGCCGGGCTGCAAGACTATGTCCGGGCGCAATCTTTCTGCCGGTGGACATGGACCTCTACCGCCGGGTTTCAGCCCAGGTGTTTTCTATTTACGCCCGCTACACAGATCACATGGAAAAGGTGTCAATTGACGAAGCTTATCTTGCCGTACCGCAAAGGCACGGGTTAGAAATAGCCCGGGAGATTTATGATGCGGTACGGCAGGAACTGAACCTGCCCGTTTCCATAGGCGTGGGCGGCAATAAAATCCTGGCCAAAATGGCCTGCGACCTGGGCAAACCGGGCCTCAGGCAGTTAAGGAAAGAGGACCTGCCCGGTGCAATCTGGCCGCTGCCCGTTAGCAAACTGCACGGGATTGGCCCTAAAACCGAAAACAAATTGAAGCGTGCCGGCATAAAAACAATAGGCCAGCTGGCGGGCTATTCCGAAGACAAGCTTGCTGAGATGTTTGGCGTCTATGGCCCAATACTTCGCCAACATGCCAGTGGCATAGATAACAGCGGGATTCCGGGCGGGCGAAAAATAAAGTCTATTGGAGAGGAAACCACTTTTATAAGTGATATATTCCGGCAGGAGGAAGTGCTGGCCGAACTTCTGAAATTAACCGGGCAGGTTGGCTACAGGCTGAGAAAAAGGGAATTAAAGGCAAAGACAGTATCAATAAAACTTCGTTTTGCCGATTTTACCACCATTACCAGGGCGCGGACGCTCAACGAAGCAATTGAAGGTGACGGAGCTATATATAAAATAGCCCGTGATCTGTTTATAGCCAACTGCGGCCGCCCGCCGTGGAGGTTGGTTGGGGTGCAGTTATCCAAACTGGATTCCCACGAGCAGATGTCTTTGATTCAGGAAAAAGACGAGAAGTTAAGCAGGGCTGTTGACAGGCTGAAGGATAAATACGGCATGGACGCAGTGAAAAGGGCGGTGCTGCTGCAGCCTCCTGCCAAGTAAAAATGCAAGTGACGAGAGCCTCGAATAAATTTCTTTATGCGTTTATTATTTTATAGAAAAGTAAAGTCTGACAACTCTACAGTGTAGCTACGGGAACCGTGAACCGCCCCTGTGGTAGCCGTGGCAGGATCAGGTTCTTTTCCACCTGGCATAACGGCCTGGCACGATACAATCAACAAGTCCTTCATTCTTTAATGTGCCAAGAACTCTATGTATTGTTGGCCGGCTTGCATTCGGGCAAGCCCGCTCAATGTCCTGAATAGAAAATTCCCCATGAAAATGCAACACGATTTCTCTTATTAAAGCAGTTTTTGTGCCTCGTTGATGTTCTGCAAGATTTACCCGTTCTTCAAATTTTTTATAGGCCGCTATAAGGACGCCCAGTGAATATTCAAGCCATGGAACAGGATTATGTTCACGCTCATGCCAGCCTTGCGAAGATATTTCAAGGGAGCTGTAATAAGTTTCCTTGCTGTGTTCAATAATTCTTTCGAGAGGAATGAATCTGCCGACTTCAAAACCGGCCTGGTACAGCAATAATAGAGTCAGCAGCCGGGACATCCGTCCATTGCCGTCATTAAAGGGGTGGATGCAAAGAAAGTCGAGAATAAAAGCAAATACTAAAACAAGGTCATCAATTTCGCCCTTATTGCGGTAGGTATTGAAGCTATCGCAAAGTTCATCCATAGCGCTGGGTACCAGAAATGCTTTAACGGGCACAAACCTTACCCTTTTCGGTCCATCGGCTAATGTTTCCTCAATCACATTCTCTGAATGTTTCCATTTACCACCGGACTGGGGCAGATACTTGTACATGTCCCTGTGAAGCTGCAGGATGATTTGTGGTTTGATAGGTATATGGGCAGCGGAAGCGTGGATCTCCGCCAGTACGTTACGGTAACCGGATACTTCAGCTTCATTCCTGTCCCTGGGGGTAGTTTTCTGCCGCATTATTTCTTTAAGTTTTTGATTGGAAACTTTAATACCTTCGATCCGGTTCGAAGATTCGGCACTTTGTATTTCAGCGATTTCCTGCAGCGTACTGAGGATTTCCGGGGACTGCTGGTAAAATAAGTCCTGCTTTCCTTTGTATTCATTTATCTTAGCTATGGCTGTAACAATGTTTAAAGGTATAGCACTCAGTTTTTCCAGTGATTTCAAATCGAGCACATCCTTAAAAACAAGATCATTAATGTAATCATTTTAAACCCAAGGTTATCATGAGTAAAGGTGCATGATCACATTGTACCAGATAATGTAATGATCGGATAAAAACGGGCATGTTGACTAGCAGCAGTTTTTTACTTATCATTGGAAGATCAGACAGTATATGTTGACTGCATCGTGGATTGCTGGCAGGATTATGATTAGCTGGTGTGGTAAATTGGGGACAGGTGGGACAGGTTGAAAGCGCCGGTGCGGGGACAGAGGGACTCTTGTCCCAAATCCAGTTAGAATATTTGGCCAGGCGCCCGTAAAAAGAATTTTTTATATTGCAGGTGTTAGATATTATATTGGCTGTGAAGGCGAAGATTGTAATAAAGCCCTTCATTTAGAGGCTGGGAATAAACTAAAACTAGATCTAGACCCTAAAAACCAATATGATAAAAATGCAATTAAAATAATTGATTCAAAGGGAAACCATGTGGGATATTTGCCGAGATACTACAGTGAAAGCGTGACAACTATCCTTAAAAAAGGAGCCCGATATAGCTGTATTGTATTGGAAGTAAATAAACAAAATGAATGTCATGAATGTGTAAAAGTAAAATTAGAAGTTTACACTGACACTGGGGAGATTAATACCAGGGTGGCGAGTTCTGGTCCCCTGTTTTGGCAGGAATAGGCGCCGCTGAAACCAGAAGCCAGTATGCCTTAAGTGCGATATTTTTTAAACTTTTACGCGGCAAGAGTTTAGCCGGGGTTCGGATAAAAGGAGCGCTGGCTTTTGTTACTCCCATTTTGCTGCACGGGGGAATCCCCAGATCATGCTTTGGGGAGTTTTATGAGAAGGTAGTAAAACATTTCATGCAGAAAAGACTGGTTGAGGAAAATCAAATCAGGAACGAAATAGCCATTATCAAGAATAGTTACCGTTTGCAGGTTTAAAGATGAAATCTGGGATGACCTGGGGGCAATGAAAAAGAGAAGAAAATAGATGCCCCGGATTAGGAGGCTGATATTATGCAATGTTATATCTGCGACAGCAATATGACACAAGTGCAGAAGGATGTAGAAACAACATGGAAAGGCAAGACGGTTGTCTTTAAGGGTATAAATGTCTATGTCTGTGATTCATGTGGTGAGGAAGCTTATGAGCCGGATGATGTCAAAGCGATGCAATATTTTATAGAAGGCGCCATAAAGAAGAATGAATACCCTGAAATTATGGATTTAGAGGAAGTGGCGGATTTTTTTCGGGTCAGCAACCAAACCATCTATAACATGCTCAGGGCTGGAAAGCTGCCTGCAGTTAAAGTAGGACGGGAATGGAGAAAAGCCTGACCTCCGAATTGTTTTTCAGGGGGACAATGTACCTGTCCCCCTGTCCCATGTCCCCCTGTCCCAAGTAAGGTACTCTTCAAATTTTGCCAGGCATACAGCGAAATTTTTTCTGCCAAATCCCATACGGAAGTATTGTCCCTGGTAAGAGTAAATATTTGCCGGTAAAAGCAAGACGCCTTTTGCTCTAACCAGGGCGTCACAAAACTCTTCTATGGGCGCTGTGATATTCACCTTAATGAATGCGACAGGGCCGGCCATTGGTTTGTTGAATAAAAACAAGTCCGGGTACTTATTGAAAAATGATTCAGCAATCTTCAAGTTATCCTCAATAATCTTGATATTCCTGTCCAATATTTCATTGCCATGCTTTAAAGCGATGATGGACAGGAACTCCGATGGGCCGCTGCTGCAGATGCTTGTGTAATGCTTCATTTTAATCAACTTATCTATAAGGTCCATATCCCGGGTTGCCAGCCACCCAATTCTCAGACCTGCTAATCCATAGGCTTTGGACATAACACCGAGGGAGACGCCTTTTTCATAGTGATCGGCAAACCAGGGCCGCCTGACGCCGTCAAGCTCCAGGCCCTTGTAGACTTCATCGCAGAACACATAAAGGTCATGTTTTTTTGCTATTTCCGCAATGGCTTCAATTTCTTCTTTTTTCAATGTGCAGCCGGTAGGGTTATTGGGGCTGTTCAGGACAATTAGTTTAGTATTGGGTTGAATCAGCGGTTCCAGCTTATTAATATCGAATACCCAACCAGTCTCCGATTGTTCAATATTCCACTTTGATACTTTACACCCAATGGCATTGGCAACCTCAAATAGTGACTGGTAAATTGGAAATTGGCTGATTACATGGTCTTCCTTATCTAATAAAACATTTATAAAGTTAAATATTGGTTCTTGGGCGCCGGCATGGACGATAATGTTTTTTGGCTTCATTGTGGTATACAGTTCTGAAATGACCTTCCTGAGCTCTGGATTCCCAGGCACTTCAGTATATCCTAGCCGGCTGTTCAAAAATTGCTTTTCCGCCCCTTTTTCATAATTAAGCAACTCTTTTATCGACATTGATTCGCAATCGGACTGAGACAATAAATATGGTGCAGTGAATTCGTATTTGTCGAAAAAAACTTCTAATTTAAAATCCGTTATTTTCATAATAAACACCTGTCCTTATAAATATTTAATTTTACTATGTATTATTTTATCCAGCCAATGTAGAATGAGATGATGATTATTATAACAAAAAAATGGCCTGCAAGTATGGTTTGGAAACAATATTGCAACAGTTTTACCGGATAGGGTTGAATAAGTTGCTCTAATAGGTTGATTGGGTTCGGAAAATGCCGTCCGCAGCCAACTATATTCAGCGGGCCGGGCGTGCCGGCTGCAGGACCGATTCCACTGCTTTTGTCCTTACCTTTGCCCAGAGGCGCTCCCATGACCTGGATCACTTCCGCGAGCCCTGGAGAATGGTGGACGGGAAGATCAGCGCTCCCTATTTTACAATAGAAAACAAGAAAATAGTACTACGCCACATTTATGCCACGGCCCTTGCTAGTTTTTGGCGGGAGTGTCCGGAATTGTTTGGCAAGGTTGACAATTTCTTTTTTTACGATGAGATAACGGGACCAGAACTATTTGAAAAATACCTCAGTAATAAACCGGCGCATTTAAAATCCTCTTTGTTGAGGATCGTGCCCGGATCCCTGCAAGAGGAACTCAACATTAACAATTGGGGGTGGGTGGCCGGTCTTTTTGGGGATAACGGGCTGGTGACCCAGGCCTGTTCAGAGATTGTAAGCGATGTTACCGGGTTGGAAGAACAAAAACAACAACATTTTGATATGAATAAAAATGTGGACTACCTGACCAGGCTTATCAGGACACTAAAGGGCAAAGACCTAATCGGGTTTCTCTCCAGTCATAATATTATTCCAAAATACGGTTTTCCGGTAGATGTAGTTGAGCTAAAGCTATTTCACCACGGCGAGGATGCAAAAAAGTTGCAACTGGAGAGAGACCTGCGCATTGCCCTTTCAGAATATGCCCCGGGAAGCCAGGTGGTAGCCGGCGGAAAACTCTGGACAAGCCGCTACATCAGGCGGCTGCCAAACAAGGAGTGGGAAAGATACTATTATTCCATCTGCGATCAATGTCAGAGCTACCAAAGTGAGCGGGCGGAATTGGCTGTAAAAAGCACTGAGTGCAATGTATGCGGCAGCTCTCCAGGCAGAAACCAGGGTACATTTATCATCCCAAGTTATGGCTTTGTCGCCAGCCGGGAGAATCCCGGCAACCCCGGGGAGGAAAAGCCGGAAAAAACTTATTCCACCAGAGTGTACTTTTCCGGCAAAACAGCGAGTGAGGATGAACATGTAAACCTTAGACTGGAGTCGGGTGTTGAACTAAAAATAACAACTGCATCTAGGGGCAGGCTGGCGGTAATCAACAATGCCGGGTATTATTGTTTCCTGGTTTGTCATAGTTGTGGCTTTGCAGTGCTGGGCAGTGAAAAAATCCCTAATTCCCATGAGAATCACCTGGGGAAAACTTGTGCCGGGAGGCTTAGAAACAGGTACTCACTGGGCCATGAATTTGAAACCGATATCCTAAAGCTGTATTTCTTCGGCTACCAAAACCGGGAAAAGGGCTTTTGGCACTCCCTTTTGTACGCCTTGCTGGAGGGGGCTAGTTCTGCTATGAAAATCGAAAGGCAGGATCTGGACGGCTGCCTTTACCCCATGCCGGGCAGTCCTTTGGGCACTCCCGCGCTGATCCTCTTTGATGATGTCCCGGGCGGCGCCGGTCACGTCCGTCGGTTGGCCAGGGAAGACGTTTTTAAAAAGGTGCTGCGGGCTTCTTTAAATCGTTTGCAGCGCTGTGAGTGCGGCGGGGCTGAGGGGAACGCCAGTTGTTACGGGTGCTTGCGTCACTACCGTAACCAGTTCTGCCATGATGAGCTAAACCGGGGGGTGGTAATCAGGTTTCTATCAAATATGCTAGCCTAAACATTTTAAGAGATTTCTAGCATAAAAACCCTGGTGGACAACGATATACAGGTATTACCCGTATGTACCCAAAAAAGGACTTCAGGAAATTCATGGATAATTACTGGTTTTACTTTAAGTTAGACGGTGGCGTCCCCACCGGGTGGTGATAAGATATGGGAATAAGGTGGGTTTTAGCGTGAAAAATAAAGTATTAAGAAGTATATTTCAAAGGGAAATGCTGCCGGATTTATTTTTACATCACCAGGATGTTTTTTTTGGGGCCTTTAACAAAGGGCCTGATGCCGTTAATGACCTGCTTATGGATATGTGGGCCTATATTTGCAATCAAGATGGCGACCATGTGAATAATCACCCTTTAGATATCAAAATTGAATACTTAGTATTTGATGATTCTGACGATGATTTCACCGTACTGGCCATTATGGAACTGCCAAATATAAAGAAGTTAGGAAATCTGGCCATTTATTTTGCTGTTTTTTTTGGCGTCAAAAAAGAGCTGAGGCTATTTTTGGGGGAAACAGATTATCGTGCTTTAGGCAATAGATATATCTTTGTAGTTGAGTTAAAGCGGCTAGGCGAAGGGTTCGTGAGACACAATCACTGTATGCTGCATAGGGGCAGCAACAATGAACCGTACTTTTTTGAAAAGCCCAAAAACCCCCGGAAACCCGATGTAATGTGCGGCATTGATCCGGAAGAGGAGCGGCCGGCATTTATTGATCATGTGGCCCAAATCTGTTTATTACATCAGGATGGGTAAATAGGTACGCCTGGTTATTCAGCTTTTATTCCGGCAAGTTTACCACCGGATCCGCCTTTAAACTTGACAGCGAATTGTTAAGGCTTCTTTCCGAAGCAAACAGGGAATTGGGCAGGCTGGACGGGGCAGCTGAAATATTACCCAATCCGGATCTTTTCGTTGCCATATATGTAAAATATTTTATCCCCAGGACAAACCGTTGTCATGCCGGATAGTTTATCATTTGAATGAAAAGTAAGGGGGGAGAAATATTGGCCAGGAAAAAAGATTCCATCAGTCAGGCCAGAGGTGTTATGTACAGTTTGGCTAAGTTTCTTGGCGATGTGAACGCTGTTAAAAAAGGTACGGTCGGAAAAAGGTTGGTAAGAAGAACAGCCGGCAAGGCGACGGGCAAGCTCCTCGGGAAACTTTTTAAGTAAATATTTAAATATCTTTGACTTTGCCGGGGTGCATAACTGGATGTATAATCCGTATGCGCCCCCACCGGGTAGTGATAAAATATGGGAATAGGGTGGGTTTTAGCGTGAAAAAAAAGAATTAAGGAATATATTTCAAAGGGAAATGCTGCCGCATCTATTTTTACATCAACAGAGTGTTTTTTTGAGGCCTTTAATAAAGGGCCTCAGAGGTTGTAACACAACCTTAACCTTTGAACTCGGTGGAATACGTAACCTCTACATTGAAGCAACTCCTCTTGCCCCATACCCGCGACTGGATGTGAATCCCACCTGAAACGCCGGTGCAGTTAACGCCTCCGAACCAGAAAATAAATAAAAGGATTTTTACGCAATTTGCCGAAATATTGGATAATGTGGGAATAACCACCCTAATGGGTGGTCAAAATTGTTTGCTGCGTGCAAGTATAAAAGTTTGAACGATTTATGCTTATCAAGTTGATTTTCACCCTTGAGGGAATAAGAGATTTGAAAGGGGATATATTACATGACGTTTCGCCTAACGGGATGGCGCTGCCTGGTTGTCTTGTCCGGGCAGCCTGGCCGAACAGTGGCAGGATGAGATGTACCGCCGCTTCCAAATACCTTTTGAAATCATGACCAACGATAAACTGGAGCCTGCCCGCAGCGGCAACTGGTTTATGGAAAATAACACTGTCATCGCCCGCCTGGACAAGCTTTCCCGCAATGAAGAAGTGCAAGATAAACTGAAAGCTCCGGAATGCCGCTGGGACCTGATTATCTGTGATGAGGCCTACAAAATGTCAGCCACTTTCTTCGGCGGAGAGATTAGATACACCAAACGATACCGGCTCGGGCAGCCTCTCTCCACCCTCACCAGGCACTTTTTATTAATGACAGCCACGCCGCACAATGGCAAGGAAGAAGATTTTCAGCTGTTCCTGGCCCTGTTGGACGGGGATCGCTTCGAAGGGTGTTTTCGTGACGGGGTCCATGCTGTAGACGTTTCAGACCTGATGCGCCGCATGGTCAAGGAGAACCTGCTGAAATTTGACGGCGCCCCGCTCTTTCCGGAGCGCATCGCTTACACTGTTCCTTACCGGCTCTCCGCTGCCGAGGCCCGCCTGTACAAAGGAGTTACCAATTATGTGCGGGAGGAATTCAACCGGGCGGAGTCGTTACATAACGATAAGCGGGCAGGCACCATCGGTTTTGCCCTGACCATCCTGCAGCGCCATCTGGCGTCGTCACCCGAAGCTATCTATCAGTCCCTGCGCCGCCGCCCTAGTAGAAAGCATAAAAGTAGAAGCCAGGGGCACATCCACACGGGCGAAAGCCGGGTTAGGGCTTTTTGCCGTGCGAGCCCAGATCCAGGCAATTACAGTAAGCTTTTTCCCGATTAACGGCTTTAAGTCCGGCTTGGGGTTTTCCGGATTATTCACCGTCTCCTAAACAGCAAAGCTCATGGTGTTAAAACTAGGGTTCACCCCCTTAAACATTGAAAAATTGTCCAGTAGAGTAACAAACTAAAATAATAGAAAGGGGCAGGGAAATGAGTGCAACTAACGGGAATGCAGATATCTCATCAATGTTTGGATTAACAGAAAAACAAGCAAAAATTTTATTTTCAATTGAAAGACTGCTAGTACTGAATGACATTATATATAGTAAAGATAATAAAATGCTAAAACAAAAATGGCTAAGTGAATGGTCTGCTTCTGTAATTGATTGTCTTACTAAAGACCCCCAAAATCCAGTTAAATTTATGACAAGGGGAGAAATATTATCTGCAATTGCTCTAGAGAATTCAACGGATATCAACAATACCTGGTATTATCTGATTATGTTTGAAGCAACATTATTTATTCCATATTATGTACTTAATAAAAACAAATATAATGATAAGGAATATGATAAGCTTAAGTATAAAGAACAGACTGATACAATCAAAGATATGGTACGCGCAAGTGCAATAATGGACGAGGTTTTTATTGATAGATTTAAAAAGACATATTCGGTAACTATTTCAAAGCTTAAAGGCACTAAAATTCCTCTGTATATTGTTTCTACTTTAGCCATCGCAGCAATCGTTGCAGCAACCGCCGGAACTTTATCTGGGCCAATAGCAGTTGCACTATATGCTTCGCAATTTCCTGGGCTATCCGGGGCTGCACTTACAAGCGCTTGTTTAGCAATTGCAGGAGGTGGTGCAATTGCTGCTGGGGGTGCTGGTATGGCAGGCGGTGTGCTTACTATTGTTGGCGGTGGTGCTTTGATTGGCCTGGCAATTGGTGGAGCGGGAGTTGGTGCGGCAGCCAAATTTATTGCTACTTCTCCTTATTTTGCCTTGACGCAGGCTGCAAAGCTAGAAGTGGTTTTAAAGGAAATTATTCTTAATGCACAAAAGGATATCATGTGTGCACAGAAAGTTCTTGAAAATTATAAAAACCAAATAGCATACTTGCATAGTGAGCTCGCAAAAATCAAACTAGAGCATGGAGAAGATAAAAAAATTATCAAACATATGAAAGAATCCCTTGATTTAATGGAAAAATCATATAAAAATATTATTGATTTATTGAAGAAATATGAAGTTGATGCCGAATTTAAAGATAGAGAAAATGGGGATGATGATGAGAAAAAACCCACCAACAGTAATTGATTTTGGTAAAATAAATGATTCGGCAAAAGATGATATCAAAGTTCTTGAGAAAGAGATAATGCAAATCGAAAGTGATATGGAAGAAAAACGTCGAGAGATTAATAGTTTGTTGAAAATTATGATTAAAATTGCACAGCATATGGGAATACCGATTGAAGAAATACCTGCACTGAAAGAAGATCGTAAATTGCTGAATGTTCGAATTGACGATTTGTTGTTGATGGATACTGAATTCAGCAATGGAAAATACTCAAAGTTCCCTAAGCTTAATACTCAAGACATCATCGTTTGCAGCTTAGCCGGAATACTTTCTACTCTCATCGATGTGATTTTCGTTGGAACACCAGAAGTAGTCAAAATTTATAAAGGCGGAGAAAATTTTGATGGAAGTATTCTTACCGAAGCAATTAGAAAAATTGGCAATAATGATAATGGGAAATCATCTGAAATCTTTAAGTGGTTTTCGGATAAATGCAAGGTTCCTTACGATATTTCGCTTAAGAGCGATATGCTCACACCGAATAACCATAGATTGAGAAGTCCTGCACATGACCCGTTCTTTGGTTTATTATTTGCGGTTGCGGATATTATTTTGGGTACTACCACCTGTATAGACAATAATGGGAGTTTAGCTGTTATTGTAAATCCAAACAAGTCGCCAACCTCTGAAAAATGGTTAGCTGTTTTTTATTATCTGGGACATATAATTTCTGATATGTGTACTTCAAGAGGGATTCCTATTCCAGGCTTTTTTGCCACACAATTTTACACAGCCAAAATATCTGATTCTTCAATAGCAGAAATAGCAGAAAGTATGTATAAAGATGGATACGACTTAAGACATATGGCGTCAATGAGCGTTCCTGTATTAGTAAAGGATGTGCTCATAAATGTTTATTTAAAATTAACCAGAGAAAATACGACTATAATAACGTCGCTATGCGATAGGGAAAAATACGATTTAGACTTCAAATTAAAAACCTGCAAAATGAAATTTATTGCTAATTCTATAGCTACTATCGGCAATGCGGTTAAGTTTGCTGCACCCCCAAATTGCGGTAACCCGTGTGCTCTCAACATTGTTCAGTGGATGGCTTTTGTGCAAAACAGTATAAACATGGTTGCGGCCTCAACCAGAGGTTTTACACCAGAAAAAGTTATGTACAATCGGCAAAGAATTAATAAAAGATGGGAAAAACTATAATTTTACTAAACTGGTAGCCAATTAGGCTTTATGATGGGGGTATATACTATCGGAAAATTGAAATTTTGGACAATGCCGCTTCTAACTTAAAGACAGGAGAGCTGTTGGCATGGCTGGAAAACAAATTGAAGTGAGTATAAAAAGGTATTTGGAAACCCTCAGGACCAAAAATATAAAAGTCAAAAAGTCGATACTTTATGGTTCTTACTTCATAATTCTTATGCTTTTGGAACCAATGTTCGGGACGATATTGACCTAGCCATAGTATCACCGGATTTCGGGCGTGACAGGTTTGGCGAGGCGCTGATGCTGAAAAATAACCAGGGACATCGACCTGGATGTTTCGCTGCAGCCATATTCTGTCGAGCATTACCGGCAGGCAAGAGGAGGATTCTTGTTTGATATAATCATTAAAAAAGAGAAAACCGTTTTTGGAGAATAATATTTGAGATCCCTCGCATGTACCGCTTTATATTTTGCCTTCCTCGACACGTGCATTTATACGTGTTACATTAATACCAAGCAGACAAAGGGTTGTTTTAATATTCTTTTAACTGTTTTTATGGGGATGTCCTTAACTGGGTGAGTTACCGTAACTTTCCCTTTTTTAGTTGGGTGTTTAAAATGATGATGATCTCAATCGTTTCAAAATAGTACCACCCGTCCTTTTTTATAATTTGTATGATCTCTCGTGATGAATAACTTTTCATTAACGGTGCGGGAATTACCTTAGGATAATTCCTAAGGAAAGGAGTTGTGAAATGTTTAGAGACAGATATATATATCTTGCAATATTCGATTATGCTGCCGATGGCATATCTATTGAGTTTCCGGATCTGCCCGGCTGCCTGCCCTGCGCTCATACAACAGAAGATGCTGTTAAAAATGCCAGGGAAGCCCTGGGTTTACACCTATACTGCATGGAAAAAGATAAAGATGAAATTCCCGAACCAGCACCAATAGATAAGATAAGGCTGGAGTCCAACCAAGCAGTTGTTTTGGTAGAAGTTTGGATGCCTTTAATCAGAGATGCAATTGAAAATAGAGCGGTGAAAAAAACCCTTACTATACCTAAGTGGCTTAATGATCTAGCTGAAGATAAGCATGTTAATTTCTCACACATTCTACAAGAAGCCTTAAAAGAACGACTTGGCATAAACGCTTCCAAACAATAAAAATATTATAATATATAATTAAATCCGCTATATCTTCAAAATCAGGCTACCATGATGTAGATGTCTAAGGGTGATCTTTGAGGTTGTAAAAAGCGATTTTTCCTGCAATGATAGACCGAAAAATAACTGCAAATAAGCTAAAAGGAGTTTCCACGCAATTTATCGAAATATTGGATAATATGGAAATAACCATCCAAATGAATCTCAGGATAACAAGGGTGAGGATGCCAGATGAAAAGAAACAGGGAATCCTTTAGAGGCTGCCTGATGGGCGGGGCTATTGGCGACGCCCTGGGCTGGCCTGTTGAATTTATGAAATATCGTGATATAATCCGCCGTTACGGTCCTGACGGAATTCAAGATCTGCAGCTGCAGTCCTATGGCCGGGCGGAGATTACCGACGATACGCAAATGACTCTTTTTACCGCTGAGGGAATCTTGAGAGCAGAAACCAGAGGTAATCAAAAAGGGATATGCCATCCGCCGTCAGTTGTTTTCTTTGCTTATCAGAGCTGGCTGTCGACCCAGGGGTACGCAAGGAGCAGTGATTGCGAATGGATTTATGACGGATGGCTTCTTGGTGTAAAAGAACTTCATGCAACAAGAGCGCTTGGAAGTACATGCCTGTCAGCCCTTGCAAGCAAAAAACAAGGGACCATAAAAGAACCCATTAATAACAGCAAAGGCTGCGGGGGTGTAATGAGGGTTGCTCCGGCAGGGTTGTTTTATCCAGAAGAAAACGCCTTCAATATGGCGGCTGAATTTGCCGCCCTTACACATGGACATCCGTCAGGTTATTTGTCGGCAGGCGCCCTGGCCCATATTATTGCTGCAATTATTGCCGGGCAGGATCTTGAAACTGCAGTTAAAGATACAATTGGGGAGCTGAAAGCCCATGCCGGCCATGAACAATGCGCCGGCAGCCTGGATCAGGCTATTGCACTGGCGGACAGCGGGCTTCCCCCTGTCGAGGCTATAACGCGGCTTGGTGAAGGATGGGTTGGTGAAGAAGCCCTGGCGATTGCAGTATATTGCGCATTGAAGCATCAGGACAATTTCAAGAAAGCGCTGGCGGCTTCAGTTAACCATAACGGCGACAGCGACAGCACCGGCGCCATTACCGGTAATATCCTGGGAGCGTATTTAGGATTAAGCAGGATCCCTTTAGACTGGACCGAAAACGTTGAATTGGCTGAGGTTACGCTGCAGATTGCAGATGATCTGCTGACCGGGTATCAAGACAGCCGGGAATGGCGGGAAAGGTATCCGGGTTACTAAGAACCTTTATGTAACCTATTTGACCAGGCCAATATGAAAATATTTTATCCGCAAGACATACTGTTGTCATGCCGGGAGGTTTATCATTTAATTGTAAGGGGGGAGAAAAATTGGCCAGGAAAAGAGATTCCATCAGCCAGGCCAGAGGCCTTCTGTACGGTTTGGCCAGGCTTCTTGGCGATGTGAACGCGGTTAGAAAAGGTACGGTAGGAAAAAGGTTAGTAAGAAGAACAGCCGGCAAGACGACGGGCAGGCTGCTCGGGAGGCTTTTCAAGTAAATATCTTTGCTGGGGGCGTATTCCTGATGTATATTCTCATATCTCCTTCATCGCGGCGCATCTGGAGGATCCCGCGGACATGAAAGCCCTGGTGGACACGATATACAGGTATTACTCTTTTGTGCCCAAAAAGGGCCTCAGGAAATTCCTGGATAATTACAAGTTTTACTTCAAGTTAGAAGAAAGAGCCGCCGCCGGGTAGTGAGCATGGATAAATTGCTTATCAGGCCCCAGATCCGAGAAGGGGGATATTGACAATTAGCACAACTTACTTTCCCATCGAAAAAATCCAAAAATTACGGAAAAGAATCAATAAATGCTGTCTTCTTCGAACCAAAAGGAAGGTTGGAGTTGCAGCAAAGTTAACATAATGCAGGTTTTTACCGTGCCCCCATCACTTAAAATTAAAGACGGCTGGAAATTATGTGCGTACGAATTTAGAGAGCGGGACAACGGGTAACGGATTTGTTTATGCACTTGCAAAAGACAGCCCATTTCCGGAACCTAATTCTTCATTAACAAGTGGCTTTGGCAGGAGGGGAACAGTCCCTCTGGTAGTATCTCCTCGCCGCAGGTGAATTTGTTCAGTATGGGAGGCTGGAGATTATGGAAAATATGTTCAAGTAGACAGATATTATTTCCCGCCCTTTTGCGGTAAGACATTATTACAGTAATACGGTATTACTACTATGGAGGGAAATATTATGGAATACACAATACTAACGTCGAAAGGCCAGGTCACTGTCCCAAAGGAGATTCGTGAGAAATTCAAGTGGAAAGAAGGTACCAGGCTAAAGTTTTTTATCGATGGTGAAGAGTTGAAGGTAAAGGAAGTTACTATCCTTGACGAGATGGAAGATTTGATTAAGAAAGACCTGATAGATTTAGGTTAGGGCGGAGAAGAATTTAAAGCCAAACTACTTGAGCGAAAGGCCGCTATTAATCAAGCCTTTGATAGATTATTGGAAGAAAGGCTTGAAGAGGAAACTGTGCCTCTGGAGGAGGCCATCAGTAGTATCGAGAATGAAGAAAAATTATGAAATCCGGCTATCCAGAGGAGCCGTTGGGGATCTGAAAAAAATGGAAACTGCTCTCAGAGATTTTATATACAGTAGAATTTACGAGATTGCAGAAAACCCATATAAGAGTGAGAAATTATCCGGTCCGTTTAAAGAACTACGTTCTCAACACAGCAAATTCAGAGGTGTGGAATACCGGATTATTTATTATATTGACGAGGATGGCAAATTAATAATCATTGCTTTGGTGGGGAGCGGGGAAAACATTTATAAAGAACTGTCCAGAAGATTATGATAAGTGCATTTTAATTTCAAAAACAATTTATGATAGACTGCCAATAATAGACTGCAATACAACAAAAGGATTTCCTTGCAATTTATCAGAATATTGGATAATGTGGAAATAATAAGTTGGAGCTATATTCAGGACATGAAATATGATGAAGGGAGTATTGAGACCTGGGCGCCACGATAAATGTATCTATGCTGAACAAAAATGTATCTATGCTGAACAAAGACGTGCTGAAAAAAACGGTCGCCCCGATCATTCTTTGCTCCTTTCCGAACAGGGTGGCAAAGCTTATGGAAGGCGGCCACTATGTGCCGCTGAACCTGAATATCAAGCTAGCTGAGGCATTGTTAAAAATTCCACCATCGCAGCGCAGCCAAAAAGCCAACGAAGAACTGATGAAGATCATTTCCCAATGCCATGAGCCCACGTTTCTTGAGAACTATGAAATTCTGTTTGATCCCCGTTATGATATTGACGCAATCAAGGTTTTCACTGAATTATCACGGTGGCAAAAGGTTGTCAAATTTTAGGATGATCATTACCATTTACACTAAAGAGTATTCACACCCAAAAAGACGCCCGAGCAGAAAGCCGCAAAGCTTTCTACAATGTGCTTCCCTGGTCCTGGCCATGGACTTGGTGGCGACCACGGCCTCGCTCCTCCTGCTCCTTAAAACGGCTTCAAGCCGGTTTTCCTCAGTGTCCTGTACTGCATATTCTCCTCCTGTTTGAAAAAAGCTCCGATCCTGATTATTTTACCAGTTCCGCAACTAAAAGAGAAATATTGTTTTGTTGTTATTATTTGCGGATTGAAGTAAAATCTTATAACAATACTACTCAAAAATAATTTAAAATCTCACATCATCCACTCATACTGCCGCCTGCCGTAAAGTATCCGGCGAATCTGCACAGTATCGTCTTTGACAACATAGAAAACCATATAGCTGTCCACAATCAAAGTCCTATACCCTCGCAGCTTGAGCTGCGGGTCTTTCAGAAGAGGGCGCCGCTCAGGCATTTGCATCAGACTGCCGATTTTTTCAACAATTTTATCGTAGTAGTTGATTGCAGCGTCCGGCGACAGAGTATTGAGATAATCCACAATGTCGTTCAAGTCCTGCTGTGCGGCAGGATACATTTTCAGCTTATATTTTCCCATGCACGTTGACTCTTAGCTTCTTTGCAAATTCAAAAAAGTCCTTTCCTTCAGCGCCATTTGCAATTTCAGCTTCGGCTTCGGCCAGCTTTGCGTAAAGCTCAAGCTGTGCCTGCTGCCTTTCATAGACTTCAATGCTCATAACCACCAAGTCGCCAACACCGTTTTTAGTAATAAAAACCGGCTCACGGGCGTTGTGGCAAAACTCTGAGATTTCATTCGCATTATTTCTCAGGTCGGAAATCGGTCTGATCTTCGGCATGTTTCTCAGCTCCCGATCTATCAATATTTATACTGTTATTATATCAGGAAATTGAGAGACCAGCAACCAGAGGTACGGTGCTCCGGGAGAATTTATTGCTTTCCGGCACAATAATATTGAATGGCGTCATTATAGTACGCAGCTAGGCCGGGGGCATACTTATCGTAGTATGCGGTAAACCTCTCGTCGGTAACATACATCTGTCCCAGCCCGCTGAAAACTTCAACTGAACACTGATAAAAATTGTCGCTGATGAATTTCCTTGACCTGCCGACTACTTCCTGTACTTGCAGATCATCATGGGATACTTTGGCGTTGTATAGATCGCAAAGGTCCTTGAGGTTTTGCATTTGCGCCCCGTTTATTCGTTCCCAGTCTTCTTTGGTGTATTTTGCGGTTTTCGCCATTGACTCCTTATAGGCGTCAGTTTTTCCCCAGCGCTCTTTTACCTCGTCCTCGTACTGTTTTTGTTCCTCCAGCATTTGATCATAATCAAAGCCTGCGAACATATCCTTTTTAGCCATTTTATTACCACCTTCTAAATTTTTTAATGTTTCTCTGGCCAGCTGAGATAAATTGAGGTACCTGGCCGCTCTCTTTTCCAGGTAATCAGCCTGCATTCTTAATGCGTCCCGCCTATCGAACGAGGGGTTGTTCAGTATCTCACGGATCCTGGCCAGGGGGAAATCAAGCTCCCTGAAAAAGAGTATCTGCTGAAGCTTTTCTACATCTTCCGGAGAGTAAATCCTGTAGCCTGCCTCTGTCCTGGCATACGGTGTTAACAGCCCGATTTTGTCGTAGTACCGCAAAGTCCTGAGCGTCACGCCCGCCAGCTGTGCCACCTGGTTCACCGTATAACCCACGGGATAACCTCCCTTCGCAGTCAATAATAAACCATTACCCATGGTCAAGGTCAAGCAGCGGTTTGTTGTTTTTTTCTTTTACCAGGGCGCGCCGCTGTTTGGCACTCTTCTCTTTCCACGAATTCCCGCACAGCCCGGCTGAATATTTCATCGACGTTGAGCAGTAATTCGGGCAGCCGCTTCTTTAAAAATGGATATTCAAGCAGCCGGGTGACCACGTCGGAATACAGCCTGCCGCCGGCTTCCACCAGGAGGTCGCTCTCTCCCAGCGGCGTACTTTTACCCAAGGGAATTAGAGTCCTCAACACCGATATTCCCAGGGGTTTGATGGCTTCGGTCATCATCTGCATATGACCGAATGACAGGAAAAGGCGCACTTGAGTACCGGTTTCTGCCGGTGGAACGGGGTAGAGCGTGGTAATCGGCCGGCTCTGCAAAATAGATATTTCGCCGTCCACCAGGCACCACTCAATATCCTGGGGGCTGCCAAAATGTGCTTCAATGCTTCGTCCCGTTCGCGCCAGCCTAATTGCCTGCTCATCCGACAGGGACGGAGCAGTCTGCCTGTCGCCCGTAATGTCCACTTTGTCAGTGCCGCCCTCGAGCCTGGCATAGACGGCGGTTTCTTTTCTGGCGATTTGCTTTTTGATTATGTTGCCGGCTTTCACCTGGTAAAGATCAGCCGAGACTATGCCCAATACCAGCGCTTCTCCCAGGCCGAAGCTGGCGTCAATGGACACGATCCTGCGGTTGCCGGTTACCGGATCGGCCGTAAACATGATTCCGGATACCTCGGGAAAGACCATCTGCTGCACCACCACCGACAAAAAAACCGCCTGGTGGCCAAATCCGTTCCGGGCGCGGTAAACGATGGCCCGGTCGGTAAACAGTGATGCCCAGCATTTCCTTATCGATTGCAGCAGCTGTCCGGCGCCTTTGACGTTCAAGTAAGTTTCCTGCTGGCCGGCAAATGAAGCTGTCGGCAGGTCCTCCGCCGTGGCGCTGGAACGGACGGCGTACTCCCGGTCTGCGCCGTACTTTTGCCACCCTTCGATTACAGCCGATTCAACCCTTTCGGGGACGGAGACGGACTGCAGGTAGTCCCGGGTCCGCCGGCCCAGTTCGCTGATTTCGTCCAGTTGGTCCGGTTTAAGCCGGTCAAGCATATCCATCAATCCGTCCATCTCAGGGCTGGCCGCGATGAACTCCCTGTATGCCCGTGTGGTAACGCAAAACCCCCGGGGGACGGGAAATCCAGCCCGGCTCAATTCCCCCAGATTGCCGCCCTTTCCTCCCACGTCAGGCAGACGGGTGCTGTCTATCTCGTTGAAGTCAAGCACGTATGGGTTCACTTAACCCACCTCTTTGGAGAAATGAAATATTATATTCTAAGTGTTTTCTTAATGATAGAACCATATTCTTGTTTGGAGAAATGTGCAGGTACAATAAGACGATATTGTTTATGTCTTGTCAGGGAAAGCCATTTTATGAAGAAAAGTTTTTTCTTGGTGTTGGTTGTTAACCCATCTATTTGCCAATCATAGTAGTTTTTACTAATTAGGTTGTCAATTGGAAAGGAATATCATAAAATTATGTCGAATACCACTTGAGGCTAATATTGGCAGATATTAAGTTTGGTTTTTAAACGGACCGTCCGAGCTAGCAGTTGTGCTTTAACTAATGTCTATAATGGGAAGGTCAAAAAGCGTTTTTATTCGAATTTCACAGAAAGTAACTTATAAAGGGAAATCCAGCATTAATGTCGGCTATTCCAATAATTAAGAGGAATTACCGACAGTTTAGCGGGTACGCGGGAGTTAGGCGAAATCAAGGAGGGTATGTAATGATTTTCGAAGGAAAAATTCTGGAGCAAATTTCTAATGACGAAATAATTAGTATAGTAAATGAACATTTATCTGAGCGTCAACATGTTGAGTATAAAGTAACAATAAATCATCGAGATGATACTGACAGATTTGAAACTTTGTGTGATATTTGTTCTTTTGCAAATTCCGGTGGTGGTTACTTAATAGTGGGTATCCGTGACGACGGAAGCGGAAGGGCTCAAAAAATCGAGACAGTTAATGATCCAGAGCGGATAGTAAGGAGTATCAGGTCTTTATGTATAGACCATATTGCAGAGCGAATTGATGGTCTTGAAATGGAAGTAAGAGAAATAAACGGAGATAGCGTTATTCTAATACGAATTCCCAGTAGTGGTCGTTTTCCACATATGGTTACCTTTGATAACAATACTCAGCTTTTATAAGCGATATTTTTGGAAGAAAATTATCCTTAATTGAGGACGGGATACGAAATCTTGCTCAAGGTCAGCAATTTGAAATAAGAAACCAAACGATTAGAATGTTGGAAAATGGCGAGATTTCTTTAATCAACGTTAATGATGGATCTATTATTTCAGAAGTAACTTTAAAAGCATTTAGAGAGGAGATTGGTGAACAGCCATTTTTCAGAATCTCAATTACGCCATTAACTACTAAAAGAAACCTAATAAACGTAGACGCTCAATTAGTTCGAAATCTAATTGAGCATCCTGGTCAAAGAGATAATGGTTGGAACATGGATATGTTTTATTCTTCTCTGAGAAGGTATTCTTAAGATGTTTATAAGGGGAGCACAGACGATAGAATTCTTAGACTAAGTCAAAATGGTCACATGGAATTTGCTGCTAAGCTTGATGATGTGTTCTGTTGGAAACAGAATGCTGAAGAGTTCAGATTACGTCCTCGGCTATATTCAATCCCAGTTGTCGAATTTCCAAGTAGTTTTTTGAGCTTATACAAAAGGTTAATAGAATTATTGAATTTAGACATGTCCTTTTTGGTTAGTATGCAGTTTCTTAACTTGCAAAGGTATGGTTTAAATCCGTATTCTCCAGAATCTGTTGGATATCTTATGCGCGGTACTTCCTCGCCGTATGGTAAGAAAGATTTAATTGTACCGCCTATTGAGGTTGAGTCAAACTTTAGACCGGACCCCGTTACATATGAATTAATAAAATATGTATATGCCTCATTTGGTTATTCTGAAGAAATAATCCCCTATTTTAATAAAAACAAAGAATTATTTGAATTTGATTGATTTTGCTCTAAGTCTAATCCTGCCGTTAGTTTTGAGGACAGACCCTAAAGTAATATGGCGCGTCTGAAAATGTTAGATGTGATTACCAGTTGCAGAGGGAGGTTACCTAATGATAAAACCATCAGATTCAGTATTGTATTTTCCTACTATTGAGTTTCAAAATGAAGACTGGGTAAAATCAAGTTTGTTATTTTGGGACAAAGTTTATAGAATTGTACCTAAAGATTATACTCCAATAGACAGTAAAGCTATAATTGAAGCTCAGGAAAACGATCTAATTAGAAATATTACTTTAGAATCGCAGGATGTCTCCATAACTGGTAAAAAGTTTTTGAGATTCTGTGACCAATTACCTTTTATTCCTGCTGGTCTTGATGTAAAGGATTATCATAGAATTCATCTAGATAAAATAGATAAGCGCTTGTATCCATCGCTTGAAAATATTGCAAATAAGTTTCAGGAGGATGAATTTCTCAAATTATCTCCTGAGCTTGCAAGAGGTTATATGTTTTATCTTTCAAAAGTTGTCGCGGAAAGAAGAGATTTAGTAAGGGCTACGGACAACAGAGATAGTTGGACTATATCACCTTACTTTATTGAAGAAGCTAATTTTGGTGAACATGTATACAATTGCAATGCAGATGGATATTATTGCTCTTTGATTATTAATGATTTGCTTCCTGCTAATCTATCAGTAGTCCCAATGACCAAAATAGTAGACTTTGTAAATAAACGCAGAGATTTAAAGGAGAAATTTCGAAACAACTTAAATGAATTTGTTAATAATCTTTCTAGGTGTGAAAGTGTTGAACACACTAAAGCATTAATAAACGATTATAAAAAGAGTATTGAAAGCTCTAAAAAAGAGTTAAGAAAAAGCATGGGGTTTTGTAATTATGATGATATTTCCTCTCTACTAACAATAGGCGTACCAGTCAGTTTGACTGCTTTTGGTGCTTTTGCGGTTTCGGGTGACCCTTTTGACTTACATAATATTTTATCTTCAATTTTGGTCGGCGCTGTAGCGGCATATTCTGATTATAAAAAAGCAAAAAAACGACAAAGAACAAATTCGCACCTATCGTATTTAATAGATATGGATAATAAATTTGCAGCAAAAAAAGTTTATCCACGATATTCATATATTTTTCAGGAATTTATTAACGACTAAATTTAAGGTGTCGGTAATACCATCCAAACCATACACATACGAACTTATTGGTATATGATAACGGTGGAACATTATGATTAATGAGCCAATTTCAAAACTCCAAGCCCTTGCCAGATACATTAGTGTTCGGTTAACCAAAAATTAGGCAACTCAGAAAGAAGGAAGCATTACCAGAGAGCCAGAATTAGGGAATAATCGACAAAAATAATTTCCAGGAGGTTCCCTAATGGCTGTTCAAAGAATAGACCCAAAAGTAATAGAAAACTCATTAAACAAACTCTTTTCACCGGAATGGATTACCCAGACAGCAAAGGAAACCGGTTTCGTAATTAGAAGTCGTAAAATAGACCCGATGATCTTCTTTTGGACATTAATCCTTGGATTTGGTGTAGGCATGCAGCAATCCCTGGCAAAATTGCGGCGTTCATACGAAACGGCATCGGCTGCTTCTATTGTGCCGTCCGCGTTTTATGACCGCTTTACTCCTGGTTTTGTAGCACTACTCAAAGCTGCTGTAGCCCACGCATTATCACAGAACATTGCTGAACCAAGCCGTGCACTATCTGAGAAACTAAAGGGGTTTTTCAGACCTCATTGCAACAGACGGAACAATTCTGAGGTTACATGAAAAATTAGCAAAGCAATGGCCGGCCTGCCGAATCACACCAAGGCTGCTGTAAAAATAAATGTAGTGGCCAGCGCCTTGGTGGCAGGACCAAGACACGTTGCCTTGTATTCCGAGCGCACACCGGAAGTTAAAACCCTAACAATCGGTGACTGGGTAAAAGACAAAATCTTACTATTGGATTTAGGCTTCTTCAAGTACCACCTTTTTAGTCAGATTCAAGAACACGGCGGCTATTTTGTAAGTCGCTTAAAGGGAAATACCGACCCCCTTATCGTACGGACTCTTCGCAAATGTCGCGGCTATTCGATAAATCTGGATGGGAAAAGGCCAGACCCCCGGCAAAGTCACGCTAAACACCGATAATTGACAGAGCAAGCTCACGATTCCATCCCAGTTTACGTAAGCCGGCGGCAATATTCTTAAATCCATGCAGACGCAAAATACTGATTGCCAGGTTGCGAATAGAAGCAAAAACACGAGGCTCCGACCCCACCCTGATCTGGGAACGGTCTTCATCAAAGGTAACATCCCGAACCCAATGCAGGGAATTCTCAATTGACCATTGACCACGAATTATTTCCAGCAAAGCCTGGGAATCAGCTTCCTTAGCAGACATGCTGGTAATATAGAATTGGATATCTTTCTTCGGATTTTCGCCGCGCAAGTCCGTGAATAATCTTTCCACCCTGGCAAACTGGGCGGCATACGGGAAATTTGTCTGTCCCTCTTTTACGGGGATAGTTCTAATGATACGTTTTTCAATTCTTCCGTGCCCCTTTTCCAATGTTTGGTATGGAGGGGGAAAAATCTTCGTTCCTGGTGTTCTTGATGGTTTCAAAAAGGTTTCCCTGGTTTTGTTTTACAGGAAAGGCGTAATCAGCTTGTTTATTTTCAACGATGAACCGGGCGTGCTCTTTTTGGGTGTGCATAGCATCGGCGGTGACAACCTTGCCTGTTAGGTCCAGCGGTTCTAACAAGGGTTTAAATGCCGTGATTTCGTTGCTTTTTTTGTCCACC